>ERZ808029.1235-NODE-1235-length-9708-cov-3.968747_pt1 | contig 9708 bp, 8 predicted proteins | sample MGYA00380185_ERZ808029 | MGnify/ENA primary metagenome ERZ808029 (study PRJEB31490, sample SAMN06133404) | mouse gut metagenome | isolation source: M2_3 | host: mice | place: China: Chengdu | collected 2015-05 ... | reverse complement strand
GGTCAAAAACTTCTTTTAAGCTTGATAGGGGCAGTCTGCGCTTTTTTGGCTACCCGGAAGATTATGTTTCACAGTAAATTTGCCGTATTTGTGGAAACTATCATCCCCCTTATCTTAAGATCCCCCCATCAAACCGATCTGCAATTATAAACTGGTATGATTGTATTGACTGTTATTTTGTGAGAAATCAACAGGGAAAGTTCTTCTCTTTACTAGTGTTCCATCCGGACAGAAAATTCAGGCCTTCCGATTTTTGCTGGATGGAACTCTGATCAAACAAAAGGCTTACTGCCTCCAAAAGAAGATTTCCTTCTATGTATCCCTGCACAAAAAAAACTGCGAATGTACGGCAAACAAATCGCAGTTCTCTCAAACTCCGATTTCTCACTCAGACTGCTCTGACGGCAGGGAAGAATTCCACTGCCGCCAAAACATTCAGGTGAGAAATCAAGAACGAGGTGTCAGTATGCGTCCACACTAACACCTCGTATATATATCCCAAGGTTTCAATCCGGTCTCTTTCTACAACACAAAAACATTGCACTTTTATAAAAAGCACTTATCATATCTTTATGTGCATCTCAGACCAGATCTGTATTGCGTGGTACGTACCTACCAACCTTATCTAACGCTGTTGGCGCAGCGCCAGAAAGTACACCTTTTCCGTCCTTGAATTTCTCGTTTCTATTCTATCATATTTATATCTGCTTTACAAGTAGTAAAAATCAGCTTTTAAATCATTTACAGTTCTTTCATACTCTGGCTTCCCGCACAAAATACCTTGGCGGCAGTTTTTTATTTCATTCCACCAGAGCATTTAGGTGAGAAATCAAGAACGGGGCGTCGGTATGCGTCCACACCAACTCCCCGCAAATATATCCCAAGGTTCTGACCTTGCCCGATGCTGTTGGCACAGCATCGAGTGATACACCTTTTTCCGTTCCTGAATTTCACATATTCTATTTTAACATACATATCTTCTCTTTACAAGTGGTAAAAATCAGCCTTTTGAAAACGGATTTTTAGGTCTGTAATCATTTCCTCCATGACCGCTGTCAATTACCACAACTGGTTTTGCCCGTTCTGCCGTAACCTTCTGTCCGGACACCATCATCCCTGCATGGCGGGATACCAGAAAAACAAACACCAACAGCAACACTCCCATTAACATTTCCGGCTTACGCTCGCTCATTCTTCATCCACCCATCGCTTTTAACTCCATTTTAATATATCGGTTTTCTGCCAAAAAAAGAACTTTCCTGTTTATTTCGGCTTAACAATATTCCACAGCTCCGGAGTCTCAAATCCCAATTTCCAACATGCCACCCCTGCCAGATCATTTTCCCATATTAAATCCATTTTCATGCTGATGGACTGTTCTTCCTCCATCCACAAGCGGTAGGTTTTATTTCCTTCCTGTAACTCCCCATAATACTGGCCTGTTTCCTTATCCCAGTCCAAAGCCATTCCTTTGGCCTGTACCCATTCTTTTGCCGCAGCAATTCCCATGGATGTAGCGCTGGTATTTCCGCCTTCTTCTTCCCACACACGGGTATAAAACGGAATCCCATTAATAAACTTTTCCTTAGGAACCATCTTCAAGGTATCCTCAATTCCTTTTTTTACATATCCCAGGGAAGCCACTGATCCGGCTTCCCCTCCGGAGTGATGCTCATCATAAGCCATAATAATTACATAATCTGCCACCCGTCCCTGTTCTTCCCGATTATAAAATTCCGAATAGGCAGCTGGCACTGTATTGTCAACCGAAAGAATTACCCCTTCTTTCCGGCAGCTTACGGAAAGTTCCCGGATAAACTGGACATAATGAGGACCTGCTTCTTTCTTGATGCTTTCTATATCCAAATTAATTCCATCCAGATCATATTTTTTCACATCTGCCATCAAAGACGCAATCAGCTTGGTACGAGCAGAATTTTTTGAAAATAACAGTTCTGACTGAACCTGCTGTCCTTTATTAAAGTTATCCACCACTGCCCACACCTGCACCCCCATAGCATGAGCCTTGTCCACATACTCCTGGTCAGCCAGACATTCATAATTGCCTTCATTATCTGTTAGCATAAACCAGGTAGGCGCAATTACATTGACCCCTTTTGTCACAGCCATCAATGCTTCCATTGTATCGTTTGCCTGCTGTGAAAAAACCTGATGCCACACCAGACACACTGGCTCTCCCAGAGAAATATTTGTATAAATCGGCTTTTGATATGTGCTGATAAAATATTGATCTGGACAATCTTCCATCCGCATATTTCGGATATATCCCACATATCCGCTTTCTGTGCGCACTTTTGACCAGTTTTCCATTGTATCTAATATCTGAACAGTTTCATTTTCTTTCACCTCGGTCAAAATTGCGCTTTTTACTCCACCTCTTACCCGAACCATCTCTTTCTTTGTGATGGCCGCCTTTGGCACCGAATCCCATTTTGTGTCTATAAACAGCCGTCTTGCCTCTTCCTCTACATAACGTTCCATCCGAATATCCGTATAATTAAGGACAAGACCTGCAAGCAGCCATATCTGATTCTCCTGCTCTACCACCAATGGCTTTCCCCCATTTCCCATCACAGAGGTATCCGCATAAATAATTTCTTCTGGCAATGTGTAAATCAAAAGCTTTTCTTCATTGTCCCAGTAAAACTTTTCATTTAAGGTCTTTTGCACCCATTCCAGGGGCAGATATACTTCCCCGTCAATCCACCGCCCTTTGGTATCCTCGATCAACTCATTGTCCAGCATAATTGCCACCTGGTTCCCTGCCACCTGAAACCAGTCCTGCTGATTTGCCATCTCTTTGGATGGCACATATTTATGATAAAGCCAAAAGACCAGCGTTCCCCCGCCTAATATCAGAAAAATTCCTATAAATGTTAATACGGACACTAAAAACCTTTTCATTGATACACCTCTGCTTTATGTTTGGATTGCTGCCTTTGATACCCGGCCAGTTTTGTTTTTTGTATCAGTTTTGTTTCTGTGATTCGTTCTCTTAATTCCTATCCCATCGTACATATCCGTTGCAATTATGAAGGAGAGACTTTTGTTTTCGTATCTCCATACTACCATAAACCTCCTGATTTTACAAGCCGGGAGCCGACTCATTTCCGATTACGGAAGTGTATCCAAAACATCCTCTGACTTCATCTGCCATGAGAAAAACCGGCTTCTTCCTAGAACGTGTCTAAAAATTCATTCCCGTCATCTGCACACCCCACTTTGTGGGAGATTTGGCGGAAAGCAATTTTCAGACACACTCTATAAGACAACCGGTTCTTCTTTGTATCTTCCACCCACACCGTTCATTCCCAGGCTGAATTGGGATTCTCTCTGAATCGATGTTGTCCCCTGCCATCAAACTGACGACGTCCCCTATATAAACATTCTGTTGTTTTACCGATGATACACCCGGTCAAATCGGATTTCTTTCAGTACCTTATATTTTTTCTGTGTCTCATAGGTCTCTGAATCTTCACAGAGAATCTCTGACTGGCGCATATCATCCCCTTTCGCTGTAACTTCTTCCATAACATAATCTCCCATATAAAAGCTTCCGTCTGGCTGCACCTCCAAAATCCGAATCCAATCTTCCGGATCGGCTTTTTTTCTGTCTATAAAGATTAAAACTCCCCGATCCTGATACCGCTGCAAGCCATCCAAAAATACCTGCCGGTTCCTTCCGTATAAAAGATATCTCTTTTCCACGTGACCCTCCATTCCGGATATCTCCAGGCATCAGCTGCACCAGTTTCTACCATCCGGGCCTTCCACTTTCATGTTTCGTCCCTGCTCCACAAGGAAAAAAGCTGTGACACAAAATTCCTTATCCGGCGCATCTGGCCTGATTAATCCCGCAAAAGTTCTGCAAAAAAACTCATGTCGGCATGGGTGACGGCAAACACATCCAAAGAATCCGGAATACGACGGACAGAAATCCGAAAACGCTTTTCCATCATTTTTCTGGCTTCCTCACTGCCAAAGGCAGCAGCAAAACGCCAGCTTTTATCTCGTTTCTCAATCTCCCCTGCAACCTTCAAAAACGCTTCTGCCTGCCACTCACTCAGCGAACCGACAATCACTTTTAAATCACACCGGGCACAATCCAGAAGTCCTTGTCCGGTGATCTCTCCATAATCCACAATGATGGAATGATACTTCCCATTCAGACAGTCAGCCAATTCTTTTGCTCCTGCCTGTGCAAAATAATCTACTTCCAGAATCCGGCAGGACCCATTACCTGCCGCCTTTCCCTTACAGAATTCTCCCATTGATGCAAAATCCCCATGGTGATTCCACTCAATAACAGCAGTCTGTCTTTGCTGTACACCTGTCAGAAAATTGGCTGTCCAGACGGCCAGATGGGTCACGCCCACTCCCCGGCAAGCACCTAAAATTCCAAGAGTACGCCAGGATTTTTCCACACTATATTTTTCTGTTAAAAGCCTTTGGGGGCAAAAATCCTTCCTGCCCTTTCTGACAATGCCCGTAACACACCTCCTGTTCTTTTGTCGGTCAATGACAGAAATAATTCATCATAAACCTTCTGTACTTCTCCTGTACACACAAACGGATTGGGACAATCTGGCATCAGGAAACATTCTGCTTCCTTTGCCGGACCAGGCAGCTTTTCTGCCAGCTGCCTGCAGAACTGATTGTAGATAACCGCCATTCCCGGAGGACTTTCCGGAAATTGAATTGCGTACCTGACTGCTTCCAGCTGCCAAGGTTTACTTCCGCAGATCAACATATACCCATCTGCCTTTTTCTGCGAAAACAGTTCGAAAGATACTCCATAATCCTGAACCACAACGTTATAAGGATGCGGCTCCAGTTTTACTGCTTTTCCATAAAGAGGAAGCATGGGTAGTCCACAGATTCGGTAAATGCCAAATCGGTTCACAGGACTTTTTTTCCAGCCAGCCATCTGTCGGACTGCGCCAGATTCATTCCTCTCTTCATACAATACTGACAACCCCTTCCGCTGAAGATATGCGGCAAATCCCATAGCCACATGAGTTGTCCCGACGCCTGCAAAAGCGCCTGCCACAGCAATCACCAGAGATGATTCCGGTTCTCTGCGAAGAACACCTGCTTTTCTTTTTTCCATCTGCCTCTGAACCTGTTCTAACGCTTTGCCCAACTGATCTGCCGATTCATACCGCTCTTTTGGATTCTCTTTCAGACAGGAATACAAAACTTTCGCCAGGGACCTGTCAATCTTCTCCTTTGGATACACAGGAGTCTTTCCGGGAAAATCACCAGTCAGCATGTAATAGAGGACAGCACCAATGGCATAGATATCCGTCCGTTCATTAAGAATTGCTCCTGTATATTGCTCCGGAGCAGCACAGCCAATCGTTCCGTAGCGTTTTGTCAAATGTTTTGCTTCTTCCAGATGAATCGCGTGGTCAAAATCCACTAATTTTATGGTGTCCTCGCACACCAGCAGGTTTCTTGGTTGTAAATCCAGATACAAAATAGGGGTAGGTCTTGCCGAATGCAAGATATTCACCAGATGGCAAATCTGAATCCCATACCGGACCGTCATCGCCTTTGAAAAATGCCCCATGTCGGAAACAAGGGCGTACAGAGAATCTCCTTCCAGAAATTCTTCAATAAGATAACAGAAATCTTCATCCTCCTCCAAATCATATACAACTGGTATCCCCGGATGGCGGATGCACTTCAGTATCAATGCCTCCTTTCGGAACTGTCCTGCATCTACGCAGGCTTTCGCTACCTGCTTAATGGCACGGTATTCCTCCAGGTCTTTATGCTTTGCCAGATACACGGTACCGCTTCTTCCGCGGCCTAAAATCCGGCACAGCTGATATTTTCCAAATAATATGGTGTTCTCGAACCTTTCCACCTCCTTCTTTCCCCAACCATCTCTGTACGAACATTCTAATATAACTCCCGATATTTTACAATACCCTTTTTCATATTTTTCAAAAATTTCCCAAACCTTAAATTTTCCTAAATTTTTTCACATAAGAATTGCCTTTTGCCTATATTATATAATATAATTAAATTAGGTAATTGGGTTCGTTTTCAGTTCATACTAACGACAATCCAGATAAACAGGTCCTGGACATGCTTGTCTGGATACTTCGTAATACGAGTAAGGGAGTGATCTTATGAAGATAGAACGGATTAATGAAAACCAGATACGATGCACATTAAGCAGCTTTGATTTGAGTGTCCGCAATCTGAACCTGGGCGAACTGGCATACGGAAGCGAGAAAGCCCGTAATCTGTTTCGCGAGATGATTCAAAAGGCCTCCAATGAAGTAGGATTTGATGCGGAAGATATCCCGCTGATGGTGGAGGCTATTCCGCTTTCCAATGAAAGCGTCATGTTAGTTATCACCAAAATAGAAGATCCGGAAGAGCTGGACACTCGTTTTTCCAAATTTTCCCCCACGTCAGAGGAAGATTCTGACGGTTTTTATGGCGGTTTTACCACAGAGCTTCTGGAGGGAGCAGATGGATTAATTGAGCTTTTAAAGCAGAACATGATAGGTCTTCCTCAGATGGATGCAGCTCCTGCTGCTTCAACCGAGGATAATGCCGCCCCGCCAGTCCAGACACGGATCTACCGCTTTTCCAGTTTGGATCAAGTCACTGCTGCCGCAAAGGTTGTAGGACAGGTTTACCAGGGGATAAACACCTTGTACAAAAAGCCGGACTCTTCCCAATACTATCTGGTTCTTTCCAGTGCAGATACGGACACTTTAATCTTCAGCCGTGTATGCAACATTCTGGCAGAATATGGCGAGAAGATTCGTCAGCAGGCTGCCACAGAAGCCTACTTTCAGGAGCACTATGAAGTGATTATTTACCAGCAGGCTCTTCAGAAACTGATATTGGTATAATCCTTTTGTTGGATTCTCTTCCTGAAAAGAGGAGAGGGTTCCCATTTCTGGTGAACGCCTCTCCTCTTTCCAGACAATTACCTGTCCTTTTTCAGTTTCAGGTTCTCTCTGCCAGCACCTCATTGATTCCCGATACCAGTGTATCGCAGTCAATGCCATGAACCATGCAGGCTTCCTCCAAAGTCTCGCCCTGTGCGGACGGACAGCCTAGGCAATGCATGCCGGCACGCATCAACATGGGCGCAATCAGCTCGTGAGTCTGGACCAGTTCTCCAATCAGCATATCTTTACTGATCTGCATAGGAAATTTCCTCCTTTTTGTACATACTTTTCCGCTATGGTAAGTTTTACACGCAGCCAGAAATTCCAATCTTTATGATAGCTGCGCTATGTCTACTATAATATATTTTTCAGGGATTGACAAGCCATAAAAAGGCAGTTTGCTCCCCTTGACGATTTTTTGTCCAGCTCCTATAATTTTCGTTGCTGATATAAAAAATTCCCTACAAGGAGGCAGCAAGCATGAGACATCAATGGAGATCCTTTCAACCGGGCGTCTGGGAACGGGAAATCAACGTCCGCAATTTTATTCAAAAAAATTATACCCCCTATGATGGCAATGAATCCTTCCTTGCCAGTGCAACCAAAAATACGGAACAATTGTGGGATCAGGTTATGGAACTGTCCCGCCAAGAGCAGGAAGCAGGAGGTGTGCTGGATATGGACACCCGCATTATTTCCACCATCACCTCTCATGGTCCTGGATATTTAGACAAAGAAAAAGAGACGATTGTCGGATTTCAGACAGACAAACCTTTTAAACGCTCTCTACAGCCTTATGGCGGCATTCGTATGGCTGAAAAAGCTTGTGCTGATAACGGCTATAAGGTGGACCCGGAAATCAGCCAGTTTTTTACCCTTCATCGAAAAACACACAATGCAGGTGTATTTGATGCCTATACTCCGGAAATGCGTGCCTGCCGTTCCAGCCATATTATCACCGGATTGCCAGATGCTTATGGACGCGGACGGATTATTGGTGATTACCGGCGGGTTGCTCTTTACGGAGTGGACCGTCTGATTGAAGACAAAGAAGAGCAGAAAATAACCACCCGCAGCACCATGTATTCCCATGTCATCCGGCTCCGGGAAGAACTGTCAGAACAAATCCGGGCGTTAAAGGAATTAAAGGAAATGGGAAAAATCTATGGTTTTGACATTTCCGGCCCTGCTGATAATGTGCAGGAAGCCATCCAGTGGACCTATTTTGCATATCTTGCAGCAGTTAAGGAGCAGAACGGCGCTGCCATGTCCCTTGGACGTATCTCAACGTTTTTGGATATTTATTCAGAACGGGATTTAAAAGAAGGCACCTTTACAGAAAAACAGATTCAGGAATTTGTTGACCATTTTGTTATGAAACTTCGTCTGGTTAAATTTGCCCGTACACCAGAGTACAATGCCCTGTTCTCCGGAGACCCTACCTGGGTCACAGAATCCATTGGCGGTGTTGGGGTTGACGGACGTCATCTGGTTACAAAAATGTCATACCGTTTTCTCCACACCTTAAAAACTTTGGGTACTGCCCCGGAACCCAATCTAACGGTTCTCTGGTCGGTCCGGCTGCCTCTTAATTTCAAGAAATACTGCGCCCGGACTTCCATTGAATCCTCTTCCATTCAGTATGAAAATGACGATCTGATGCGGGAAATGCATGGGGATGACTATGCCATTGCCTGTTGTGTGTCTTCCATGCGAATCGGCAAAGAAATGCAGTTTTTTGGAGCACGGGCCAACCTTGCCAAGTGTTTGTTGTATGCCATAAATGGAGGTGTGGACGAGGTGAGCAAAAAGCAAGTCGGTCCGAAATACCGCCCCATCACTTCGGAATATCTGAATTATGATGAGGTCATGGACCGGTATCAGGATATGATGCGATGGCTTGCCGGAGTGTATGTAAACAGCTTAAACATTATTCATTATATGCATGACAAATACAGCTACGAGCGGCTGCAGATGGCGCTCCATGATATGAATGTTACCCGCTGGTTTGCCACAGGTATTGCAGGTCTCTCTGTTGTGGCTGACTCTCTTTCTGCTATCAAATATGCTAAGGTCCGAACCATTCGGGATGAAAACGGCATTGTGGTGGATTATGATGTGAAGGGAAGCTTCCCTAAATATGGAAATGACGATGACCGGGTTGACCAAATTGCCGTGGAAATTGTCCACACCTTTATGAATTATATTAAACAAAATCACTGTTACCGAGACGGAATACCAACAACCTCCATCTTGACCATCACCTCCAATGTGGTGTATGGTAAAGCTACCGGCTCCACTCCTGACGGAAGAAAAGCCGGAGAAGCATTTGCTCCAGGCGCCAATCCCATGCATACGCGGGATACCAAGGGAGCCGTCTCTTCTCTCGCCTCTGTGGCAAAGCTTTCCTTTATGGATGCTCAAGATGGAATTTCCAACACCTTTTCCATCATTCCAGGCGCCCTTGGAAAAGAAAACCAGCTCTTTATGGGAGATTTAGATCTGGATCTGAATTTGGACTTAAACCTAAATCTGGACCCAGAACTGGAACTGGAATGTGGTTTTAACAAAGCTTGTTCCATTCCCAACCTAATGACTGGATTGGACCGGGACTAAAAACGACACAAAAAGTATTCCACAAGGAGGAATTTCCATGACACATGCAAACGAAGCACAGGTTGATAATCTGGTAACTCTTCTGGATGGCTATTCGGAAAAAGGAGGACACCACTTAAATGTAAATGTTTTTTCCAAAGAAACTTTGCTG
>ERZ808029.1234-NODE-1234-length-9716-cov-4.317979_pt1 | contig 9716 bp, 12 predicted proteins | sample MGYA00380185_ERZ808029 | MGnify/ENA primary metagenome ERZ808029 (study PRJEB31490, sample SAMN06133404) | mouse gut metagenome | isolation source: M2_3 | host: mice | place: China: Chengdu | collected 2015-05 ... | reverse complement strand
GATTTGCTAAAAGATTTTTAACCGAAGATGAGAAAGGCTGCAGTTATTTGTGTGATGAAGTGGGTCTGTACTGCCATAGGAGAATCAACGTTTTAAAATGTTTTGGCAAATTCATGGGTTGATTCTCATATGGCAGGAAATGGAAGTGATATTATTTCATGTTAAAAGCATCCATCATATCCTGATACTGGCGGAGGATTTCCCGCTGCAATGCCACATAGTCAGGATTGTCCAGCATTCGTATGGTAAAGACATAAAAACCCAGGACGAGGAAACTGCATAAAATTCCCCATACTCCCATGACGGTTCCAGCTATGGCAGGGCCAGTCATGGCGCGGCCGTTTTTGGATACATATGCAACAATCAGAGCGGTGGCGCCCAATAGAAGCTGCATGGGGGGTGAGATGCAGGCAAATAGTGCAAAGATGCCCACAATCATGCTGGAGATGGCAAAGTTGTTGGACTTTCGGTCCGTTGACTGTATATGATTTGGTTCCATGAATATTCCTCCGAAGGTATAATAGTATTTATGATACCACGAAATTCTTTGATTCACAAGAGGCGAGGGGAAAAATTTGCAGTGGCTTAGTGAAAACGTTACTGTTTTCAATTCGTTTTTGCCGCCCTGTGAATCGTAACAGAAAACGCTTGACAGCTTGTTTGATGATTATTTATAATATTTATATCAGCAGGTATGGATTTGCCAGAAGGAGGAATGTGGGATGACAGACAGCCAGAAGCTTGATATGCTTTTAAGTGAAATGCAAGGTATGAAGAGTGAAATGCAGGACATGAAGGGCGAGATGCAGGACATGAAGGGCGAGATGCAGGACATGAAGGGCGAGATGCAGGATATGAAGGGTGAGATGCAAAAGCTGGATCATAGAATGACAAAGCTGGAGCTGCATCTTGAGAACGGCACAGATCGGAATATTCAGCTGGTAGCGGAAAACTTTGTTGAGCTTACAAAGAAACTGAATCAGGCCATTCCGGTAGCAGATAAGAACTTAGCCTATGAGGTAAAGGTGAATTATTTAATTGAGCGGGTACACGAACTGGAAGAAGAAATGAAAAAATTGAAAATGCAGATCGCATAACAGGGGGAGTGAAGACTTCTCCTGTTTTTGTCTGTCTGGTTAAATTTTTTTAGATAGAACTTTTGCGGTTATGGTGTTGCTTGTTTGGTTGTGCAGTTGGAATTTTCATAAAAAGCAGTGCGAGCTTGCATAACCTTCCAATATGAATTATAATGTACAAACGGAAACCAAGGAAGGTGAGGAAAGTAAAAATATGGATATTATAAAGGTGCTTCAGGAAGAGCTGCAGATTCGGTATCAACAGGCGGAGGCTGCAGTAAAGCTGATTGATGAGGGAAATACGATCCCCTTTATTGCCCGATACCGCAAGGAAGCTACTGGTGCATTGAATGATGAGGTGCTTCGTAATCTGGACGAGCGTCTGAAATATCTGAGGAACCTGGAAGAGAAGAAGGAACAGGTGATTTCCTCGATTAGGGAACAGGAGAAGCTGACTCCGGAATTGGAAGCTCAGATTCGGGCTGCCATGACGCAGGTGGCGGTGGATGATTTGTACCGTCCCTATCGGCCCAAACGGCGGACCAGAGCGATGATTGCCAAAGAGAAAGGGTTAGAGCCGCTGGCGGATTTGATTGCTTTGCAGCTGACAAAGGAGCCAGTGGAGCAGCTGGCAAAGGCGTATGTGTCAGAAGAGAAGGGCGTGGCAGATGAAAAGGAAGCCATAGCCGGAGCGAAAGATATTCTTGCGGAACGGATTTCGGACAACGCTCAGTACCGTGCCTGGATACGGAGAGCTACCATGGAGCAGGGATTGATTTGTTCCTCGGCCAAAAAAGAGGGAGAAGAGTCGGTTTATGAGATGTATTATCAATATACAGAGTCCATTAAGCGCTGTGCAGGACATCGGATTCTGGCATTGAACCGGGGAGAGAAGGAGAAATTTCTTACCGTAAAAGTAGAAGTGCCGGAAGAGAATATTCTGCGCTATCTGGAAAAACAGACCATTACCAAAAATAACCCACATACAACTTGGATTTTAGAAGAAGTGGCAGCTGACAGTTACAACCGTCTGATTGGACCGTCTATTGAGCGGGAAATTCGAAACGAGCTGACAGAGAAAGCAGAATCCGGGGCGATCAAAGTATTTGGAAAGAATCTGGAACAAGTGTTGATGCAGCCGCCCATTGCGGGAAGAGTAGTGCTTGGATGGGACCCGGCATTTCGGACGGGGTGCAAGCTGGCTGTGGTGGATGAGACTGGAAAAGTTCTGGACACAACCGTTATATTTCCCACAGCTCCTCAAAATAAGGTAAAAGAGTCAAAAGAAACCTTAAAGGAATTAATCAAAAAATATCACGTCTCTCTCATATCCGTGGGTAACGGCACGGCATCCAGAGAATCTGAGATGGTGATTGTGGAGCTTTTAAAAGAGCTTTCCGAGCCAGTTCAGTATGTGATCGTCAATGAGGCGGGAGCTTCCGTCTACTCGGCAAGCAAGTTGGCCACAGAGGAATTTCCCAACTTTGACGTAGGTCAAAGAAGCGCCGCGTCCATTGCCCGCCGGCTTCAAGACCCATTGGCTGAGTTGGTAAAGATTGACCCTAAGGCCATTGGGGTAGGCCAGTATCAACATGATATGAATGAGAAAAATATCAATGAAGCCTTGCAAGGAGTGGTGGAAAACTGCGTGAATAAGGTTGGAGTGGATTTGAATACTGCGTCTGCTTCTCTGTTGGAATATATTTCAGGAATCACAAAGGTTATTGCCAGAAATATTGTGGCCTACCGGGAAGAAAACGGAGCATTTACCAACCGAAGACAGCTGCTTAAAGTTGCAAAATTGGGACCAAAGGCATATGAACAGTGTGCTGGATTTATGAGGATTTCCGGAGGAAGCAATCCATTGGACTGCACATCCGTACATCCGGAGAGTTATGAGGCTGCAGAGGCGCTTTTGAAAAAGCTGGGCTTTCAGCCGGAGGACATTACAAAAGGCAGCTTAAAAGAGCTGGGGAAAAAGATTCACGACTATAAGAAAATGGCGGCGGAGCTGAACGTAGGAGATATGACGCTGCAGGATATTGTGAAAGAATTGGAAAAACCTGCAAGAGATCCCAGAGAGGAGATGCCAAAGCCCATTTTACGGACGGATGTGCTGGAGATGAAGGATTTAACTCCAGGAATGATTTTAAAGGGAACTGTGAGAAATGTGATTGATTTTGGGGCATTCGTGGATATTGGCGTACATCAGGACGGGCTGGTGCATATCTCCCAAATATCCGATAAATATATTAAACATCCCATGGAAGCTGTAAGTGTGGGAGATATTGTGGAAGTAAAGGTGCTTCAGGTAGATGTGGCGAAGAAAAGAATTTCGCTTACAATGAAGCTATAACCAGTATGTCCCACACTAATTATCATTTTGTTTCGCGCAGGATAAATTTTCATCCTGCAAGGGGGAGGAGGGAGGCGATGGGGCGCCATTGTTGACCGACGACAACGAAGCAGGTGGAAATTTAGACAAGTGAAACATATGGATAATTGGTGTGGGTTCATACGAATAATGGGAAAGGAATCCGAGATGAATGAGGAAATGAAGTTTGAGGTAAGGCTGACAGCAAAAGAGTTGTGGCTGTTTTCCATGTATCATGCCAACAGCGGAATCATGGGACTGTTTAATCTGCTCTTTACATTGGCAGCATTGTTTTTGCTGGTGTTTCGTTGGGGAGATCTGACGGTGGCCTACAGGTTTTTGATGTTTGGATGTGCATTGATTTTTACTGTGCTTCAGCCTTTGCTTTTGTACGGAAAAGTGCGCAGACAAGCCCAAAATCCTGCCATGCAGCAGCCGATGTATCTGACCTTTCATAAAAATGGACTGAAGGTGGAACAAAGGGATCAGGAAGCAGAGTTTACTTGGGAACAAATGGGGCGGATGGATAAAAAATGGTCTATGACCGTGTTGTATATGGATCGGGTTCATGCCTACTTGCTGCCGAAAAAGGTTCTGGGAGACCAGGAAGAGAAATTTTTTGCCATGGCAAAAGAGCACCTGCCCAAAGAGCGAAGAAAGGGATTTTAAGGTGGCTCGAATATTTGGGAAGAAGAAACTTAAAAGAAAATTTTAAGATTTCTAAGGAAAGGAAGAAAAACTATGGAATCCGAAAAAGGGATTGCCACAATAAGCGAAAACTCTTCCCAGGAGGATACCTACAAGCTGGGATTTAAGCTGGGACAGCAGGCAAAGCCGGGAGAAGTCTATTGTCTGAATGGGGATTTAGGCGTGGGAAAGACGGTATTTGCCCAAGGATTTGCAGCAGGTCTTGGAATCATGGACACGGTCAGCAGCCCCACCTTTACGATTGTCCAATCTTATGAGGAAGGACGTTTACCACTGCATCATTTTGATGTGTACCGAATTGGGGATGTGGAGGAGATGGAGGAGATTGGATATGAGGATTATTTTTACGGAGACGGCGTGTGTTTGATTGAATGGTCCCGGTTGATAGAAGAGATTTTGCCCCGTAAGGTGATACAGATACAGATTGAAAAAGAACCATCCAGAGGATTTGACTTCCGAAGGATTACCGTGACAGAGGATTGAGGAAAAATCTATGAAAATATTAGGAATTGAAAGCTCATCCATGGCAGCCTCCGCAGCCGTGGTGGCGGATGACATAACATCTGCAGAGTATACGGTAAATTTTAAGAAAACCCATTCTCAGACCTTGCTTCCCATGATTGACGCCATCGTGACGATGCTGGAATTGGATTTGGCAGAGCTGGATGCTATCGCCATATCAGGGGGGCCAGGTTCTTTTACCGGTCTGCGCATTGGTTCTGCCACGGCTAAAGGGCTGGGGATGGCTCTTGACAAGCCTTTGATTCATGTGCCGACGCTGGATGCTCTGGCATACAATTTGTATGGAGCTTCCGCTCTTTTGTGTCCCATGATGGATGCCCGGAGAAATCAGGTATATACCGGGCTTTATCACTGTGAAAAAGACCTTCGGGTCATAAAGCCAGGAGGTTCCATGGATATAGGAGCCTTGGCAGAGGAACTGAACCGACGGGGAGAAACGGTGATTTTTCTTGGAGACGGTGCAATTGCTTACCGAGAGATTTTAAAACAGCAGCTTTTGATTCCCCACCAGTATGCCCCGGCTCATGTAAACGGTCAGCGGGCGGCATCTGTGGCTGCTTTGGGGGCGATATATCTGACGCAAGGACGGACAGAAGCTGCTGCTGATCACAGGCCGGACTATATGCGCAAAGCCCAAGCAGAGAGGGAATTGGAGGAGGCCAGACGGCAGGGGAAGACAAAGGATCTGGCAGCCGGCCACAGTGTAGGAACAGGAGAGGTTTTATGATTCGTCCGATGAAAGAAGAAGATCTTGCCTGTGTGGCAGATTTGGAAAAGATATGTTTTACGGAATGCTGGTCCTATAAGCTTTTGGAAGCTGGAATGAACAGTCCTTATGATTTGTATTTTGTGGCTTTGTGCAGGGATCAGATCATTGGGTATTGCTGCCTTCGTTTGCTGGCAGGGGAGGGGGAGATTCAGCGTATCGCTGTGCTGCCCCAAAAGCGCAGAATGGGAGCCGGAAGAAAAATGATGGAAACCATGGTAAGCTATGCCATGGAAAGACATGTTTATGCCATTAGTCTGGAAGTGCGGGAGAGTAATCTGGCGGCCCGAAGGCTCTATGAATCCTTTGGTTTTGCGCCGGAGGCCGTGCGAAAGAACTATTACCACAATCCTGTGGAGGATGCTGTGATTATGTGGAGGAGAAGGAACTGACTTGACTTTATACAACATTTTCCACTTAAAAAATGAATCATTATGTCTTATAATGTAGGGGTATCCGGTATAGGGGATGCCCCGTTTCTGTATTAAGATAAATCAAAAAAACAAGCTCCAGGGAGACATGTTTGACTAGGTTACTAGAAACAGGGCGCCGCCGGTCTGAAATCAGGAAGGAAGGGCGAGAATAAGATGAGAAAGTACAAAAGCGGCGGCCAGCTGGAGGCCGTAATCTGCAACTGTTGCGGAAAAAAATTGGTGGTTAAAAGTGGTGTTTTAAGGGAGGGGGCTATCTCCATTCATCACGCGTGGGATTTCTTTTCAGAAAAGGACGGGGAGATTCATCGTTGGGATATGTGCGAAGAATGTTATGATAATCTTCTGGGACAGTTCCGGGTGGAGCCAGATGTAGAGGAACAGGTTGAATTCATCTGACAGGTGTGTTATCATTCTATAGAGTTTTGTTTTTTGGGGACTCAAATAGAAAAGTGAGGAAAACACATTTATGCTGGATATTTGTTTGCTGGGAACCGGAGGGATGATGCCTCTGCCTTATCGATGGCTGACCTCCATGATGGCCCGGTGTGAAGGAAGCAGTCTTTTGATTGACTGTGGAGAAGGGACTCAGGTGGCTCTTAAGGAAAAAGGCTGGAGCCCCAAACCGATTGATATTATTTGTTTTACCCATTATCATGCGGACCATATCAGCGGTTTGCCGGGGCTTCTTCTTACCATGGGCAATGCAGAGCGGACGGAACCTCTCACTATGGTAGGTCCGAAAGGATTGGAGCGGGTGGTGACGGCATTGCGCTGTATTGCGCCGGAGCTGCCGTTTCCCCTGCGGTTTATGGAATTAGAGGAAAGCCGCCAGAAGCTTCGGCTGGGTCCTTATGTGATTGACGCGTACCGGGTAAACCATAATGTGGTTTGTTATGGATATGGAATTACCATCCCCCGTGCCGGTCGCTTTGACGTGGAGCGGGCCAAGGCAGCAAATGTTCCTATGAAAGCCTGGAGTCGCCTGCAAAAAGGTGAGATTGTGGAAATAGACAATAAACGGTACACACCAGATATGGTGTTGGGGCCGGAGCGCCGTGGGCTGAAGGTAGCATACTGCACAGATACCCGTCCGGTCCCGGTGATTGCAGAGTATGCAAAGGATGCAGACCTGTTTATCTGTGAGGGAATGTACGGAGAGGATGGGAAAGAGACCAAGGCAAGGGAATATAAACATATGACAATGTATGAAGCGGCATCTTTGGCACAGAAAGCGGAGCCAAAAGAACTGTGGCTGACCCATTACAGCCCATCTTTGACCAGACCAGAGGAATATATGGAAAAGGTGCGGAAGATTTTTCCGCGGGCGAAAGCCGCAAGAGACGGGTGGAGTGCAGAGCTGACCTTTGAGGAAGAGGAGGAAAGTCCCTGAAAGAAACAGGGATAAGAATCGTTATGGAATCCAGAGAGATTTTAATCTTAGGGATCGAAAGCTCCTGCGATGAGACGGCAGCAGCAGTAGTCAGAAATGGAAGGGAAGTTTTGTCCAATGTAATCGCTTCTCAGATTGCCGTGCATACTCAGTTTGGCGGGGTGGTGCCAGAGATTGCTTCCCGCCGTCATATCGAGCAGATAAACCAGGTAATTACCGCTGCTCTTACAGAGGCAGGAGTCGGACTTTCGGACATAACCGCTATTGGAGTGACTTATGGTCCCGGTTTGGTGGGGGCTTTGTTGGTGGGGGTGGCTGAGGCAAAAGCCATTGCCTATGGAGCAAGGAAACCTTTGGTAGGAGTTCACCACATTGAGGGCCATGTGGCAGCAAATTTTATAACCACTTATCCGGGGTATGAGAGGCCACAGCCAGAGTTGGAGCCGCCGTTTGTGTGTCTGATCGTGTCAGGGGGGCATACCCATTTGGTGATTGTAAAAGATTATGGAGAGTTTGAGATTATCGGCCGAACCAGGGATGATGCGGCAGGAGAAGCCTTTGACAAGGTGGCTCGCGCAGTGGGACTGGGATATCCAGGAGGACCCAAAGTAGATCAGGCGGCCAAAGGAGGGAACCCTCATGCTTTTCAGTTTCCTAGAGGAAAAGTGGCAGGTTCCCCCTACGATTTTAGCTTCAGCGGTTTGAAATCTGCTGTCTTGAATCATATCAATCATGGAAAGATGACAGGAGAAGATATTTGTGTACCAGATTTGGCAGCATCTTTCCAGAATGCAGTAGTGGAGGTTTTGGTCAGCCGTTCTGTGATGGCTGCAAAGGAATATGGATACAGCCGTCTGGCCATAGCTGGAGGTGTAGCTTCCAATTCCGCGTTGCGTAGTGCCATGAAAAAAGCTTGTGAGGAGAATAAGCTGGAGTTTTATTATCCGCCGCCAGTTTTATGTACTGACAATGGGGCGATGATTGGAGCGGCAGCTTATTTTGAATATCAAAAAGGAACCCGGCATGGATGGGACTTAAATGCAGTTCCTAATTTAAAGTTGGGAGAGCGATGAAATTCTTATGGAAAAAGGGAAACGAATTGGCGCTGTGATTCTGGCCGGAGGACAGGGGAAGCGAATGAATAGCCCGGTGCAGAAACAGTATATGATGCTGGCCGGCCGGCCGGTGATTACTTATGCTTTGGAAGTGTTTTCCTGTTTACAGGTAGATGAGATTGTACTGGTAGTGGGGGCTGGAGAGCTGGAATATGTCAGAGAACAGATTCTAAAACCCTATGGCCCTTTTAAAGTAACGGCAGTGACAGAGGGAGGCAGGGAACGGTATCATTCCGTATATGAAGGGCTTAAAGCCCTTTCTTCCTGTGACTATGTGCTGATTCATGACGGAGCAAGACCTTTGATAAGCGAAGATATTATTCTTAGAGCCATTAGGGGGGCAGTGGCACACGAAGCCTGTGCAGTTGGTATGCCAGTGAAGGATACCATAAAGGTGATTGACACAGAAGGTTTTGCAGCAGAAACTCCGGACCGCTCTTTGTTGTGGCAGATTCAAACTCCTCAGGCATTTTCCTATCCATTGATCCGACAAGCCTATGAAAAAATCATGTCGGATGAGAAACTTCAGTCAAACATTACAGATGATGCCATGATTGTGGAAAAATGGACTTCCCGAAAAGTGAAAATGATTGAGGGAAGCTATGAAAATCTGAAAGTAACAACTCCGGATGACCTGGTGCTTGCAGAAGCGCTTTTACAAAGGAAAACCTAGAGTGTGTCTGAAAATGTCAAAAAATGAAAAAAATTGAAAAATATAGTTGACATATGAGGAAAAGGGTGGTAGAATACGTAACTGTTGCGTCACGGAAATCAAAAGATGGTTCTGAATTAACAGAATTACCTGTGGTTGCAGCTGATGTAAAAAAGATAAAAAATATGAAAAAACTACTTGACAAATGTCGCGAATTTTAGTAAGATAGGAAAGCACATTTGAGGAGAGGTATCGAAGTGGTCATAACGAGGCGGTCTTGAAAACCGTTTGTCCGCAAGGGCGCGTGGGTTCGAATCCCACCCTCTCCGCTGGAACGACGGAGATTAGAAGTTTCAATGTCGCTCCGAATGCATCACATATTTATATAGGAAGAAACAAACTCAGGCGAGTGATACTTTGAGCAGAAGTACCCAAGAGGCTGAAGGGACACCCCTGGAAAGGGTGCAGGTCGTTAACAGCGGCGCGAGGGTTCAAATCCCTCCTTCTGCGCTCCCGGCAACGGGAACAAATCTTCGAAAAAAAGATTTGAAAAAAGTTGAAAAAAGTTGTTGACAAACTTCGCACAGTATGATATGATAAACGAGTTGCTGCTGATGAAGAAAACAACAAAGAGCAACAAACTGAACCTTGAAAATGAAAGATTGAACAGTGTTTAAAA
>ERZ808029.1230-NODE-1230-length-9731-cov-27.052931_pt1 | contig 9731 bp, 12 predicted proteins | sample MGYA00380185_ERZ808029 | MGnify/ENA primary metagenome ERZ808029 (study PRJEB31490, sample SAMN06133404) | mouse gut metagenome | isolation source: M2_3 | host: mice | place: China: Chengdu | collected 2015-05 ... | reverse complement strand
GTATAACAGATACCGCCACTTTTGGCTACCTTAACCCATCGTCTAAAGCCAGTGGGATTGCGGTAGCCTTATTTCAATAATATCCTCAATCACTTTCACATCTACATCAAAATCTATCAATAAAAAATTGCAATTTCGCCCGTTTTCTTAACATTCTGAAACGACTTCTTTCATTCTCGCTCTCTGACCGTCACCAGCACCTTGTCTCCCGGCTTTTTTCCTATCCGGAAACGGATATCTTTACGCACACCTATGATATAGCATATGCTTCCATCAGAATTCTTTACTCCCATATTTACAATACTGCCATCATACGGTTCCCCATCAAACGTAGCATGTACCTTCACCCGGCCCCGTCCAAACTCTTTCCTGATATCATAAGGAAATATAACATAAGCACCGCCTGTCTTTCCGGCTTCATAAATCAGGGATTCATATTCATACACTTTACTTTCCATATTATGCAACTATCTTAATTACCTGTGCATCCGTGCTTGTTTTCTCCGCAATGGTGCTCTCCGTGAGAATGATCATGATGGCTGCAATGCACATTCGGATTAAATGCTAAGCTGTCAGATAAAAAATCCTCTACTGCTTTATCTGCATTGCCCGAAACACCTCCGTAAAGCTTGATTCCGGCTTCTGCCAATGCTGTCTGAGCACCGCCGCCGATACCTCCGCAAATCAGCGCCTCCACTTTCATTGCACTTAAAAAGCCTGCCAAAGCCCCATGACCGCTTCCGTTGGTATCCACAACCTCCATTGATAAAATCTCTCCATTTTCGATGTCATAGATTTTAAACTGTGCTGTGTGTCCAAAATGCTGAAAAATTTCACCATTCTCATAAGTAACCGCAACTCTCATAATTGATTCTCCTTTTCATTTCATGGTATATGCCTTTTTACCGTTTCTTTTTCCAAATCATTGTGTATTCTGTTTCTTTAGTATCTTCATCAAGTTCTTTTGATAAGATTGAAAAGCCCTCTCTGGAATAAAATGCAACGGCACGCTCATTTTTCTGATATACAGACAAAGATAGTATGCCATATATTCGCTTCACATATTCTAAAAGCTGTTTCCCGATACCACAGGAGCGATATGCTCTTTCCACAAAAATCCCTGCTATATATTCTCCGACAATACCAATAAACCCTTGTATTTCTCCCTCTGTTTCACAGACAAAAATCTCTGCTTGTAAAAGTTGTTCCCGGACCATCGAGAAATTGGAACGCCAATACTCTTTTGGAATAAAAGGATGTGCGTCTTCATTTCCATTTAGCCATATCTGCATAACTTTATCGGTATCTGATTTTTGGAATCTCCTAACCATACTCTTATTGCGCTTCATCCTTTTTTGATACATTTAATGTCAGGTTGATGCTAAACGGATTTATCACTACGCCGTTCACCTCATCATTCACAAGGTTCGATATATTCGCCGCCTCTACGATTCCGCCTTTAAACTTTCCTTCACGGTTAAACTTCCAGAATTCCGGAAGGTCGGTAAACAGCGGTATATATGCTTGCCCTTCTTGTTGTTTCAAAATCGGAATACCATGATCCTCCTGTGTCGGAACAATGTATTTTCCTCTCCTGAAATGTACGATCATCTCATCATAAGTCTCTTTTATCTTGTCAGACATTGGTGCCTGTGTATTCTTTCGGAATTCCTGCAAAAAGTAAAGTGCAGTCAACTGAAGTTCCGGATTCTCCACTCTCACTTTTCCGCCTTCTGTCTCTTCTGGTGCTCTTCTTCTAAGCACTTCATTGTGCTGAACAAGCATCTCATCTTCAAGCCCTGAATTGACATGTAAACAATTTACCCCGATTGGATAAAGGCTTGCATAAAACTCCATCAACAAATCTTTCTCTACTTTTGCAACCCGGACAAAATTACCTGCCTCCAGAAGTTCCTTTCCTTTCTCTTTTGCAGCCGCTTCTTCGAAGTAAATAAATACCTTATCATCAAATGTCTCTTCCCCGCATGCTACATATGGCATCTTTGTAAATCCAGACATAATTACATAAAGTGCTTCTGCTTGTTGTAATTTTTTAATCATTTCCACTTTTTCATTGTTCATATTTTTCCGATTCCTTCCTTATTTTCGTATAAATTTAGGCTCTATTATTATAGAGAGAATTTTTTCAAAGCATAGAAAACTGTTCTATCAATTTTTCTTTTTCTTTTCGACTCAGGTGTTTGATTGCATACTCACGCTTCATCGCTTCTTGTTTTACTTCAAATGTCTCATAATATACAAGTGTAACCGGATTCCTCGCCCTAGTGTATTTCGCACCTCTGCCATTGTTATGATCTGCGATTCTCTTTTCAAGATTGTTTGTCCACCCGGTATATAATGTGCCATCTTTGCACTCTACGATATATGTGTAATTCATCTTTCCTTCTTTCCCTCTGTCAAATTATAACATAGCCTCAGGCACAAGAAAAGAGACAACATCGAAAAGTGTAACAACTTTCCTTGTGATATTGTCTCTTTTTTCACTTCTGCATCCATCCCATCACTTCTTCTCTGATTTTATGAAATTCCGTTTCAGTTGGATTTATCAGACAAACATAACTTATTTTTCCCAATAATCTCTGCAAATATTTCTGCTTGCCATTTCCATTCTTGCCGTAATCAAAATCCTTATTGTATTTTGCATATTTTCGGCTCAAATGAGATTCTACACCATATTTACGGCAATAATATATCTCTTGTCGTAACTTTCTTCTATATTCTCGACTCACCTGCAGTTTCTCATTGACTACAATCCCAGTCACGTTCTGACGCATATTTTTCTTAAGTATTCTGGTCTTTTTATGATTCAGTTCAAAACCATATACACGCAGAAATCCACGTACTTTTGCAATAAGCGTTTTTATATCTGTATCATTCAAGCTCTTCCAGGAAAATGTCAAATCATCACAATATCTTGTATAGCAAATTTCCCTCTCCTCGCACCATTTTCCCATATACTCATCAAAAGGCTTCATCACCAAGTTCGAAATGGTTGGAGACGTAGATGCTCCCTGCGGCAAATAGTCTTTATAACAACACAATTCTGTCAACATCCTGCGAATTGCCGGCGGAAAATATGTTGCCGGAAATGCATACTGGTACACAAGCAAAAAAGAAATATTTTCAAAAAAATCCTGAATATCCAATTTTACAATCTGTTCTGCTCCAACATGCGCTCTTGCATTATCCAGTACAGAACTTTTCTTTTTATATGCCATCGCATACTTTGAAACAGAAACTTCACAGAGCACATGATGCAAAATATTTCTCTGAATCGTAGATAACAAGAGATCCGGCACCAAAAGTCTGCGTGTTCCCCCGCTTTTTTTCGGAATCTGCACTGGATGATAATGCTGTTGTGCATGATTACTCACTGCATACAGACAAGGTAACTCTTTTTCTTCATTCAATCCAAGCCCTGAGAGCAACTCAAAAGAATGTAATGTTATCTTCACCTGCTCTGGTGTGCAATATTTCCAAAGTTCATTGCTTGACACGACATGTATACTCCCTTCCTTTGAAACAAGGGCAATACAATAAGGAGATCCTGTAAGATGTGAAGATGCACAAGGCTTTGCCTTATGCACACGAAGTGTGCGGATGTGCCTCGGAACATCTGAAAGTCTTATATCCTCAAACTATTCTCCGGGCGGCGACTCGCCGCCCAGTCAGTTCTTCATTAGATTCAAAATAAAACAACTGATTGTGCTATTGCCCCTGTTCACTCAGTATAGCACATTTTTCATTGTTTTAAAATATTCTTCCTGGCACGTAAGATTAATCTTTCCATTTCCATTTTATATTTATGCTTTCCTTATCGGATGTCTTATTACCGTTTTCAACTTTTCAGGAGCGACCTTCCTTGCATCACTGAGATAAATTTCATGATGCAAACGCCTATCCGTAATATCCAGGACATATCCTTCCTTCTCCATATATTCATGCATGAGTGCAACGGTAGCTGGCTCATCATCATAAGAACCAATATGCATACACTGAACGCATAACCCCTCATCATATGTCAAAAATTCAACTTTAGAAAAATCGGTTTTCTTTTTCTTTGTCGCTTCTTCAACGGCCCACTCAAAATCCTCTCTTGTGACAAAATCTGGCAAACGAATGACGGAAATCCACTTGAAATTTTCTTTATGCGCATAGTCAATTCCTGCAATGTTCTCCTGCCACCAAAAACCTTCCAGTGGAGGAACTACATAATCAAAATATCCATCAATCTGATGATTGCCTTTTTTGCTCATCTTGATGGTGAATGCGATACCATACAAAAGCTCTATTGATTGCTTGTACTCTCCATCCTCTGCATTCGGATCTCCTTGCCCGCGCACTGCTATGTAATTCATACTCGGCACGGTCACAATTCCCGGCTTATTCTTTGGCATATAAAATTCTTTGTATTCCTTTTTGTAATCAAATGCCATAATTTCTCTCCTATTTGTTTGATTGATTCCAATAATTTAATTTTGGAAGCATTTCTTTCATATATGCTCGTACCTGTTCTGAAGACCAATTTTCATTTGCCATATGTCCTGCGCAAAAATCAATCAGTGTATCCATATCTGTGTAAGTAAAATTTCCCTCTGCATAACACCATTTACAATATTCCTCATTAAAAGTTCCATCTATTTCTTTACTAATAGAAGAATCATCAAGGGGCATGCCACAACATTGACAAATCAATTTCCTTGGTGAACCCAAAAGTGTATTGATAGAAACATCAAAGAATTTTGATAACAATTTCAAGGTTTCTGTATTTGGTACAGTTTCACCATTTTCCCAACGAGATACAGCTTGACGAGTGACACATACTTTTTCTGCAAGTTCATCTTGCGATAATCTGGCATTATTTCTTAACTCTAATATAACATTTTTTGTTTCCATATAACTTATCACCTCCATAAACATTGTATACTTATCATATCAAATTGAAAAGCAACTCGTTGTTGCTATAGAGATTTATCCTTGAAGATCACTTTTTCTAACTTCTTTCAAACATTTCTATTTGGTTTCCATGATAAAGAATTCTCTTTTCTCCCATATATTTTCTCCTAGTTTTCTTTCCAAATCATTCTCTATCGCATACTCTTATATTATTACTGAATCTATAGAAAGTAAATGTTTTAATCTCTATTTTCATTATTCATATATCAAGAGAACCGCCCCAAGATTTCTCTCAAGCGCGGTTCTCTCATCATTTCACAAATCCATTATCCACATAGCTCTTCATTGCCTCATAAGACTCCATGTCCCTCGCATTTTCTACTACGTTTCTTTGTTCATCCTCTGACATCTTTGCAAACTCTGTCATAGCTTTCTGATTCTGTGCCAGATGCATTGTAAATCCGATTGGAAGTTCTTCATTCTTTAACATTTCACTCACCTCAGAAATAGTATGCACTGATTTTTACGATTCTATCGCTATCTTTGTCACACTATGAGCGGTTGTATCTTCATTCTCTTCTTATTCTTCGATTTCTTTGAGAATTTTGAATTTCTTTTTATCTGCCTCAATCAAACCCTGTCTGCATAATTTACTGATTTCAACAGACAATCCGCTTCTTTCAACTCCAAGATAATCTGCGAGTTCCTGCCTGTTATAGGGAATTTCAAAACTAATGCTATTATTTTTCTTCACCTGCAGCAAAAGATAAGTCATCAGTTTTTCTCTCGTTGTACGCTTAGAAGTAATCTCTATTTTCTGGTGAAATATAAGATTTTTTGTTGCCATGACTTTCAACAAATTATAAATCGTCTGTTGATGAAAAGCGCAGGAATTACTGCAGGAATGAGTAAGCCGCAAGCAATCTATCAGCATGACCTCCGTATCTTCCGCTGCAACTACATCTATCGGAATTGATTTCATACCTGCGCAGGCAAAAGATTCCCCGAACAATTCCGAATCTTCAATTCCGGCAACGATACTCCTTTTCCCAAAATAATCCACCTGTATGATCTGTGCCGAACCCCTCAATATAATTCCGATATACTTTGCCGGTTGCCCCTCGGCTATAATTGTTTCCTTTTTTCGAAACTGAATCACTCTTGCACCAAGACATTCTAGCATACCCAAAAGCTCATTCTCTGTAATCCCCTGAAACAATGGGCATCTTTTTAATATCTGAAAATATTTTTTCATAAAGCTCTCCATTTGTTGAAATTTCAACATACTTTTTCTTTGTATTGTACTATGATAAATCCAGTAAGTCAATAAAGCAATCAATTAGGAGGAAATAGCTATGGAAAATAAAATGTTCTGTTTTCAATGTGAACAAACAGCCGGATGCAAAGGTTGTACAGGGGCTGCCGGAGTATGTGGAAAAAAGGCAGATACCGCCAACCTTCAAGATAAACTCACAGGGGCTTTGGTAGGACTTGCCCAAGCCGCAAACGGAAATGAAGATAAGATTTCTAACTCTATGGATAACATTGTTTTAGAAGGATTATTTGCAACGATAACTAATGTAAACTTCAACAATAATACACTTACAGACTTGATTCAACGCGTGGAATACGAGAAGCGAAAACTAAATTCTCTTTGCCATGAATGTTCATCTGTATGTAACACAAACGATAACTACGATATGCAAAAACTGTGGACTTCCAATGAGGATATCCGTTCACTTAAGTCCCTTATTCTCTTCGGAATCCGAGGCATTGCCGCGTATGCCTATCATGCTGCTATATTAGGCTACACAGATATGGAAGTCAACAAATTTTTCTATAAGGCGCTTTCTGCCATCGGCATGGATACTTGGGGAATGAATGAACTTCTTCCTATTGTTATGGAAGTCGGAGAAATCAATCTGAAATGTATGGAGCTGCTTGATCATGCCAACACGGAAACCTATGGCAATCCCATACCGACAGAAGTAACTTTAAACATTGAAAAAGGTCCTTTTATCGTCATATCCGGTCACGACCTGTATGATTTAAAACAACTTTTAGAACAAACGCAAAACAAAGGTATCAACATTTACACGCATGGGGAAATGCTTCCTGCACACGGTTATCCTGAACTAAAAAAATATCCTCATCTAAAAGGTAATTTTGGTACTGCATGGCAAAACCAGCAGAAAGAATTTGCAGATGTTCCGGCACCATTCCTTTTTACGACAAACTGCCTGATGCCGCCAAAAGAAAGCTATGCCGATCGTGTATTTACAACTGCAGCAGTTTCCTATCCAGAACTAATTCATATCGGAGAAGACAAAGATTTTACTCCTGTGATTGAAAAAGCACTCGCACTTGGCGGGTATCCCGAAAAGATGCTTTTTCATGGCATCAATGGTGGAGAAACCGTCACGACCGGTTTTGCACACAATGCGGTTTTATCAGTTGCCGATAAGGTAGTAGATGCAGTTAAGTCAGGAGCAATCCGACATTTCTTCCTGGTGGGCGGCTGCGATGGGGCAAGACCTGGACGTAATTACTATACGGAATTTGTAAAGGAAACACCTAGAGACAGTATTATCCTGACTCTCGCCTGTGGAAAATACCGTTTCAATGACCTTGATCTTGGCTCCATTAGCGGGTTGCCTCGCATAATGGATATGGGTCAGTGCAACGATGCCTACAGCGCCATAAAAGTTGTGATTGCTCTATCGGAAGCTTTTGATTGTGATGTAAATGCCCTGCCTTTGTCAATGATTCTTTCCTGGTATGAACAAAAAGCCGTTTGCATCCTGCTTACGCTCCTTCATCTTGGCATAAAAAATATTTTGCTTGGTCCATCCTTACCGGCATTTATTTCACCAAATGTATTAGATTTTCTTGTACAAAAATATAATATCGCACCTATCACAACTCCTCTGGAAGACCTTAAAAGAATTCTCGGATAAAGAAATTGCTACCACTATATGCAATCAGTTGGAAACATCAGTTCAAGGGAATATTATTACTCATGCCTCTATTACTTCAAAACCATTTTTTGAAAAAAGAGGATATAAGGTTATTAAAGAACAGAAAGTAGAACGACAGGAAACTTTTCTTACAAATTTTGTTAAAACAAAGAATGTGCTTCGCACATTCTTACGCCTGCGGCGGTCGCATACGACAACTTCATTGTACGCCGCAGTGCGTATCCCGCAGAGCGTTTGATGATATAGGATGATCTGTGGCTCTGTCCCATTGCATCCATATTCACATACAAGCAGATAATGGTCATCCGCCAAAATGCCATAACATCAATCGCTGTCAGGAATCTCGATTTGATTTCCCAAGTAAACGCAATTATCTTCAAGTAATTTGACGGATTGCAAGTGCATTAAATTCCAATTGTAAACTTTCAATTACTGATATCGACTTGTTTATTAAGTTACTTTTGCTCAATATCCATTTTCTTTATTAATTCATGAAACTCTGGACTGCTTTTTACGAACTCTGTATCTTCATCTGTATTGATTGACTGAATAATAGTTTTTTGGAGCTTTAATCCAAACGCCTTATCGACTTCTTTTGTCTGTATATGTCGATATAATGGGGATTTATTAATATCCCATTTCTTGGTGAGCGATTTTAACATCGGCAAAAGTATCTTTAAAAATTTAACTCTATTTTTTGTGGCGCTATACAGCTGAAAATGTGCAACATAGGAATTATATTCCCACAAATCAAATAGTTCAGCCGCCTGCTTATCAATATCAGCAATATACTCAGCATCATCCATTCGTTCTTCTTTCATGGCAATCTCCATTAAAGTCATTAACGCTACGCGAATTTCAGTTGTAGCAGACAAAAGTTTTTCCTCTGTTAGTTTTGCTGCCTTTTCCAATTCTCCCTGTGCAATATATATATTTGCTTGAGCCTGTTCTCTATCTACAGGACTTTTCTTTGGGAGTGTATTAATTATTTCTTGGGCTTGCTCATAATCTTGTTTCCCCATCAATTTAGAAACCAAGCATGCTTGGGCTTGCTCTCTGATACTTGCATCTTCACTTTGTGCTGCACGATAATATAAAGATTCGATTTTTTCTCGATACTTCTTATTCAACTTGCTTTCGCCACCATAAATCATTAACGCCCCGTCTAACAACATGGCTAGGTTGTTTACCAGTAAATCGCAGGTAGGATATTCCTTCAATTTCTCAACAGCAAGAAAATATCCTTCTTCGAAGCCATTTTTATCTATCGTTTCTGAAACTTCATTCATAAACAGCGCAACTTCTTTTTCCGACAGATTGTTTTTAAAGGACAAAAGCGTATTCAAATCCGTATTGAGAAGTCGGGCAAGTGCCGGTAATAAGACTATATCAGGATATGAGATTCCTTTCTCCCACTTGTTTACAGCAGGTGCAGAAACACCAAGGTAATTAGCAACCTGTTCTTGCGTAAATCCTTTTGCTAAACGTCGTTCACGAATTATTTCATTTATTTTCATGATAATATTTCCTTTACAGCTTAACTTTTTCGTGTTTCTATTGTAGCATTTCTTACCTGCATTTTCTATTGACCGTTCCTTAACTTTTGCGCTAAAATATTAACTGCAAATTATGTTTCTTATCAAACAAGCAGCGTTCCTGATTCATATCCTATACCTACAATTCTTAACACAAAAGTTCCATTTTATATATATGGCTCTATCCTAAACACTGTTTGCTCTCCAACCTTTTCGCTTACCAGGTGAACCACCCATCGTCTAAAGCCAATGGGATTCCTGCTTCGCAGACCTCGCAACCTACTATCTCCACAGGCGTTAA
>ERZ808029.1223-NODE-1223-length-9756-cov-3.070772_pt1 | contig 9756 bp, 6 predicted proteins | sample MGYA00380185_ERZ808029 | MGnify/ENA primary metagenome ERZ808029 (study PRJEB31490, sample SAMN06133404) | mouse gut metagenome | isolation source: M2_3 | host: mice | place: China: Chengdu | collected 2015-05 ... | reverse complement strand
AGAATCAAAAGGTCTCTAATCCGATTAATCCTTGAAATACATAAAAGAAAGGGAAAACTATGAAATGGTTTAAAAGAATCCTCCTAACAATTTTGCTTTTGCCGATCCTGCTAATTTTGGTATTTATTTTATTTGAGTTTTTTGGAATGTATTCCAATCACTTGGCCACAGACCGTCAGACAAAGAAACTTCAGTCCGACTTGGAACGGGAAATTTCAGACATTGAAATTATCCGCGTAGACGCAATAACCGGAAATACATCTGGAACCGGAAATCATGTAGAATGTTTGTCTGCCATTACCTTTTCAACAGAATTGACCAAAAGTGAGATAGAAAATCTTCTTTCAAAGTATTATACCTTTGATGGCTGGGACTGTTTTGTGGAAATGCAAGAAAACGGCTCTTATATATTTCATCTGGTAAGATCAGCTCCCTTTCCCGATAACATAGAGGGGCATTAATAAGGATGGAGATAGAAGGTTCATGGATAGGTGTATGGTTCCTTAGGTATTGTCGTTTTTGGCAATTTATGCTATAATAGTCGGGATTGAGAGAAGAAAAAAGAGAATGTTTCATGTGAAACCTGTCAGAAAACAGAAGGGAAAATCAGAAAATGTCGAGTCAAATTAAAACAATGTGAATAAAAATAAGATTGTTATTGGGAAAACCCCGCTTCTTTTTGTGCATTAGATGATAGAAAGGGAGAAAAAGCAAGGAAAATGTATCAGGAAATGGATTTAGATAAAATTGATATAAGTTCACAACCTCCGGTTGTAGAACCGGCCAGACAATACTACTTCATGGCAAAATGCCGGGAATGGGTAAAGGAATTTGAACAAAGAAACCATCGTCTGCCCTGTGCCAGCGTGGTAAATATGGGTTGTCAGATGAATGCCAGAGATTCCGAAAAGCTGCGGGGGATTCTTCTTGAGGCAGGATTTGAGATGGCCGAAGAAGAGAAGGGAGATTTTGTTCTGTACAATACTTGTACAGTCCGGGATAATGCCAACCAGAAAGTATATGGACATTTGGGAGCGCTTCATTCCCGAAAGAAAAAGAATCCCTCCTTAAAGATTGCTTTATGCGGCTGTATGATGCAGGAGCCGAAGGTGGTGGAACGGATTCGCACTACCTATTCCTTTGTAGATTTGATTTTTGGCACTCACAATATATTTAAGCTGGCAGAACTTTTGTACCGCGCTCTAACAGAAAAAAAGATGGTAATAGATGTATGGGAGTCCACAGACCAGATTGTGGAAGAGCTGCCTTCCAATCGGAAATATCCCTTTAAATCCGGGGTGAATATTATGTATGGCTGCAACAATTTTTGCAGCTATTGTATTGTACCCTATGTGCGGGGAAGAGAGAGAAGCCGCAGCCCCCAGAAGATTCTCACGGAGATTCAGAAACTGGCTGAAGACGGGGTCAAAGAAGTGATGCTTTTGGGACAAAATGTAAACTCTTACGGAAAGACTTTAAAAGAGCCGGTAAGCTTTGCATCTCTTTTGCGGCAGGTTAGCCAGATTGAGGGAATTGAGCGGATTCGTTTTATGACTTCTCATCCAAAAGATCTTTCCGATGAACTAATTGAAACCATGGGGGATTGTAACAAGATTTGCCGCCATTTACATCTGCCCCTTCAGTCGGGAAGCAGCCGGATTTTGCAGCAGATGAACCGGCATTATACCAAGGAACAATATTTGCAATTAACCAGACGAATCCGGAATTGTATGCCAGATATTTCGCTTACCACTGATATCATTGTTGGATTTCCCGGAGAGACCGAAGAAGACTTTCAGGAAACATTGGATGTGGTCCGGCAAGTTCGATTTGACAGTGCCTTTACGTTTCTTTATTCCAAACGAACCGGGACTCCTGCTGCATCCATGGAAGATCAAGTGCCAGAAGCAGTGATGAAAGAGCGGTTTGACCGGTTGCTTCAGGAAGTGCAAAAAATTGCTTTTCAGGTGTGCAGACGAGAAGCAGGAATGGTAAAAGATGTACTGGTAGAATGTGTCAATGATCACCAAAAAGGTTATGTAAGCGGGAGAATGGGAAACAATCTGATGGTACATTTTCCAGGGGACCCTTCCCTGATTGGTCAGATCGTTCCGGTGGAGCTTCTGGAAGCCAGAGGATTTTACTATATGGGAAAAATGAAACATTAGAGTGTGACTGAAAACAGGAAACCTAAAAAAGGGCGAAAGGAACGAAAAGAAGAATGAGCGGATTATCGCCTATGATGACCCAGTACGTAGAGACAAAGAATCAATATAAAGATTGTATTCTTTTTTACCGGCTGGGAGATTTTTATGAAATGTTCTTTGAAGACGCTAAAACCGTATCCAAAGAACTGGAACTTACTTTAACTGGAAAAGAATGTGGATTAGAGGAACGCGCACCAATGTGTGGCGTTCCTTATCATGCTGTGGATTCTTATTTGACTCGTCTGGTACAAAAAGGATATAAGGTGGCTATTGCCGAGCAGATGGAAGACCCAAAGCTTGCCAAAGGACTGGTGAAACGGGAAGTAATTCGCGTAGTCACTCCAGGCACCATCACCAGCACTCAGGCTTTAGACGAGACAAAAAATAATTATCTCATGGGAATTGTTTATCTGGGAGAAAAGCTGGGCGTTTCAGCAGCCGATATTACCACGGGAGACTTTCTGGTGACAGAGGTCACATCCGAAAGGTCTCTTCTGGATGAAATCAACAAGTTTTCCCCCTCGGAAATCATCTGCAATGACGCCTTTTCCATGTCAGGCATTCAACTGGAAGAAATCCGAAACCGCTATCATTTTACCATTTCTTCTCTGGATTCCCGCTTTTTTCAGGAAGAAAGCTGCCGTCGGGTGCTTCAGGAACATTTTAAGGTAAAAACACTGGATGGGCTTGGTCTTGGAGACTATGACTGTGGGATGATTGCCGCTGGAGCAGTGCTGCAATATCTGTATGAAACTCAGAAAATCACCTTAGGGCATATGACTTCTCTCATTCCTTATTCCACAGGCAGTTATATGGTGCTGGATTCTTCTACCAGACGGAATCTGGAACTTTTGGAGACCATGCGGGAAAAACAAAAACGGGGCAGTCTTTTGTGGGTGCTGGACAAGACCCGCACAGCCATGGGAGCACGTTATTTGCGCACTTGGCTGGAACAACCCTTAATTGACCGAAATGAAATTTTAAACCGCCAGCAGGCAGTGGAAGAGTTAAATTTAAACTATATTGGAAGAGAAGAGCTGGGAGAATACTTAAATCCCATTTACGATCTGGAAAGACTGATTGGACGCATCAGTTACAAGACAGCCAATCCCAGAGATCTGCTGGCATTTTCCAACTCAATCGCCATGATTCCTCATATCAAAAAGCTTCTCGGCGAGTTTACTTGCGAAAATTTGAAATATTTACAGGAAGAGCTAGACCCTTTGGAAGAACTGTGTGAAGAGATTCGCAGAGGCATCGTGGAGGAGCCGCCAGTGTCCATCCGGGAAGGGGGAATCATTCGGGATGGTTACAACGAAGAGGCGGACCGGCTGCGCCATGCCAAGACAGAAGGAAAAACCTGGCTGGCACAGTTAGAGACAAGAGAGCGGGAAAAAACAGGAATCAAAAATTTAAAGATCAAGTATAACAAGGTTTTCGGGTATTATTTTGAAGTAACCAATTCTTTCAAAGATCTGGTGCCAGATTACTTTGTGCGGAAACAAACTTTGACCAACGCAGAACGGTATATGACCGATGAGTTAAAAGAGTTGGAGGATGTAATTCTTGGCGCAGAGGACAAACTGTTTTTGCTGGAATATGAACTGTTTTGTCAGATACGGGATCGGATTGGGGCAGAAGTAGTGCGGATTCAGAAGACGGCCCGGGCTTTGGCAGCAGTCGATGTGTATGTGTCTCTCTCCACCGTTGCCACCCGGAATAACTACACAAAACCCTCCATTAATGAAAAGGGAATCATTCAAATCAAAGGCGGACGCCACCCAGTTGTGGAAAAGATGATGGGTAATGATCTGTTTGTATCCAACGATACCTATTTGGATAATGGAAAAAATCGGATTTCCATTATAACGGGTCCCAATATGGCAGGAAAGTCCACCTACATGCGTCAGACGGCCCTGATTGTGCTGATGGCGCAGATTGGAAGCTTTGTGCCGGCAGACTCTGCCAATATTGGAATCTGTGACCGGATTTTCACCCGGGTGGGGGCATCGGATGACCTTGCCTCAGGTCAAAGCACTTTTATGGTAGAAATGACTGAGGTGGCAAATATTCTTCGGAATGCAACCCGAAGCAGCCTTTTAATATTAGATGAGATTGGCAGGGGAACCAGCACCTTTGACGGCCTTAGCATTGCTTGGGCAGTGGTAGAACATATCAGCAACACAAAACTTTTGGGGGCAAAGACCTTGTTTGCCACTCATTACCACGAACTGACCGAGCTGGAAGGAATTATCAGCGGAGTCAATAATTACTGTATTGCAGTAAAAGAAAAAGGCGATGATATTGTATTTCTGCGGCGGATTGTACGGGGCGGAGCTGACAAAAGCTATGGGATTCAGGTGGCAAAGCTTGCGGGAGTGCCAGATTCGGTGATTTTCCGGGCAAAAGAGCTGGTGGAAGAACTGGTGGCCTCTGATTTAACTTCCAGGACCAGGGAGATTGCTCAGGTCAGCGCTGCTATCGTAGGGCGAAAACCAGTGGCCAAACCAGATGATGTGGAGTTAAGCCAGCTGACTTTATTTGACACGGTTCGGGAAGATGATATTATCAAAGAGCTGAAAGAACTGGAGCTGGGGCAAATGACGCCTATTGATGCGCTGAATGTTCTGTATCGGTTTCAAACTAAATTGAATAACCGGTGGGAAGCCGCGTCAGAAGAAAAACATTAGTTAGTTTACATAAAATTATTATGTAAACTAACTGTGTACACGAGCATTTGACTTTTCGGAAGATTCAAAAGATTTTATATAATTTGATTACAAGAAAAGAGGAGGAATATGCCGAGCATTCAGGTTTTAGATCCTGGTACCATTAATAAAATTGCAGCAGGAGAGGTGATTGAACGGCCTGCTTCCGTGGTGAAAGAGCTTTTGGAAAATGCCATTGACGCCAAGGCGACCGCAGTTACTGTGGAGATTCGTGATGGGGGCATTTCCTTTATTCGGGTTACGGACAATGGATGTGGGATTGTAAAGGAGGAGATTCCCCTTGCCTTTCTTCGCCATTCCACCAGCAAAATCCGTTCGGTGGAGGATTTGCTGATGGTGTCTTCTTTGGGCTTTCGGGGAGAAGCCCTCTCCAGCATCGCGGCAGTGGCACAGGTGGAGGTCATTACCCGGACAGCAAAAAGCCTTACAGGAACCCGTTATCAGATTGAAGGGGGAGCCGAAAAAGGGGCGGAAGAAATCGGCGCTCCGGAAGGAACCACCTTTCTTGTCCGCAATCTGTTTTATAATACGCCAGTGCGGAAGAAATTTTTAAAAACTGCCATGACCGAAGGCGCCCATGTGGGAGACTTGGTGGAAAAAATTGCTCTTTCCCATCCGGAAGTTTCCATCCGGTTGATTCAAAACAATCAAAATAAACTATATACTTCAGGAAACCACAGTCTGAAAGATATTATCTATACAGTTTTTGGGCGGGAAATCACGGCGAATCTTCTGGAAGTGAAGATTTGTCATGAAATGGTAACTGTAGAAGGATATATTGGAAAACCGGTGATTGCCCGAAATAACCGGAATTTTGAGAATTACTTTATAAACGGGCGCTATATTAAAAGTAATTTGATTTCCAGAGCCATTGAAGAAGCCTATAAACCTTTTATGATGCAGCATCGGTATCCTTTTACAATGCTGCGGTTGACGATTGAACCAGAGCTTTTGGATGTAAATGTCCATCCTACAAAAATGGAGCTGCGGTTTCAAAACGAGGAGACAATTTACCGGGTTGTGCGGGATACAATCGCTCATATTTTAAGAGAGAAAGAACTGATTCCATCAATGGAGTTGGGAGAAAAAAAGACAGAAACAAAGTCATCTCCTGGAAAAGAAAAACAGGAAAAACGTTCTTTGGCGCCAGAACCTTTTGAGCGGGAGCGAATGGCCCAAATTCAAAAGCAAGAAAAACAGCCAATAGAAACAAGGAAACCCAATGAGCCACAAAACGAAACTAAATGGAACGATGTGGTAGAGGAAGAGTCCGTTGTTTATGGGAACTTATCCAATCCATCCCCATTATCCCAGCAGCCAAAACAGCTGGATTTGTTTGAAGAACGGCTGCTGTCTCCCCAATCCCGCAACCGCCATAAGCGAATCGGGCAGCTTTTTGACACTTACTGGCTGGTGGAATTTCAAGATCAGCTTTATATCATTGATCAACATGCTGCCCATGAAAAGGTTTTGTATGAACAGACTATGGCAGCGTTTGCGGTTCGCAGTCAAACCAGCCAAATGCTGGACCCTCCTGTAATTCTCACATTAAGCGTCAAAGAAGAGGCAGCGTTTGCACGTTATAAAGATGTCTTTTCCCAAATGGGATTTGGAATTGAACCTTTTGGAGGAAGAGAATATGCAGTCCGTCAGGTTCCAGACAATCTTTTTTCCATTGCCCAAAAAGATCTGTTGATGGAAATGCTGGGTGATCTTTCCGAAGAAACACATCCAGAAGGTTCTAAGCTGATTTACGAGCGGGTGGCTTCTTTGTCCTGCAAGGCAGCAGTAAAGGGAAATCAAACTTTGAGCGATGAGGAGGCTGACCAACTAATTGACCAGCTGCTCCATCTGGACAACCCTTATGCCTGTCCTCATGGACGCCCCACCATTATCTCCATGAGCCGCCATGAATTGGAAAAAAAGTTTAAACGAATTGTGTAGAAACAGAAAAGGAATCATTCATTTATGAAGCAGCCATTGATTATTTTAACCGGTCCCACAGCAGTAGGAAAAACTTCCCTTTCCATCGGTCTGGCAAAAGCGGTTGGGGGAGAGATTATCAGTGCAGATTCTATGCAGGTATACCGCCATATGGATATTGGATCTGCAAAGATTACATCCAAAGAAATGGATGGAGTTTCCCATCATCTGATTGATGTACTGGACCCTAGGGAAGAATTTAATGTGGTTCGGTTTCAGACGATGGCAAAAAAAGCCATGGAAGGAATTTATGACCGGGGGCATATTCCGATTGTTACCGGAGGAACCGGATTTTACATTCAGGCCCTCCTATACGATGTGGATTTTAAAGAAAATGATGGAGGCGGTGAAATTCGCCAAAATTTAGAGCATCTGTGTGAAGAGAAGGGAAAGGATTATCTTCATCATATCTTGCAGGAGATTGACCCGGAGTCCGCCAGACAGATTCATGCAAACAACAGTAAGCGGGTAATACGGGCCATTGAGTACTTTCAAATGACTGGACAGCCTATATCCCAACATAATCAGACTGAGCGGGAGAAGACTTCCCCTTATAGGTTCTCTTATTTTGTCCTTAACTGTGACCGGGGATTGCTTTATAAGAAAATCGATCAGCGGGTAGATGACATGATGGCAGCCGGACTTGTAGAAGAAGTGAAAAATCTGCAGAAAATGGGATGTCATCGAGGAATGGTATCCATGCAGGGACTGGGATATAAAGAAATATTAGATTATCTGGACGGAAGATACGATTTAGAAGAAGCCATCCGGGTGCTCAAGCGGGATACTCGCCATTTTGCCAAAAGGCAGATTACCTGGTTTAAAAGGGAGCGGGATGTCCGGTGGGTGAATCTGGAAGAATTTGCCTTTGACTCATCAAAAACTTTAGCACATATTCTACAAGAATGGAAAGGAATTTTTTATAATGGAACTGGAACAAATGTATGAAGAACTTGGAATCAGCAAAAAAGTTCTTGAATTTGGGCAGGAAACAGAAAAAAAATTAAAAGAACGTTTTGAAAAAATCGACCAGACAGCAGAATATAACCAGATGAAGGTGATTCATGCCATGCAAAAAGCGCAGGTCAGTGAGATTCATTTTGCCGCTACAACGGGATATGGGTATAACGATTTGGGAAGAGATGTGTTGGAACAGGTGTATGCAAATACATTTTTTGGAGAAGACGCCCTTGTACGGCCTCAGCTGATGAGCGGAACCCATGCCCTTCATGTGGCCTTGTCAGGCAATTTAAGGCCAGGAGACGAGCTTTTATCCCCTGTGGGAAAGCCTTATGACACCCTGGAGGAGGTAATTGGAATCCGGGATTCCGTAGGCTCTTTAAAGGAATACGGAGTGACTTACCGGCAGGTGGATTTGTTGCAGGATGGTTCCTTTGATTACGAAGGAATCAAACGTGCCATACATGAAAAAACAAAGCTTGTGACCATCCAGCGGTCCAAAGGATACGATACCCGTCCCACTCTTTCTGTAGAAAAAATCGGGGAGCTGATTGCTTTTATTAAACAGCAAAAACCAGATATAATCTGTATGGTAGATAATTGCTATGGAGAATTTGTGGAACGAACGGAACCAACACAGGTTGGAGCAGATCTGATGGTAGGCTCTCTCATCAAAAATCCAGGAGGCGGGCTTGCGCCCATTGGCGGCTATATTGTAGGACGAAAAGACTGTGTGGAGCGGGCTTCCTTCCGTCTTAGCGCTCCGGGGCTTGGAAAAGAAATAGGGGCAAGTCTTGGACTGAATCAGTCTCTTTTTCAGGGGTTGTTTCTAGCGCCGACGGTGGTAGCCGGAGCCTTAAAAGGAGCCATTTTTGCCGCCAATATTTATGAACAGCTTGATTTTTTGGTTGTGCCAAATGGGACGGAGCCCAGACATGATATTATTCAGGCAGTGACTTTAAAAACGCCAGAAGCAGTCATTGCTTTTTGTCAGGGGATTCAGGCAGCAGCCCCTGTGGACAGCTATGTGGCTCCGGAGCCATGGGAGATGCCGGGATATGACGCGCCTGTGATTATGGCAGCAGGCGCATTTGTGCAGGGGTCGTCTATCGAATTAAGCGCCGACGGCCCTATGAAAGAGCCTTATGTCGTGTATTTTCAGGGAGGGCTGACTTGGTATCATGCAAAATTAGGCATTTTAATGTCCCTTCAGAAACTTGCCGACAAAGGAATTGTAAAGGTGTAAAAAAAGATTCATTCTGGCAGATATTACCAAAATGTAAACTCTTTCTAAAACTTCCATATTTCTGTATACACGTCTCTGTTTTTGTGATAGAATAAGCAAAAGTGTCATCTTTTCCTTATTTTATCTGCGTACCTGGAGAGTCGCGAAGAGAGGAACAGGAAGAGAACGAACCATGAAAATGAAAGAGATTCCCAATGAGAACAGGCCGTATGAGCGGTGTGAGAAGGATGGTCCGGAGCATTTAAGCGACTCGGAGCTTTTATCGGTTTTAATCCGCACCGGCTCTCAAGAACAAAATTCTCTGGAGCTTGCCTCCAGTATTCTTGCCTTAAATTATCCAGATGACGGTATGTTGGGCCTTATGCATCTTACGCTTCCAAAGCTGACTTCCCTGAAAGGAATCGGCAGAGTGAAAGCCGTTCAGCTTATGTGTGTAGGAGAGATATCAAAGCGAATCTGGAAGCGGAAGGCAAGAGAGAACCAGACAGCATTTTGTAGTCCAAAAGCTGTGGCGGAATATTTTCAGGAAGATATGCGCCATCTCCGTCAGGAACAGTTTTATATTATGTTGTTTGACACAAAGCAAAAGCTGATTCGGGATGTTCTCATTTCCAAAGGAACGGTGAATACT
>ERZ808029.1219-NODE-1219-length-9825-cov-3.273184_pt1 | contig 9825 bp, 7 predicted proteins | sample MGYA00380185_ERZ808029 | MGnify/ENA primary metagenome ERZ808029 (study PRJEB31490, sample SAMN06133404) | mouse gut metagenome | isolation source: M2_3 | host: mice | place: China: Chengdu | collected 2015-05 ... | reverse complement strand
GCGCCTTACGTTAATCGTATTGATGCTCAGGGCGGTAGCGGCATTCAGACTGTGACCGACTTACACCAGTTATTGAAAATGCATGCGCCGCAGGCGAAAGTGCTGGCAGCGAGTTTCAAAACCCCGCGTCAGGCGCTGGACTGCTTACTGGCAGGATGTGAATCAATTACGCTGCCGCTGGATGTGGCGCAGCAGATGATTAGCTATCCGGCGGTTGATGCCGCTGTGGCGAAGTTTGAGCAGGACTGGCAGGGAGCGTTTGGCAGAACGTCGATTTAACCGGACGTTCTGCATCCTCATAAATTGCTGATGACGTGGCGGAGTGCACCGATGCCTGCCACGTCTTATCAGGCCTGGAGGTGGCAATTACTGCCCGCACACCTCACACCCCGGATTACGCATCAGTTTCATTTCGCGAAACTGACAGGTCATCGCATCGTACATGACGATTTTCCCGCTGGCCGGTTTGCCATAACCTGCCAGCAGCTTGATCGCTTCCATTGCCTGCAACGAACCAATCACGCCAATCAACGGTGCCATTACGCCTGCTTCCACGCAGGTTAATGCATTTTCACCAAACAAACGGCTGAGGCAGCGGTAGCATGGTTCACCGTCCTGATAAGTGAAGACCGTGATTTGACCTTCCATACGAATTGCCGCGCCGGAAACCAGCGGTACCTTCGCGGCAAAACAGCCTGCGTTCAGTTGATTACGTACCGCAACGTTATCCGTACAGTCGAGCACCAGATCGTGTTCAGCAATCATCGCAGCAAGTTCAGCGTCATCAAGCAGCGCATTGACTGGCGTAATCGCGATATGTGGGTTGATCCGCGTCAGGGCGTCACGGGCGGATTCCACCTTCGGTTGCCCGACCGTGGCATCACTGTGCAGAGTCTGGCGTTGCAGATTCGAGAGCGAAACCGTGTCGAAGTCGAGCAGCGTCAGGTTGCCGACACCGGCGCTTGCCAGATACTGCGAGGCTGCACAGCCGAGGCCGCCCAGGCCCACTACCAGCACGCGAGAATCTTTCAGCGCCTCCTGGCCGTCAAAATCAAAGCCGCGCAGAATGATTTGCCGGTTGTAGCGCAGCATCTCCTGATCGCTGAGTTCCGCCATTACAGGCCTCCGAACAACGCGTTAAACGGTTCTACTTCCACCCATTCGCCCGCTTCAACATTGCCGCGATCGCGCTCCAGCACGATAAAGCAGTTACCGAGACTAAAAGAACTAAAAATATGTGAACCCTGATGCCCGGTGGTGGTAACTTCCAGCTCACCGTCAGCGTTGCGTTGCAGCACGCCGCGCTGGAAATCAAGGCGACCTGGCGTTTTTTTCAGGCGGGACGCTGTGCGTACGCGCTGGCGCGCGGGCAGGCCGCTGGCGGTGTTACCGCTTAGTTTTGCCAGCAAAGGCTGTACCAGTTGATAGAAGGTCAGCGTCGCTGAAACCGGGTTGCCCGGCAGGCCGCAGAACCAGCTATTAGAAAGTTTACCGAACGCGAACGGTTTACCCGGTTTAATCGCCAGCTTCCAGAAGGCAATCTCCCCCAGCTCTTCAAGAATGGTTTTGGTGTAATCCGCTTCACCCACTGAAACACCGCCGGAACTGATCACCACATCCGCCTGGCTGTCGGCTTCAATAAATGCGGCGCGCAGGGCATGGGGATCGTCGCGGATAATCCCTAAGTTGATTACCTCGCATCCCAACTGTTCTAACATCAGGTGTACGGCGAGACGGTTGGTATCGTAGATTTGGCCATCGCCCAGTGGCTGACCGGGCAACTGGAGTTCATCACCGGTAGAAAAAAGCGCTACACGCACTTTACTAATCACCGGAACTTCGGCAATCCCCAGTGAAGCAATCACTGGCAGTTCAGCGGTAGTCAGGCGAGTTCCCGCCGGGAAAACAACCGCACCTGCAGAGATATCTTCACCGCGACGGCGAATATTTTGCCCGCTACGCACTTCAGCAGTAAAACGCACGCCATTGTCCGTTTGTTCAGTCTGCTCCTGCATCACCACCGCTTCGCAGCCTTCCGGCACCGGCGCACCGGTCATAATACGAATGCAGGTACCCGCAGGCCATTCACCATGGTACGGCTGACCGGCAAAGGATTTACCGGCAACGGGCAGCGGTTGCCTGGAGGCAATATCGGCTAAACGCACCGCGTAGCCGTCCATAGCGGAGTTATCAAACCCCGGGACATCCAGTGGCGAAACGACATTGCTCGCCAGAATACGACCAAAACACTGTACCAGTGGCAGCGTTTCCTGGGCGGTCAGTGGGGTGACGCGAGAAAGCATCTCATTAAGCGCGGTGTCGAGCGACATCAATCCGGTGGTAAATTCCATGAAAACACTCCTGCGGAGGCAAAATCGAATTTGCCTATTATGTCAGAAAAACGCCACAGACTGTATGCCACCTCGGGCGTAGCGCTGGGTCCTGCCTTTACATGCCATATCCATCTTTCTATATTCAAAAATTGAATGAGTAATTCATAAAAATTCTGATATTTATAGCAAAAGTGGCGAGCCACCCTTAATGGACGAATACTATGGGCAAAGCAGTCATTGCAATTCATGGTGGCGCAGGTGCAATTAGCCGCGCGCAGATGAGTCTGCAACAGGAATTACGCTACATCGAGGCGCTGTCTGCCATTGTTGAAACCGGGCAGAAAATGCTGGAAGCGGGCGAAAGTGCGCTGGATGTGGTGACGGAAGCGGTGCGTCTGCTGGAAGAGTGTCCACTGTTTAACGCCGGAATTGGCGCTGTCTTTACGCGTGATGAAACCCATGAACTGGACGCCTGTGTGATGGATGGTAACACCCTGAAAGCCGGTGCGGTGGCGGGCGTTAGTCATCTGCGTAATCCGGTTCTTGCCGCCCGGCTGGTGATGGAGCAAAGCCCGCATGTGATGATGATTGGCGAAGGGGCAGAAAATTTTGCGTTTGCTCGTGGCATGGAGCGCGTCTCGCCGGAGATTTTCTCCACGCCTTTGCGTTATGAACAACTACTGGCAGCGCGCAAGGAAGGGGCAACCGTCCTCGACCATAGCGGTGCGCCACTGGATGAAAAACAGAAAATGGGCACCGTGGGGGCCGTGGCGTTGGATTTAGACGGCAATCTGGCGGCAGCCACGTCCACGGGCGGAATGACCAATAAATTACCCGGACGAGTTGGCGATAGCCCCTTAGTGGGTGCCGGATGCTACGCCAATAACGCCAGTGTGGCGGTTTCTTGTACCGGCACGGGCGAAGTCTTCATCCGCGCGCTGGCGGCATATGACATCGCCGCGTTAATGGATTACGGCGGATTAAGTCTCGCGGAAGCCTGCGAGCGGGTAGTAATGGAAAAACTCCCTGCGCTTGGCGGTAGCGGTGGCTTAATCGCTATCGACCATGAAGGGAATGTCGCGCTACCGTTTAACACCGAAGGAATGTATCGCGCCTGGGGCTACGCAGGCGATACGCCAACCACCGGTATCTACCGTGAAAAAGGGGACACCGTTGCCACACAGTGATGAACTTGATGCCGGTAATGTGCTGGCGGTTGAAAATCTGAATATTGCCTTTATGCAGGACCAGCAGAAAATAGCTGCGGTCCGCAATCTCTCTTTTAGCCTGCAACGCGGTGAGACGCTGGCAATTGTTGGCGAATCCGGCTCCGGTAAGTCAGTGACTGCGTTGGCATTGATGCGCCTGTTGGAACAGGCGGGCGGTTTAGTACAGTGCGATAAAATGCTGTTGCAGCGGCGCAGTCGCGAAGTGATTGAACTTAGCGAGCAGAGCGCTGCACAAATGCGCCATGTTCGCGGTGCGGATATGGCGATGATATTTCAGGAGCCGATGACATCGCTGAACCCGGTATTTACTGTGGGTGAACAGATTGCCGAATCAATTCGTCTGCATCAGAACGCCAGTCGTGAAGAAGCGATGGTCGAGGCGAAGCGGATGCTGGATCAGGTACGCATTCCTGAGGCACAAACCATTCTTTCACGTTATCCGCATCAACTCTCTGGCGGGATGCGCCAGCGAGTGATGATTGCGATGGCGCTGTCATGCCGCCCGGCGGTGCTGATTGCCGATGAGCCAACCACCGCGCTGGATGTCACTATTCAGGCGCAGATCCTGCAATTAATCAAAGTATTGCAAAAAGAGATGTCGATGGGCGTTATCTTTATCACTCACGATATGGGCGTGGTGGCAGAGATTGCCGATCGGGTACTGGTGATGTATCAGGGCGAGGCGGTGGAAACGGGTACCGTCGAACAGATTTTTCATGCACCGCAACATCCTTACACCCGTGCGCTATTAGCTGCTGTTCCGCAACTTGGTGCGATGAAAGGGTTAGATTATCCCCGACGTTTCCCGTTGATATCGCTTGAACATCCAGCGAAACAGGCCCCCCCCATCGAGCAGAAAACGGTGGTGGATGGCGAACCTGTTTTACGAGTGCGTAATCTTGTCACCCGTTTCCCTTTGCGCAGCGGTTTGTTGAATCGCGTAACGCGGGAAGTGCATGCCGTTGAGAAAGTCAGTTTTGATCTCTGGCCTGGCGAAACGCTATCGCTGGTGGGCGAGTCTGGCAGCGGTAAATCCACTACCGGGCGGGCGTTGCTGCGCCTGGTCGAATCGCAGGGCGGCGAAATTATCTTTAACGGTCAGCGAATCGATACCTTGTCATCCGGTAAACTTCAGGCATTGCGCCGCGATATTCAGTTTATTTTTCAGGACCCTTACGCTTCGCTGGACCCACGTCAGACCATCGGTGATTCGATTATCGAACCGCTGCGTGTACACGGTTTATTGCCAGGTAAAGACGCGGCTGCACGCGTTGCGTGGTTGCTGGAGCGCGTGGGCCTGTTACCTGAACATGCCTGGCGTTACCCGCATGAGTTTTCCGGCGGTCAGCGCCAGCGCATCTGCATTGCTCGCGCGTTGGCATTGAATCCAAAAGTGATCATTGCCGACGAAGCCGTCTCGGCGCTGGATGTTTCTATTCGCGGGCAGATTATCAACTTGTTGCTCGATCTCCAGCGTGATTTCGGCATTGCGTATCTGTTTATCTCCCACGATATGGCAGTGGTAGAGCGGATTAGTCATCGTGTGGCGGTGATGTATCTCGGGCAGATTGTAGAACTGGGCGACGCGCAGCAGGTGCTGACGGCACCTGCACATCCATACACCCGATTATTGCTGGATTCCCTCCCCGCCATTGATAAACCGCTGGAGGAAGAATGGGCATTACGTAAAACGGATCTGCCGGGAAACCGCACGTTGCCGCAAGGCTGTTTTTTCTACGAACGTTGCCCTCTGGCAACCCACGGATGTGAAGTCCGGCAATCATTAACAATAAGGGAGGACGGACGTGAGATCCGGTGCTGGCGGGCGCTGTAGAGACGCTAACAACGCATCAGGCAATCACGCGCCTGACGCGTCATCCGGCAACGCTTTACGATTTCAACTGGTAATCAAGCGTAATTTCAGCTTTCAGTACCTGAGAAACCGGGCATCCTGCTTTTGCTTTCTGGATAATGCCGTCAAAAGTAGAGGCATCAATACCCGGCACCGCAACTTCACTCTTCAGTGCGATTTTCGTAATCGCAAAACCGGCATCCACTTTATCCAGCGACACATCGGCGGTGGTATCAATCGATGTTGGCGTGAATCCCGCTTCCCCCAGCATTAATGAAAGCGCCATTGAGAAACATGCGGCATGCGCTGCGCCAATCAGTTCTTCAGGGTTGGTTCCTTTTTCGCCTTCAAAACGCGTGTTAAATCCATACGGCTGTTGGTTCAGCACGCCGCTCTCGGTGGATACTGTTCCCTTCCCGCGTTTGATATCGCCTTCCCAGTGTGCCTGACCTTTCTTATGGATTGTCATTGTTGCTCTCCTGTGGGCTTAAAAAGGAAATTATAGACTACGTGAGAAACCGCACGAGGATAAGCAGGATATTCCGAATAAAATCCGGCGAAAACATTATCTCTGTACTTAAATTAAATTCCCACAATAGATAACGGGGAATATATAATCCAAAAGATATTGTATCAATATTAATCGGATCGCCCCAATTACAATCCCTATGAATATCATGGTGTTATAATATAAAAATTATCAACCAGGACTAATCTTAACAACGAAGCGGCAAATATTTGCCATGCTGAATGTGCTTTATATATCTGCGATCCGTAGCAGACACCAAAAATACACAGACACGGAGAATCGCTATGTTTACTTATTATCAGGCAGAAAATTCAACAGCAGAACCCGCTCTGGTTAATGCCATTGAGCAAGGCCTTCGGGCAGAGCACGGTGTTGTCACTGAAGATGACATTCTCATGGAGCTGACCAAATGGGTGGAAGCTTCTGATAACGACATCCTCAGTGATATCTACCAGCAAACGATCAATTATGTGGTCAGTGGCCAGCACCCTACGCTTTAAGGTGCTATGCTTGATCGGCAACCTAATTTAGGGGTTTAGCACGTGTTTCTTCGCTACGGCGATGTTGTCCTTAAAACTAGCAACAGGATTGAGGAGTTAAAATGAAATCGAACCGTCAGGCACGTCATATTCTTGGACTGGACCATAAAATTTCTAACCAGCGCAAAATAGTTACCGAAGGTGACAAATCCAGCGTGGTAAATAATCCAACCGGCAGAAAACGCCCCGCTGAAAAGTAATTCATAACCATCAGTCCTCAATGACGATTAAACACCATTGCCTGCGCAATGGTGTTTTTGTTTTTATCTGCTTTATACTTGGGGCCGACGCCCTGGCGGTAAAGCAAAGACGATAAAAGCGTGCCAGGGATGGATATTCAAAAAAGAGTGAGTGACATGGAACCAAAAACAAAAAAACAGCGTTCGCTTTATATTCCTTACGCTGGCCCTGTACTGCTGGAATTTCCGTTGTTGAATAAAGGCAGCGCCTTCAGCATGGAAGAACGCCGTAACTTCAACCTGCTGGGGTTACTGCCGGAAGTGGTCGAAACCATCGAAGAACAAGCGGAACGAGCATGGATCCAGTATCAGGGATTCAAAACCGAAATCGACAAACACATCTACCTGCGTAACATCCAGGACACTAACGAAACCCTCTTCTACCGTCTGGTAAACAATCATCTTGATGAGATGATGCCTGTTATTTATACCCCAACCGTCGGCGCAGCCTGTGAGCGTTTTTCTGAGATCTACCGCCGTTCACGCGGCGTGTTTATCTCTTACCAGAACCGCCACAATATGGACGATATTCTGCAAAACGTGCCGAACCATAATATTAAAGTGATTGTGGTGACTGACGGCGAACGTATTCTGGGGCTTGGTGACCAGGGCATCGGCGGGATGGGCATTCCGATCGGTAAACTGTCGCTCTATACCGCCTGTGGCGGCATCAGCCCGGCGTATACCCTTCCGGTGGTGCTGGATGTCGGAACGAACAACCAACAGTTGCTTAACGATCCGCTGTATATGGGCTGGCGTAATCCGCGTATCACTGACGACGAATACTATGAATTCGTTGATGAATTTATCCAGGCTGTGAAACAACGCTGGCCGGACGTGCTGTTGCAGTTTGAAGACTTTGCTCAAAAAAATGCGATGCCGTTACTTAACCGCTATCGCAATGAAATTTGTTCTTTTAACGATGACATTCAGGGCACTGCGGCGGTAACAGTCGGCACACTGATCGCAGCCAGCCGCGCGGCAGGTGGTCAGTTAAGCGAGAAAAAAATCGTCTTCCTTGGCGCAGGTTCAGCGGGATGCGGCATTGCCGAAATGATCATCTCCCAGACCCAGCGTGAAGGATTAAGCGAGGAAGCGGCGCGGCAGAAAGTCTTTATGGTCGATCGCTTTGGCTTGCTGACCGACAAGATGCCGAACCTGCTGCCTTTCCAGACCAAACTGGTGCAGAAACGCGAAAACCTCAGTGACTGGGATACCGACAGCGATGTGCTGTCACTGCTGGATGTGGTGCGTAATGTAAAACCAGATATTCTGATTGGCGTCTCAGGACAGACCGGGCTGTTTACGGAAGAGATCATCCGTGAGATGCATAAACACTGTCCGCGTCCGATCGTGATGCCGCTGTCTAACCCGACTTCACGCGTGGAAGCCACACCGCAGGACATTATCGCCTGGACTGAAGGTAACGCGCTGGTCGCCACTGGCAGTCCGTTTAATCCAGTGGTATGGAAAGATAAAATCTACCCTATCGCCCAGTGTAACAACGCCTTTATTTTCCCGGGCATCGGGCTGGGCGTTATTGCTTCCGGCGCGTCACGTATCACCGATGAGATGCTGATGTCGGCAAGTGAAACGCTTGCTCAGTATTCGCCGCTGGTCCTGAACGGCGAAGGTCTGGTACTACCGGAACTGAAAGATATTCAGAAAGTCTCCCGCGCAATTGCGTTTGCGGTTGGCAAAATGGCGCAGCAGCAAGGCGTGGCGGTGAAAACCTCCGCCGAAGCTCTGCAACAGGCCATTGATGATAATTTCTGGCAGGCCGAATACCGCGACTACCGCCGTACCTCCATCTAAGCCTGCGCCCGGTAGTGAAGGCTACCGGGCTATTTCCCTCTCCCTTTTTCAGATCTCATCCATACTGGGTAGTGGCGAATAAATCTCATTTGCCTCACCTGCTATGCAGAACATCATCCGAAAAGGAGGAACTATGAAGGCTGCAGTTGTTACGAAGGATCATCATGTTGACGTTACGGATAAAACACTGCGCTCACTGAAACATGGCGAAGCCCTGCTGAAAATGGAGTGTTGTGGTGTATGTCATACCGATCTTCATGTTAAGAATGGCGATTTTGGTGACAAAACTGGCGTAATTCTGGGCCATGAAGGCATCGGTGTGGTGGCAGAAGTTGGCCCAGGTGTCACCTCATTAAAACCAGGCGATCGTGCCAGCGTGGCGTGGTTTTACGAAGGATGCGGTCATTGCGAATACTGTAACAGTGGTAACGAAACGCTCTGCCGTTCAGTTAAAAATGCCGGATACAGCGTTGATGGCGGGATGGCGGAAGAGTGCATCGTGGTCGCCGATTACGCGGTAAAAGTGCCAGATGGTCTGGACTCGGCGGCGGCCAGCAGCATTACCTGTGCGGGGGTCACCACCTACAAAGCCGTTAAGCTGTCAAAAATTCGTCCAGGGCAGTGGATTGCTATCTACGGTCTTGGCGGTCTGGGTAACCTCGCCCTGCAATACGCGAAGAATGTCTTTAACGCGAAAGTGATCGCCATTGATGTCAATGATGAGCAGTTGAAACTGGCAACCGAAATGGGTGCAGATTTAGCGATTAACTCACGCACCGAAGACGCCGCCAAAATTGTGCAGGAGAAAACCGGTGGTGCACACGCTGCGGTGGTGACAGCGGTAGCTAAAGCTGCGTTTAACTCTGCGGTCGATGCCGTTCGTGCAGGCGGGCGTGTTGTGGCAGTCGGTCTGCCGCCGGAGTCTATGAGCCTGGATATCCCACGGCTGGTGCTGGATGGTATTGAAGTGGTCGGTTCGCTGGTCGGCACGCGCCAGGATCTCACCGAAGCCTTCCAGTTTGCCGCCGAAGGCAAAGTGGTGCCGAAAGTCGCCCTGCGTCCGTTAGCGGACATCAACACCATCTTTACTGAGATGGAAGAAGGCAAAATCCGTGGCCGCATGGTGATTGATTTCCGTCACTAAGAGGCCTTTGCTGCGACTGCCATGTTCGGGTCGCAGCATCGCACACTCTCCAACATGAAATGGCTAAATGAATTATTGTTGCGTAAAAAGGAACAATAATGATACTGTTCCCAGTGAAGGAACACTACTGAGAGTAAAGACACTG
>ERZ808029.1212-NODE-1212-length-9860-cov-3.759890_pt1 | contig 9860 bp, 8 predicted proteins | sample MGYA00380185_ERZ808029 | MGnify/ENA primary metagenome ERZ808029 (study PRJEB31490, sample SAMN06133404) | mouse gut metagenome | isolation source: M2_3 | host: mice | place: China: Chengdu | collected 2015-05 ... | reverse complement strand
GGAAGCTTTTCAGATTTCTTCAGTTGGAGGGGGGATTTCCGGTTTTTTGTTAAGCCGAAGTGTGCGATATGGTCTTTCGCGGGGAGTTTTTTCCAATGAAGCTGGTTTGGGAAGTCTGGCTGTGCTGCATGGAGCCGCAGAAGATACCACTCCCAGGCAGCAGGGAATGTGGGCCATGTTTGAGGTGTTTTTCGATACAATCGTGATTTGTACACTGACTGCCCTTGTGATTTTGTGTGCAGGATACGAGGGTTTGAATATGGGGAATCCGGCTGTCAAAAGAGAAGGTGCAGCATTGACTGCCTACTGCTTTTCTTTGCGTTTGGGGTCATTTGGGGAGATTTTAGTATCAGCTGCCATGATTGTATTTGCCTTTGCCACAATTATAGCCTGGTATTATATGGGAAAACAGACTTTTCAGTATTTGCTGGAAAGGATTAGCAGAGGAAACTATTTTGGTTTTTCCCAGGAAACTTGGGAGATGGTATACCGGACATTGTATCTTCTGGCTGTGTTTGGGGGGTGTGTGTGTCAGCTGCAGGTGGTTTGGCTGGTCTCGGATTTGTGGAACGGACTGATGATTTATCCCAATCTGCTGGCGATTTTGTGGCTGTCCAAACAGGTTGACTTTCACGGATAATAAGTCAAGCACCATGCTTGCACGGTCCGGCTATTTGACGATCTGGGGAAAGGAAAAAATAACCGTTTCGGCAAAATTATTTTGGCCGGAACGGTTATTGACAAAAGAAGAAAATATTACCGGATACAGATATACACCAGATATCCGGCATACATTCCTAACATGACCAAACCTTCCACCCGGCTTAGCTGTTCCCGGCTGCGGCACAAAACAAGCGTGATCAGGCTGAATATTACAAGGCAGATTGCATCAATCACTGCAAAAAGGTTTACTGCGATAGGTTTTACTGCAGCTGATACGGCGAGAACCATGAGAATATTGAAAATGTTGGAGCCAATCACATTGCCCAGCGCCAATCCGTTCTCTCCTTTCCGGGAAGCCACAATGGACGTGACCAGTTCCGGAAGAGAGGTGCCAAGGGCAACTACGGTCAGTCCCACAAGGGTCTGGCTTAATCCAAAGGCAAGAGCAATTTCGCTTGCGCAGTCCACCACCAGATCACCGCCCCACACAATCGCCGCAAGGCCGCCCACAATGTAGAAACAACACCGCACTGGAGGCAGAGTACTGGTTGTTTCTTCTGCCTGAACCCGGTTAATCCATGCGTCCCGCACAGTCAGGGCCATAAATGCCACAAAGAGTCCCAAAAGAATCAATGCTTCTCCCCGGCTTAAAAAGAAATCCCTAAAAATCATCAGAAGCAAAATGACGCCAACAAGAATAGATGCGAGAAAATCCCATCGCAGGCGGACTTTAAACGCATGAATGGCACCGCAGCATCCCAATACTACCAGAAGGTTAAAAATGTTGGAGCCAAGGACGTTTCCCACAGCAATTTCATTGTTGCCGGCCAAAGATGCCGTGGCGCTGACAGCCAGTTCGGGTGCGCTGGTGCCAAACGCCACAATTGTCAGCCCGATAATAATACTGGGCACCCGCAACATTCTTGCAACTGATGAACTTGCTTCCACGAAAAAGTCGGCTCCCTTGATCAGAAGAACAAATCCTACAATCAGCATTACATACACTTTTACATTCATCGTTTTCCCTCTTTTCTATAATTGTAGTTTTCCCTGTTGTCCGGAAAGCCAGCTGTTTTTAAATGATAAAATAACCACCAAGTTCATCAAGGTAAATTTGGTCAGGTTGTAAAAATAAAAAAAGCAGGGCTTTTGCCATATCACAAGGATACAACAAAAGTCTCGCTTATTATATGCGTACCGGGCAGCTCTTATCAGACCTACATCCAATTTGATAAAATTCGATTCATCTGTCTGCCGTGATGACGATAACGCAAAACATTTGTCAAAAACTTCAACAAATGCAAGCTACTCCCTCTTATTAGTTTTAGTATATTCATTTTCCAGAAATTTGTCAAGATGAAATCAAAAGCAATTTTCATATCCTTCTGACGAAGAAAAAACCCCTTTCGAAGGGGTTTTTCTCATTACAGTTTATATAAGAGGTTAAAAAGGGAGGAGAGCTGATATTCGTTATCAGCCCGAGTATTATGAAAAAAATCTCATAAGCATATCACATTTACGGCATTGATGGTTGCTTACAAAACATAGTATATCCAGGAATCGTGAAGAAATCGTGTTGTTTGTGTAAAAGGTTTTTGAATGATTTGTGAACAACTAATGAACGATAACAAGGAACCGTTATAAATGGTATGGCGGATGTGTAAATGATTGAATTTTGTCAAATACTGTGATATATTAATGTGGAAAAGTGAAAGAAATGGTAACAGGGAAGGAAAGGAACTGTTACAGGAAGGGTGTCGTTTATGGTAGATCAATGGTATATCACGATTCCGGAACTGACAGGAGGAGAAAAAAGAAAGGTTTATGTTTATCTGCCGGAATCTTATTTTACGGAATCAGGGAGACGGTATCCGGTGCTGTATATGTTTGACGGGCATAATGTGTTTTTTGATCAGGATGCTACTTATGGCAAGTGCTGGGGAATGAAAGAATATATGGATAAAACCGGCACCCAGATGATTGTGGCAGCAGTGGAGTGTAATCACAGTCCCGATCATGGACGATTGAAAGAGTATACTCCCTTTGATTTTCAGGAAAGAGGAATCGGAGAGATTCGCGCAAAGGGAAAGATTACAATGGAATGGATGGTCCATACTTTTAAAAGGGAGATAGACCGGAAGTTCCGCACGTTACCAGAGAGGGAACATACCTTTATTGCAGGAAGTTCTATGGGTGGATTGATGACGTTATATGCAGTGCTGGAGTACAATTCGGTGTTTTCCCGTGGAGCCGCTCTCTCCCCCTCTGTGTGGGTGGCGCGGCGAAAAATAGAACAGATGATTGAAAAGGCAAAGGTTCGTCCGGATACCGTCCTTTACATGGATTATGGTTCAGAGGAATTTAAGAATCATGCCAACATGAGAAATCTTTTTGCCAGAGTTGCGTTTCTCTTGATGGAAAAACAGATTTTGACGGTGAGTAGGATTGTTCCAGGAGGCCAGCATTGTGAGTCAAGCTGGGAACGTCAGATACCATTTTTTGTAAATACGTTGTTGTACTAGAACGTTTTAAACAAGTTCTAAGAAAAAGGGCTAAAAGGAAATGAAAATTAAAGGAAAGGCAGAATGAAGAAAAGATGGAAACACAATATTTCAGGGAATACAGCCCTGCTCTTAGCAGGGATATGGAATGGAAGGTTTACGGACATGCGGGCAGGCCGGTTTTGTTTATTCCCTGTCAGGACGGACGTTTTTTTGATTTTGAAAATTATAAAATGACAGATGTATGGTCTCCGTGGATTGACTCTGGCAAAGTGATGGTATTTGCCATTGATACCATGGACCAGGAAACCTGGTCTAACCGGAATGGAGATCCAGGATGGAGAAGCTGGCGTCATGAACAGTGGATTCGGTATATTTTGGATGAGATGGTTCCATTTATGCGATGGATGGTAAATGAGCGAAATGGCTGGGACGGGAAGCCGGGAGTCATGGCGTTTGGATGCAGCCTGGGGGCCACCCATGGAGTGAATTTATATTTTCGGTTTCCAGCAGTGTTTGACCGGCTATTGGCTTTAAGTGGCATCTATACGGCAGACTACGGGTTTCATGGATATATGGATGAGCGGGTTTACTTAAATTCCCCCTTACATTATCTGCCTAATATGTCAAAAGATCATTCTTACATTGAAAACTATAATCGAAATAAGGCAGTTATCTGTGTGGGACAGGGTCCATGGGAGATTCCGGATTCCACACGACAGCTGCAGAGAATTTTAAATGAAAAGGGAATTGGGGCCTGGGTGGATTATTGGGGTTATGACTGTTCCCATGATTGGCCCTGGTGGTATAAGCAAGTGGAATATTTCCTTCCTTATTTGTTGGAATAGGGATTTTGGTTTTGCTTGTTAGCAGATGAAATGCAAAAAGGAAAGGAAATAAGTATTTATGAAAAACGTGATTTTTATCTCTCCTAATTTTCCCACAAATTACTGGCAGTTTTGCAGAGAGCTTAAGAACAATGGGATGAATGTGCTTGGCATTGGGGATCAGCCATATTATGAATTGACGCCAGAGTTAAAAGGCAGCTTAAATGAGTACTATAAGGTCAGCAGCCTGGAAAATGAAGATGAAGTATATCGGGCTGTGGCATTTTTTGCATTCAAATATGGAAGGATTGAATGGTTGGAGTCCAACAATGAGTACTGGCTGGAGCGGGATGCCAGACTTCGGACGGATTTTAACATTCAAAGCGGATTTCGGACAGAAGATATTCCCCGGATTAAATATAAGTCCAAAATGAAGGAATACTACAAAAAGGCGGGGATTCCGGCGGCCCGCTATCATGTGGTGGATGATTTGGAGGGATGCCTGACCTTTGCCGCTGAAGTGGGTTATCCTCTGGTGATAAAACCGGACAATGGAGTGGGCGCTTCCGATACATGGAAAATTGAAAGCGAAAATCAGCTGAAAGGATTTTTTGGACGGAGAATGCCAGGGGTTCCCTATATTATGGAAGAATTTGTGTATGCTGAAGTAAATTCCTATGATGCGATCATTGATTCCAATGGAAATCCTATTTTTGAAACCGGCAATGTGACTCCCATGTCCATTATGGATATTGTCAACAATGGGGACAATTCCATTTATTATATTTTAAAAAGACTTCCCGACGATACCCGTGCAGCAGGCCGTGCAGCGGTGAAGAGCTTTGGAGTAAAAAGCCGTTTTGTCCATTTTGAATTTTTCCGTCTCACCCGTAATCAGGATGGACTGGGAAAAAAGGGAGATGTGGTGGCGTTGGAAGTAAATATGCGTCCTTGCGGGGGATTTACACCAGATATGATCAATTTTGCTCACAGCACTAATGTATATAAAATATGGGCGGACATGATTGCTTTTGATCATTCCATGATCCCCGTCGGAAAACATGCCTACTGCGCTTTTGCCGGACGCCGGGACGGGAAGGATTTTGTAATGAATCATCAGGAAATCATGGGAAGGTTCAGGGAGAATATGAAAATGGCCGAACGTTTGCCGGATGTTCTGGCAGGCGCCATGGGCAATCAGATGTATGTGGCTGTATTTGATACAAAAAAAGAGATGGAAGAGTTTTACAGAACCATTTTGGAGTGTTATAATCATTAAGAAGCTGTGAGAAACCATCAGAAAAGTGAATGTGTTAGTGAAGGAAAACTTGTTGTAAGGCACAGGAAAGAAAGGAGAATGGAATGAAGAATCCAACAGTGACAATTACAATGGAAGACGGAGGAGTGATTACCATAGAGCTGTACCCAGATGTGGCTCCTAACACGGTGAGAAATTTTATCAGCCTGATTCAGAAAGGGTATTATGACGGCCTGATTTTCCATCGGGTAATCGAGGGATTTATGATACAGGGAGGCTGTCCAGAGGGAAGTGGAATGGGAGGTCCCGGATATTGTATTCCAGGAGAATTTCCTCAAAACGGTTTTATCAATGAGTTGAAACATACAAGAGGTGTGGTTTCCATGGCGCGTACAAGTGTGCCGGATTCCGCTGGTTCTCAGTTTTTCATCATGCATGCGGACATTCCAGATCTGGACGGAAGTTATGCCGCTTTTGGACGGGTGACAGAAGGGATGGACGTGGTGGACCGGATTGCCGGAACACGGGTGGATTACAGCGACCGTCCTCTAATGGACCAACGGATGAAACAAGTGACGGTGGATACTTTTGGAGAGGAATATGAGGAACCGGAAAAGCTGTAAACACAGGAGGATTTTTTAGACGGAATGGTTTTGGAACAGGAAATAATAATAGAAGGAATCCCATATTCTGTGGTGATTTCCGATGAGGCAGAAACCCTTCTTGCGGCGAAAGCGGCAGGGAGGGTTATTGTTGGCATGGCGGGAAAAAAAGAGAATCCGCCTCTTTCTATGGCGCGGTATCTGGTGGAGAGTCCTGAGGCAGCAGACAATCTGTACTTAGAACGGGTGGTAAGGAGGCAGGCACATCTGCCCTGGGTGATTGGAGAAAGCAGGCGGATATTACTTCGGGAATTTACATGCGAGGATGCAAACCAGGTACTGCAAGAGCCAGAGGACCAGGACGCAGACCGGGTGTTTTATGAGCCGGACAGACTTTTGGCGTATATTGAGAACCAGTATGGATTGTTTGAGTATGGACTGTGGGCTGTGGTGGAAAAAGAAAGGGGAAAAGTGATTGGAAAAGCTGGAATCACCAGAGTGGACAGCCAGGGGCAAATGGAGCTGGCTTATCATATTTTTCGGCCCTACCGCCGCCAGGGATATGGGGAGGAGGCTTGCCGAATTGTGCTTCAATATGTAAAGGAAGAGTATGACTGCCCGGTTTATGCGGTTCTGGAAGCAGAAAACAATGCGTCCAGAACCCTATTGGAAAAACTGGGCTTTGCTGTTATGGAGCAAAAATATAGCGAATCAGGGCATCTGTATTATCTCTACGAACCGTGTTGATGAGAATGCCAAGAAGCGGGTTTGCGCCCAGCCTCATGTCATTGGCAAAGTCTGTGTCAGACAGATCAATGGCAAAAGCCCTCTTTTCGCCGTTTTCTCCAGCAGAATAATACAAATGGTCCTGTACCAGAGATAAAAGCTCAGGGGAAAGCTCCTTTTCCAGGTCAAGATATCCATCCAGAGCAGCAAAATGTTGGATGGTGGCAGGGTCTCCAATCATAATATCCAAATCCTGGGAAAATACCAAGGCGGAGATTTTGGCCAAGGTAGCATAGCTTAGTTCACTGGCATTGTCCCCATAAGTAATGTAGGCGGTTTCCACATTGATTCGGTCTTTTTTGCCAAGATTCTGATATGCGGCAAAGTCCTCTTCCAAAGGTGAGAAATTTACTCCTTCTTCTGAATAACTGTTAATTACCATACAGAACAGGGCGGTTTTAAAAGTGCTTTGGTAAATAGAGGTGGCCACCACCTGGATAACCAGAAGAGCAGCCACAACAAGGGCCATATGAACCTTATAGTAGGCCCATATATACCAGGCCCTATCTTTCCAGGTCATGGCTTTCAGCTTTTCAAGCTCTGTAAGCTCTGGTTTGGACTCGGGTTTTGAGACCGATTGGGAAGACTCGTTTTGACGGCGCATGGATTCTTCAGTTATTTTCATTCGGAAGAAATTCCTCCTTTCTTTTGGTGATCTATCTTTCCCATCGTCCGGAGGCTCCACAGGGAAGAATCAGTCCGGACTCTTTTACCGGAAGGCCGATCTCTTGTGCCTGGACTTGTCCGCCCCATTTGGAACCAATTTCGGTGCCAAGGAGATAGGCCAGCACAGCCGGAGCCAATCCTGTGGTGTAGGAATTGATCAGGAAAAAAAGCGGTTTTTCTGACAACACCTGACTGCACAGATGAATCAGAGAATGAATGGAATCTTCAATCTTCCAGATCTCCCCTTTGGGACCCCGGCCGTAGGAAGGCGGGTCCATAATGATGGCGTCATATCGATTCTGTCGGCGGATTTCCCGCTCTACAAATTTCACACAGTCGTCTACCAGCCAGCGGATGGAAGCTTTTTCTAAATGGGAGGAAACTGCATTTTCCTTAGCCCAGCCCACCATTCCCTTTGAGGCATCTACATGTGTGACCGATGCTCCGGCCTGAGCAGCGGCAAGAGTGGCTCCGCCGGTGTAGGCAAACAGGTTTAATACCCGGACTGGTTCTTTCGCGTTTCGGATTTTTTCCTGACACCAGTCCCAGTTGACGGCCTGTTCCGGAAAAAGGCCGGTATGTTTAAAATGAAAAGGTTTTAACTGGAAGATAAGTTCTTTATAGGAAATGGTCCACTGGTCAGGCAGATCAAAAAACTCCCATTGTCCTCCGCCTTTACTGCTGCGGTGGTAGTGGGCGTTTGGATGCTTCCAGCCCGGATGGGATTTTGAGGTGTTCCAGATGATCTGCGGGTCAGGGCGGATTAAAGTGTAATCTCCCCAGCGTTCCAGCTTTTCTTTGCCGGAACAGTCAATGACCTGATAATCTTTCCAATTGTCTGCAACCCACATAACAGGGAACCGCCTTTCTTTGCGCCGCCAAGGTGGGGCGGGCTTTATGTATTCTTGTGGGTTCATTATAGCGTTATGAGGGGAGAAGGTCAAGGGGTTCTGGTTTTTCCTCTTCATTTTCAGGGCGGAATAAGGGGGGATTAAGTAAGGATAGGAATATCGTAAGAAAATTGTTAGATTAATTATGGAAATTTTGGTTGAATCATGGAAGGGATCTTGCTAAAATGGAAGGCAGATCCAAAATATTAAAATACAAAGGAACCAATCATAAAGGAGCAAAATACATAGAAAACTCTTAATAACAATTTTTATGATTTTTGATGAGGCAAAAGGAGAGACATTATGAAAAAACGTGGTTTGGCAGTTTTGGCCCTTGCTGCGATGATGACGTTTGGCACCACAGGAATTTCGGCAATGGCTGCAGAAGGGTGGGCTCAAGAAGGCGGAAACTGGGTATACTATGACAATTCCGGCAGTCGTATTTATAATGCATGGCGCAAGGGCGGAGACGGATTATGGCGGTATTTAAACGGCAATGGAGTGATGGCCATTAGTTCCTGGGTGGATAATGATGATTATTATGTAGGTCAGGACGGGATTATGATGACCAATCAATGGCTGGAGACCGAAAGCAACCGTTATTCAGGCGCTACGGACTGGTATTATTTTGGTCAGAGCGGCAAGCGGGTGAGAGAAAAATGGGAAAAGATCAATGATAAGTGGTATCATTTTGGGGATGACGGGGTGATGGAAACCGGCTGGATTCTGGATAATATGTACTACTGTGATGATAATGGAGTCATGGTGACTGGATGGCAGCGGTTGTTTGCTCCGGATGAGAATGACGACGATTATTATGATTATGGTCCTTATGTGGAAGACGATCAGGACGGGAAGCATTGGTATTATTTTACCAACAGCGGCAAGAAAGTAATTCCCAGCAGCAATGGGGACGAGCTGAAACTAAAAAAGATCAACGGCGTGTATTACAGTCTTGCGGAGGATGGCGCCATGCAGACCGGATGGAGCTGTATGGTGGGAGATGAGTCAGATAATATTGAGGACTACCGCTTTGTGGATTCCAATGGTCAGGTCCGGGTAGGATGGTACACCACAGAACCGCCGGAGCATCTTCAGGATAATTATGAACATGATGTGGAATGGTTTTATTTTTCCAACAAAGGAGTTCCAAAAGTAGGTCCTCCCAGAGGCAGCGCCAAATCCAGTGATCTGGTGAAGATTAACGGCAACACCTATTTGTTTGACGACAAGGGAGTTCCTGTATACGGGCTGCAGAAGATATATCTGGATAATGATGAGACCGAGTATACGGCATATTATTTTGGAAGCCGGAAACAGAGCAGCATGTTAAAGGGCCGGCATAACATTGATGAAGGCGGCAACACAAGCCAGTTTTATTTTGCCAGCAATGGTAAGGGCTATACCGGAGTTTATGAAAATTCCCTGTACTATATGGGAAAGATTCAGAAGGCAGATTCCGGCGTCCGTTATCAGGTGTATAGCATATGGATTGGAGGAAGTCTAAAGAATTATGTGGTCAATTCCTCCGGACGGATTGCCAAGAATACTACAGTAAAAGACCGGGACGGTGTAAAATATAAGACCAATGGCAGCGGAATCCTTCTGAAAGAGGACGACCAGGATGTGGAGGGGAAGACTTACACCACGCCAGAAGAGCCAGAGTG
>ERZ808029.1211-NODE-1211-length-9863-cov-28.692153_pt1 | contig 9863 bp, 5 predicted proteins | sample MGYA00380185_ERZ808029 | MGnify/ENA primary metagenome ERZ808029 (study PRJEB31490, sample SAMN06133404) | mouse gut metagenome | isolation source: M2_3 | host: mice | place: China: Chengdu | collected 2015-05 ... | reverse complement strand
TAATGAATTTATAGCTGTTTTCATACTTCTTTATGTTCTATTTTTAAGAATAGCCAGGTAGTCAAAGTCTATGAAATCTAATAAATAGCAAAAAAATGTATAATTTATTGCAAGATTATGCGATGTGTTTGCATAAAACAATTGCTTAGTGCATAAAAATGCCATCTTCAATTCTATGAAAGAGCTTTAAAATATACGAACGGAGCAGTCGTTGGTTTAAAAGGAACGGCATTTTGGTTTTAAAGGAAACACCAGTTCCTTTAAAACCAAGATAAATATGGGCACTTTGAAAGAACTTTTTCTCTATTTGATTTAATTTTTCGCTTGATTCTGAAATGACAATATGATTCTATATATTGTTATTTATATTAAAACGCCTGTATTTTAAACGATTTAATAACCATATAATTATTAATAACGTTTATTTAAATCAAGCCGTTGAATACAAATCAAGAATAAAGGTTTTATTTCTAATTCTTATATAGTTTAGTGTAATATATTACATTCTAGACACATTAAATATGCATTTTTTTAAGAATGTGCTGATTTTACTGATTTCATGTTTTCTATTATTTATAAAATGCGACATTACAAGATATGATTAACCATATGGTTAATCATATCTTGTAATGATATTAGACACAATGAGATTTTTCTATAATTCATCATATTATCGTATACTCATTTATTTTATGCCTATGCAATAAACACAAAAAGTAGCGTTGTGCATACAATTTGCATGCACCATTCAAATTTACATTTTATTATCGAAATTAGTCAGTAGTCGAGCATTTCTAATCCTCTCTTCCTTTTCAAAACATGCTAAATAATTCTCAGTAACAGTTAAATTAGAGTGACCAAGACTTTCTGAAATATAAGACGTTTTGGCTCCACCACGTTTTAGTACTGTCGCAAATGAATGTCTTGCCGTGTAAGTAGTCAGTTGAGCAATACCTGTACCTTGGGCTATTTTTTTTAATTTTCTATTACATTTAGTAACGATACGACGCACTAATTTGATCTTTTCAAAAGCATCTTCATTCCCTTTGGCATATTTAAAAATATAGGTTTGTGGGCTTATATTAGGGTTTCCCCACTTATGAATGATATCCCACATCTCAGGAGTTATAGTAGCACGTATTTCTTTACTATGTTTAGTAGTCCTGGATGTTTTGGAACGTATAAAACAGATTTCTCCATCTACAATATTTGAGTACTGGAGAAATAACAGATCCATAAAATTAATTCCATTACATAAATAAGAGAAGAACCATAAATCACGAAATTCCTCTAATTCATTGGTAGAATCCTGGAAAGACATGACTCTTTTTATCTCAGGAAGAGTGAGAGCCAGCTTTCGACCATGTCCTTCTGGTATTTCATATTTATTCTTTCCAAAAGGAAATGATGATTCTTTCAGTATTCCATCTCGTACTGCACGGTTTAATATGCACTTTAAGGTTCGAAAATAAATACTCACACTTGAATAGCTCTTACCGTTAGAAATCCAAAACCGCTCACAGTGCTTCAGCCACTCCACAGTAATTCTGTCTAATGGAATATTGGTACCACCAAAACATTCTAAACTCTTCAAAGCACTTCGATAATTTAAATATGTACTTGCCTGCTCATTATCCTCTAATTCCTTCATCTTTAATTCGAAAGCTGTACGCAGATTGATTTCTTTCGTATGCCTTCCAAGTCTGATACTCAATATTTCAAAACTAAATTCTCCTTTTTGGATAAGTTCGCTAACTTGTTGTTTTATAATAGAAAAACTACTTTCGATATCAGTCCTTACCTCCATTAATAACTGACTTTTTGCCTTTAACAATCTATCCCAGTCTTCTTTTGACAATTCTTTCCCCGTAGAATAATATTTCTGCTTTCTCCTAAATACGACTTGAACTTTAACTGGAAATAATCCATTAATTTTAGCCCTTCTGGTGTCTAATATGGTCAATACAGAAACTCCATCTTTTGAATATTTGAACATAAAATGATTCTTTATATCTATCTGTTATTTGAATATATGCAAATTGCATGCAAATGTAATAAATTGAATAGTTTTTCAGAACTACTTAATGCTCTATTTATCAAATGATTATGTATTTATTTTTCAAAAAAATGCTTAGTCTAACCATTTTTTACGAAAAAAAATCTTATTTTCGTTTAGTATGGTTGCAGTATCAAATGTATTACTGATGAATAAGCGCTTATGAAAAATCATTTTTAGTGTAACCTTTAAATTTATAAATATGAGAAACAGAGATACATAGATCCTTTGTATGAGTGGCGGTTATATTTATTACCCGCACATGTTTGTTAACTACCTAAAAACTATTTCTAATTAAAAAGAATAAGATGAAAGAAATTATAAAACACAAGTTTCCATACTTGTTATTTTTCCTTTTATTGTTTTCGAGTTTTGCCTCAGCTTATGGGCAGGAACGAATGATTACCCTTAATCTATCGAAGGTACCTCTAAATACTGCATTGAAAGAGATAGAGAAACAAACTTCAATGTCAGTAGTATACAACACAAATGACGTCGATATTAATCGTGTCATATCTATTAAAGTTTCTAAAGAGTCGCTGACTAACGTTATGGGTCAGCTGTTTAAAGGAACAAATATCAGTTATTCAATAGTCGATAAGCATATTGTACTTTCTACTAAGAAAGAAGTAGAACAACAGAAAAAAACACCAATCGTTGCAACGGGAACAGTAACAGATGCACAAGGTGAACCTTTAATTGGAGTTAGCATTCTGGTGAAAGGAACAGCTACTGGTGCGATTACTGATATGGATGGAAATTTCAAAATACAAGCTGCCAAAGGTGATGTGTTAGAAATCTCCTATATCGGTTATGCCTCCCAAGCAATCACGTTGACCAATGCCCAGCCATTGAAAATAACAATGGGGGAAGATACACAAAAATTGGATGAAGTTGTTGTTACTGCTTTGGGTATCAAACGTTCTGAAAAAGCACTTAGCTATAATGTGCAGAAAGTTAACAATGATGCTTTAACTTCCGTAAAGGATGCTAACTTCGTCAATAGTCTAAACGGAAAAGTGGCTGGTGTGAATATACAACGCAGTGCTTCCGGTGTAGGAGGTAGTACTCGTGTTACAATGCGTGGTAACAAATCTATTAGCGGAGATAACAATGTTCTATATGTAGTTGATGGTGTACCAATTGGTAATCAAGCTGACAGAACTGGCGACGGAACAGGATTCGGAAGCGGCAGAACTTCAGGTGAAGGTATCGCCAATTTCAATCCGGATGATATTGAAAGTGTGTCAGTATTGACTGGACCGTCTGCTGCAGCATTGTATGGAGCAAGTGCAGCAAATGGAGTAATCTTAATCAATACGAAGAAAGGCGAAGCTGGAAAAATGCGTATAGATGTATCTTCTTCAGTAGAGTTTATGACACCGCTCACAATGCCTAAATTCCAAAATAGATATGGAATATCAGGAAACTATTATTCGTGGGGAGATAAACTGGAAAATCAATCATCGTATGATCCTAAAGACTTCTTTGAATTAGGGGCAACCTTTAATAATTCATTTAATCTTTCAACCGGAAACGATAAGAATCAGACTTATTTTTCGATTGCTGCTGTAAATTCTGATGGTATTGTCCCCAATAACAAGTACCACCGTTACAATGTGACATTGAGAAATACTGCTAAATTCTTGAATGATAAGTTGACATTAGATGCATCTGCAAGTTATATACGTGAGTATTATAACAATATGATTTCTTATGGAACTTATTTTAATCCAATTGTTGGCGCATACTTATATCCGCGCGGTGAAGATTTTGAGAAAGAGAAGTATTTTGAACGCTATAATAGTGAACTCGGATATTCTCAACAGCAATGGAGTCCCGGAGATTTTGGCATGGATATACAAAATCCATATTGGATTGCCTATCGTAACATTCGTCCGGAAGTAAAAGACCGTTATATGTTATATGCCTCTTTAAAGTACGATATTACCAACTATTTGAATGTGGCAGGTCGTGTACGTTTAGATAATACATATACTGAAAAGGAAGATAAACGTTATGCATCTACCATAAACACATATGCTAGTACAAACGGACGCTATACATACTCTAACGAGACGTTTCGACAGAAATATGCAGATATAATGGTAAACTTCGATAAACAGTTTGCTGAAATCTATCATGCTACGATCAATGCAGGAACTTCTTTCGAAGAATATGATACAAAAGAACGTGGATATGGAGGGCAGTTGCTATTAGTACCGAATAAATTTGTATATAGCAATATAGACCCGACGCAGAGCACCGCAAGTCAAACCGGTGGAGACAGCCGCAGGAGAAATTTTGCTGTATTTGCTTCTGCTGAGTTATCATGGAATTCGGCCTTATACCTAACCTTGACAGGGAGAGCCGATAAGCCTTCTCAATTGGTAAACAGTGATGATCCGTGGATTTTCTATCCTTCAGTTGGTTTGTCTGCCATCGTTACTGAACTGTTACCCAATAATATTAAAGAGAAATTAGAGCCAACTTTAGGTTTCCTGAAAGTCAGAGCTTCCTATACAGAGGTAGGTTCGCCGATCCCCTATACAGGGTTAACTCCTGGAACTCTCACTCACGAACTTGAAGGAGGAACCTTTAAACCTTTTAAATATTATCCGATTTCCAATCTGAAAGCTGAAAGAACTCGTTCTTATGAAGTAGGTCTTGATTCCAAATGGTTTAATAATACAATAACTTTCGGAGTTACGTATTATCATTCAAATACATATAATCAGTTACTGAAAGCTACATTGGGTAGTAATTTTGAATATATGTTTGTACAAGCCGGTAATGTTCAGAATAGAGGACTTGAATTAAGTTTAGGATTTGACAAGAAATTTGGTGATTTTAATTATAATACAACGTTCACTGCGACGACAAATAAAAATAAAATAATCCAATTGGCACGTGATGTCTTGAATCCGGTAACAAATACCTTGATAGATTTAACGGATATTCAGGTTGGGCGTTTCCGTTTGAGAGAAGGAGGAGAAATTGGTACTGTATATGCAAATGAATGGCTAAAAAGAGATGGTGATAATTATATAGACTATCAGCCAGGTCAGGCATTAACTACAGAAACCACCTCACCCTACAAGCTAGGTAGCGTGAACCCTAAATGGAATTTGGGATGGCAGCATGGATTTAGTTACAAAGGATTTAATCTTAACTTGTTGTTCACAGCTCGTATTGGAGGAATCGTAATATCTAAAACACAAGCTATGTTAGACAGATATGGAGTATCTGAAGCATCAGCAGATGCACGTGATGCAGGTGGTGTATCATTAGGATATTTCAAAGTTGATCCAAAAACTTATTATGATGCAGTTTCTAATTTGGATGCCTACTATACATACTCAGCAACTAATGTGAGATTGCAGGAAGCCAGACTAACTTATACTTTCCCCAATAAATGGTTTAAAGGAACTGTTAATAATTTGAGCTTGTCAGTATACGGTACTAATTTATGGATGATATACAATAAGGCCCCTTATGATCCTGAACTAACAGCTTCCACTGGTACTTTTGGTCAAGGATACGATTACTTTATGTTACCCAGCCAGTCTACTTATGGATTGAGTTTGAAATTTGGATTCTAAAATAAATAAAGGAATTGAATATGAAAAAATATATAATTCTGCTTTTGGCACTTTGTTCTATGTCAGCTTGTGATTATGAAGCTGTCAATACCAATCCTTACGGTGTCTCCGATGGGGAATTAGGTCCTCTTAAATATGGTGCCCGTTTCATGAATATGCAGCAAAGAGTGATCCCTATAGGTTCACCTAGTTTGACAACTGGACCTGGAAATGATTTACAAAATACTGATTTGATATCTTCCGGTAACTATATTGGTTATTTTGGCAATAATAATAATTGGGGATTTAATAATGAGGCTAATTGGAATTTTACAGATAGTAGAATGAATTATGCATATCAGAACTTTTACTCGCAAATCTTTTTGCCCTGGAATGAAATATATGAAATCGCTAAAGATTCGGATTCCCCATCAGAACAAGCTATATTGGAGATTGCTAATATTGTCAGAAATATAGCATGGTTGCGAGCTACAGACGTTTTCGGTCCTATTGCTTATAACTCAGCAGGTGATGGAAGTATTGCGCCAAAATTCGACAGCCAGGAAGTTGTTTACAGAAGCATGCTGGCTGATCTGTCAAAATCAGTAGAATTGCTGAATACAATATCTTATAGTGTGATGGCTCAGTACGATTTGATATACAATGGCAATGTTCAAAACTGGGTAAAACTGGCTAACTCATTAATGTTGAGAATAGCTGTCAGAGTACATTTTATAGATGAGACTTTGGCTAAAGAATATATTACGAAAGCATTAGATCCTAAAAATGGCGGTGTTATCGAAGATATTTCAAGTGAAGCAAAGATCAAAAGTTCTGATAAAATGCCATTGCTGAATTCAATGTTAGCATCTGTCAATGAATATAACGAAACAAGAATGGGCGCCACTATTTGGGGATATTTGGATGGATATAAAGACCCTAGGTTAAGTGCATATTTTACTGAAGGAACATATGGTTCTGGCAGTTGGGCGCAAACAGGTTATTTTCCGGTTGCACCGACGAATAGTAAATCTAAATCAGAAACCTCATATTCTGCAAAATTTGCATCGCGTCCGAAAGTAGATTCCAATTCTCCTTTATATTGGTTCAGAGCATCCGAAACTTATTTTCTGAAAGCAGAAGCTGCTCTATACAATTTGATAGGTGGTGACCCCAAAACGTTCTATGAACAAGGAATAAATATTTCATTTCAAGAGCAAGGAGTCAGTGGAGTTGCCACATACCTGTCAGGAACAGGTAAACCAACCGGACTCACTGGTAGTAATTACAAATATGGCACTTATAACCATGATTTAAGCATTGGAAATACTTCACCCAAATGGGATGATTACACAGGAAATTTGAGTAAGCAAGAAGAACAGTTACAGAAAATTATTACGCAAAAATATCTGGCACTATATCCGAACGCTGTGGAAGCCTGGACCGAATATCGCAGAACCGGTTTCCCATATTTAATGAAACCTATGGATGAAGTTGCTCCTGGAAGAATTGGCGCCTCAATAGAAGATTGCAGAGTTCCTGAACGCTTTAGATTTGCTCCTACAGCCTATAATTCCAATCCTAATATGGCTGAAATTCCAACATTGCTGGGAGGTGGAGATATAGGAGCTACTAAATTATGGTGGGTACGTTCAAACAGGCCCAAACAACCTAATCAGTAATAATGATATTCATTTTTAAGAAAAGAAAATTATGAAATTATTAAAGTATTTGTGTATAGGTATATCTGCCTTAAGTATACTAAGCTGTTCTGACTGGACATCTGAAGAAAGAGAGGTTTTTGAGAATCAAGAAGGAATGCACCGTCTGATTCCCCTAATAGAAGCCCAAACTGAAGAAGATCTTACACCGACCATGCGTGAATATTTCGCTCAAATAAGAGAATATAGAAAAACTCCTCATGTGAAAGGCTTTGGTTGGTTTGGTAACTGGACTGGAAAAGGAAACAACGCTCAAAATTATTTGAAGATGTTACCCGATAGTGTAGATTTTGTATCTCTCTGGGGAACAAGAGGTTACCTTTCTGATGAACAGAAAGCAGATTTGAAATTCTTCCAGGAAGTGAAAGGAGGAAAGGCATTATTATGTTGGATTATTCAAGATTTGGGAGATCAGCTGACTCCTAAAGGATTGAATGCAACGCAATATTGGGTAGAAGAAAAGGGACAAGGAAACTTCATTGAAGGAGTAAAAGCATATGCAAATGCTATTTGTGATAGTATTGAAAAGTACAATCTTGATGGTTTTGATATTGACTACGAACCTGGATATGGACATTCCGGAACTTTAGCAAACTACCAGACAATCAGTCCTAGCGGTAATAATAAGATGCAGGTTTTCATTGAAACTTTAAGTGCCCGCCTACGTCCTGCTGGAAGAATGTTAGTTATGGATGGTCAGCCGGATCTCTTATCTACAGAAACTTCAAAATTGGTTGATCATTACATCTATCAGGCATACTGGGAATCAAGTACTAGTTCTGTAATTTATAAAATAAATAAACCGAATCTGGACGACTGGGAGCGTAAAACAATTATTACCGTTGAATTTGAACAAGGGTGGAAAACTGGTGGCATAACTTATTATACAAGTGTGCGTCCTGAATTGAACAGTATGGAAGGGAATCAGATTCTTGACTATGCAACACTCGATTTGCCCAGTGGTAAGAGAATAGGTGGTATAGGTACTTATCATATGGAGTATGACTACCCGAATGACCCTCCTTACAAATGGTTGAGAAAAGCCTTGTATTTTGGTAATCAGGTATATCCTGGTAAGTTCGATTAATATTAAAGAATGACTATTATGAAAAAGAATATTTATTTAGCTGTTCTGTTATTCTTAACAGGTTGTCAAAATGAGTTATATAAAAATCCTTTGGATGATTTTCAAAGTGAGCAAGGAGTATATATAGCTAATAACAGCGTATTACAAAGCTTTGTGGAAGAAGGCAAAGATGTGGAAATTAAAGGGCTGCAAGTAGCTTTAGCTGTTCAAGATACTAAAGAAATAAAAGTTACATTGGAGGCTGGTAATCAAGCTCAGTTAGATGCTTATAATGCTAAAAATGGAACTAACTATATAGTACTTCCTAAAGAGATGTATGAGATCTCACAGAAAATAACATTTATGCCTCTTTATGCAATGATGGATGTTCCTATTTCTTTGAAGAATGTAAAATTCTCACTAGAAGGTAACTATGCTTTGCCTATACGTATTACAGGAGGTGACGTGAATATTATCAGAGGGCAAGAAGAGACTTTACTTGTACTTGAGCAAAGAGTGAATACAAAAGCGCTCCGGATAAGTACAAGTGGAAGTGGTTCGGGGAGCGAGGATGATAAAATGTTCCCTAACGATTTCAAAGTTGATCAATGGACAATGGAAGTTATGGTCAATAGGGCTAGTTACAAAAGTAACAATCGTTCTATTTGTGGAACTAAATTGGTTGCCAATGCTGGTCCTATGGATGAGATTTATACTCGTTTCGGTGATGTAACTATTAACCCTAATCAATTACAAATTAAGACGGGAAGCTCTCAGATTGATGTTCCCGCTGACAAATTCTCTGCACAGCCTGACACTTGGTATATGTTAGCTTTCGTATATGATGGTCAAAAGAATTATGTATACGTGAACGGAGTGCTGGTTGCTGACCGGGAAATCAGAACAGGTCCTTATGGATTGATTGGCTTTTGGATTGGTGGTTCAAACGAGCTGATTCGTGAGGTTCGTTTTTGGAAAACGGCCAGAACTTCGCAAGAGATAGCTTCGAATATATGGAAGATGGTAAATCCTGACGATGACAATTTACTGCTTTATTATCCATTGAATGGGAAGAAGAGGGATAGTGCTACCGGAGAAATTACAGAGGATGAGACTCTGCTTTGGGACTGGAGTAAGAATGGTAAGAATTTACCCAAGCCATCAAGTTATTCTTTTGATGATAACAAAGGGAACGGGTTTATATTCCCACCGCAAGAATAGCAACAAACTACAATAAATTGTACATATAGAAAAGGCTGCCTTTGGAATGAGGCAGCCTTTGTTTTTACTATACATTGTAAATAATAACAACATAAATAAAGAGACAGAACTATCCACTCAACAATTCATATATTTACACAAATATACAAATTATCAAATACAAATATCAATGGTTATATTTAGTATGAGATGTTCTTCTCTCATACTACTCCGCATAT
>ERZ808029.1209-NODE-1209-length-9870-cov-4.681711_pt1 | contig 9870 bp, 9 predicted proteins | sample MGYA00380185_ERZ808029 | MGnify/ENA primary metagenome ERZ808029 (study PRJEB31490, sample SAMN06133404) | mouse gut metagenome | isolation source: M2_3 | host: mice | place: China: Chengdu | collected 2015-05 ... | reverse complement strand
GGTTGTTTTTAGGCGACTATTTTATTTTGCTAAAAATATATGGAAAATTAGCTGAGATTAACAGGGAGAAATACGAATTAAAATATAAAAAAATAAAAAATTTATTTATAGAGACATTAAAGGGAAAACTGGAATGTTTATGTTTAAATGAAGAGGATATGGTAATTGGCATTTATGGTATGGGAAAACATACAACCGTAATGTTAGATTTATATGAAAAATATATAGGAAAAGTTAAAGCAAAATTTTTTTATATCATTTCTGAAAAGGAACCCCAAAATGATAATTTAGAGAATCAAGATCACAAGATTGTGTCTTACAACCACATTCCCAAAGGGGTTGATCAAATTATTATTTCCAGTTGGACGTATGGAAATGAGATGGTTTCAAATTTGAAAACAATGGAGATTAACCCCCAAAAAATTTGTTTATTATATGAACCAAAAGAAGATTTTGATTTGGTGAGAGCATATGAATTTTTATATGAAAAAATGGAAGAATCATCGGAAAAAGAATCGACTTTAAAATTCTGACGGCAGTATTTGGAGGACATATGGTAAAAATCTCAATAATCATACCTATATATAATGGAGAAGTATACTTGGAAAAATGTATCCGAAATGTACTTTGCCAAACAATAAAAGAATTGGAGATTCTTTGTGTAGATGATGGTTCGACCGATGGTTCTGCACAAATCGTTCGTGACTTTTCAAGAAAAGACAGCAGGGTTATTTTGCTACAGCAGGAGAATGCGGGACCTGGTCCAGCACGTAATTTAGCCATTCAAAAGGCTAAAGGAGAGTATGTTGCGTTTTTGGATGCCGATGATTATTATCTGGATGTGGATGCATTAGAGAAGATGGCTGCTGTCTGTGAGGCAGAAAAAGTTCTTATTTGCGGAAGCAGAGAGATCGGGGTAAAATCAGAGGATGAAAAAAAATATCCCATGTTTCAGGAAGAGACCGTTGGAAAAGTTTTGAATTATATAGATTATCAAATGGATTATTGTTATCAAAACTATGTGATTCAAAGAAATTTGTTGGTGGAAAATCATATATATTTTCCCAATTACAGAAGATATCAAGATCCCCCATTTTTTGTGAAGGCTTTATATTTCGCAGAAAAGTTTTCCATTGCAGATACTTGTTTATATTGTTACAGAGTATCCGATATAAGATCAAAATTCAATCCATTAAAGACAGCAGATATGCTGACAGGAATGCTGGATAACTTGAAATTTGCGGAAGAAAACGCATTGGATTTATTGTTTGAGACAACAACAAGACGATTAGAATATGAATTTGCAGAGATTATTTGTGAAAATGTCTCGTTCCATCATTTGAACCTATTAGAATTGTTGATGGAGGCAAATAATAGAATATCCATAAAAAATCATAAACCAAATTATGTAATTCGCCCATTGAAAATGTTGTTGTTTTCAGAAAAACAATATGAAGACGAGTTACTGACTCAAATAGAGCAGCAAGAGAGTATTTCCATATATGGCGCAGGAAAATTCGGGAAAGAATTTCTGTTTTTTTTGAAAAGCAAGGGACAGTTGGGAAAAGTGAAAAATATCATTGTATCCGATAGGAAAGGAAATGTTTCTCAAGTGGAAGGAATATCTGTCATAGAATTAAAGGAATTTTTGGAGACAAAATCGGGACGTGTGTTTGTGGCAGTTGGAGGGAATTATAAAAGGGAGATTACAAATTCCTTGGAAGAGAAAGGATACACCGATTTTGAGATAGTAGAGGAAATATTTTTGGAAAAGAGACAGAAGCTTATTTCATTTGATGTCAGATAAAATCGTAGAAATGGATTGTCAAGAAGATCTGGATGAGTGAGAAAGGGAGGCCATTAGGTGGGAAAATGGGAGAAGGTCAAAATGTTAAGGTATCCATTATTATATACGTAAAAAACACAGTAGATTATATCGAACAATGTGTCAGGAGTGTTATGAACCAGACCCTGCAGGAAATTGAAATTTTTGTGGTGGATGGGGGGAGTACAGACGGGACTTTGGAGATCATTGAGGGGTTGAAAAAGGAGGATGACCGCATTCGTATCCGGTATACACATTCCAGTGTAGGCGCTCAGTTTAATTTGGGTTTAAAAGAAGCAAGAGGGGAGTACATTGGAATATGTGAGGCAGATGATTATTTACTGCCGGATATGTACCAGAAACAATATGAGATTGCAAAAGAAAATCAGCTGGATGTTTTACGGGCAGGTTATTATCAGGTTTGTACCAAAAACAATGCAGAATATAGATTTCCATTGAAAGCATGTTGGAAAAAAGAAATGACAGAGAAAGTCATACAGGTTGAGAATGGCATGTTTTTTCTGGAACAAGGGATGAATGGTTTTTGGAATGGGATTTACAGAAGGCAGTTTTTGACAGACAACCATATATGGATGAATGAGACAAAAGGCGCTGCCCATCAGGATATTACCTTTTCGTTTTTCGCCCAACTGTATGCCCGGAAAATCTGGTTTATGGAGGAAGCTTTTTATTGTTATCGTATTGATAATCCCTTTGCTTCTGCCAATTCTCTGAATGGAATAAAGCTTCATATAAGGGAATATGAGGAGCTTAGAAAAAGGTTAGTTGGGGCAGGAATGTGGGAACCATATAAGAACCTTTTTTTCAGTTGGGAATTGGTTAGCTATAAGTGGTTTTTAGGGGAACTGCCAAAAAGAATCCGGAATGAAAAGGCAGAAGAAGTATATCAATGCCTGAAAAAGCAGGCAGAAGAAAATGGATTTCGTACAGAATACGTTTGGAGGGAAGTTGAAGATCTTGCAAAAAAACTGTATTGTGGTAAATCTGATTTTATACAATATTTTATGCTAGATACAAAAGAACGTGAACGGTTACAGGAATATATCACAGGTTCGTTTAAAGAGGATAAGTATGTGATTTTGTTTGGAATTGGACATATTGGAAAATTGGTTCATTGTTTTCTTAAAATGTGCAAGAAAGAAGTGCTGCTGACCGATAACAGTGAATGGCTCCAGACTATGGGATTTATGGGAGAAAAGGTGTATCACCCAGAAGAGGCAGTAAAAAAATTTCCTCATGGGAACTATATAGTTGCTAATATTACATATGCCGAACAAATGAGGACACAGTTATTTAAACTAGGCATACAGAGAGAAAATGTGTTTTTGTGTGATAATGAAGACTTTTTTCTCCGAAAAATATTTGTAAAAGAAGAGTAATAAAACAATGGACAGTTGTGAAAATCAGGTCGTCCGGAATAACCGAATCTTTAATAAAGAAGGTGGAATTGTTATGAAATACATTATCATACAAGCAGGGGGAAAGGGAACCCGCCTTGGATATTTAACGAAAAATAAGCCAAAAGCCCTGGTTCCGGTGGATAATCTTCCCATGATTTTCCACCTGTTTCGGAAGTATCCGGATAAGCGGTTTGTGGTGATTGCAGACTATCACAAGGAGGTTTTGCGGGAGTATCTGTCTTGTTTTGCTCAGGTGAAGTACCAGGTGGTAGATGCCGTAGGGACTGGCACCTGTTCCGGAATCCGGCAGGCTTTAAAGCGGATTCCTCCTAGGGAACCGTTTATGCTGGTATGGTCGGATTTGATTTTGCCGGAAGGGTTAGGGCTGCCAAAAGGATATGGAGAACCACTAAATTCAGAAGAAACTATAAAATCCGATGCTTTTACACAAGCTGGCCAGACATTGGATATGGGAATAGCAGAGGATTATATTGGCATTTCCCAGACCTTTTGCTGCCGCTGGAGCTACCAGAATGGAACCTTTTTGGAGGAAAGATCTACGGAACATGGAGTGGCAGGATTCTTTCTGTTTGGGGACAAGACAAGATTATCACAGGTTCCCGAAAGCGGGGAACTGGTCCGGTGGATGCAGGAGCAAAACTTAAAGTTTCAGGAAATCGGTTTGGCTGGTACCAGGGAGTTTGGGATTCTTGAGGAGTATGAAAAGCTGGAACAGGAAAAGTGCCGGCCTTTTAACCGGATTACTGTGGAGAACGGGGTGCTCATTAAGGAAGCTGTGGATGAACAGGGCAGAAAGCTGGCCGTGCGGGAGCGGGCCTGGTATGAGAAGGCAAAGGAGTTAGGCATTCCCATTTTACCGCAGATTTATGAGACCAATCCGCTTAAGATGGAGTACATAAAAGGAAAAAATATTTATGAATGCCAGCTGTCCCATGAAGAGAAAACAGTGGTTCTGGACAAGCTGGTTCAGGCTCTTCATCAGCTTCATCAGTCTGGAAAGAAGCCGGCGGATTCTTTTAGTATGAGAGAAGCCTATTATCATAAGACAATGGAGCGGCTTAGTAAAATCAAGGACCTGGTTCCCTTTGCAAAAGAACAATATATCCGAATTAATGGGAAAAACTGCAGGAATGTTTACTTTTACAAAAGGGATTTGGAAAAGAAGCTGGAACAGATGGTCTGTGATGATTTTTGTATGATTCATGGAGACTGCACCTTTTCCAATCTGATGCTGCGGGAGGATGGAACACCAGTGCTCATTGACCCAAGAGGATACTTTGGATTTACCGAATTATACGGGGATGTGCGGTATGACTGGGCCAAGCTTTACTACTCCATTGCAGGGAATTATGACCGGTTTAACTTAAAGGATTTCCGACTGGAGATTGGAGAGAAAGAGGTTTCTCTTTCCATTGGCTCTAATCATTGGGAGGATATGGAACCGGAATTTTTCCAAATGACCGGGGCTAAGGAGGGGGAGATCAAGCTGCTTCATGGAGTGATCTGGCTGTCTCTCACTACCTATGCCTGGCAGGATTATGACTCGATTTGCGGTGCTTTTTACAATGGATTATATTATCTGGAGGACGTGTTATGATATCCTATTTTGAAAAACAGCTGGCCGAATTAGACCATTCCCTTCATTCCCTGGATCCGGAGGTTTTTGGGAAGCTGGTGAAGGAGTCTGTGGAAGTATTGAAGGCAGGACACAAAGTAATTGTGTCCGGTCTTGGGAAAAATGTACCGATTTGTGACAAGTTTGTAGGTTCTATGGTTTCCATGGGACTAGATGCTTATTTTCTCCACACCAACTCTGCGGTTCATGGAGATATGGGGTTAGTGAAGGATGGGGATTTGGTGATTCTTCTGACCAAAAGCGGGGAGACAGCTGAGTCGGTGTATCTGGCAGAGCTTTTAAAGAAGCGGGCCATTCACATGTGGCTTTTAACTTTTGTGAAGGAGAGCAGGCTGACAAGAGAGATTCCTAACCATCTTGTGCTGGATTTGGACCATGAGGGAGATTTGTGGAATATTATGCCGAATAATTCCACCACCATGAATCTGATTGTGCTTCAGGGACTGGCCATGATGATCGCCAGGGAGATGAAGCTGGAGATTGGCCAGTTTAAGAGGAACCATCCAGGGGGCCATATTGGGGAAGTGCTGGGCCATGTTTAGGAGTGTATTTCATATTTTCCATGGGGCTTTTTTGTGGCAGATTCTTCGGGTGAGATTTGGATTGGATAATGGAAAGGCGGTATTGTTTCTGACTGGAGATAACCAAAAGCTGGATTATTTTTCTATGGTATATTTACAAAACTTTATGGAGCAAAAGTATGTGGATGGGGCAGTTTTATTTGTGAAGGATAAGAGGGAATCTGGTCTGGTCCGAAAGATTCCTTTGCCGGGTTGTGTAAGATGCTCCTGGTATTCTTCCAGGAAAATGAGGATATTGTATGATTACTATTCTTTTCACAAATTTTCCGATAAAGTCGTTTTCACCTACACAGACCTTCCAGGAGACAATCAGCTGGGAAGAGCATTGAGGGAGACCAAAGTGAATGAGGAAGATGCGGTTTGCCTGGGACTTTATCATTTAAGAAGAGTGCCTGGAGCGCATCTAGCGGAAAGCAATTTTCAGACACACTCTAAGACAGAGGTGGATTGCCATGTTTGATTACAAATTAGAATCCGTTGAGAAGAAGCTGCGGAAATTGTATGAAAAGGGCCAGCTTTCTCATCGGGAAATTTATGTATTTGGGGTAAGTGAGAGTACAAGACAAATCATACAGATTTTGCGGACGTTTCATTTGGAGCCAAAGTATGTTCTGGACAATGATAAAAGAAAACAAAATACTTTCTGCAGCGGAATTTTGGTGATTCCCATAGAAAAGGTGAAGCAGATTGAGGATAAACAGAAGTTTTTTATCCTGTATTCTCTTTACTGGCGTGAGATGGCAGCACAGCTTGAGGGCTATGGGGTGAAAAGAGAAAATATTTTGACGATGTATCAGGAGGAGTCCTTGTGGAAATGTCTGGTCCATGCAGGGAAAGGGAAACGGATTTATGATGGGCTGATGAGAAAATATGGCAGGATTCCGGTCTTTCTTTGCCCTTATACTGGTACTGGTGATATATACCTGATCGGGACTTTTTGGAGACAATATATGGAAAAAAAACCGGTGGAGGATTATGTTTTCCTGGTTTTAAGCAAAGCCTGTGAGAAGGCAGCCATGCTTTTTGATATAAAGAATGTGGTGGTTCTCCCCCGTAAGGTGGACAGCTCTTATTTGATTCGCTATTACATGCTTTGCCCTGAAAAGGTAAACTTAAAGCTCTTAAATGATTCCTGGGCACAAATCCACACAAATCCTTTGGAGTGGTTTCGGGGGTATAAAGGTCTGGAATTTACCCCTCTGTTTCGGAAGTTTGTTTTTGATCTGCCAAAGGAGGCAAAGCCAGAGCATCCTGTGTATAAAGATGTGGATGGGGAACTAGAGAAAGCGTTTGAAGAGCTTGGGCTAAAGGCGGGAAATACGGTGATTTTGTCACCTTATTCCAATACCTTGGCAGACTTACCGGGGGAATTTTGGGAAAGGCTGGCAGGAGAGTTAAAGAGCAAGGGATTTGTGGTTTGTACCAATAGCAGCAGTGATACAGAGCCAGCCGTGAAGGGAACCATTCCAGTATTTTTTCCATTAAATACAGCGCCCCAATGGGTGGAAAAGGCAGGATATTTTATTGGGGTACGCAGTGGATTTTGTGATGTAATCAGCGGAGCCAGAGCCAGAAAAGTGATTTTATATGGAATCCATGACCGTTTTTATAATGCCAGCTCTTTTGAGTATTTTAACTTGAAGGATATGGGGTTGTGTGAGGATGCAGTGGAGTTAGAGTTTGAGAGCGGAGACGACAGACTGTGGGAAAAGGTAATTAGAATTTTCTAATGAAATATGCCAGTAAGATTGTAAAAGTGGGACTGCCTCATGGCAAGCAGCCCATGGGGAAATCGGAAAGCAAACAAGGGCGGGAGAGTAAGAATGGTATCTGTGATAATTCCGATTTATAATACGGAGCCTTATTTGGAGCAATGCATAGAATCAGTGGTGAATCAGAGCTATAGGGATCTGGAGATTATTTTGATTAATGATGGGTCTACAGATGGTTCTGGGGATATCTGCAGGAAGTGGGAGAAATCAGATAGCCGGATTCGCTACGTGGAAAAATGCAATGAGGGACAAGGCGTAGCAAGGAATCTTGGGATTGGGCTGGCAAACGGAGAGTATATGGTTTTTATTGATTCAGATGATTATCTGGATTTGAATTTAATTCAGAAAGCGTATGATTTTATTACAGAACAGAAAGCAGATATTTGTGTATATGCCCATTATGAAGTAGGAGATGAGCTGGAACCATGTCTTTTGTATTATAAACTGCAGCAGGGAAGCAATGTAAGAGAAAATCAAACATTATTTAGTTTTATGATGCCGATTTTGTGGGATAAAATGTTTTCTTCCAAGCTGGTAAAAAACGCTGGAATTACAATGAGTAACCGCATTTGCGAGGATTTGGTGTTTAATGGGCAGTTGTATGGGAGAGCCGAAAAAATCTGTATGCTGAATGAACCATTATACTATTACCGGTATAAGCGAAATGGAAATATGTCTACCAGTTATGACCGCTATCTGGAAGTGGAAGAAAGTATCTGTGAGCTGAATGATATTTTCCACAGGGAAGGACTTTTTGAACGTTATTGGCAGGGATTGTATCAAATCTCCTTTACCATGTTTAAAGATATTTTGTTTCGAATAAAAAGGCGGGAAGACCTGACTGTGCCACAGAGAATAAAGGAAAAATATCCGTTTTTTTTCGATATGTTTCACAATTGTTTAGACAGGTGGTTTTCTGCTTATGTGGAAATGGAATTGCAGAAGAAAAATTATCTTTTGATTGGCAGCTACAACTTGCGGGTGATAATTCGTAATTTATTGCTGGAGGAAGATTTTTTACGGGAGGATTATGGCTTTAGTAGTATGGTCAGCCTGATGTCAAACAGAGGAGAGAATGGCATATCTTTGGATGGGGCCAGGTTTAAAAATGCTTATCGAAAAAGATGTGTAGAACAGGATGTAAGAAAGACCTTTCAGCGGAAAACCCAGTGGGATGGACTGGATTATATTGTGATGGATTTGCTGGAAGAGACGGCAGATTTGATTGAGATTCAGGATGGATGTTACATTACAGAGTCAGAGTTTTGGCGGGAGGCATGTGGGGAAAAGAAGCCGTTTAATGGGCGAAATTCAACGTCTTTTTTATGTGAGAAAAGGAGAGCGCTGTTTCTTGATTCCATAAACCGTTTTGCAGAAAAGATCAAAGATCTTTGCATTCCGGTCATTGTAGTAAAAAATTTCTTGTGTGAGAGACATAGTACCTATTATGATACATTTTCCAATTATGAAAATGTAGAACAGATACAAAAGATCAACCAGGAATTGGAGTGGTGTTATGGGCAGCTGATTGCCTGCTTGTCTGAAAAGCTTCCGGCAGGTGTGGTTGTGGCGGATGCCTTTGGATTTGAGGAGCTTGTTTTTACCCATGATGATTTTCCTTTTGGGCGCCAGCCGAATTATTATAATAATGGGTATTATCAGAGGATGGCAATTCGTATTGGCGAGAGTGTTCACCATAAGTAGACAAGGAGGTGTATACAGGAATGATGCTGGAGAATGTGTGTAAACCGAATAGGGAAGATTCTGGGGTTATGTATGGAATGACAGCAAAAGGCGGCTTGGCATGTGAAAATCTCTATGGAAATGAGGATGAAATTCCATGGGAAAGAAAACGGCTGGAAGAGCTGGAACGGGATATTGAAAAGTATGATAAGATCATTTTGATATGGGAAAAGGGAGAGGCAGCTAAGGGGTGGCTGGAAGCTTTTTACAAATCAGAGACAATAAAGCATACAGAGAGAAAAATTTTGGTGCTGTCTGTGGTGGATATGCAAGAGCAGCAAAAGGGGCGAAATGTTTGTTTTCGGCCTGTTACAGAGACAGAAGCAAAGGAGCTTTGTCATTTGCATCATATGTATGAATTTTCGGATCGATTCCTGACCATTCCAGAGACCGATACATATGGGGGATTGTTTAATTTTGTGGAAACAGGGCTTTTGCAGATAGATGAGGTGTGGGAGGCCTTGCTGCATTAAGAAGCTTTGACTTTGCATTGATGAAATAATATAGGAATGAAGTAGCTGGATTTAGAAAGATTGATTTTTAGGCGGTGAGATGTTGCTATGGATCAGAATTTTTATAAGGAAATGGTGGAAAACCTAAACCAGTTGATGGAGGAAAATGCCATTCAGGGAAAAAAGATTTACCTGTTTGGCCACTGCAACGCCACAGAGGAGCTGGCCAATCTTCTTCTGGAAAAGGGATTTTCTGTGGAAGGAATTTTGGACAATAATGAAGCAAAGCATGGAAATCAGTACCAGGGGATTGAGATTCAGCCCCCTTTGACCATTCTGAAGGAGGAGCCAGAGGAAACCCTCGTGTGCATTGCGGCCCGGGCTTATGCGGCTATGGCAGCCCAATTGAAACGGATTGG
>ERZ808029.1208-NODE-1208-length-9879-cov-3.140788_pt1 | contig 9879 bp, 9 predicted proteins | sample MGYA00380185_ERZ808029 | MGnify/ENA primary metagenome ERZ808029 (study PRJEB31490, sample SAMN06133404) | mouse gut metagenome | isolation source: M2_3 | host: mice | place: China: Chengdu | collected 2015-05 ... | reverse complement strand
GTGATTTTTGAGGGAGGAGTATTGAATGAAGCTGAATTTGAAAGGTAAATTGATTGTTAGTATTGGTATTCTCACTTTTGTAGCAGTGTTTTTACTTTCTTTTTTGTCTTATGTATCTTTGCGGGTCGCATATAACAAAACCATTGAAGCAGAGAAGGAAAAATTAGACCAGATGATTCAGAGTCAGGTGGAGTGTATGATTGGAGTGCTTGAGGCAGAATATGACAAGTACAAGAGCGGTTTGTTGACAGAAGCAGAGGCCATGGAAAATGCCAAATACATTGTCCGTTCCACCAGATACAGTAATGGAGCCGGATATTTCTGGGCAGATATGGCAGATGGGACAAGCGCAGTACATATTAAACCGGAGGTGGAAGGAACCAACCGTTATAACTCAACGGATGAAAAGGGCAATTATTTTGTTCAGGATACCATTGCTGCCGGAGATAAGCCAGGGGGAGGTTTTATTGATTTTTATTTTGCAAAGCCAGGAGAAAAAGAAGCCAAGGCAAAAAGAGGTTATATTAAAAAGTTTGAACCTTATGGCTGGTATATTGGAACCGGAAATTATGAAGAGGATATGCTTCCCATTATTCAGGATGAATTAAACGCTTCCAACCGGTCCTGTTTTCTGGCTATTCTGATTATATTTATTTCCGGACTGGCGGTTTTTTTAATTGGTATTGTTGCAATTTCTGCAATTGCCAAACGAATGTCAGACCCCATTAAGGAGGCATCGGAGCGTCTGAAAAAGCTCAGCCAGGGAAATCTTAAAGATGAAGTGTATGTGTTTCCTGCTGAGGACGAGATTGGAGAGTTGACAAAAGCCCTTTCCACAACGGTACAGACCTGGAGAGATTATATTGGAGATATATCTGCATCTTTGGCTGAACTGGATAAAGGAAATCTTGCTTTGGCAATGAATATGGAATATGTGGGGGATTTCGCTCCCATCAAGGAATCTTTCCAAAGGACGATTCGCACATTAAATGATACCTTCCTGAAACTTAACAACAGCGCCGGACAGGTTGCCAGCGGTTCCGATCAGGTTGCCAGCAGCGCTCAGGCCCTCTCTCAAGGAGCCACAGAACAGGCTTCTGCTGTGGAGGAATTAGCTGCCACAATTAACGAAATACACAGTCATGTGGCAAGCAATGCGGAAAATGCCAAGCAGGCCAGCGAGCAGGCTTTGGCTGCAGCATCCGAGCTGGAACATGGCAAAAAGCAAATGGAGCAGATGACTTCTGCCATGAGACAGATCAATGATTCGTCTTCGGAAATCAGTAAGATTATTAAGACCATTGAAGATATCGCTTTTCAGACCAATATTCTTGCTCTCAATGCAGCCGTGGAGGCAGCCCGGGCCGGTTCGGCAGGAAAGGGGTTTGCTGTGGTGGCAGATGAAGTCCGCAATCTGGCCAGCAAGTCTGCAGAGGCGTCAAAGAATACAGCAGTTCTGATTGAAGCTACGGTCAATTCCGTACAGGAAGGAACAGGTATAGCCAACCGGACTGCGGAATCCATAGGAAGGATTGTTATTTCTTCAGAAGAATCGGCAAAACTCATTCATGAGATTTCCGAGGCATCTCAGGAACAGGCCAATTCCATAGCTCAGGTAACTTTGGGCATTGATCAGATTTCCAGTGTGGTGCAGACCAATTCTGCCACGTCTGAAGAATGCGCAGCAGCCAGTGAAGAACTGTCCAGTCAGGCACAGCTTTTAAAGAATCTGGTGAGACGGTTCCAGATTCAGGGAATGTAAAACTTAATATAAAGCAGGAAAATGGGAAAGGAGCATAAAAAATGCGTTTTTTTGTAGATACTGCCAATGTGGAGGAAATCCGCAAGGCCAATGATATGGGAATTATTTGCGGTGTAACCACCAATCCGTCTCTGATTGCAAAGGAGGGCCGGGATTTTGGGCAGGTGATTGAGGAGATTGCCTCTATTGTGGACGGGCCAATCAGCGGCGAGGTGAAAGCCACTACAGTGGACGCTGACGGGATGGTTCAGGAAGGCCGGGAGATTGCGGCCATTCACCCCAATATGGTGGTGAAGATTCCTATGACTATGGAAGGATTAAAGGCAGTGAAGGTTCTTTATAAAGAGGGAATCCATACGAATGTTACTTTGGTGTTTACGGCAGCCCAGGCTTTACTTGCAGCCCGTGCCGGAGCAACCTATGTATCGCCGTTTGTTGGCCGGTTAGATGACATTTCTATGCCGGGAATTGCGTTGATTGAGGAGATTGCAGAGATTTTTGACATTCATCAGATTGAGACAGAGATCATTGCCGCAAGCATCCGCAATCCGATTCATGTGATTGACTGCGCCCGGGCAGGAGCGCATATTGCGACGGTACCCTATAAGGTGTTGGAACAAATGACAAAGCATCCTTTGACGGATGCGGGGATTGAGAAGTTTCAGGCTGATTACAAGGCGGTGTTTGGTTAAGAAAGCAGATATGAATGAATAAACAGGCTTTAGAATAAGAAATCAATACGGGAAAATCTTCTAGGCGGCGGCTTTGGAGATTTTCCCGTATTATAATTGGTTTGCCCGTTGGGGAAAACTAAAAGTAATGGAAAGGAAGGTATTGAAAATATTAGTAATTGACGTTATAATGGGTGTACTGATTTACACAAACTGGAGGAGATTATGAAAAAGCAGAAATTTGCAGGTCTGTTTCTGTTAGGAACCATTGGAATTTTGATGGTTTCCTGCGGGAAACTGGGAGGCCGCTCCTGGGCGGCCAGTGAGAACAGCATTTATGTGACAAAGGATTTGGAAGTGGAGAGCGCCATGGTATTTACCTCAGCTCAGGCGAATGAGCTGTACAGTCAGGAAGAACTGGCGACCGATACCCGTCAGTGGGTGCAGGATTACAATTTGGCCAATGGAGCAGAGGCATCTTTTGAGAACAGTGACAAGAAGGCAAAGCTTCCGGTTGCATTAAAATCCTGCAAATTGGAAGGACAGACTGGAACTTTGATTTTTGAATATGGAATGCCAGAGCATTTTGTGGGATTTTCCCAGACTGTGGGCGACGATACTCATACCGTAACAGCTCTTGCGGCAGGTACAGCGGCAGAAGTGCTGGCTTCGGGAAATTTCGATGGGACATTTACATCTGTGGATGGCAGTGTTGCCAATGCGGCAGAAGTGGCCGGACAGTCCAAGTACAAGGCTGTGGCAGTGGAAGGAGCCGGAGTGGTGTGTCTGGAAGGAAAAGTGAAATATGTATCTTCTGGAGGTGCATCCATTCGGGACGAACATACAGCTGTGACTGGAGAGGGAATGAATTATATCATATTTCAATAAGAGAGGATGACAGACATGGAAAAGACATTGGAGAAGATTGTAGCGTTGGCAAAGAGCAGAGGGTTTGTATATCCGGGTTCTGAGATTTACGGTGGTCTTGCCAATACTTGGGATTATGGGAATCTTGGAGTGGAGCTGAAGAATAATGTAAAGAAAGCCTGGTGGCAGAAGTTTGTTCAGGAAAGTCCTTACAATGTGGGAGTGGACTGTGCCATTTTGATGAATTCCCAAACTTGGGTGGCTTCCGGCCATTTGGGCAGTTTTTCTGATCCCCTTATGGACTGTAAAGCCTGTAAGGAACGTTTCCGGGCAGACCAGCTGATTGAGAATTACATGGAAGAAAAGGGAATCAAAATAGAAGGTTCTGTGGACGCCTGGTCTCAGGAAGAAATGAAGAAATACATTGATGACAATAACATTTGTTGTCCCAGCTGCGGAAAGCATGATTTTACGGACATCCGCCAGTTTAATCTGATGTTTAAGACTTTCCAGGGTGTTACGGAGGATGCCAAGAACACGGTTTATCTTCGGCCGGAGACTGCTCAGGGAATTTTTGTGAATTTTAAAAATGTACAGCGGACTTCCCGGAAAAAGGTTCCTTTTGGAATTGCCCAGGTGGGAAAATCGTTTCGGAATGAGATTACTCCTGGAAACTTTACCTTTCGTACCAGAGAGTTTGAGCAGATGGAGCTGGAATTTTTCTGTAAGCCGGATACAGATTTGGAGTGGTTTGCCTACTGGAAGCAGTTTTGCATTAACTGGCTGAAGTCTCTTGGAATGAAGGATGAGGAAATGCGGGCCAGAGATCATGAGCCGGAGGAGCTTAGCTTTTACAGCAAAGCCACCACAGATATTGAGTTTTTGTTCCCCTTTGGCTGGGGAGAACTGTGGGGGATTGCAGACCGGACCAATTATGATCTAAGCCGCCATCAGGAGACTTCCGGTCAGGATTTGTCCTATTTTGATGATGAGACCAAGGAGCGTTACATTCCTTATGTAATTGAGCCGTCTCTTGGAGCGGACCGGGTGACTTTGGCATTCCTTTGCGCGGCCTATGACGAGGAGGAGATTGGAGAGGGGGATGTGCGTACCGTGCTCCATTTCCATCCGGCGCTTGCTCCGGTGAAGATCGGTGTGCTGCCGTTGTCCAAAAAGCTGGCAGAGGGAGCAGAAAAGATTTATGGGGAGCTTAGCAAATATTATAATTGCGAGTATGATGACCGGGGCAATATTGGGAAACGGTACCGCAGACAGGATGAGATTGGTACTCCCTTCTGTGTCACATATGATTTTGACTCGGAAACCGATCAGGCAGTAACCGTTCGGGACCGGGATACCATGGATCAGGTGCGGGTGCCGATTGGAGAGTTGAAGGCATATTTTGAGGATAAGTTCCGATTTTGATTGGAAGAGTGATGTGGGTTTTAGAGTGATGTGAGTTTTTAGAGTGATGTGAGTTTTTAGAGTGATGTGGGTTTTAGAATGATGCGGTTTTTTAGAATGACGTTGGTTTTTAGAATGATATTGATTTGAAAATGATGTTGATTTGAAAAACGATTTTGGTATCAAAAAAGCGGTTTGGATTGTTTCTGAACCGCTTTTTTGCTTTTTAAATATGGTTTAGGATTATTTCTTTTTTGAGGTGTGTTTTAAAATTGATTCCCGCTAACTGACCTTTACTTTCCCCATAGTACAGAGGGAAAATGCCGGGTGTAGCACCACTGCTTTGCGGTATATATATGGCTCTCATTCAGTCGACGTAGTCCATTACACCTCCCTCATTCGAGCCAAATCTCCCACAAACTGTGACACGCATCTGACAGAAAACAATTTTCAGACACGTTCTAGTACACCGTTTTCTTAATCCTTATATATGAAGTGCTTGATATTTGTATCTGTACAAGGCGGAGGAAGGAAGGCGATGCGGTGGCATCGTTGACTGACGACAACACGGCAATAATGCAAATAGCGAGTATTTCGTATATGGGGAATAAAAAAATGGTGTACTAGCGTTCTTTCATACATTTTCTAACTTCTTCTATGACTAAAGCAATAATTTCATTCAAAGACATTTGGTCTGTACCAATTACATGATGATTGCACCGGTTGACTGGCATGAGAAGCTGTTTTGCATGGCTTTGTCCTACAGCCATGGCCATGGCTGGCGTTATCTCTCCATGAAGAGAATCGGCAATAACAATGCCAATCGGTCCAATAATAAGGTCCGAATCCCTGGCCGCCACAATCACCGGATTTTCTCCGGTAGCGCCATAATCTGCTCCTGCTTTTAACATGGCAGCAGTGGCAGTGCTGTTTGTTCCAACAGCAAGAATCTCCTGTTGGGGAAACTGTTTTTTCAGCTGTTCCACAATGGTTTTACCCATTTTTCCCCCTTGCCCGTCAATGATGGTTATTTTTTTCATCCACGATTCTCCTTAGTTGTCTATAAAATATTCTTTACTGGGGTCCCTCGTATTCGCTGGAATCAAATCCCAGGACAATCATAAAGATGGGACCTAAGAGAATTAAAGCCACAGCAAAAAAGATTCCATGATCAAATGCTTTCGCAAGCTTGAAACAGAAAATAATCCGTAAAACCATGAGGCAGCCATAAAGGATGAAGAACAAAGTCATACTAAGTCCAGATCCGATAATGGGAGCGGTCAAGATTATTCCAATAGCAACCACTGTAAGGAGTGTATAGATTGCGAAATACGCGGCATTCCAGGCAATTTTGAAAAGAATATAAGAATAATAAATTGGAATTAAAGCTTTCCAGCCTGGTTCTCCAGCTTTTACAAAAATTTTCCAGTTGCCAATGACCGGAAGTACAACGCAGACAATCAAAATTAGTATTGTGAAAGCCATAAACAAGATTCCTGAAGAGTAGTTCATTTTATTGTTCCTCCTAAATAATTGATTTATGTAATCAGCAGAGTGACAAGAGTCAATTTGCTGCGGGATTTCATGTTCTTAATTAATTTAAGTAATCGAAGTTCCCTGGTATTCGGAAGAGTCGAATGCTAAAATCAGCTTGAAGATAGGCGTGAAGAAAAACAGTCCAACTCCAAACAAGTAGCTGTGATGAAATACAGAGGCCAGTTTAAGGGAAAAAATAAACTGAAGGGCCGTATAGGCAAGAGAAATCGCCAAAACAAAAAAGGAAAGTAAAGCTGTTGGAAGATTTAAAAAAAACAAAATTATAACGAAAACATAAGCTCCCATATAGATCAAAAAATATTGGGGTTTCCAGGCTATTTTGTACATCATATAGCTGGAGTAGATGGGAATCAGGCAAATCCATTCAGGCTCTCCGGCTTTTCCAAAGATCTTCCATTCTGCCACAACAGGAAGAATCACATTAAAAAAAAGGAAAGGCAGGAAGATAAAGATAAACATGATTTTTAAGAGGCCATCCATAATCGAACATCTCCTGTTACTTAATGTTTTGAAAATTATATCATATATCTTAGATATTTTCTACCAAAATCTGGAGTGTATCTGAAAAATGTTTTGTGCCAGGTGTGTGTTATCGTTTGCGGGGATTTGAGTCAAAGGACGTTAAGTAAACGCCAGTTTTTCATAACGTGTAGCAATTCGACAGAAAGCTTTCCGTTTGAAAAAAATTTCGCAACCAAATGGCGTTCTTTATATAGCCACCAGTCACACTGGTGTTCAAATTTGGCTCCGTTTCTTGATGATATGGTGGATTCTTGCGTCGTCGTGACTATGTCCGTGAACCTTAATTTTTAGATGTGTTTTGGAATAGGATTTACGAAAAAATATGGTTTTTGCAATAAAAATCTGGTAAAATACCAATGACAGCAAAAAATAGATTCAAAGAAAGTGAGAGAAGAAGAAAGGTTCTTCTTAAATTTTGATTTCTCACAGTTCAGGAGCAGTGAGCGTTCAGAGTAAACCTGCATGGGTACGGCAGCGAAGGCACCATCCCCCATGAAAGTCTGGTGGATGTATATTTGGCATACCTGAACTTCGATCGCCTGCGGCGATGGACTTTTAAAGTAAAAGCTGTCAGAAAGAGAGGGATATTTTATGGCAAAAGTATATGCAATGATTGCAGATGGAACTGAGGAGGTGGAATGTCTGGCTGTGGTGGATATTTTAAGGCGGAGTGGCATTGAGACGGTGCTGGTGTCAGTAGGCAAAACAAAGGATGTGGTCAGCTCTCATCAGGTGAAAATTCAGGCAGATGCCACTGTGGAAGAAACGGATTTTTCCGATGGAGATGTGATTTTCCTTCCAGGAGGAATGCCAGGATCTGAAAATTTGTCTGCCTGTGAAAAACTGATTGCAGCGATTGAAAAAGCTATAAAGGAGGAACGGCGGATTGCGGCTATCTGTGCAGCTCCCGGAGTTGTTTTGGGGCGTCATGGATTTTTAAAGGGACGGACCGCTACTTGTTTCCCTGGATTTGAGAAAGAATTTGAGGGCGCAGAATATACCAGACAGGGAGTTGTGACAGACGGGAAAATTACCACAGCCAGAGGTCTTGGGTTTGCGATTGATTTGGGGATTGAGCTGGTAAGGCTGCTTCTTGGAGACCAGGCGGCAGAAGACGTGAAGGGGAAGATTCAGTACAGCTGATCAAAGCAGTAAGTAGCGAATATAAGTTATTTAGGATAATCGCATATGCGAATTTAAAACATATATCCGAAAAAGACAGAATAGTTAAGCATTTGCACAAAAGTTAGCTGATTTTTGACGTTTTTTTTTCCATTTTTTTGAAGAAAAAAACTTTACTAGCGTTTAAAATATGATATACTTATAACAGACCGTTGGAAGGCATATTTTACTGAAGGCGGAGGGAATTGGATGCGGTTTGAGGGAATATGCGAATCGCAGCACAAAATGTCTACACATCTAATTAGGAGGAAAACACTTATGGCAAACAAGTGGGTGTATTTGTTCACCGAGGGCAATGCCGACATGCGGAATCTGCTGGGCGGCAAGGGAGCAAACCTGGCTGAGATGACGAATCTGGGGCTTCCGGTACCTCAGGGCTTTACCATCACCACCGAGGCATGTACCCAGTATTATGAGGATGGCAGAAAGATCAATGATGAGATCATGGGCCAGATTATGGAACATATCACCAAGATGGAGGAGATCACCGGCAAGAAATTTGGTGATAAGGAGAATCCTCTTCTGGTTTCTGTTCGTTCTGGTGCAAGAGCATCCATGCCGGGTATGATGGACACCATCTTGAACCTGGGTCTGAACGAAGAGGTAGTGGAAGTTCTGGCAAAGAAGTCCGGCAATCCCCGTTGGGCTTGGGACTGCTACCGCAGATTTATTCAGATGTTCTCCGACGTGGTTATGGAAGTCGGAAAGAAATATTTCGAAGAACTGATTGACAAGATGAAAGAGGAGAAGGGCGTGACGCAGGACGTAGACCTGACCGCTGATGATTTAAAAGAGCTTGCCAATCAATTTAAGGGTGAGTACAAGGAGAAGATTGGTGAGGACTTCCCCACAGATCCAAAGGTACAGCTGATGGAAGCCATCAAGGCTGTGTTCCGTTCCTGGGACAACCCTCGTGCCAACGTATACCGTCGGGACAACGATATTCCTTACTCTTGGGGTACTGCTGTAAATGTGCAGATGATGGCTTTCGGCAACATGGGCGAGACCTCCGGCACTGGCGTTGCCTTTACCCGTGATCCAGCAACCGGCGAGAAGCATCTGATGGGTGAGTTCCTTATGAACGCTCAGGGCGAAGACGTTGTGGCTGGTGTTCGTACTCCTCAGAAGATTGACCAGTTAAAAGAGGTTATGCCAGAAGTTTATGATCAGTTTGTAGGCATCTGCAACAAGCTGGAAGATCATTACAGAGATATGCAGGATATGGAGTTTACCATTGAAGATAAGAAGCTCTATATGCTTCAGACCCGTAATGGTAAGAGAACTGCCAAGGCTGCTCTCAAGATTGCCTGTGACCTGGTGGATGAGGGGATGATCGATGAGAAGAAGGCTGTGAAGATGATCGATCCTCGTAACCTGGATACTTTGCTCCATCCTCAGTTTGATGCCGATGCACTTAAAAAAGCTGAGCCTCTTGCTAAGGCGCTGGCTGCATCCCCAGGCGCTGCTTGCGGTAAAATCGTATTCTCTGCCGAGGATGCCAAAGCATGGGCTGCCAAAGGTGAGAAGGTGGTTCTGGTTCGTCTGGAGACCTCTCCCGAGGATATTGAAGGTATGAAAGCTGCACAGGGTATCCTAACTGTCCGCGGCGGTATGACCAGCCACGCAGCTGTGGTTGCCCGCGGTATGGGAACCTGCTGTGTATCTGGCTGTTCTGAGATTACCATGGATGAAGCCAACAAGAAGTTTACTCTGGCGGGCAAGGAGTTCCATGAGGGAGATCCGCTTTCCATCGATGGTTCTACCGGTAAGATTTATGAGGGAATCATCCCCACAGTGGATGCTACTATTGCCGGTGAGTTCGGTCGTATCATGGCATGGGCAGACAAGTACAGAAAGCTGAAAGTAAGAACCAATGCAGATACTCCGGCTGACGCCAAGAAGGCTAGAGAGTTA
>ERZ808029.1206-NODE-1206-length-9889-cov-3.799327_pt1 | contig 9889 bp, 7 predicted proteins | sample MGYA00380185_ERZ808029 | MGnify/ENA primary metagenome ERZ808029 (study PRJEB31490, sample SAMN06133404) | mouse gut metagenome | isolation source: M2_3 | host: mice | place: China: Chengdu | collected 2015-05 ... | reverse complement strand
CTCCTCTTTTTTTCGGTCCAGCTTCACCACGGACCGGCGTGTTGCCATGGGAACGATTCCATAAACTCCCAGCTCCACTGCCTTTTGGACAATCCAATCCATTTTATCTCCCTTTGGTAAACCCTGAAACAGCCAAATCCGGGAAGACAGTTCGCTGTCTTCTTTTTCCTCCGACACAATTCGGGCATATACCTGGTCCTCTCCGATTTCCTCCAACTCACAGATATAATTCCGGGAAATCCCGTCCCGGATTCCAATCTTATCCCCCGGCTTCATCCGAAGCACATTTCGAATGTGAATGACATCTTGTCCGGTAATCCGGCAGCCGCCTTCCTCCACCTGGTCCGGCGTCACAAAAAAACAATGCACGTTCCTGCTCCTTTTTCTCTAAAAATGTTATAGCAAATCAGACAGAGCGTTTTCTCGCGGTAATAGACACCCAGTCTCCTTCATATGTAATTTCCTCCAGTTCAAACAAGGGGTTTGCTTCAATAGCAGCACGCACTTCCTCCTCTTTGGTATTTAAAATACCAGAAGCAATAAAGATTCCTCCCTCTTTCAGATGATTTCCGATCTCCTTCTGAAGAAGAAGGATAACTGCCGCCAGAATATTGGCAACTGCAATATCATAGCACCCCTCCCCTGCCTGCTTTTGAATGGACTCCTCATCAATAATGTTTCCCTGAACCACCTGAAACTGTTCCCTGGAAAATCCGTTGACCTGCAGATTTTCATTTACAGCTGTAATGGCATTTTCATCCAGATCGGTTCCAAACACTCTTCCAGCTCCCAGCTTTAAAGCCCCAATCCCCAAAATTCCGCTGCCGGTTCCTACATCCAGTACCGAAGCGCCGCAAGTCACATGCTTACACAGCTGCCGGATACAAAGCTTTGTTGTCTCATGCATTCCTGTGCCAAATGCAGTTCCCGGATCAATCTGAATGCACAGCTTGTCTTTGTGCTCTTCTGGCACAGGCTCCCAGGTAGGTTTTATTAAAATTCCTTCCACCACAAAAGGTTTAAAATATTGTTTCCAGTTATTTATCCAGTCTTTATCCTCAGTTTCGGAAATCACCATGGTTCCCTCGCCCACATCCACAAACATACGCAGCTTGAAAAGCCCTTCTTCCACCTGCTGCTGCACTTCTTCAATTTTTGTCGGGTCTTCCAGATAAAAACTGACTTTAGCCGTGCCGTCATCTGGAGGAAGTTCTGGCAATATATCAATAAACATTCCTTTTGTATCCGATTCTGACAGGGGAATCAGATCCTCCACCTCGATCCCCTGAATACCGATTTCATCTAACATACTGCTGATTAAATCCACCGCTTCTGTGGTGGTCTTTAATGTAATCTTTGTCCATTTCATGCAAAAACTTCCTCCTGTCTTGCCAGCCCAGCCATTTCACCTTTTATAGCAGTCCCATTCTGGTCCTTCCCGGCTTTTTACGACTTTTCACGGCGATTTTCCATCCAAACTTCACCATCATATCATAGAATCCAGATCATTACAAGATTCACAAATATTTCCTTCACGGAAACACAGCTCTGTGGATTCCCTCAGATATGGTAAAACTTAAATGGCCAATCAATTCATCAATATTTGGCGGCGTCACATAAAGATTGCCAAATTCCGGTTCCAGTAGCTCCCGAATCAAATCATATTGTTCATCTGGAGTCATTTCCTGAATAAAATCCCCCATCCCTTTGGTAGACATATTGGCTGCCAAAGTTTCAATCATGGTATTGACCGTATCGTGGACAATGGCTGCTGCTCCCACAACCGTAGGCACCCCCACAGCCAGCACCGGCACTCCCAGACTTTCCTTCGTTAGACTGTGACGGTGATTTCCCACACCAGAACCAGGATGGATTCCCGTGTCAGTCAGCTGGATGGTCGTTCCCAGTCTGCGAATACTGCGGGCTGCCAGGGCATCAATCACAATCAAAATCTCTGGCTTGGTCTCCCCAATGACTCCTTTTAAAATTTCTGCAGTCTCCATTCCGGTCTGAGCCATAACTCCGGGAACAATCCCGCTTAAAACCGGAAGCTTCCGCTCCTTGCAAAATCCGATTCCATACTGCTGCTCCAAATGGCGTGTCACCTGCAAATGTCCCACTGCCTTTGGACCTAAAGCATCTGGGGTCACAGAAGGATTGCCAAGGCCCACTACCAGAATCCTCCGATCTTCCAAAGAAGACTTCTCCTGCCCCTCCATACAGCCAATCAGCCTTTGAATTTGCTTTGCCAGTTCTTTTGACACGTTTTCATGGTAATCTTCATCCTTTTTGGCCAGTTGATCTGCCTCCAAGGTCAAATAGGTTCCCTGAGGCTTTCCCATGGCCTTTTCTCCCTGCTCATCTAAAATCTTCACCTCAGTCAGCTTTACCTGACTGGATTCTTCCTGCCATTCCCGAAGAGAAACCCCCGAAACTTCCCCTCCATCTCCTGGAAAGCTTTCTCTCTCTTCCAATGCCAAATCGGTTCTGACCTCAAAATCCGGTTTTTCTTTTTCAATCACATAATTCATCGCCATATGCTCTTCTTCCTCTCATCCAGATCTTTCCTACTCATTTTCTTGTCACCGTTCACAGGCCAACCGTGTCATTCTGTTAAGCAACGCCAAAAGCCGCAAGAGAAGAATGAATGACCTTGCCCCATAAACAGTAACATTTTCTCCAAAATCCCCCAAATTATGTATTGACATTTTCCCTCACATTCGCTAGAATGAAACAGTATGTTTACATTGAACTGTCCGTGTCCAGACTTTGATGCAAACCATCGAATATCCATCATTCAATATTGGAGGTGAACAGATTGGCAAATATTAAATCTGCAAAAAAGAGAATTTTAGTTAATGAGACAAAAGCTGCAAGAAACAAAGCGATTCGCTCTAAAGTGAAGACTGCCTGCAAGAAAGTGGATGCTGCCGTGGCTGCCGGCGACAAAACTGCTGCTGTGGCCTGTCTGAATGCTGCGATATCTGAGATTGATAAGGCATGTACCAAGGGAGTATATCACAAGAATACTGCTTCCAGAAAAGTATCTCGCCTTTCCAAGGCTGTCAGCGCCATCGCTTAATTTCTAACAGTTCAGATATCCTGTGCCTGTGACTGCATTCATGTGTCATCTTCATAGTGCGGACAGGCAAATGAAAGAATGGAACGAGTAAAGATTCCTGTCCGGAAGGTGTGCCGGACAGGAATCTTTTGTTTTTAAACTAGTGTTCCATCCTTCTTTGTCAAAAGCAGCTCTACGGCCAGACGATCTGACAGCTGTCCTGTTTTCACCGCTTCCTCCAACTCCACGCACCAATTTACATACGAAAGAATCTGTTCCCTGGAAAAAGAACGGGCCTGTCCCATGACTTTTCCTGCCACAAAAGGCTGCATTTTCAGCTTTGAAGCAATCATTCCCCGCTCCATTCCCTGCTCTGCCAGTTCCTTTACCTGAAGAATCAGGTTAAACTGTCTGGCAATCAAAAATAAAATCCGCATTGGCGGCTCCTTTAAAGCCAGCAAATCCTCATATAAATCCATGGCTTTTTTCGTCTGCCGGTTTACAATCGCCCCAACCATATCAAAAATCCGATTTGTCACCCGAACTGTGCAAATAACGTCTACATCTGTATTTGTGATTACATCCCGCCCCCAGGTAAAGGTGATAAGCTTTTCCAGCTCCATTCGGATGTTCTCCATATCATCTCCAGCTATGCCTAAAAAGTATTCCATGGTGCTTTTGGTGATCTTCTTACCTTCCTTTGCCAGAATCCCTCCAGCCCACTTGCCTAACTGAGTTCCATCCTGCCGCCCCATTTCGGCAGCATACCCAAGACTTTTCACCTTTTTATATAGCTTATTCCGCTTATCCACCTCAGATTCCACAAAAACAAGACAGGTGGTTTTTGGCATATCCGGAAGATATTTCACCAGAGCCTCAGAAGCGCTTTTGAAAAATCCGCTGTCCTCCACCAAAATCAGCCTCTGTTCGGCAAAAAAAGGCATGGTGTCTGCCAGACGAATCAATTCATCCACATCCAGCCCCTTTCCCTCAAAGCGGGCGTAATTCATCGTATCCTCTCCAAGGATTGCCTCCTTGAGACGATTTTTATAGCTGTTTTTCAAAAAAGCCTCCTCCCCAAAGAGAAGATAGATTGGTTTAAACGTGTGTTCTTTTATATCTTTATTCAAATTCTGCATTTTCACACCTGTCCTGTTCTGTCAGAAAATGCGTTCCTTCCGGAACGCATTCTCTTCATCCTTTTTCATGAGGCAAAAATCTACGGTCTCCTTTATCGGTCATGTAACCGATCCATGATTCCTTACTTTCTCCTGCCAAGAACCCGCAGCAAATAGATAAACAGATTGATAAAATCCAAATACAGCTGCAGAGCGGCAAAAATTGACGCCTTCTTCGCCATAACCGGATCCTGACAATAGGCCTGATGATAGGACTTAATCTTCTGAGTGTCATATGCAGTAAACAACAGGAAAACAAAAATACCTACTGTACAAATGGCAATCTCAAACCGCTCCAGATTGAAAAAAATCCCTGCTACCCAAAATAAGAGCAAAAAGATCAGGCCTCCCACAAGGAAATTCCGCAGGTTGCTCAAATCAGCCCTGGTAAAGTATCCCACTGCCGCCATAATTCCGAAAAACACAGCAGTCGCCCCAAATACAACCACCAAACTTGGCAGTGCATACAATAAAAAGTAAGCGGAAAAAACCACCCCGTTTAGTAGGGCATAAGTAAAAAACAAGCCTCTGGCAACCCCCACAGACACTTTATTGATCTGTGTTGACAAATAAAGCACTACCACCAGCTCTGCAATCCCTAATATCCATATCATTTGGGGAATTGCAAACACATACCACACCAGTCCGGTCACATAACCAGTGAGGGCAATGGCAAATGTCAGCAGCAATCCTGCAAACATCCATCCAAACGTCTTGGCAGTATACCGATCCAGGGGTTCGTATGCCTGTTCGGTCCCATAAGCGCCATAATACTGTTTCGCATCTTGATAATCCATTATACTCTCCTTTCCAGCTATTTGCCTGTACGGCAAAACACATCTGAACAAAAGTAATTTTACCACACTTTCCCCCATTTGAAAATGGATTTAGAAAAATTTAAGGATGGAAATCGGATATCCACTGTTTCCACCAAATCCTCTTTCCATCGGTCTCAAGCCAAACAGCTCCGCTTACTGGGGTTTGATAAACCTGAATCTTTTGTCTGTAAAGAAGGTCTAACACCTCCTGCCCTGGATGACCATACCGGTTCTTCTCCCCATAAGAAATCACCGCCCACCTAGGTTCTATCGCCTCAATCCATGTTTGGCTGGTAGAATATTTAGAACCATGGTGAGCAACCTTTAGCACCTGTATCTCACTTAAATCTATCTGCTGCCTTAACAACTGATTTTCTCCCGACTCACTCATATCACCAGTCAACAGCATATGAAAATCCTGGTAATCTACTTTTAACACCAAAGAATGTTCATTGCGGTCCTTCTCTTTTGCCGCCTCAAGCTTTCCTTTCTCTGGATACAGACACCAAAGCTTTACTTCTCCTGCCTCCAGACGGTCTCCTTCATCCATCCAGGACACCCTGCCTCCCTGACCCAGGGCAAGCTGTTGCAGCTGTTCATATACTTCCTCTCCCTGCCCTGCCGCCGGCAGAACAAGATGACCAACGAAAATGTTCCCATTTTCCATCACCTCGGTCAGCCCGTTTATATGGTCCTGATCTCCGTGACTTACTATGGCAAAATCCACTGTCTTAATTCCCTTGCTTTTAAAAAAAGGTTCCAGCCGATTTTTTCCCAGCTGCTTCTGATCACTGCTGCCTCCATCCACCAAAATCGTCGTGTTTTTGGTGCGGATACAAATTCCGTCTCCCTGTCCCACATCCAGAAATGTAACTTCCATTCCACGGATTGGAAGGGGCATCAAAATCATCAGACCCATTGTGAGAAAAATCAGGCCTCTGCGCCATCTTCCCTTCTTACACACCTTTAAGGAAGCAGCCAGCATTCCCAAATAAACCGCTGTCTGCCAGGGTTTTGGCTGCCCCACAATCAGACTGCTTCCTGGCAAATGTCCCCACCAGGTACAAAGACAATCGTAAAATTTCAAGACAGCATGTCCACTGCCTGCGGCAAAACGGCCTGCCGGAACCCATATACTGCCAAACAAAATCCCTGCTGTTCCGGAAGCCACCACAATCCCCATAAACGGAACTGCTGCCAGATTCAAAAACACCCCATAGAGAGGAAACTGAAAAAAATGATACAGCACAGCCGGCAAAGTCACAAGCTGCATTCCTATGGTGGCTCCCAAAGGTATTAAAATTGTTTTCCTCTGTATCCCATTCTTCTTTTGATCGGACAATCCTTTTAATTCCAGCTGCTTTTCAGACTCCAACAGAATCTCTGACGTCACGCTGATTCCTCCCACTGCCCCAAAAGAAAGCTGCACTCCTGCCTGATACAGGCCATAAGGGTTTTTCCACAAAATCAGCAGCGCCGCCAGAGCAAGGGCAGAGGAAAGATCATAGGTTCTTCCCATATATGCGGCCAAAAATCCACAAAAAGCCATAATGAGAGCACGAATCACAGAAGGAGATGCCCCTGTCATCCTTCCATAGGCCGCCAAAAACAGACCGCCTAAAATTCCGGCGGTTTTATACCCAGCCCCAAATCTCTTCAGGCTTCCATAAACCACCCCGCTGATCAACGACAGATGAAGACCGCTGATTGCAAGAAGATGAGAAATGCCATTTTCCTGATACAGTTCACGGATTTCCTCATCCAAATGGGACTTTTCTCCCAGAAGAGCCGCCCGAAATACTCCTGCATCCCGAGAATCTGCCACCTGGTCCAGTATCTCCCCTGCATACAAAGAAAACGAACAGAGCATTTCCAGACATGGATTGTAAGAATCATCCATTGCCTGCCACCCTTCCTCATTTCCAAACATCCTGTAATTGATCCCCAAAGAACAGTAATACAAACTTTGATCAAACTCACCGGGATTTCTGGACTCCAAAAAAGCATCTATGGAACCTGTAATTTGTATCTGGCTTCCTACTTTTGGACGACCCATCTGGCCGGAAGGGTCTTTGAAATACACGAAAATCCGCTGCACCTGTTCTCTTTTGTCCAGTTCCCCCAATTCGGAGGCTATCGGTGCAAAAACTCCGGGACTTAATATCAAAACCCAGTTTTCTCCCTTTCGCCTTATGCTCTGAACTCTTCCATGAACAGTCCTTATCTGTCCCTCCAGTTTTAGAGACCGCTCTTCCCGACGCCACTGTACTGCCTGATGTCCACGGCAAAATCCGGCACAGAACAACCCGACGGTCAGTCCAATCTGCCACAACAGCCGGTTCTTTTTCCACTGGATGTCAATTTTATGTATGTTTTTGCTCTTCGCCTCCTTTTTTGTTTTCTCCAAACACAATTTTTCCAACAGGATACTTCCCAAACTGGTAAAGAAAAATGCCGCTCCCAGGGCAGCAACCCACTTTACCGCCGCCATGCCAGACATGCCAAACGCCTCTCCAAGTACGAATCCGCCTGTCAACATAATTAGCGGCCGTTTTATGCTCTATTCCTCCTCTTCTTCCAGGGGTTTTGTATCCGCCATGACTCCGTTTTCCCCGATGTAATCCAGATTTCGCTCAAACATAACATTCAGCTCTATAGAATCACGAAATCTCACATTCTGCGCTCCGTTAATACTAATCTGAACCCGGTTTACTGAAGAAAGCTCAGATAGGGAATTTACTATCGAGTAAATCGGAATATAATCTTTTACCTCCAAAGGATTATTAAGAAACCCTCCGTCAAGGTTTAAATAACACACATTCTCATTGACTGATACATTTAAAAGCCGGGTGCTGGAATCCAGGGTTGGCTCCAATCCTGGCTGCTCCGGTCCTTCAATCAATTCCTCCAAAATCACTTTTTCCACCGAAGTATTAATATTATGAACCACATTCCGTTTTTCTGCAAATAGCTTTTCCCCAGCCCCGTCTGTAAAGTACAAAGTCAGCTCCGCCCATTCATAGGCATTCACATCACTGATGCTGTCCACAAAATCCGATGCAGACAATATTCCCACTGGCATTCCGTTCATGTCCATCAAAGGCTGATCACCGGAATAGATGGAAATATAATCAATTCCGGGAATCTGAGTCAGGGTTCGCACCAGAGCAGTCCGGCACAAAATCTCCCGGTAAGACTGCATACTGGTATAGTTGCTGTCAAAATAAAGATAAAGCACCATATCTTCCCGCTTATATCCCTCATAGGCTACCTTCTCTGACAGGGCCACCTGTGAATCCAAATCTGCCGGTACTTTCATAAACCGATTCATCAGTTCCTGAATCAGAAGATCTGTGTCTTCTTCCCGAATCCGGTATTCCCATGGAGCCAGACGGTTCATAGCAGCATTTAAATAATATACCTGGTACAGGGCCTCTCCCTCTTCCAAAGGCGTCTCCTTTCCCCTGCACCCGGCCAGCAGTAAAACTGCCAGGATCATCAGCCATATTTTCAACCGTTTCATCTGTGTATCCTCCGTCCGCCGGTTTTTCCTTATGCCTTCTTACGTTATGCTCATGCAATATAATTTAAGGGAATACGCAAAATAAAAGTGCTTCCCTCTCCGTCTTTGCTGGTGAGCCGAATGGCCCCCTTGTGCATAAGCACCACCCGGCGGGTGATGGCAAGCCCCAGCCCGCTGCCTCCTGTGGACCGGGAACGGGCCTTATCCACCCGGTAAAACCGTTCAAAAATCCGATCCTGTTCTTCCTCCGGAATGCCAATGCCAGAGTCTGCCACCTTCACATAAAAAAACTTATGATCTGCATCTACAGTCACCCGCACCCATCCTCCCGGAGTATTATATTTAATGGCATTTTCCACCAGATTGCTGACTGCAAGGGAAAGTTTCATCTCATCCACATCTGCAGTCACATCCCGAATACTCTCCAGAATCAACTCCACATTTTTCTTGTTGGCAATCGGTCTTAGCCTCTTTAACATTTGCTTCACCAGTATCACAATATCCACCTGTGCAAGATTCAGTTCTGCCTCTGATTTGTCCATCTTTACCATTGCCAAAAGATCATCAATAATTTTGCTTTCCCGGTCAATCTCATCGGAAATATCTTCCATAAACTCCCGGTAAAGCTCCACCGGCGCATCTTCCATACTCATCAGAGAATCTGCCAGCACCCGGATAGAAGTAATGGGTGTTTTCAACTCATGGGATACATTGGATACAAATTCCTGTCTGGACTGGTCTACTTCTTTTAACTTGGACAACGTGCTGTCCACAGCTTTTGACAGATCTCTTGTCTCCCGGTATCCATTCATGACAATCTCTGTATCCAGCGCTCCTGCTGCCACCTGATTTAACTTTTTCTGAAACTCCCGAAAAGGATTCAAAAGTATGGTGGCTGCCGTCAAAGCGGCAAGCATCAGAACCAAAGCCACCAAAAGCTGAAAAAAAATCGCCTTGTCATTTACTGCATCCATCAGAGACATAATTTCCTCTGTGGAAGCTGTAATCACTAAAACTCCTTCAATTCCCTTTACTGGTGTATTATCGTAAATCGGAATTGCCTGAGCAAAATAATGTTTCTCTTTGTTATATTTGCTGCTGCTTTCCCCCTGAAAGCATCGAATCACTTCCTCGGCTACCAAAAACCGTTTTTCTGCAATGTGAAAGGTATCCTGGATAATCCGAAAATCACGGTTTACCACCACAATCCGGCCATTATAGACATCTGCCAAAGCCTGTATCTCACTGTCCATCGTCCCATCCACCAGATCGCCCCGCAAATACCCGGTCCGGGTCATTTTACTGCTTA
>ERZ808029.1205-NODE-1205-length-9899-cov-3.406536_pt1 | contig 9899 bp, 9 predicted proteins | sample MGYA00380185_ERZ808029 | MGnify/ENA primary metagenome ERZ808029 (study PRJEB31490, sample SAMN06133404) | mouse gut metagenome | isolation source: M2_3 | host: mice | place: China: Chengdu | collected 2015-05 ... | reverse complement strand
TGCCGCCCGGGAAAGAAGTCTCCCGCCGGCCTTCTCCTTTCCTGCCCCCAGCCAGCTCTGTCTTGCTTCCCTGGAAGATTTAATGGAGCTTAAACTGGGCTACCGGGCCAAGTACATCCACAGGCTCTGCCAGGACGCTGTTTCAGGCAGGCTGGACCTTTCCCGTCTGTCTGCCCTTAACTATGAGGAAGCCATGGAATATCTCACGGGATTTTACGGAATCGGAAAAAAAGTGGCCAACTGTGTGTGCCTTTTCGGCCTCCACCACATAGATGCGTTTCCGGTGGATACATGGATCGAAAAAATCCTGATGGAGCAGTATTATGACAGAAAAAAATACCGCCGCATCCCCAAAAACCGTCTCTGCGAAACAATCGTAGCGGATGTGTTCGGGCGGTACAGCGGCTGCGCCGGCATCATGCAGCAATATATTTTTTATTATGAGCGCAGCGTCAGGCAGGGAAGAGAATGAGCTGTGTCACTCCATCATCCGCCCCATTGACGGGCGCAGTCGTCCTGCCACCGTCACTGCCAGGATGCAGAGTATATAATCCGGAATCATGGTGGGAAGGCAGTATACCGCAAAGATGGCGCCCCATCCCACTGTGTCGGGAGTCACCACCACAAAGTGGGTGATGAAGTAAAAGTAAAGGATTCCCATTCCGTAATAAATCACATAACCCACTGTGGCGCTAAACAGGCAGGCCCCGGGCTTTGAAGCGTGCATCCACTCCACTATCTTACCCATCACATAGGCTGCCAGAGCAAATCCCAGCAGAAACCCAAAGGTGGGGCGGATCAGATAGGAGGGGCCTCCGCCCCGCGCAAATACAGGGATTCCCACCAGCCCAATCAGCAGATAGGTGGACACACTTAGGAACGCCCTCTTTGACCCCAGCAACAGTCCTGCCAGCAGTACAAAAAACCACTGAAGGGTAAAATTCATGCTGTCAGCGCCCACCGGTATCACAATTTTTATAAATGCGCCAACTGCTATCAATGCAGAAAACAGCCCGCACACCGTTAAATCCTTTGCCTTTTCCCGTCTCCCTGCCATAACCCTGCTTTCATAATTCATCTTTCTTTCTCCTCTGTCTCATTGTCAGGCAATACCTATAAACATTATTCTACTGCTTTTTTTTCATTTAAACAACCATCTTTCACCATTCGCCCCACTTTTTTGCCTCACTTATGGTCAACCAAGCACATTGCACAAAAAATGTGTTCGATTTTTTACCTGTCCACATTATCCCCAGAAGTTTATGCACACTACCCACAAAGTTATCCACATCCCAGTTTGTCCATTTTAAGGCAAAAAATAGTTATACACTGACTTATCCACATTATCCACAAGTTTATAAGCTTTGGCCTTCAAACTTTACCCAGGCTTAACAGAAATTTTATTTTTGTACACTTCTGATAAACTTTCATATTTCGGAAGAAAATACATGTTTTTCTATTGACATTTTAAGGCCGTTCCTATTGATGATTCAATGGTTATCCCCCTGATTCAAAGATTATTTTTATAAAAAATTAAGATAAATTGTTAGGCAATTCATAGGTTCTAATTGTAATTTTATACTAAATATGTTATAATGTCACTATCTCAAGAAAAGGAGTTGATGATTATGCGTTATACCATAACAGGACGAAATATTGAGGTAACTCCAGGTTTGAAGGCTGCTGTTGAAAAGAAGATAGGCAAGCTGGAACATTTCTTCACTCCGGACACCGAAGTAATCGTAGCGCTGAGCGCGCAGAAGGACAGGCAGAAGATTGAAGTAACAATCCCGGTTAGGGGCAATACCATCCGTGCAGAAGAATCCAGTACAGACATGTACGTATCCATCGATCTGGTGGAGGAGGTTATTGAACGCCAGATCCGGAGATATAGAAAGAAACTGATTGACAAGAAACAGGCGGCAGTCTCTTTCTCACAGGCATTCATAGAGGAAGAGGACGAAGTACAGGACGATGAAATCCAGATTGTCAAGACCAAGAAGTTTGCCATTAAGCCAACCATTCCCGAGGAAGCATGCCTGCAGATGGAGATGCTGGGCCACAGCTTCTATGTATTCCTAAACGCAGATACGGACCAGGTCAATGTTGTTTACAAACGCAAGAACGGAACCTATGGCCTTATTGAACCGGAATTCTAGCCATATAAGATGATGTAAGGATTTTTCCTTCAAATAAGGACAAGACTGCAGCCAGTACATACTGGCTGCATTTTTTATACGGACACCCATGGAACAGGGGACAATCCCCGTGATAGCAGCATTCAGGAAAAAGAAGGCATTAAAAAGGACCATGCACCGTAAAACCCATGCATAATCCCTTTTATCTGTTGGCAGATCTGTCAATCCATCCAATCTTTATGTATTAACCATACCCTAATCCAGGAATGTAACTGCCTTACATGGCGTCCTGTAATTAGAAGGCGCTATGCAGATGCCTGTTGCCGGAGTGCTGGAATGTATAATCTGGCCGCCTCCTATATAAATGGCCACATGGTTGATATAATCACCGCTGGCATAGAACAGAAGGTCGCCCGGCTTGACATCGCTTACAGGAATCGCCTTGCCCCTGGCCGCCTGGTCCCTGGAGCTTCTTCCCGTACTGATACCGAAATGGGCGAATACGCTCTGGGTAAACCCGGAACAGTCCGCACCGCTTGTAAGGCTTGTCCCTCCGTACACATATGGATTGCCTAGGAACTGCTTGGCGTATGCCACCACAGCGTTCCTGGTGGCTGATGCCACCTCTGAGGAAGGGCTGCCCCCGCTTCCAGGTCCCTTGGACTGGCTTCCCTCTGTCTCCTTCTTGGTTGTGGGCGCTGCCACCGTAACATCCTTTCCATTCTCCGGATTGGCTGCAATGGTCTGGATTACCGGGTCCGTGGGCTTGTTTTCCTCTTTCTTTGGCGCCGCAGTGGTTGGCGCTTCCGTGGTCTTCTCTGCCTTTGTGGAAGCTGCAGTGGTCTTTTTCTCAGATTCTTTCTTCTTAGCGTCTTCCAGGGCCTTCAGGGCTTTTTCAGCCTCCTCTTTACGCTTAGCCTCCTCAGCCTCCTTGGCCTTCTCCTCTTCCACGGACACTGCCTTATTAAATTCCACGCTGGTCTTCATATACTCCTTAAATACATATCCTTCCAGGTCCGAATCCACGGAGACCTTTAAGAAGTCCCCCTCTTCTCCCGTAACCACATAATGGGCTCCTTCAGAGAGAAGGGTCAGTGTCTTGCCCTCCAGGTCAGGGGTATCCCGCAGACGCAGGCTGGGCGTGCCCACAATGGTACCGTACGTGGTCCCCACCTGCCTGGCCTTTGCCTCTGCCTGCTCCCCTGTCACAAAATATTCTGCCTTTATGTAGCCGGTAACGGAACCGGACTGTATCTTATACCACTTGCCGCCCTCCCCATCCACAGTACCCAGGATGGTTGCCGCTGAATCGTTGTATATCTTGCCTGCAACGCCGCTGTTGGTATTGGCGTCGGTCCTGATGTTTACGGACCCATTGACCTTGGAGACAGCAATATTATCGTATGGGGATGATTTGGGCTTCGTCGCCTTGGTCTCCTTGGGCGGGGCTTCCGTCTGTGCATCCGTCCCGGTTCCTGAATCCGAAGAAGCCGAACCCTTACCCGAAGACGCACCTTTATTGCTGCCAGAACCACTTCCCTGATTCTTTGCAGATCTGTTTTCCATGTCTGAATAGATGGTCGCCAGCTGCTTTTCAGGCTCCGTGTTGCCGGCATAGAAATTGTTCAGCGCCACGGAGATGCCTGCAAGGGAAGAACCGGTCTCCAGATTGGTGGATGCCAGGGCAGGCGCTGCAAACGCACAGCTGCACAGGCCGCTGACAGCCAGTATTCTCTTCCACTTCCTCATTCGCCCTGCAACCCCCTAATTCTCTATCAGGTACCGTTCCACGCTGGTAACTGCATTGGCGCCGTCCGCTGCTGCCGTAATGATCTGGCGAAGGGGCTTGGTCCGCACATCCCCGGCCGCAAAGATGCCCGGAACAGAGGTCACCCCGTCTTCACCGGCCCTGATGTATCCGTGGTCCATGTCCACAATCCCCTCAAAGGCTTTGCTCTCCGGTGAAATGCCTACAGCGATAAATACGCCCTGGACATCCAGGTCCGTCTTGGCCCCGGTTTTTACATTGGTTACGGACAGGCTCCTGACCATGCCGTCCCCATTGATGCAGTCAGCCACCGTATCCCAGATTACTTCCACATTTTCAAGACCAAGGAGGGTCTCCTGAAGGCTCTTGGCAGCCCTCAGCTCATTCCTTCTGTGAATCAGGTACACCTTGCTGCACATGCGGGCCAGGAAGATTGCATCCTCCACAGCCACATCCCCGCCTCCAATGACAGCGGTTACCTTGTTGCGGAAAAATGCCCCGTCGCAGGTTGCGCAGTAGGAGACTCCCATGCCGGCCAGCTCCTCCTCGCCAGGTATGCCCAGCTTCCGGTGGACAGCCCCGGTGGCAAGTATCAGGGCCCTGGATTCATAGGTCTCATGCTCACATACCACCCGTTTGATCTTACCCTGATCCTCAATCCTTACCACATCATCCTCTGCAAAGGCAGCGCCCAGCTGGTCCGCATGTTCCCTGAACTTTAACCCCAGGTCATATCCGCCAATCCCGGGCAGGCCGGGATAATTATCCACTTCATAGGTCGTAAGGACCTGGCCTCCGCTGACCATTGCCTTCTCAATTACCAGTGTATCAAGTCTTGCCCTCTGGGCATAGACGGCTGCGGCAAGTCCTGCCGGTCCTGAGCCGATGATAACCAAATCATAAATATGTTCCATATCCTTACCTTTTCCTTATCTGAGTTTCATTATTTTAGTATTTTGGCCGATTTATAATTATTATATCACAGATATTTAACTTATTACAATTCAATTTCTTACAATTATAGTAAGGATGTGATAAAATATAAATACAGTGATGACAGAAAGGATGTGTGTCTATATGCCACGTAAAACAGTACTGGTCACCGGGGCATCCCGGGGCATCGGAAAGGCTATCGCAGTCAAATTCGCTAAAAAGGGCTATAACATAGCCATCAGCTGCGTCCACAGGGAAGACAGGCTCTTACAGACCCAGAAAGAAATTGAAGGCTTCCAGGTACCCTGCCTTGCTTATAAGGGTGATATGGGTAACATGCAGTGCTGCGAAGAACTGTTCGGAAAAATAAAGACCCGGTTCGGGGGCATTGATGTGCTGGTGAACAATGCCGGCATTTCCTATATAGGACTTTTGCAGGATATGTCTTCCCAGGACTGGGAAAGGATGCTCTGCACCAACCTGACCTCGGTATTCAACTGCTGCAAGCTTGCCATTCCCTATATGCTGCAGCAGAAACAGGGCAAAATCATTAACATCTCCTCTGTATGGGGCGTGGTGGGAGCGTCCTGTGAAACGGCATATTCAGCCACCAAAGGCGGTATTAACGCCTTTACCAGGGCATTGGCCAAGGAACTGGCCCCCAGCAACATACAGGTGAATGCAGTGGCCTGCGGCGCCATTGACACGGAGATGAACCAGTGGATGGAGGAGGACGAGCTCATTTCCCTGGTAGAGGGAATCCCCTCAGGAAGACTTGGAAAGGCAGAAGAAGTTGCCGACCTGGTATACCATCTTGGATATAAGGAATCCTACCTTACAGGCCAGGTCATCGGGCTGGACGGCGGTTGGATCTAGTGCAGAGCTGCAATAACACCTTAAGTAATAGTGCTCCATCCAGCCAGCAACCATGGTGACGGCTCTAGTATTCAATTATTTATGCAATACTGTATTTAGAGGTTTTACTGATTTTAACATTGTTACTTTAAATTTCCATTTTCCTTACAAATCCATTAACTGTATTGACCTTGGAGCAACTCCAGGGTGTAGAATCCAGCTATTGAAAGCAATACATTTAATAGATTCTGCAAGGAGGGAATTTTCATGAGAAAGAAATATTTGGCAACAGCTGCCCTGACCCTGGCTCTGGCAGCAGGAAGCGCCATGACATCATTTGCAGCCGGTTTTGTAAGCACATCACAGGGAATGAAATACCAGTGGGGTTCCGGCGACTACTGCACCAACAACTGGGTCAACTATAAGAACCACTGGTTTTTCTTTGGCGCCGACCAGATCATGAGAACCGGTTGGATTCAGAAAGACGGGACATGGTATTATGCGGCCGATACAGGCGAGCTTCAGGGCGGCCTGATGAAAATTAATGGCAATGTCTATTATTTTGACAACAACAGCCTGAAGCTGCAGACCGGCAACCGCACCATTAACGGCAGTTCCCATGAATTTACTGAGAACGGAACCACCGACGGCGGTCCATACGTCTACACAGAATGGAACAGTAACGGCACAATCAGACGCGGTACCAAATTCGGGGTACGTTAATAGATTGCATCATCACACAACCAAAAATACCTCTGTGGCCTGTCACCAGGCCCAGGGGTATTTTTATTCATCCGGTAAACCGTCCCATCTCCTTCCTGAACCCATCCAGGCCAGCCAGGCGTTTTACCCTTCTAAGTCTGATTTCAGCTGATTCACAGATGTGTTCAAGAACCGACTCCACTATCACATTGGTAACCCGTATTTCCTTTGGGGCTCCGTGTTCCATGATAAAACCTACAATATTCTCTGCCAGGGCTGCCCTTGGGTCCTCCTCCGGACCCAGCATATCTGCTTTTAGGATCATACCCGACACAGCCTCCCCAATCATACACAAAGGCGGATTGGCAGGGCGCACATATGTTTTATCACGGAACTGAACACCCAGATATAAGATATCAGCCTCCAGGATATATTGAGTCCTGGGCGCCCGTGAAAGTTCTTTCAGCAATTCATCATCCGTAACAATCAGGTTATTGAACCGGTACATGGTAAACGGAAGTTCCTGCATCCGTCCGCCCCATTGCTTCTTCTTCCTGTCATAGGAATATAAATACATGTTAGCATTTTCAAAGTCCCCATCCATATGGCGGGCCTGGTAATATAAAAGCGCATCCCCCAGCCGTACAAGGTACCTGGTCATCCTTCGGACCTCGTCCTGATCATAATTGTATGGATGGTATCCTGCGCAGAAAGACATAAAATAAAGCCACTGGTTCTTTCCCCGGTATTTATAACCCAGTTCTTTTATGATTTCCCTCTGCTTGCCTGACAGTTCATCCCTGTTTCCCCAATAGCAGGTAAGGTTGTGCTGGCTGAACATGGCATATTCCATGGAAAGGTTCATTGATTCAGACATGGCCAGCATCAGGAAGTCATTGAGCCCCTCATATCCCTCATAAGCAGCAAGACCGTAGCATCCTCCCCCTCTTCCAAGAACACTGAAAAATACGGTATCCTCCTCTTTCCCTTCCTGAATCCCAATCAAATCCATGTCCCAGAAATGCTCCCATGGTTTAAGTTCCTTAATTATAGTGGCAGCCTGGTATAAATCCTTCCACTCCTGTATGGACGCTTCTTTTCGCATTGTAATTCCTCCGGACCTGCCTTATACTTACGCAGTTATTGATAAGTCAATATTAATACATCTGATACTATAGGACATACTCAGATAACTCCGGAAAAACATCCAGCCGCTCCCTGACATAATGCCGTTTGAACCCGGCAAATGGCATTTCCTTTTTCAGCAGTGCCTGTAATGTCCGCATAATCTGTTTGGATTCAGGTTTCTCTGCGTGCGCTTCCAATTTTGTGTACAAAACATTCATCTCTTCCTGTAATGCCCTTAAACGCATTTCACTTTTGTATATACGCATCCCTGTATTTCTCATATTAAATACTTCTTCCACAAGCCGGGCAGCCAACCCGGCTTCAAGGTCTTCCTGATTTTTGGGAATGACTGAGACATTATCCTCTCTTAGGTCAAAGATAATGGCTTCTTCCGGATTCCTTTTGCAACAGTCTAATATACCGTCATCATACTTACTTTGGTTTTTTACACCATTACAATGTCCGCATGCCCAGAAAAGATTATCCCAATCAAATTCCCTTTCCTTATATCTGCCATTCTTATGGGGAAGCAGATGCTCTATCTGCGGGTCCTGCAATTCCTTCATTTCACAAATATAGCATTTGTTATGAAAATCACGTTTCAGCCTTTCTACCACATCGGGTTGAGCGTAGCTTCCATTAATTTTCGCAGCCTCCTTTAATAATGACTCCGGCGCCGGATAACTGCGTTCTATCTTTACCATTATAATAAATCCTCCCGGCTTTCGAAATCTAATTTTAAACCTTTATACTCGGTTGATATATTTAAAGCCAAATAATCCGGTATTTCATCTAAAAACATTTCCAATTTAGCAATCTCAGCAATATCTTCATCGGAAAGATTCTTCTTTCTCACCAGCATTTTGTATCTTTCATACTTTTCCCTTAACATAGCGGACATCTTATCCACATTAAAATATCCCTCAACAATTCCATCATAAGGCACATCTGTTAAGCCATCCTCCACCAGCAGATGGTTTTCCAAATCATAAATCACCACATTCTCCAGACTGTTCAAAATAAATGGAGAATGGGTCGAAACAATAAACTGTATATTGGGAAATATAGTTGTCAATAAATCCAGAATCCTCTTCTGCAATTCCAGATGGAGGTGGGTCTCAATTTCATCAATGAGGACAATTCCCGGCATTTCGAATTTAAAGCTTCTGCCAGTCCGCTTTTCCATACGGATGATAATATCAACAATGATATCCAAAACCGCTGCATATCCACTGGAAAGGCTGTTAAAGTCAAAGGGTTCCTTACCTGTTTCACAAATCGTAAATTGAAAGGTATCTTCATCAAAGTTCAGCTTTAAGGAGCCATCTTCAAAAATCCTGCCTAATAGATTCTCGAATTTATTAAACCAGGTCTTGATTACATCGGCCTTTTCTGTCTTACCTCCCGTTGCCGCCAGAGCCTGGGTCATCTTTAAATCCAGCAGATATTTAACAAAATCCTGGCGTGGCGTATCAGAAATTGAATAGTATTCCTTCAATTCCACCTTTTCTACATGTCTTGGAATCTCAGTGCGGAATATACGGTCGGCTTTATAATAGGCAATGATATATCCGCCGGCCTCATACATACTGCGTATCTCATTCAATGGATAATTCAATTGCATATCGATTCCTTGCTTTGCCCGTTCTATCCTTAGCTTAAAATGCTCTATGCGTTTCCTTATATCTGCAATTTCATTACCGGATTTTCCATTTTTAATCTGATATTCCAGATTATCTATATCTTGATTTAAATAATCTTGCGCTTCCACAGGGTCATTGGTTGTAGATACCGCATTCAAAAATCCTGCCATGGCATCCAAAACACTGGTTTTACCGCTTCCATTCCTTCCGGTAAATATCAGATGCTTCATTCTGTCTTTGGACAATGGAATGCGGATATCCTCCAAATGCCGGACCTTCTCTATTGTCAAAGCTGAAATAAATAATTGGTTCACTGTTCCCTCCTTAAAATATCAGTGTACTCCCGGAATCTCCTGGTGCTCAGGATTACGAGATGATTTTTGCCAGCCTTTTCATCCATCATACCACAAAAAAACCTCCCAGGGAATCCCCTGGAAGGTTTTGTCCTGCCATATTCTGTCCTGAAACGTGATTAACGCTTGGAGAACTGTGGTGCACGACGTGCAGCCTTTAAGCCGTATTTCTTTCTTTCTTTCATTCTTGGGTCCCTTGTTAAGAAACCAGCTTTCTTCAGAACCGGCCTGAAGTCAGCGTCTGCCTGAAGAAGGGCCCTGGAGATGCCGTGACGGATTGCGCCGGCCTGTCCTGTTGTGCCGCCGCCGCGGACATTAACCTGTACATCGAATTTGTCAGTGGTCTCAGTTGCAACTAAAGGCTGACGTACGATTACTT
>ERZ808029.1201-NODE-1201-length-9921-cov-3.338582_pt1 | contig 9921 bp, 10 predicted proteins | sample MGYA00380185_ERZ808029 | MGnify/ENA primary metagenome ERZ808029 (study PRJEB31490, sample SAMN06133404) | mouse gut metagenome | isolation source: M2_3 | host: mice | place: China: Chengdu | collected 2015-05 ... | reverse complement strand
GGCCCGATACAGCGGTTTTAGAGTGGAGGAGTGTTCCTGATTGATTTCGGGAGGATTCAGAAAACGGGAGGAGGAAGGATGTCAATGAAACGGATAGCCATAGGGCAGGCGGGCGGCCCGACAGCGGTCATCAATACAAGTCTGGCTGGATTTATAGAAAATCTTCCAGGAGATACCGAGCTTTACACGGTGGAAAATGGATATGAGGGATTGGCTGAGTCGAAGATTCAAAAGGCAGACAGAAAAAGAATAGAAAAAATTCTGGATGCAAAGTACGATTCCGGAGCATGTCTTGGTTCCGGACGATACGAATTTACAGAAGATAAGATTGTCCGGGCAGTGAAAAACCTGAAAGCTTATGGCATGGATTCTCTGGCTTTTATTGGAGGAAATGGTACGATGGCTGCCCTGGAAAAGACGGAAGAAATTGCCAGAGCAGAAGGAATGGACCTTCAGGTAATTGGTATTCCAAAGACCGTAGATAATGATTTGGGGATGACAGACCATGCGCCGGGATTTGGCAGTGCAGCCAGACATGTGGCATATTCCGTCCGAGATATAAGTCGGGACTTAGAGTCTATGAGAAATTTTGAGAAGGTCCGGATTTTAGAAACCATGGGCCGGAATGCTGGCTGGCTGGCGGCGGCGGCAGGAGCTTTGATGGAAGAAGAAAAATGTATCATATGTTTACCAGAACAGAAAATTTCCCTAAAGAGTATGGCAGACGAGGTCAGAGAGAGACTGAAAAGTCAGGAAACCCTGGTGGTGGTGGTCAGCGAAGGCGTAGAGTGGGACGGAGCAAACCCCATATCACAGGCCATCATTGGAGGAAGGGTGGTCCTTGGAGGTGCGGCCACGTATCTGCAAGAGGCGTTAAGTGCCAAGTTGGGGATGTTTGTGCGGTCAGAAAATTTGGGAATCAGCCAAAGGGCATTGTCTCTTTCCGTGTCAGAGACAGACCGGCAGGAGGCTTATCTGGTAGGAGCAAAAGCTGCAAAGCTGCTGGAAGAAAATGTCAGCAGGAAGATGGTTTGTATTGAAAGAGAATCCAATATTCGTTATAATGTTCATATCGGAAGCTGCGATTTGCAGAAAGTAAAGGATGCAGGTGAGCGGACTATGCCTTTGGAGTTTATCAGGGACCGCCGGAAGTTTTATGAGTGGTTAAAACCATTGATTTAGAAGCTCTGGTTTGATGCACACTGCACCTTAAGGCTAAGGAGGACGATATGGACAGGGAAGCTACCCTCAAAAAGCAGAACGGTGCATTATATAAACAGATAAAGGAACGCTTGGAACAGGAGATACGAGACAGGCGCTGGAAGCCTGGAGAATCCATCCCCACAGAGCCGGAGTTGATGGAACTTTATCAGGTAAGCCGGACAACAATCCGGCAGGCAGTATCTCTTTTAGAACAGGAGGGTCTTCTGGAACGCCATCAGGGCAGGGGAACCTTTGTCTGTCGTCCGAAAATGCTGGAAAGCCTTGCGAATCTTCGGGGATTTGCAGAGGAGGTAGCCAGAAAGGGCTACCATCCAAGCAGCAAGGTAATGGATTGGGGAATAAAGGACACACTGTTTTTTGAGAAAGGGAAGCTGAATCTTGACAAAAACGACCGGATTCTTTTGGTTGAGCGCATTCGTTTTATGGATGAGGTGCCAGTGGCTGTAGAGCGGACTTGTTGGCCGGAGGATATTGGAGCTGTTTTTCAGAAATATGACTTAAATGTTATCAACTTTTATGAGATTTTGGAGAAGAACGGCATTTATCTGAAAAAAAGCCGTGAAATCATCGGAGCAGTCAATGCCAGCATCTACGAGGCGGAGCTGTTGGGAGTGGAATACGGGATGGCCTTGTTAGAGATGAGTCGTACTACCACGGATGTGAACGGACGCGTCATTGAATATGCCAGAACCCGGTACCGCAGCGATTATTATAATTATGAGATAGAGTTGAACCGATAGGAGGAGAAATGGGTTACATATCTGGGAAAATACTTTTGGAACATGCGGCGAAAAATCATTATGCCGTAGGCGCTTTCAGCGTACATAATGCAGAGACCACCAAGGCGGTTTTGACTGCTGCCCAAAAGGAAAATGCTCCGGTGATACTGATGATAGGACAGAAGGTGATTCAGTATCTGGGGCTGAAACTGATGAAGGAAATTGTGGACAGTCTGGCAAAAGATGTGGATGTTCCAGTATGCGTGCATTTGGACCACAGCCGCACCTTTGAGCAGAATGTGCAGGCGATTCATGCTGGTTTTCAGTCGGTTATGTTTGACGGCTCCCAGCTTCCCTATGAGGAAAATGTGGAATTGACAAGGAGTATTGCCAAGATTGCCCACAGCCTTAATATGGGAATGGAAGGGGAGATCGGAAAGATCGGCGGAACAGAAGATGATATTACAGTAGAAGAAAAGGATGCCATGTTGACAACTGCAGAGGAAGCGCTGCAGTTTTCGGAAGACTCAGGTGTGGACTATTTGGCTGTGTCTATCGGAACAGCTCATGGGGTCTATAAAGTGGAGCCAAAGCTGAATTTTAAGCGTCTCCAGGAGATTACCAGAGTTGTAAAGAAACCAATTGTGCTTCATGGTGGTTCCGGGGTTCCTGATGAGCAGATACAACAGGTGATTTTAGGAGGAGTTGCTAAAGTGAATGTGGATACCGAGTTACGGCAGGCATTCACAGAAGGTTTGCGAGAGGCGCTGGCTGCCAGTCCGAAGGAAATTCATCCAGCCAATTATCTGACCGAGGCAATGAAGAGGATGGAAGAAAAAACCAGAGAAAAAATCAGACTTTTTGGAAGTGCAGGAATGGCAAAATTTTTTTAACATAAAACATCGTGATGAGTAAAATGAATAAAGATATGATGGAGGAGTCTATGAAAATCGGATTTATTGGGTTAGGATTGATGGGGGAGGCAATGGCTTCTAACATTATCCAAAAGCATTCAGAGCCAGTATACGTATTTGATGTGGATCCGGCAAAGATAAAAGTTTTGGAGAAATCAGGCGGTAAGGGGGCTGCCAGCGCAAAGGAAATTGCTGCTGTCTGCGACGTGGTGATTTCTATGGTACCAAAAAGCGTTCATGTCCAGACGGTATATGATGAAATGGCTGACAACATGAGACCTAACCAGGTTTATATTGATATGAGCACCATTGACCCCAAGGTATCTGTAGAGCTGTCCAAGGTGGTGGGGCAAAAGGGAGCTGTGATGCTGGATGCTCCTGTAGTGAAATCTCGTCCGGCAGCCCTGGAAGGGAAGCTGGGCATTTATGTAGGAGGAGACAAGAATACATATGAGTCCGTTCGGTTTATTCTGGAGTATATGGGATGCAGTATCCTTTATATGGGAGGAAACGGAAGCGGACTGACGATGAAAATTCTTCATAATATGATGGTAGCTCAGATACAAAATGCAGTAAACGAAACTCTTTCTATGGCAGAATACTGCAACATTGGGTACGACCAATTTGCCCAGGCCATTGCCTGTGGAGGCGGTCAGAATTTTTATCTGGATTCCAAATTGGCAACCATTCAAAAGAAAGACTATGAGGCTGTTTTCTCTGTGGAAAATATGGACAAGGATGTGAATATTGCAGTAGACATGGCTAAGGAAAAGGGAATGAATTATCCGGGGATGAACCTGGTACAACAACTTTATAGTCAGGCTATGACAGACGGGGGCAAAAAAGATTTTTCCTATCTTTATGAGATTGTTCTAAGAAATGCAAAATAAGAATATGCGGAAAAAGTATACAAGTTCAAAAATAAAACGGAGGTAAAATTTATGAAGAAGAGGGTGTTGGCGCAAATTATAACAGCAGCTATGATAGCAGGGATGTTATCTGGATGTGGGGGAAACGGGGAAAATATGGGAAATAATAAAACGGAAGGGACCACAACTGGGCCGGAATCAGCATCATCCGAAAGCAAAGAAAAGCCGGAGACCAAAGCAGTCTTAGAGGGACTTGGAAATTATCCAGAAAGAGATCTGGAAATCATTATTCCCTATAAAGTCGGCGGAACTACGGATTTGGCAGTGCGGGGTGTGCTGGATGCAATCCCCAAGGAAGAATTTGGAAAACAGGTTACTGTAACCAACATGGTAGGGGGATCTGGTCTGATTGGGACGGAACATTTTCTGACCAAGGATGCAGATGGCTATACCTTAGGTCTTGTAAACTGTGATTTGGTTTTGAATTATGTAAATGGCACTACAGAGATTAATCCTAGTGAGGCGATGATTCCTCTGGCGACAGTGGAACAAGATCCATACCTGTTGTTGGCAGGAAAGGATGCGCCCTTTCAGACCTTTGAGGAATGTATATCTTATGCAGAAGAACACCCAGGGGAGATTGTAGCCGGGGTGACAGGCGTAGGCACGATTCCCAATCTTTTAGGAACGATTTTTGAAAATGCTTCTCTGGAAATTCAGTCCGTTCCCTATGATTCGGCTCCAGATGCCATTGCAGGTGTGCTTTCTGGCGAGGTGGATTTGTGTATTTCTGCTATGGCTCCTGCTGTGGGAAATATTGAGTCCGGCAATCTGATTCCCATTGCAGTAACATCTGCAGAGCGTTCTCCATCTTCTCCAGACGTTCCAACCATGGCAGAAGTAGACAAGCGTTTTGCAAATGTGAACCTGATAAGCTGGATTATGATTGCAGCGCCTGCAAAAACTCCAGATGCTATTGTGGCTTATATGCAGGAAATCCTAAGCAAAGCCGCTGTATCGGATAGCTATGCTTCCATTCGCAAGGAGTTTTATTTTGATCCAATTACCCTTACGGTTGAAGAAATGGCTGATTTTATAACGGAACAGGGAGAATACTATAAGAGTCTGATCAATTAAATCTTTCTTGAGAGAGGTATGGGATGAAAAAATATAACCTTGGCATGTCTGTCATATTGATTGTGATTTCCACAGCTATGTTAAAGCAGTCCAACACCTATGGGAGCGCTGCAAAAGGAACTGCCATGGGTTCTGGTGTTTGGCCTGGTATTTTGGCGGTGACGATGATTATTTTGGCCTGTGTTCTGGCAGTGGAAACTCTGGTCCAGAAAAGAGACGAAAAGGAGACAGAACCCATACAGTTTTGTTCTTTTGGAATGAAGAGGATCTATGTTTTGGCTGGAATTTGCCTGGTTTTTGCAGTATTGCTGCAGCTGCTTGGATTTTTCCCATCCATGATCTTTTTGGTTCCTGGGGTTATGCTGCTTCTTGGGGAGAAACGTCCTGCTAAGCTGGCTGCTCTTACCTTTGGCATTCTGATTTTTGTCCAGGTGGTATTTGTTATGCTTTTGGGTCTGAAACTGCCCATAGGTCTTCTGTTTAAATAGAAAGGGGGAATCTGTATGCTGTCAACGTTATTTTCTGTTATTATTGAAGTATTCCAACCCTTTAATCTGTTGGTTGTCTTTGTTGGAAGCTTTGTGGGAATTTTCGTGGGAGCTATGCCAGGGCTTTCCTCCATTATGGGTCTTAGTTTGATGCTGCCTTTGACTTTGAAATTTACGGGAAATACCGGAATATTGATGCTTCTTGGGGTGTTTTGCGGGGCCATCTATGGCGGTTCCATCACAGCGATTTTGATTAAGACGCCAGGAACGGCAAATTCGGCTGCTACGGTATTGGATGGTTATCCCTTAACCCAAAAGGGAAAAGCAGCCCAAGCTTTGGGCGTGTCAACACTGGCGTCTGCTTTCGGGGGAATCTTCAGTGCAGTGATGCTTTTATGGACAGCCCCTTTGCTGTCAAAGGTAGCATTGTCTTTCACTTCACCAGAATATTTTTCACTGGCGATCTTTGGGTTGAGCATGGTGACAAGTCTTTCGTCAAAAAATGTTACGAAAGGTTTGATCAGTGCATTGATTGGTTTGATGCTGGCAACCGTTGGGATGGATGCTTTGACCGGGGTGAAACGTTTTACCTTTCATACCAGCTATCTTATGGGTGGAATTGCCATGGTTCCGGTGTTAATCGGCCTATATGCCTTTTCCCAGGGACTTGCCAATACGGAACAGAAGATGGAAGACGGAGAGCACACAAAGGAAAAGATTCGTCGTACTTTTCCGGAATGGACTGTCATCCGCAAAGTCATGCCCACATTGCTTCGTTCCAGCCTGATTGGGACCATGGTGGGAGCAATACCTGGAACTGGAGGCGATATTGCTTCCTGGCTGGCCTACAATGAAGCCAGACGTTGGGACAAGCATCCGGAGGAATTTGGCACAGGCCGGCTGGAGGGCGTTGCTGCCCCGGAGGCAGCCAACAATGCGGTATCTGGCGGCGCTCTAATTCCCCTTTTAACACTTGGCATTCCGGGAGATGCAGGGACAGCGGTTATGTTGGGGGCTATGATGATGCAGGGGATTGTTCCCGGTCCCCTATTGTTTACAAGCGAGGCGGGGAAGGTCTATACCATTATTGTAGGATTGTTTGTGGCAAATATTTTTATGGGATTTCTTGGCTTTATGGGCATCCGGCTGTTTTCAAAAATTGGCGATATCAGTAATAAGTACCTGACCCCAATTGTGTTTGTATTTTGTATTGTGGGAACCTTTGCATTAAACAACAGTATTTATGATGTATATTTAATGATGCTGGTTGGGATTGTGGCTTTTTTCCTGATGAAACTAGAGTTTCCCATGCCGCCGGTAATTCTTGGCTTGATTTTGGGAAATACCCTAGAGAAGAACTTACAGCGTTCTCTTATGGTGAGCAAAGGCAGTTTTACTATTTTCTTTACCAGACCAATCTCCATGGGGCTGTTGATCATTGCTTTTTTGTCAATCTTTTTGCCGCTCATAATGCGGATAGTTAAAACCAAAGTCAAGTCCCCTGCAGCGGGCTGACAAGACATCCAATATTCAGAGACACAGCTGTGGGGGGATTTGCCCCTCGTGGCAGTTGTCAGATAATGAAGTGTGTTTAAAAAAGGTATCCATGAGCGGAGGTATATATGGAAATTGCAGCCTTTTTGCTGATCTTATTTCTGTCAAATGTCATTCAGGGCATTACGGGATTTGCAGGGACAATTCTAGCTATGCCGCCCAGTCTTATACTGGTAGGTTATCATGTGGCAAAGCCAGTACTGAATGTTTTGGGATTGCTTTCGGGAATCTATGTATTTGCAGGGAGCCGAAAGAAGGTATTATGGGATGAATTAAAACAGATTGTAACCATGATGTCCATAGGAATTGCAGCAGGGATTTTGCTAAAGGGATATTTTGCGGGCAGAGAGAACATCCTGTATCCTCCCTTAGGGATTTTTGTCCTGCTGTTGTCCGCACAGGGGATGGCAAGGCTTTGGAAGGAGGGCAGAGAGAAGGAGATCGGTGAAGATAAGATGCCTTCTGGCGGCAAAAATTCAGGTGGATTCAATCAAATGCGCACCAGAGGACTTCTGATTCTGGCTGGACTTGTACATGGTATTTTTGTCTGTGGAGGTCCTTTATTGATTGGTTATCTGACAAAACGGGTGGACGATAAGAAAGCTTTTCGTGCAACCATATCTACAGTATGGATTGTACTGAACACAATCGTACTTATGGATGATATTCGGTCCGGATTGTGGGAAACCGAGATTGTAACGCTGCTGCTTATGACCATCCCCTTTTTTCTGGCTGGAATGTTTGTGGGGGAGAGGCTGGTCCGGCAGATGAGCCAGAAAACCTTTATGGTAATAACCTATGTATTGTTGATAATATCCGGGATCTCTCTGCTGTTCAAATAGGGAAAGCAGAGAGACCTTTTTTGTCTGTTGAAACTTCTGGTTTGTAAAATCAAAAGGTTTATGGTAGTATGGAGATGGAAAAGAGAAAAAGAAATGAATTTTCAAACATGATTGAATCTATATGAAGGTATAATCCAATTTAGAAAGAAGGATGGCTATGAAGGAAGAATGTCTGGTGTGCAAAGGGCCTCTTCAGTATCTGGAAAATGGCGAACTTATGGAGTGTATGATTTGCCATAAAAAAGAAAACAGCAGAACAAGATGTGTAAATGGACATTATATCTGCGATGAATGCCATACAAATGGCATGGATGTAATTCTTGATCTTTGCAGGAACGAATCATCAAAGAATCCTGTGGAAATCATGGAAAAAATGATGGAGCAGCCCTTTTGTCATATGCATGGGCCGGAGCATCACGTTATGGTAGGCTGTGCGCTTCTGACGGCTTACAAAAATGCAGGCGGAGAAATCGATCTGGAGACGGCTTTGGCAGAGATGTACAATCGGGGGAAAAGTGTCCCTGGAGGCGCCTGTGGATTTTGGGGAGCCTGCGGCGCAGGAATCAGCGCCGGAATATTTGTATCGGTCATTTCCGGGTCCACGCCTTTGGCAGAAGAACCTTTTGCCTTGTCTCATAAAATGACATCCAAAGCTTTGGAACAGATTGGCAAAGTTGGAGGACCAAGATGTTGTAAACGAGACTCCTTTTTATCCATTTTGTCCGCAATCGATTTTGTGAAAGAAAATTTTGCCGTTACAATGGAAAAATCAGAAGTAGTGTGCAGCTATGCAGGGAATAATAATCAATGTATCGGAAAAAGATGCCCTTTTTCCAGAGCAAACCATTAACAGCAAAAACAATCCGAATCGGACCATTGGAGAAGGAATGTTTACCATTGTTTAAAAGGCCCCAAAAGGCTGCATAGAATTTTCCTAAAACGTAAAAATAGGATTAGGTCAGCAGCACGGTTTGATAGAACCGTGCAAACTTATTTTTATGGAACCAGGAGGATTTTAAAATGTACGATATAATTATTATTGGGGCAGGACCAGCTGGAATCAGTGCAGCCATTTATGGGAAAAGCAGGGGCAGAAAGGTTTTGGTTCTGGAAAAGAATCAGGTAGGCGGTTTAATTGGAATGGTATCCACGGTCACCCACTATACCGCAGTTTTAAAAGAAGAAACTGGCAAGACATTTGGGGAACGGATGAAGGAACAGGCTCTTGGCGCTGGAGTGGAGATTCGTTATGAGAAAGTGACAGAGACCATACTTACAGGTGAAATCAAGAATATCGTTACAGATCAGGAAAGTTACCAGTGCAAAACCGTGATTTTGGCCAATGGGGGTTCTGGACGTATGCTGGGAATTTCAGGAGAAAGTCTGGAAGGAATCCGGTTAAATGCCCCAAAAGACGGTCCGGATTATAAAGGAAAAAATGTCTATGTTATCGGCGGAGCAGATGGTGCGGTCAAGGAAGCCATTTATCTGGCAAAAATTGCAGCAAAAGTGACCATTGTATGTGTGGAAGATGAGCTTGTATGTATACCGGAATTTAAAGAGAAAGCAGCTTTGCATCCGAATATTTACATGATGCCGCATACAAGTCTCACTGCTGTATATGGCGCCAAAAGAGCCGAGGAACTTGAATTTACAGATAACAAGACCGGAAAAAAACAAATTGTAAAAGATGGGGAATGTGGAGTGTTTGTATATGCAGGCATTGTTCCCAACACTCAGATGTATACAGAATTAAAGCTGGTCCAAGGATATATTCCTGTGGATGAATGGATGCAGACCGAAATACCGGGAGTGTTCGCTGCCGGAGACATCTGTGTAAAAAAGGTAAGGCAGGTAGCCACAGCAGTTGCAGACGGGGCTATTGCAGGCATTCAGGCAGCGGCCATGTGTGAATGGATTTAGATTTCTAACATCATAATGTTTCGTTATAATTTGAAACACAGCCGAGAATGTTCTCGGCTTTTCTTGTTTATTTCTGACAGTACATTTAAGAAATGAAAAACTGAACAAAAACAGATAGGAATTTCCAGCAATTTAAGGTATAATTATAGCTATAACAGCTGTCAGTTCAGAGGCAGGAATAGCACTGAAAAAGGAGAGAGAAGACAAATGGAACAGAAGAAAATCTCTGAGGGAAATGCAGCACTGAAGCC
>ERZ808029.1199-NODE-1199-length-9935-cov-3.926760_pt1 | contig 9935 bp, 12 predicted proteins | sample MGYA00380185_ERZ808029 | MGnify/ENA primary metagenome ERZ808029 (study PRJEB31490, sample SAMN06133404) | mouse gut metagenome | isolation source: M2_3 | host: mice | place: China: Chengdu | collected 2015-05 ... | reverse complement strand
GAATATAGTAAGGAAGATTTAATGGAAGCAAAAAGGCAAATTTTGGGAGTGGGAGAGAACATGGGAACAGAGGAAAGTAAAAAAATCTGGGAGAAAAACGCACAATTTTGGGATAATGCAATGGGTGACAAATCTAATGAATTTCACAGAGAGGTAGTGCGTCCCAAAGTAACGGAACTTCTATCTCCTAATCCTGCGGATTACATTTTGGATATTGCGTGTGGCAATGGAAATTATTCTTCGTATCTTGCACAAAGAGGCGCTTCGATTGTCGCTTTTGATTACAGCAAAAAAATGATAGAATTGGCTAAAAGACGGCAATCACAATATGCAAAACAAATTGAATTTTGTGTAGCGGATGCGACCAATAGAGAAAGTATATTAGAATTAAAAAGAAATCGAGCCTTTACGAAAGCAGTTTCTAATATGGCAATTATGGATATTACGGATATTGAACCACTTCTTATGGCTGTTTATGAACTGTTGGAGGAAAGCGGAATTTTTGTCTTTGCAACGCAACACCCTTGTTTTATCACGTTGACTGAAAAATATATGACACCGCACAGTTACTATGGTATAGCGATTGAAGGGCAACCGGAGGAGCAGATTTATTATCATCGTTCCATACAAGATATTTTTAACCTTTGTTTTAGAGCTGGATTTGTCATTGATGGATTTTATGAAGAATGTTTTAAAACCAACAAAGAAATTCCTATGGTAATGATAGTAAGGCTTAAGAAGGTAAAACGTGATAGCTTAAAATAAATTCAAGTTTGTCGGGTAAATAGCAAACCCAGCCGAGCCAGTCAACGGTCAAGATGAACGGCGCATATGCGCAGCCGTTGACAGCCCCGCCCGCCTTTGCTGGTAGGCAATCAAGGGGCGACAGCAAGAAGTGCCACCGCCCCGCACTATTATTCAGAAAGGGGAATTTCCATGACCGACCAGATAGCCTATCAAGAATATATCCAGCGCAGGTACAACGCCTTTTGCAAGACTGTTATCCGCTGTGCCGCCTTGGACAAGATTTTGAAGCTTAAACGGCAATGGGAACGGCAAGTTTCCCTTGACTATCTGATGAACGAGAAGTTTGTCCAGTTTGCCGCGTCGGAGCCGGACGAGGAATACCCATTTACCGTCTGCGGTCAGACCGTCCTGCTCTGCAACGCCGCCCTTGCCGACGCGATCTCTGTTTTGCCGGAGCAGACGCGGGAAGAAATCCTGCGCTATTACTTTCTGCGCCAGCCGCAGCGCGTGATCGGCGCGTGTATTGGCCGGTCACGCAGCACAGCGGGGCGGCATATCCAGCTTGCCTTGCAGCGGCTACGCGAAGAAATGGGGGTGAGCCGGTATGAGTAGACTTCTCCCCTATGAAACAATCCTCAAAGCCCGTGAGGGCGACCCAGAAGCCGTGAACGCTGTCCTGCTCCACTACGCCGGATATATCCGCTATTTCTCAAAAGTGAACGGGCAGGTCAACGCCGAGGTGGAGGACTATGTAAAGCAGCGGTTAATTGACTGTCAATTCAAGTTCCGGCTTGACGAACCACCGGACAAGTCATAAAAACTGAATACCAGCCGCCACCGACGCGGCCAGCGAAAGCAGTAAGTCTTGAAAAAGATTTACTGCTTTTTTTGTTGTCCGGCTCCGCTCCCGGCCATTTTGCCCCCTGCCGGTTGTAGTAGTAAGCGAGGAGGGAATTTTTCTGCCCTGGTGTTTGGCATTTGGAGCATTTACCCGTAGTAGAGGGCAAAGAGAAAGGATTTCTCCAACACCGGGTAGAAACCACTGCGTCCGGTGTCATTTTAGCGAAAGCGGGCAGGAATGCCCTTTACAGGATTAGTAGTAGCAGAAAAAGAGAAACAAACTTTTGTGGTTGCAGTTTTCCAAAAAAGTGGCGGACGGAAGTGAGAGAAAGTTTGCAGTCACGGAGAGCAAGTTTCTACCACGGTGCCAAAATCCGCAATTCTGCAGTTTTGCCCCTCGCGGGAAACTTGTTGGGGAGTGCCTTCCCCAAACCCTGCTCATGCGCCCTTACGGGCGAGAAAGGAGGTCACACCATGCGAAAGAAATACAACACGCCCCACCGCAGCCGCGTTGTGAAAACCCGGCTGTCCGAAGATGAGTATGCCGACTTCACAGCGCGGCTTGCGCCCTATGGTATCAGCCAGTCCGAATTTCTCCGGCAGGCGATACGGCGGGCGACCATACGCCCGGTTGTCCATGTGTCGTCGGTCAATGACGAGTTGCTTTCCGCTGTCGGGAAGCTGACAGCCGAGTACGGCAGGATCGGCGGCAACCTCAATCAGATTGCCCGGTATCTGAACGAATACGGCGTACCCTACAACACCCTTTCCGGCGAGGTACGCGCCGCCATATCCGACCTTGCCGTCCTCAAGTATGAAGTCCTCAAGAAAGTAGGTGACGCGGTTGGCAACACTCAAGCATATCAACTCTAAAAACGCCGACTACGGAGCCGCCGAGCAATATCTTCTCTTTGAGCATGACGAGTTTACCATGAAGCCCGTCCTTGATGAAACCGGCAGGCTTATCCCCCGCGAGGACTACCGGCTGTCCACGCTGAACTGCGGCGGGGAGGATTTTGCCGTTGCGTGTATGCGGGCAAATCTCCGCTACGGGAAGAACCAGCGGCGGGAAGATGTGAAAAGCCACCACTATATCATCAGCTTTGACCCACGGGACGGCCCGGACAATGGCTTGACCGTAGACCGGGCGCAGGCATTGGGCGAGAAGTTTTGCGCCGAGCATTTCCCCGGCCACCAAGCCCTTGTATGCACCCACCCGGACGGGCATAACCACAGCGGCAATATCCATGTGCATATCGTTATCAATTCGCTGCGGATAGAGGAAGTCCCGTTCCTGCCCTACATGGACAGGCCAGCCGACACGAAAGCCGGGTGCAAGCACCGCTGTACCGACGCGGCCTTGCGCTACTTCAAGTCCGAAGTCATGGAGATGTGCCACCGGGAGGGGCTTTACCAAATCGACCTCTTGAACGGCAGCAAGAACCGCGTCACCGACCGGGAGTATTGGGCGCAGAAAAAGGGACAGGCCGCGCTGGACAAGCAGAACGCCCCCATGATTGCCGATAGTATCACGCCCCGGCAGACCAAGTTTGAAACGAACAAGGAGAAGCTGCGGCAGACCCTACGGAAAGCCCTTGCCACCGCCGCCAGCTTTGACGAGTTTTCCTCTCTGTTGCTGCAGGAGGGTGTGACCGTCAAGGAGAGCCGGGGGCGGCTTTCCTACCTCACGCCGGACAGGACAAAGCCAATTACCGCCCGGAAGCTGGGCGACGATTTTGACCGCGCCGCTGTCTTTGCCGTTTTAGAGCAAAACGCCGCCAGAGCAGCCGAAGCGCCAGCCAGATCCCCCGATCCCCCACGCACCATAAAAGACCGCTTGCAGGTTGCCAGAGCCGAGATAGCCGCCCCGAAACAGGACGGAGTGCAGCGGCTTGTGGACATTGAGCAGAAAATGGCCGAGGGCAAAGGCCGGGGCTATGAACGCTGGGCGAAGATACACAATCTGAAGCAGGCCGCCAAAACGCTGTCCGTCTACCAGCAATACGGCTTTACTTCCCCGGAGCAGTTAGAAGCCGCCGTTGACACCGCCTATCAGAAAATGCGCCAGACCAGCGGCGAACTGAAAGCACTGGAAACGAAGCTGCAAGGGAAAAAGAAGTTGCAGCGGCAGGTGTTGGCCTACGCCCAGACCAAGGCCGCCCGCGACGGGCTGCGGGCACAGAAATCCGAGAAAGCCCGCGCCGCATACCGGCAGGCCCATGAGAGCGATTTTATCATAGCCGACGCAGCAGCCCGGTATTTCAAGGCGCATGGCATTACCAAGCTGCCCGCCCGGAAAGCGTTGCAGGCCGAGATCGAGCAGCTTATCTCCGAGAAAGACGGCCTGTATAACACCTATCACGAACAGAAACAGCGGTTCAAGGAGTTGCAGACCGTCAAGCGGAACATCGACCAGATTTTGCGCCGGGAGGAACCCCACCGCAGAAAGGAGCAGAGCCATGAGCGATAAGTTACCGAGAATGGACTACCGCCAGCACCGGCGGGCGCGGCGGCTGGTGCATGAGTGCTGTAACTACGACGAGGGGAACTGCCTGCTGTTGGACGACGGGGAGCCTTGCGTATGCGTCCAGAGCATTTCCTTTTCCCTCATGTGCCGCTGGTTCCGTGTGGCTGTCCTGCCCCTTGACGGGGAGCTGGCCGCAGCCCTCTTGTGCCGGGGAAGCCGGAAACGGTGTGCCGTCTGCGGGGCGGCCTTTGTCCCCAAATCCAACCGGGGAAAATACTGCCCCGACTGCGCCGGGCGCATGAAGAAAATCAAAGCCGCCGAGAGAAAGCGGAAACAAAGGCAGAGATGTCACGCTTTAGAGCCTTTCAAACCCGCATAAATCAAGGCTTTTTTCGTGGGTGTCAAAGGGTACGCGATACATTTATCCTTTTCCCCCGGAAACGGCGTTTTAATGCGTGACAATACGCCAAAATCAACCCGAACACAGGGAGGTGATCCTATCGCTGATTATATCAGGGCAGACACGCGGCTGCCCGCCTATCTGCCGTATCCCCGTTTCCTGCTGAAAATGGAGATTTCACAGACCGCCAAGCTGCTGTATTCGCTGCTGTTAGACCGTTCCACCCTCTCCCAGAAAAACAAGTGGCTGGACGACGAGGGCAGGATTTATATTATCTATCCCATCGCGGAGATAGCAGAAATACTGGATAAAGGCAGCACCACCATCAAGGGGGCGCTTAATGAACTGGACACGGCGGGGCTGTTGGAACGGGAACGGGGCGGCTTCTCCGCACCGAACCGGCTTTATGTCAAAGTACCGCCAGTGCCACAGGTACAGTTTTCAGACCAACTGATGGCCGGAAGTCCGCCCCTCATAGAGCCGGAAAACCGTCCTACTGATGGTCAGAAAACCGACCTTATGATGGTCGGAAAACCGTCCCCTAACCAAACTACTATAAACAACCTTACAGAGAGCCAAACAAAGGGAGTGAGTGGGGGGCCGTCCGCGCCCTATGGCCGATATGGAAATATTTTTCTGTCACAGACCGAATACGACGAGTTGCAGGCAGAGTACCCTGACAGGCTGGAACGGTTCATCGAGGAAATGAGCCGCTACCTTGCCGCCAGCGGGAAAAGCTACCAGAACTATGCCGCCGCCCTTCGGATATGGGCGGGGAACGACAAAAAGGGCGCCCCGAAAAAGGGCATCCCTGACTACTCATGCAAGGAGGGCGAGAGTTTATGAAGAACGAAATCAACGCTGTTTTGGAGAATATGACGACCACCGCCCCGGAGCCGGAGGACTACACCGGCGAGGACGGTTTACTGTACTGCGGCAAGTGCCGCAAGCCGAAAGAAGCCTATTTTGCGCCGGATAAGGCCGCTATCTTCGGGCGCGACCGCCACCCGGCAGAGTGCGACTGCCAGAGAACCGCCCGCGAGGAACGGGAAGCCGCCGAAAAGCGGCGCAGACACCTTGACACCGTGGAAGAACTGAAACGCCGGGGCTTTACCGACCCCACCATGCGGGACTGGACTTTCGAGAACGACAACGGCAGGAACCCGCAGACCGGGCTTGCCCGCCGGTATGTGGAGCATTGGGAAGATATGCGGACAGACAATATCGGCTGCCTGTTCTGGGGCGGCGTAGGCACCGGCAAAAGCTACCTTGCAGGCTGTATCGCAAACGCCCTCATGGAGAAAGAAATCCCCGTCCGCATGACGAACTTTGCTCTTATCCTCAATGACCTTGCCGCCAGCTTTGAGGGGCGCAACGAGTACATTTCCCGCCTTTGTCGTTATCCGCTGCTGATCCTTGACGACTTCGGCATGGAACGCGGGACGGAATACGGGCTGGAACAGGTGTTCAATGTGATTGACAGCCGTTACCGCAGCGGCAAGCCGCTGATCGTCACGACCAACCTTACGCTGGACGACCTGCACAACCCGGAGGACACCGCCCATTCCCGGATTTATGACCGCCTGCTTTCCATGTGCGTCCCGGTACGCTTTACCGGCGACAACTTCCGGCAGGAAACCGCGCAGCGGAAAATGGAGAGCATGAAGAAACTGATTACCGACTGAAAGGAGTATTGCCTATGGCAGATAACAAGCAGCACGACACCCGCACCGCCCGCCGCCCCGACTGCGTGACGGAAATCCGCATGGGCAATTCCGTCCTTGTCGTGTCCGGCTATTTCAAGAAAGACACTACCACCACCGCCGCCGACAAAATGGCGCGGGTACTGGAAGCGGAAGCCGCTGCTACACAAAAACCGGCAATTTGACAAACCATAAAGAAGCAGATTTTACACTTTTGCCGCTATACAGCCCCCGCTATTCCGTGGTACAATAAAGCTACGGAATAGTGGGGCTGGCTGTCGGAAACGGAGGATTTTATGTTAAGACAAGCCACCCAAAACCTCATTACCGCCCTTTATCCGAGATTGTCCCATGAGGACGAATTGCAAGGCGAGAGTAATTCCATATCGAACCAAAAAAGGATACTCGAAACCTACGCAAAACAGAACGGCTTTACCAATCTGCGCTGGTACACCGACGACGGTTTTTCCGGCGCGAACTTCCAGCGGCCCGGATTTCAAGCCATGCTTGCGGACATTGAAGCCGGGAAAGTGGGTACGGTCATCGTCAAGGACATGAGCCGGTTAGGGCGAAACTACTTGCAGGTAGGGTTTTACACGGAAATGCTGTTCCCTCAAAAGGGTGTGCGTTTTATCGCTGTCAACGATAATGTGGACAGTGCCAGCGAGGGCATGGACAACGATTTTACCCCGCTGCGAAATCTGTTCAATGAATGGCTGGTGAGAGATACGAGCAAGAAAATCAAGGCAGTGAAAAAGTCAAAAGGCATGAGCGGCAAGCCTGTTACCAGCAAGCCGGTTTACGGCTATGTGATGGACGAGGACGAGAATTTTATTATAGACGAGGAAGCCGCCCCGGTGGTGCAGCAGATTTACCAGCTTTGCCTTGCCGGGAACGGCCCGACCAAGATTGCCCGTATGCTGACGGAGCAGCAAATCCCCACGCCGGGGACGCTGGAATATCAGCGGACAGGCAGCACCCGCCGTTATCACCCAGGCTATGAGTGCAAATGGGCGACCAACACCGTCGTTCATATCCTCGAAAACCGAGAGTACACCGGATGTCTGGTGAACTTCAAAACGGAAAAGCCTTCTTATAAGGTCAAGCACAGCATAGAGAACCCCGTCGAGAAGCAGGCCATTTTCGAGAACCACCATGAGCCGATCATCGACAAGGAAACATGGGAACGGGTGCAGGAGTTACGCAAACAGCGCAAACGCCCGAACCGCTACGATGAAGTGGGGCTGTTCTCCGGGATTTTGTTCTGCGCCGACTGCGGCCATGTGCTGTATCAGCAGCGGTATCAGAACAAAGACCGCAAACAGGACTGCTACATCTGCGGCAGCTACAAGAAGCGCACCCGCAACTGTACGGCGCACTTTATCCGCACCGATCTGTTGACCGCTGGTGTCCTGGCAAATCTCCGGCAAGTGACCGAATACGCAGCCAAGCATGAGAGCCGGTTTGTGAAACTACTTGTCCAGCAGAACGAGATCGGCGGCAAGCGAAAGACCGCCGCAGCCATCAAGCAGCTTGAACAGGCGCAGGAACGCATTTCTGAAATCAGCCGCATTATCAAGCGGCTGTATGAGGACAATGTAAACGGCAAAATCAGCGATGAGCGTTTCATGGAACTGTCGGCTGACTACGAAGCCGAGCAAGCGGAGCTGAAAAAGAGAGCCGCCGCCCTGCAAGCCGAACTGGACAAGTCACAGGCAGCTACCGTCAACGCCGAGAAATTTATGGGCATTGTCCGCAAGCACCTTGCCTTTGAAGAACTGACCCCCACTCTCTTGCGGGAAATGATCGAGAAAATTGTGGTGCATGAGTGCAGCTATGATGAGAACGGCACCCGCAGGCAGGACATTGAGATTTATTACAGCTTTGTCGGCAAGATTGACTTGCCCGAATAACCGCCCGACCTATCCGACACAATGGCCAAGTGTCGGATAGGAACGGCAAAATTTTTTGCACTTCTATTGCTTCTTTATCACACATAAGCAAAAAGCCAGGGCATCAAGCAGCTTATGGCCGGGGGCGGCATCATCGTCCTGGGCACGACGCTGATCCCCCTGCTGTCCTCCCTGTTTTAAGGGCGGGGCAATAGATGGGTATTCTCACCGACTGGATCACGGACTGGCTGAAAGGGCTTCTCATTGACGGGATCATGGGCAACCTGGAGGGGCTTTTCGATACGGTCAATACCCAAGTCGGGGAGATTGCGGTACAGGTGGGGACTACCCCGGCGGCGTGGCACGCCGGGGTTTTCTCCCTCATACGGCAGCTTTCCGAGACGGTGGTACTGCCGGTGGCCGGGCTGATCCTGACCTTTGTAGCAACCTATGAACTGATCCAGATGATCCTGGAAAAGAACAATATGCACGAGTTTGACGTGGCGAATATCTACAAGTGGGTATTCAAAACCGCTTGCGCCATCCTGATCCTCTCCAATACCTTCAACATTGTAAACGCCGTGTTCGACGTGTCGCAGAGCGTGATTGCGCAGTCGGCGGGGCTAATCCAGGGCTCCACGGACATTACCCCGGATATGCTGGCGACCCTGGAAACGACGCTGGAGGGGATGGAGCTGGGGCCGCTGTTGGGGCTGTTCATGCAGTCATTGATTATCGGCTTCACTATGAAGGCCCTGGGGATCGTCATTTTCGTGATCGTCTATGGCCGGATGCTGGAAATCTATATGCTGACCAGTTTGGCCCCCGTCCCCGTGGCGACCCTCGCCAACCGGGAGCTGGGCGGCATGGGGCAGAACTACCTAAAATCCCTGTTCGCGGTGGGCTTCCAGGGCTTGCTGATCCTGGTGTGCGTCGGCATTTATGCGGTGCTCGTCCAGGGGATCGCCACGGGGGGCGACCCCATCGGCGCGATATGGGGGATTATCGGGTACACGGTTTTGCTCTGCTTCATGTTGTTTAAGACCAGCGGCATCGCAAAAAGCATTTTCGGCGCTCATTGATAAAAGAAAGGAAATGATCTATGGCGAAAACGCAGACGGTGGCCCCGGAGGCCCCCGTTATGGACGAGGCGACGCAGGAGGAAATGCGCCGCTTGCTTTTGGAGGCCCCCATCGCGGAGCTGGCGGAAAATCAGGGCATCAGCATTGACGAGGCCGTGGCGCTCCGGGTGGAGCAGGCGATTGCCAACGCGCCCCGCCCGGTAGAGGTAACGGTGCGGCCCATCGAACCCCAGGGCAAGCTGATCGGGTTTGCCAGCGTGAACTTCGGCGGTGTGGTGGTGGATGACTTCAAGGTGGTGAATGGGAAAAACGGCGTGTTCCTGGGCGCTCCCAGCAAGCCGGACGCATACGCCCGGAGCGGCTACCGCTCCACGGCGCGGGTGATGGATCGGGCGCTCCAGGAACGGTTGGACACGGCGGCGGCGGAGGGGTACAGCGTGGCGGTGGAAAAGCTCATCGCCCGCGCCGAGGCTGTGCGGCCCGCCCCAATCCGGGAGCAGATGGAAAAGGCGGCCCAGGCCGCCGCGAAAGAGAACGCGGCCCGGACTGCTCCCGCCAAGGGAAAGGAGGCGCGGGATGACCGATAACCTCACTTCTGGCCAGTGTGGCCAGAGGTAGGGCCGCCCCCTGAAAGGGTGGTTTTATGTATGGTCACAATGGCCGGAAGTGTGAGCCGCCGCCTGCAAGGGCGGCTTTTTTCATGGCCGGGGCTTGTCCCCGGAGAAATGGAGGCAACATGGCTTTCTTTACTTCCGCTGTTGATACTCTGAAACTTCTCGTTGTGGCCCTGGGGGCCGGTTTGGC
>ERZ808029.1193-NODE-1193-length-10004-cov-3.810517_pt1 | contig 10004 bp, 6 predicted proteins | sample MGYA00380185_ERZ808029 | MGnify/ENA primary metagenome ERZ808029 (study PRJEB31490, sample SAMN06133404) | mouse gut metagenome | isolation source: M2_3 | host: mice | place: China: Chengdu | collected 2015-05 ... | reverse complement strand
GTTTCATTTTCAGATACCTTTTCGTAAAAACTTACTGATAAATCGGGTACTTTTCGCAAAGCTTCGTCACCTCTGCCCGAATATAATCTGCCTTATTTTCAAAATCTGTAGCAGCCAGCCACACGCACTCTGCGATCTTTGGCATATCTGCCTCGGTCAGCCCCCGGGATGTAACTGCCGGCGTGCCAATCCGCACTCCGGACGTAACAAAAGGACTTCTGGGATCATTGGGAACCGTGTTTTTATTCAGGGTAAGATAAACCTCATCACATCGGTTTTGAAGCTCTTTGCCAGACACTTCCATTCCACGCAAATCCACCAACATCAGATGGTTGTCCGTACCTCCAGTCAACAATTTAAAGCCTTGTTTTACCAGTGCATCTGCCAGTGCCTTTGCATTCTTTCTAACCTGAGCCTGATAAGCCTTAAACTCTGGCTTTAAAGCCTCCCCAAAACAAACTGCCTTAGCGGCAATCACATGCTCTAACGGTCCACCCTGAGACCCTGGAAAGATCGCCTTATTAAAATTAAATTTATCTGCTGCTTCCTGATTGGCAAGAATCATTCCGCCTCTGGGACCCCGCAACGTCTTATGAGTCGTAGTTGTCACCACATCTGCATAAGGAATGGGACTTGGATGCTCCCCTGCAGCTACCAGACCAGCAATATGAGCCATATCCACCATAAGATAAGCGCCTACTTTGTCTGCCACTTGACGGAACCGTTTAAAATCAATCTCTCTGGCATAAGCGCTGGCTCCTGCCACAATCAGCTTCGGCTTGTTCTCTACAGCAATCCGCTCAAGCTCTTCATAATCAATATAACCCTCATCATTTACCCCATAAGGTACAATGTTAAAATACAATCCGGAAAAGTTTACCGGGCTGCCATGGGTCAAATGACCGCCATGGTCCAGATTCATTCCCATAACGGTATCTCCTGGCTTTAACATGGCAATAAATACTGCCATATTTGCCTGTGCTCCAGAATGGGGCTGCACATTGGCATAATCACAGCCAAAGAGCTTCTTGGCCCGCTCAATGGCAATGGTTTCTACCACATCCACATACTCACATCCGCCATAATACCGCTTACCAGAATATCCTTCTGCATATTTGTTGGTCAACACGGTACCCATAGCCATCATTACCGGCTCAGACACAATATTTTCTGAAGCAATCAACTCAAGATTTCTCCGCTGCCGCGCTGCCTCCTGCTCAATGGCTTTTCCCACCTCCGGATCATAATCCGTGAGCAACTTCATAATATCATTTACCATGATAAATCTCCTTTTCTGTGTTCCCTTCAGGCGTTTTTCTTATATTCCTATTTTCTCATATTTGCTCGCCTTATTTTTATCCGGGTCAAATGCGGAAAATATCCCGACGCCCTTTGGCTGATGTGTCTGATTATATTACAAATTTCCGATTCGTGTCAAGGTTTATGGGGGATTTGCCAAGTGTACTTTATAAGCTTGTTACGGTTCACGGGGTATCTTCTTGTCCGACTATGCCAGACAAGAAACATCGTGAACTGTAACATGAACTTGTGGAATTGATCTGTCTGTGGTAAAATCTTAATGAAAGGGATACAAAATAAAAAGGAGCGTGTTATATGGGTATTTACTTAAATCCTGGTAATGGGGCATTTGGTGATACAATAAATTCCCCCATTTATGTGGATAAAACCGATTTGCTGGAAATGACAAATACATTGATTGATACGGAAAATAAATATATATGCGTAAGTCGTCCCCGCCGTTTTGGAAAATCCATGACAGCCAAAATGCTTGTGGCTTATTATGACAACTCCTGTGACTCCAAAGAACTTTTTAAAACATTGAAGATTGCATCCCATCCTTCTTTTCAAAAATATCTTAATCGCTCCTACGTAATTTACCTGGATATATCCTGGTTTCGTTCCATAATAAGACAAAGCAATCAGCTGGTTTCTGTTTTACAGACTGAGCTTATTCAGGAATTAAAAGATACTTTTCCAAATCAGATTAGACAAACTACCAATACGCTACCCATGGCCCTTGCCGAAATTAACAGCAGGTCTGGTACAAAATTTATTTTTATAATTGATGAATGGGATTGTCTGTTCCGAGAAGACAAATCAAACCGACAAGTACAACAAGAATATATTGATTTGCTTCAGGGATTATTTAAAAGCGCACCTTCCCAAAAGTTTATACAGTTAGCTTATATAACTGGCATTCTTCCTGTCAAAAAATACGGAACCCAATCAGCTTTAAACAACTTTAAAGAATTTACCATGATAAATCCAAAAGCTATGGCTCCTTTTACTGGTTTTACGGAAAAAGAAGTTCAGTCTCTTTGTCACAGGTTTTCAATGGATTTTGAAGCACTCAAACACTGGTATGACGGCTATTCCTTCCGCAGAGAACCATCTGTCTACAACCCTAATTCCGTTGTGGAAGCAATTTCCAACGGGGAAATCGGTAATTACTGGACAGAGACTGAGACTTATGAGGATTTGAAGCTTTATATTCATATGGATTTTAACGGTCTGAAAACTGCTATTATTCATATGTTAGGAGGAGGACATTGCAAAATTCAAACAAGAACATTTCAGAATGATATGACAAGTATTAAAAATAAAGATGATGTGATGACATTGCTTGTACATCTTGGATATTTGGCTTATAACAGGGAATTACAAGAAGTATATATTCCAAATCAGGAAATTGTCGATGAATTTAAAAATGCTATTGAAGATGGCGGATGGCACGAAATTATCTCTGCACTTAAAGCTTCTGAAAAACTATTGCAGGCCACTTTCCAAAAAAACACCGATTTTATAGCCAAACATCTTGACAAAATTCATCAGGAAAATACATCGATTCTTGAATATAACAGCGAATTGTCTTTGAGCTGCATCATTACCGTAGCATATTTTTATGCCAGAAAAGAATATACTCTCATAAGGGAACTTCCTGCTGGAAAAGGTTTTGCCGATATTGCGTTTGTTCCACACAAAAACTCAGATAAACCAGCATTTATTGTGGAATTAAAGTGGGATAACTCCGCCCACGGGGCAATTTCCCAGATTAAAGAAAAACAATATGCAGGTGTTTTAAAAGAATTTAGTAATAAATTGTTATTGGTTGGAATTAGCTATAATAAAAAAAATAAACAGCATGAATGTGTGATTGAAGATGCTACGTAAAAATAAAGGCAGGTAAAGTCGAAACACCTGCCTTTTTATTGTCTGTGCGTTTTAAAGCGACCGCGTAATGATGCTGCGGTGTCTGAAATTGCTTTCCGTCAGACACGCGCTAGCCCTCCACTACCACAACCTGAAGCCCCTGAAGCAAAAGTTCGTCTCCATTCCCATCCACCACCTTATCATTAGAAAGAAGCACCTGACATTTCTCCCAATCCATACCGGCAATCCGAATCCGTTTCGCCTCCTGCCCAAAATTCCCGGCAACCAGAATCCTCTGCCCCTGCCCCACTCGGAAATAAGCCATAATTCCTGGTTCCTCCTCCAACACAGGTTCTGTCCGTCCATACACCAGGGTCTCCTGATATGTTGAAGTTTTTCGCAGGCAAATAAGTTTTTTATAAAACTCAAACACACTATCTGGCTCTTTCCTCTGCCGCTCCAGGTTGATTTCTTTATAATTGGGATTTACATTCAGCCATGGCTTTCCACTGGTAAATCCGGCATTCTCTTCCCCGCTCCACTGGAAAGGAGTTCGGGCATTGTCCCTGGAATAGCGGCTGATTACAGCCATAGCCTCCTCCTTTGATAGCCCTGCATTCATACATACCTGATACTCTTCCTGGCTGCTGATATCGTCCACCTGTTCTATGGAATCAAACACCATATTTTCCATCCCAAGCTCCTGCCCCTGATAGATAAACGGCAGTCCCTTGAGAAGAAAATACAAGGCAGCTAAAAGCTTTTTCCCTTTGTCGTTTCTGGCCTCCTGTGGCAGATAATAGCTGACACCTCTTGGTTCATCGTGATTCTCAATAATATTGGAATACAACCCAATACCTTCCATTTCTCTCTGACTTTCAAAACAACACCGTTTATAATCCTCTGGTGTAGGGATTCTTGCTCCATACCAACCATCCACTGACTTTCCCTCCACTGTCTGACGAAAATCAAAAATAGAAGAAAAATAGCCATCCTCTCCTGCAAAATCTGCCAATTCGCCATCCTTGGCGTTAAACACCTCTCCCACGGAAAATGCCTTGTGCGGCCGGAAGGTTTTATCCCTCATCTCCCGCAGAAATCCTCCAATTCCCGATGCATCCGCCAGCACGGTTCCCATATCACAAAGTCCATCTTCTCTGTCAGGTGGATAATTTCGAAACTGATCTGGTTTCTTGATATTGATAATGGCATCAATCCGAAATCCGGCAAGCCCTTTATCCAGCCACCAGTTCATCATCTCATAAATCCGTTCCCGGACCACAGGATTTTCCCAGTTCAAATCCGGCTGCTTTTTGTGAAATACATGAAGATAATACCAGTCAGAGTTTGGAACTGGTTCCCACACAGAACCGCCAAAATAAGATCTCCAGTTACATGGCAGCTCCCCATCCTTTTTCTTCTCAAAATAAAAATATTTTCCATACTCACCTTCGGGGTCTGCACAAGCTTTCCGAAACCATTCATGCTCATCGGAACAATGATTGACCACCAAATCCATCACAATACCAATCCCCCGTTTTTTTGCCTCTTCAATCAGTCGGTCCATATCTTCCATGGTTCCAAACACCGGATCAATCTCATAGTAATCTGCAATGTCATATCCCTGATCTGCACAGGGAGACAAATACACAGGGGAAATCCATACCAGGTCAATCCCCAGTTCCTTTAGATAATCCAGTTTTTCCATAATCCCTGTCAAATCGCCAATTCCGTCTCCATTGGAATCGGAAAAGCTTTTGGGATAAATCTGATAGGCAACTTTCCCATGCCACCACTCTTTTCTCATATCCAGTTCGTCCTCCCATATCTTTTTGTCATCTCATATAATTTGTTCTGAAGCTCCTTGGTAAGCTCCTCTTTTGTAAGTCTCCACTTCCAGTTAATTCCCACAGTAGATGGCTTATTCATTCGGCACTCATTTCCATACCCCAGATAATCCTGCATGGGAATTATGCAGACTTTAGCTGCGCTGCGCATAATCAGGCTGATAAAAGACCAGTTTAACTCTTTTTTCGGTGTCCGGGTGTCACACAGATATGCTCTGGCCAATTCTTGCTCCCCTTTTGTAATGGTGTCAAACCATCCCCGAATGGTTTCATTGTCATGAGTTCCTGTATAGGCCACACAATTTTCTATGTAATTATGCGGCAGATAATCATTGGCACAGCCAGAATCTCTGGAATCAAAAGCAAACTCCAACACTTTCATTCCAGGAAACCCACTTTCCCTCACCATCTGACGAACCGAGTCAGTCACATAGCCCAAATCCTCCGCAATCACCTCCCGGTATCCCAAAGCCTCCTTTACACGAGCAAACAAATCCATTCCCGGCCCCTGTTCCCAATGTCCTTCCACAGCTGTCTTTGCCCCATAAGGTATGGAATAGTACTCATCAAATCCCCGGAAATGATCAATTCTCACTACATCATACAGACGGAAACAATATTCCAATCTGGAAATCCACCACTCATACCCTGTATTTCTGTGATAATCCCATTGATATAAAGGGTTTCCCCAAAGCTGTCCAACCGCAGAAAATCCATCTGGAGGACATCCTGCCACTGCACACGGCACATTCTTTTCATCCAGCTGAAACAGCTCTGGATGCGCCCAAGTATCTGCACTGTCCATGGCAACATAAATCGGAATATCCCCAATAATCTGAACCCCCTTTTCATTGGCATACCCTTTCAGCTTCTTCCACTGTACATAAAACATATACTGCATATACTGCTGAAATTCAATATCAAAATACAGCTCCCGACGGTAATAATCTATGGCATTTTTCCATCTTAGACGTATATCCTCGGCCCATTCCGTCCAGGGAAGCCCGCCAAAACGGTCCTTAACTGCCATAAACAAAGCATAATCTGCCAGCCACCATTCATTTCTCGCCACAAAATCCTGATACTCTGGATTCTCACTGATGTTACTCCGCTCATATGCCTTCCGAAGAAGAGGATAGCGGGCTTCATAAATTTTTTTATAATCTACCATATGGGGATTTTCCCCAAAATCCCCGGCCCTGCACTCTTCTGTGGTCAGCATCCCTTCCTCCACCAGTTCTTCCAAGCTGATAAAATAAGGATTCCCGGCAAACGTCGAAAAGGACTGATAGGGTGAATCCCCATAGCTGGTAGGGCCAAGAGGAAGAATCTGCCAATAGGTCTGCCCCGCCTCCTTTAGCCAGTCTACAAAATCATATGCACTCTTTGAAAAACACCCAATCCCATATTTGGATGGCAAACTGGTGACAGAAAGCAAAACTCCTCCTGATCTGTTCATATCAAAAACCCCTCTCATTCATCTCTACTTTCTCACTTATTGCATTCATAAATTTGTGCGCACATTACGCAAACGCTTGCATTAAATATAACGCGTTTGCATAAAGGGTGCAACATGATTTTTTCACGCTCTTCACTTTTTCTGTTTTTAACAAAAATCTTCAAAAAACTTGTTTATAATTTACAAAAAAGCTATTTCATTTATTTATCATCTTTCTATATTTCTACTGATTTTGTTGACAATGACGGTTTCTCCGTGATAAAATTATGTCATTAACCAACTGTCTTACGATAAGGAAGGTGCATCCATGAATGGTCTCTCCATGAAAGAAGAAATAAGGCTAAAAAAACTATCCCGACAACGATTTGGAATTGTTTTTGCAACCACAGGGCTTATATTGGTTCTTACTATTGGTTTTCTTGTTGCATCTAACTTACTGAAAGCCTACTCTATCAATTTCTGTCTCCAAATTCTGGAACAGGAAGCCCTAAATACCAAAAACAACATTGATGATCAACTTTCGTTTTTTCAAAATGACATGGATATTCTTGCCGAAATTATTCAGGAAGAAGATCTTTCATCTCCACATGTTCAGAAACTTTTGAAAACATTCGAAGATAAAAACCTGATTTCCCGAATCGGAATTATGTTTCCGGACAATCAGATCTTGTTGCCAAACGGAGAAATTAAAATGTCCAATGGCAATCGAACCTTTGATGAACTGATCCAGGACGGTCCTTTTTTGTCTAACGCAGAACCAGATGGGGCAAATTCACATAATTGGATTTTATATTACACGATTCCCATTGGAGAACAGCCAGATATAAAAGGACTTTTGTTTGGCGTCATGGAGCTGAATGATATTGCACATAGCTTTAATATTGAAGTGTTTGACGGAGAAGCTGATTTTTACATAATGGACCCGGAAAATATGAACCTGGTCCTGGATACCCTTCACGGCCATCCTGGTCATTCGGATGCCACAGAAGGACATCAGATCAAAGAAGGCTTTTATGAAGAACAAATTAGTTATGATTTTGCTCATGGCCACAGCGGATTGACTGCTTATCTGTCTACAAGCCTTAATGAATATTTGTACACATCCTATGAACCTCTTGATGTGAATCATTGGTTTATCATGTTGTCGGTTCCGGAAAGTATTGTATTTGACGAGGCAGAGTACACGAAAACAGTTCTGTTTTGGTTGGGAATATTTGAAAGTATTGTTTTGATTATATATTTTTTATGGATTCTTCTTCGCTCCAAACGAGAGATGAAACTAAAAGAGTATCAGATTCAGCATATTCATTATATGTATAATGTTCAGCATATTCTTTTTGACGCATATCGGCAGCAGGAAAATATTAGTCTGTCCTTAAAACAAATCGCTGCCGAAACAAAAGCCAGATCGGTTTTGCTGGCTGCCATAGATAATAATAAAGTTTGCCGTATTTTTTCCTCCCAGGACTCTCCTTCTATCGGAGATGGAAAACAGCGGGAGAAACAGTTAGCACAAGCTCTTGCTGAAGATATGCTCCTTAGAAATACCGCTTATATTGCCTCTGCCGAGAACCCTCTCACATGCCAGGATGATAACCTGAAAAAAATGATTAGTCAATTTGGAATCAGTCAATGGATGGCAATTCCCATAGAAGGTCAGGCTGGCAGGCTGATTGGGGTTCTGGCTGCAATCAATACCGAGCATCCTTGGTGCGACATTACCCCTCTCACCAGCGTTGCTTTAAGTTTTTCCATGGCATTATATAACATTCAGGCTTATCAGACGATTGAAAAAATGGGAACCACAGATTCTCTTACCAATCTGTGGAACCGAAATGCCTATGAGCAAAAGATGAAACAGTTTGAAACGGTCCGTCCGGACCGCATTACCTGTGTCTATGCAGATGCCAATGGCCTTCACGAGTTAAACAACAGCCAAGGTCACGCTGCAGGCGACAAGATGCTACAATGCGTAGCCAATTCTTTGAAAGATGCCTTTGAAAATGGATCTGTTTTCCGAATCGGAGGAGATGAATTTTTGGTGATTACCGATATGGAGGAAGAAGAAGCTGCTGCACAAGCTGCCGCTGCGAAACAGAACGCACAAAATAACGGATATCATGTTTCCATAGGAACGGCTTCCGGCGACTCTGCAATTCCGGCAATTACCATTGTTAAAACAGCAGAAAAAAGAATGTATGAAGATAAACGGTTATACTATATGGGCAGTCGTGACCGGCGGCAGGTACGGTAAATTCCTCTGTCCACAGTTTTAAGCCACCCCTCATCTATCTATATTTCATGAAACGAAATTATACCGATTCAAAGCTTTAATCGCATCATTTTCAGGAGGTTTTTCATGGCCATCACCATTAAAGACGTTGCGGCGCTGGCTGGCGTATCCCCATCAACCGTCTCCCGCACCTGCAAAAACAACCCGTCTATCAGCGAAGAGACAAAGGAACGGGTGCGCCGTGCTATGGCCCAACTGGGCTATGAGCCAAACTTTCAGGCAAGCAATCTGGCTTCTCAAAATGCCCGGACAATCGGCATTGTCTTGCCTGCTTCTGTCCGGGATGCTTATGAGAATCCTTTTTACTTAGAAGTAATTCGAGGAATCAGCCAGTATTGCAATCATCACCAGTACATGAATACCATAATTACTGGCAAAGATGAAGATGAAGTGCTTTCGGCAATGCGCACGATGACCCGTAGCGGCCAGGTAGATGGGTTCATTGTCCTCTACTCCAAACAGCAGGACCCAGTTATTGATTACTTGTATGGTGAAGGGCTTTTGTATGTACTGATTGGAAAAGCATATCAATATGCTAACCAAACCATCTATATTGACAATGACAATTTGCTGGCAGGCCAAGAAGCCACCGAGTATTTATACCAGCTGGGCCACCGGAAAATCGCATACCTGGGCAGCGACAGCAGCCTGATGTTCTCTGCTGACCGCAAGTCCGGATATCAGACAGCTCTTTTAAAGCATAATCTGCCGGTCCGTCCGGATTATTGTGTGGAGATTCCTTCCATCCCAAAAGACAGCAACACAAGAATCCACCGTCTTCTCCAAAGTGACGACCGCCCTACAGCCATTCTGGTCAGCGATGATATTCTGGCTGTAGCCCTGGAACGATCCTGTATGGAAATGGGGCTGTCCATCCCGAAAGATTTGTCTATCATTTCTTTCAACAACTCTCTGTTTGCCCGACTCACTTATCCCCAACTGACTTCCATTGACATCAATTCCTGTCAGCTGGGAATTGAGGCTGCCTCCCAGATGATCAATCACATTGAAAATCCAAACCCGCTGGCCACCAAAATCATAGTCCCTCATTATCTGGTGGAACGGGACAGCTGCCAACCAATTTTGTAATCCATATGACAAAAACCATCTGCTTTTGTGAAAACGAAAACAGATGGTTTTTCTATCTTAATTGTTCAGCCTTTTCCAGTGTTTCGGATTCTCATAATCCTTGGAAATTCCGTCATCTTCATACAATACATATTCTCCGCCTGCA
>ERZ808029.1190-NODE-1190-length-10029-cov-3.143690_pt1 | contig 10029 bp, 7 predicted proteins | sample MGYA00380185_ERZ808029 | MGnify/ENA primary metagenome ERZ808029 (study PRJEB31490, sample SAMN06133404) | mouse gut metagenome | isolation source: M2_3 | host: mice | place: China: Chengdu | collected 2015-05 ... | reverse complement strand
AAAAATTTTTACTTCTGATGAAATATTTAATGTATGCAAAGCATTTGCAATTGCTGAAACAGATGAAGAAGGATATTTGAGTGGAGAGGAACTGCTAAGTATGAATGATGAAGAAGCCTGTGACAAGATTGATTCTTTGTCAAAATCTGCCAAAAAAGAATTTATGAAACAAGTTGATACCTCTGTACAAGAACAATTGGGACTTTTTAGCAGTCTTCCAGATGAGGTCAATACCGAAGAAGCTTTTCAAGAGCATCAATCTATTATACACGAAGTATATAATAATTGGGCTAGTGATTTTGAAGATTTTATAATAGATGATGATTGAAAGTGGATCAAATTTAAAAATATGCAAAATCATAAACTATATCTGTCAGTGATTAACTTGATTTTTTGACTAATACCATATTATTTGCGACTTCCAGTGAGTGTAGCGAAAAATCCCTATGGATAAAAATAATTTCAACCATAGGGATTTTTCTGATTTGAACCTCCCCCTTGGAGGCAAAATCAAAAAGTATGCCAAAATCAAAATGTATAAGGCAAAATCGAATTGTATCAAAGACAGCGTTTACATAGATGATGGTCTGACGGGAACCGATTATGACCGTCCGGATTTCCAACGAATGATTCACGATATGGAGGTTGGAAAGGTGAACTGCATTATCTGCAAAAATCTTTCTCGTATGTTTCGGAACTACTCAGATCAGGGATATTTTTTGGAAAAGATTTTTCCCATGAATAAAACCAGATTTATTACAGTCAGCGACCCCAAATTGGATTCTTTCCTTCACCCGGAAACCCTTCAAGGGTTGGAAGTACCGATCAACGGTCTGATGAATGACCGTTTTGCAGCAAAAACTTCATTAGATGTCCGGGATACCTTTGCGACCAAACGCAGAAAAGGTGAATTTATCGGAGCATTTGCCCCCTATGGTTATAAAAAAGCCCCGGAAAATAAAAATTCCCTGATTATTGACGAAGAAGCTGCAGAGGTAGTGCGAAATATTTACCAGTGGTTTGTCTATGAGGGAATGAGTAAAAATGGAATTGCACACCGACTCAATGACTTAGGGATAGTGGGTCCAGCTGCTTATAAGAAAAGCAAAGGACTGAATTTTTGCTGTCCCCAAGGTGAGAAAAATGATGGGCTTTGGTCGCCTAGTTCGGTTACTGCGATTCTGAAAAATAAAATGTATTTGGGAATGATGGTGCAGGGAAAACAGACTGTAATCAGTTATAAAGTACATAATAAAGTTGCTGTTCCAGAGGAAGACTGGTATATCGTTCCAGATACCCATGAGGCAATCATTGAAGCAGAACTTTTCAAAAAAGCCGCTGACCTTCAGACAAGGGATACCCGGACAGCGCCAGCAGAAAGAAGGCTTCATTTGTTATCTGGGTTTATCCGGTGCGCTGACTGTAAAAAGGCCATGACAAGACAGAAAACAAAGAGTATTGTTTATTATTACTGTCGTACCTTTCGGGAAAAATCAAAAAATGCCTGCACAAAACATACTATTAAGGAAGAAGTGGTGATTAAGGCCATTTTAGCAGCAATCCAGACACAGATTTTTTTAATCGGTTCTTTTGCCAAGGTCGTGGAGGAAATCAATAAGTCACCTGTTGTGAGAAGAGAATCTTCCCGATTGACCGCTATTCTTTACCTTCGCCAAAAGGAGTTAGATAAAGTAATTGGCATTGTGGATGGACTTTATGACGATTGGAAAAGTGGGGATATTTCCAAAGAAGAATATGCTCGTTTGAAGCAGAAATATTCTTCCCAGGCTGAACAGCTGAAAATAACCATTCAAAACATTCAGGCAGAGTGCCAGATGATGGCAAAAGAAGTTTCAAAAAATGACCCATATTTGATAAATTTTCTGGAACAAAAGAATATAAAAGAATTAAACCGAGGGATTTTGGTTAATTTGGTAAAAAATATTTATATTCATCAGGGTGGTGAAATTACGATTGAGTTTAATTTTGCTGATCCGCACCGCCAGATTGCAGAAGATTTCAGCTTTTAGTTTTGTATAAACCGATGGGGCCACAGGTCCCCAAGGTCCGGCGGGAGCAGCAGGAGCCACGGGTCCCCAAGGTCCGGCGGGAGCAGCAGGAGCCACAGGTCCCCAAGGTCCAGCAGGAGCAGTAGGAGCCACCGGTCCTCAAGGTCCGGCGGGGGCAGTAGGTCCCACAGGTCCGGAAGGTCCTCAAGGTCCAGTAGGCCCCACAGGTCCCCAAGGTCCGGCAGGAGCAGCGGGAGCAGCAGGCGCCACAGGCCCAACCGGTCCAGCCAACGGTCTCCAGGCATATGGAGGTTTATACAGCACAGCGCCTCAAACTTTGAATCTCACTGTGGGAGGCACAACACAGATTCCACTTGCAACAACTACACCAGAAAGCGGAGTAACCTATACACCGGCCAACAGTATTACAGTTACAGAAGCAGGTACGTATGAGATTAATTATTCCACCACTTTGACGGCAGCAGTGGCAACAACGATTACATTTGCGGTAAGAATCAACGGAACGAATATTCCAAGTGCAACAATTTCCCGGTTGTTGTCTGTTGCCACCAGTTCCTTATTTAATGGAAGTACAGTTGTGACTCTGGCAGCAGGGGATGTGATTGATATGGCGCTGTCCGCAGTTTTAGCTGTGGGGATTACCCTTGGCAGCGGTGTTAATGCAACTTTGACTGTGAAAAAACTGAACTAAAGCATTTAACGAAAGAGATAGAAAAAGACAGGTGAATCATTCACCTGTCTTTTTTTGCGCCTGATATTGGCGGACCAGTTTTTGAATTTTTTCAGTAGAAGATAAAGCAGCCTCTATGGAAACATCATGGTTAAAAGAATTGATGATTGCCGCCAAATACCGGCCCATATCGGCTTCCAGATACCATTCCCGGTCAAAAAGGGCCAAAGGACGGTAATTTAAGTTGGTAGTAATCACATAGTCAATATATCCTTTTTCATAAAAATCGTCAAACTTTTCCAAACCGCCGGTGAAAAGACCGAAGGTGCAGCAAATAATGACTTTTTTTGCTTTTCGTTCCTTTAATGCTCTTGCTGTATCCAGCATACTTTCTCCGGAGGCAATCATATCATCAATGATTAACACCGTTTTTCCCTCCACGGAGGAACCAAGAAATTCATGGGCCACAATGGGATTTCTCCCGTCAATAATCCTGGAATAATCCCGCCGTTTGTAAAACATTCCCATGTCCACACTCAAGTTGTTGGCAAGATAGACAGCCCGGTTCATGGCTCCCTCATCGGGACTAATCACCATGAGATGATCTTTGTCAATCTGCAGGGAAGGATCATGGCGAAACAAGGTTTTGACAAACTGGTAGGTGGGCATGAAATTGTCAAAGCCGCTTAGGGGAATGGCATTTTGCACCCGCGGGTCATGGGCATCAAACGTAATAATGTTGGAGACTCCCATGGAGACCAGTTCTTTTAAGGCCATGGCACAGTCCAAGGATTCCCGTTTGGTTCGCTTGTGCTGACGTCCTTCATAGAGAAAGGGCATGATTACATTAACCCGGTGGGCGGTGGCAGCAGATGCACCGATAATCCGTTTTAAATCCTGAAAATGATCATCTGGGGACATGTGATTTTCATAACCGCAGACCGAATAGGAAATACTGTAATTGGTCACATCTACCATCACAAACAGGTCTGCGCCACGAACGGATTCCTGAATCACTGCCTTGGCCTCTCCGGACCCAAACCGAGGGCAGGCACATTTGAGAAGATAGGAATCAACATGATACCCCCGGTAATTCAAATCTTTCTGTCGGCGGATCAATTCTTCCGTGTCATTTTTTCGATATTCAACAATATGTTGATTGACTTGCCGCGCAAGGGTTTGACAACTTTCTAACGCTGCAATTTTTAAGGGGGCAATCGGCAAAATGTCGTTGAATACGTAATGATTTGCCATGAGGGACTCCTTTCGGAATAAAGAGTTGCAAAAATACTGCACTACCTTACTTATAGCATTTGCCAAGGACAAACGTCAATAGGAAGTGTCGAATTTTGCAAAAAAAAACAAAAATCCGTTCCTTTACAAACAAGGGGATTGTTGTTATGATAGGAAAAGAACAAGAGAGGAAGGTTCCATGAAAAATAAGAGACATATAATTCAGGCAGTAGAACCAGGGTCCATTGCAGAAGAGCTGGAGCTGGAGACAGGGGATGTGCTGCTGAAAATCAATGGCAATGAGATTGAAGACGTTTTTGATTACAAGTATTATGCAGACAGCGAAAGCATGGTCATGTTGGTGGAAAAGGCCGACGGGCAGCTGTGGGAGCTGGAGACAGACCACGATTATGAAGATTTGGGGATTACATTTGAAAATGGACTGATGAGCGATTATAAATCCTGCTGCAACCGATGTATTTTCTGCTTTATTGACCAGATGCCGCCGGGAATGAGAGAGACATTGTATTTTAAAGATGACGATTCCCGTCTGTCTTTTTTACAGGGCAATTACATTACCCTGACCAATATGAAAGATTCGGATATTGAACGGATTATCCGGTTTCATTTGGCTCCCATTAATATCTCAGTTCATACCACCAATCCTGAACTTCGCTGCAAAATGCTCCATAACCGGTTTGCAGGGGAGGCGTTAAAGCGGATGGACCGTCTTTTTGAAGCCAAGGTGCCGATGAACGGGCAGATTGTGTTGTGCCGGGGAATCAATGACAAAGAAGAGCTGGGGAAGACGATTGGAGATTTGGCAAAATATCTGCCGTATATGGAAAGCGTGTCTGTGGTTCCCGTAGGGTTGTCCAAGTTTCGGGAAGGTTTGGAGCCTTTGGAGCCATTTGACAAAGAAGCGGCGGAGGAAGCTTTGGAAATCATTGAAGAATGGCAGAAAAAGATTTTTAAAGAAAACGGGACCCATTTTATCCATGCCAGCGACGAGTTTTATATTTTGGCAGAGAGAGAGCTTCCAAAAGCCTCCCGTTACGATGGGTATCCTCAGCTGGAAAACGGAGTGGGGATGTTAAGACTTTTAGACTGTGAGGTGACAGAAGCTCTAAATGAACCGATTCCGGCAAATCCACAGGAAGAGATTATATCCATTGCCACTGGGTATCTGGCCTATCCTTATGTGAAAAAACAGGCGGAAAAGATCACCAAAAAATACCCACAGAAAAAAGTGGATGTATATGCCATCCGGAATGATTTTTTTGGCGAGCAGATTACTGTGGCAGGACTTTTGACCGGACAGGATATAATAAATCAGCTAAAGGGCAAGGATTTGGGACAGCGGCTTTTGCTTCCATCCTGTATGTTTCGCAGGGGAGAAGAGGTGTTTTTGGACGATATTACCCGTGTGGAAGTACAAAATGCTTTACAAGTTCCGGTAAATATTGTAAAATCAGGCGGTCAGGATTTGGTTTACGGGATTTTGGGGATTTCAAGTCCAGAGAAAGACCGAGAAAGCCCGGACTTTAATAATGGGTATGAACCAGAGGAGATTTTATGGAATGGTTAAAATGTAACCGGTCAGATGGGGAGTTTCAGGAATAGGAGAGAGTGATGAGTAAGCCGATTGTTGCCATTGTGGGTCGTCCCAATGTGGGAAAATCCACCTTGTTTAATGCTCTGGCAGGAGAGAGCATTTCCATAGTGAAAGATACTCCTGGCGTGACCAGGGACCGGATTTATGCGGACTGTACCTGGCTGAATATGAATTTTACGTTAATTGACACCGGCGGAATTGAGCCGGACAGCAAGGATGTGATTTTGTCCCAAATGCGGGAACAGGCTCAGATTGCCATTGATACGGCTGATGTGATCCTGTTTCTTGTGGATGTGCGCCAGGGGCTGGTGGATTCGGATTTTAAGGTGGCGGACATGCTGCGCCGGTCAGGAAAGCCAGTGGTGCTGGCTGTGAATAAGGTGGACAGTTTTCAGAAATTTGGAAATGACGTGTATGAGTTTTATAACCTGGGAATCGGGGAGCCTTTTGCTGTGTCTGCTGCTTCCCGGCTGGGAATCGGAGATCTGCTGGATGAGGTGACAAAACATTTCCGGGCAGAACAGCTTATGGAGGCAGAGGATGACCGGCCGCGGGTGGCGATTGTGGGAAAGCCTAATGTGGGAAAATCTTCCATTATCAACAAAATCACTGGGGCCAACCGGATGATTGTGTCAGATATTGCCGGAACTACTAGGGATGCAGTGGATACGGAGGTGGTTTTTGACGGAACTGAGTACGTATTCATTGACACAGCTGGGCTTCGGAGAAAAAGCAGAATCAAGGAAGATTTGGAGCGGTACAGCATTATCCGAACTGTGGCTGCGGTGGAGCGGGCAGATGTGGTGGTGTTGGTGATTGACGCGGTGGAGGGAGTCACTGAACAGGATGCTAAAATCGCAGGGATTGCCCATGACCGGGGAAAGGGAATCATTATTGCAGTAAATAAGTGGGATGCCATTGAAAAAAATGATAAGACCATTTATGAATATACGAAAAAAGTCCAGGATGTTTTGTCGTTTATGCAGTATGCGGAAATTTTGTTTATCTCGGCTGTGACCGGACAGCGGCTGTCAAAGTTATTTGAACTGATTGACGTGGTGCGGCAGAATCAGAATTTAAGGGTGGCAACCGGGGTGCTTAACGAGATTATGACTGAGGCTGTAGCCTTACAGCAGCCCCCTTCTGACAAGGGCAAACGGCTGAAGCTGTTTTACATGACTCAGGTAGCGGTAAAGCCTCCTACTTTTGTGATTTTTGTCAATGACAAGGAACTGGCACATTTTTCTTATATACGATATCTGGAGAACCGGATTCGGGAAACTTTTGGATTTAAGGGGACGGCTCTCAAATTCCTTATTCGGGAGCGGTCCGGAAAGGAGCAGTAAATGGAACGTGTGATTTGTCTGGCAATTGGGTATGTGTTTGGTCTGTTTCAGACGGGGTATCTTTACAGTAAAGCCCATCATATGGATATCCGCAATTACGGGAGCGGCAATTCCGGCAGCACCAATGTACTGCGGGTGATGGGAGTAAAGGCAGGATTTATTGTATTTTTGGGGGATTTTTCCAAAACGGTTCTGGCTTGTCTTCTGACCCGGAAGTTATTTGGTGTACAGACGGATATGATGTATGTATTTCTTTTGTACACTGGTTTTGGGGTGGTCCTTGGACACAATTTTCCCTTTTATATGGGATTTAAAGGGGGAAAGGGAATTGCGGCTTCCGCAGGTCTTTTGGCAGCCACTGACTGGCGTGTAATGCTTGTGTGCCTGATTGTGTTTGTGGCTGTGGTGGCCATTACCCGGTATGTGTCTTTAGGGTCCATTCTGGTGATGATTTTGTTTTTTGCAGGGATGGTATTTTTTGGTTCCCGCGGCGATTATGGCCTTGGGGCGGCGGCTCTGCCGGAATTTTATGGAATTGCCGCGGCGATTGCTCTGATGGGCATATGGAAGCATCGAAGCAATATTGGACGGCTTTTAAAGGGAACGGAAAATAAGTTAGGAGCGAAAAAAACCACAACTTGATGCTTTCCGTGCAACTTCACTATAGTAAATTCTTAAATTTCCTGCATAAAAGTTCTTGACAATGGATTTTTATACGACTATAATGGTTTTCAGCTTAAAAAGCTCGGTTTTTTGTATGGGCAAGAGACCGTTTCCATGAAAAAGAGGAGGAAAACATTATGAAAAAGTTTGTTAGTTTAGGACTTGCAGCAGTACTTACCGCTTCCCTGACAGCCTGCGGCGGCGGTTCCGGAGATTCTTCTGCTACAACAGCTCCGGCAGCAGGCGGAGATACTTCCACCACCACCACAGCTGCAGCAGGAGATGATTCTGGAGATGCTCCGGTGGCAGAAGGCGGCACATTTAAGCTGGGTGTAATCGGACCATTGACCGGACCGGCGGCTGCATACGGAATCGCTGTGCAAAACGGCGTGGATTTGGCTGTGAAGGAGATCAATGCTGCTGGCGGCGTCAACGGCGCTATGCTGGAGATGAATTCTCAGGATGATGAGCATGATCCGGAAAAGTCAGTAAATGCTTACAATAACTTAAAGGACTGGGACATGCAGATTTTGGTTGGCGCAGTTACTTCCAAACCCTGTATTGCCGTTGCGGCAGAGTCTGCCAATGACAATTTGTTCCAGATTACTCCTTCTGGTTCTGCCGTGGAATGTGCAGCTCCGGAAAATGTATTCCGTGTATGTTTTGCTGACCCGGCACAGGGTACGGCTTCTGCCCAGTACATTGGCGATCACAAGCTGGGAACCAAAATTGCCATTATCTATGACAGTTCCACAGAATATTCTGCCGGAATCCGGGAGTCCTTTGTGGCTGAGGCCGCCAATCATGGACTGGAGATCGTTGCAGATGAAGCTTTTACAGCAGACACCAACACTGATTTTTCCGTACAGCTGGACAAGGCAAAAGAGGCTGGGGCAGATCTGGTATTTATGCCCATTTACTATCAGGAGGCTTCTGTGATCTTAAAGCAGGCCAGTGATAAAGAATTTGCACCTGTATTTTTCGGTGTGGACGGCATGGATGGAATTTTGAGCGTAGAGAACTTTGACACCAGTTTGGCTGAGGGTGTGATGCTTCTGACTCCCTTCTCTGCCACAGAGGAGAGCAGCAAGGCATTTACAGACGCTTATGTAGCTGCTTACGGCATTGAGCCGAACCAGTTTGCAGCAGATGCCTATGATGCAGTATATGCAGTGAAAGCTGCTGCCGAGAAGGCTGGCATTACTCCGGATATGGATGCATCTTCCATCTGCGACGCCATGAAGACAGCTATGACAGAGATTTCCATTGACGGTTTGACCGGCGAGGGAATGACTTGGGATGCAGCTGGCGAGACCGGCAAGGCTCCTAAGGCTGTGAAGATTGTCAACGGCGTGTATGAGATGCAGTAATCGTTGATATAAGTAAAATGCAGTATCCAACAGGGGGAGGGTCGAAGAGGACATCCCCCTGTTGTCGTACTGGTTTGGAGTGCATTGGAGACGGATTTTTGCTTGCACATTGGTTCTTCCTATGTTATAATTCGACTTATATTTTGTTTTGCCAAGCAGGTGACAATGGCTTGGAACACTGTTTTTGACAGGTTTTATGAGAAAAGATGAAGAGGGGTAGGTTTCATGAGTTTTCTGTCGTATTTGATCAATGGAATCAGCCTGGGCAGCATTTATGCCATTATCGCTTTGGGCTATACTATGGTGTATGGAATTGCGAGAATGCTGAATTTTGCCCATGGGGACATTATTATGGTAGGAGGGTTTGCCATTTTTACAGTGGTCAGCACCCTGAACCTGCCGCCGGTGCTGGGGATTTTGACCGCAGTGACGGTTTGTACCATTTTGGGAGTGACGATTGAGCGGGTGGCATACCGTCCTTTGCGGGGTGCGTCTTCTCTGGCGGTTTTGATTACAGCCATTGGGGTCAGCTACCTGCTGCAGAATGTAGCGCTTCTGATTTTTGGCTCCAATGCCCGTCAGTTTACTTCTGTGGTTACTTTGCCGAATTTGAAACTGGCAGACGGCGCCCTGACCATTTCCAGCGTTACCATTGTGACGATTATTTCCTGTATTGTCATTATGATTGGTCTGACTTCTTTTATTAACAAGACCAAGGTGGGACAGGCTATGCTTGCGGTATCTGAGGACAACGGAGCCGCCACTTTGATGGGAATTGATGTGAATCGGACCATTGCCATTACCTTTGCCATTGGTTCCGCTCTGGCGGCTGTGGCAGGAGCTTTGTTGTGTTCCACCTATCCGTCCCTGACTCCGTACACTGGTTCCATGCCGGGAATCAAGGCGTTTGTGGCAGCTGTGTTTGGCGGGATTGGTTCGATTCCAGGAGCATTAATCGGCGGCATTTTGCTGGGTGTAATTGAAAATCTTTCCAAAGCCTATATATCCTCTCAGCTTTCCGATGCCATTGTGTTTTCTGTGCTGATTGTGGTGCTGCTGGTACGTCCTACGGGAATCCTTGGCAAGAAGATTCATGAGAAAG
>ERZ808029.1189-NODE-1189-length-10031-cov-4.765722_pt1 | contig 10031 bp, 5 predicted proteins | sample MGYA00380185_ERZ808029 | MGnify/ENA primary metagenome ERZ808029 (study PRJEB31490, sample SAMN06133404) | mouse gut metagenome | isolation source: M2_3 | host: mice | place: China: Chengdu | collected 2015-05 ... | reverse complement strand
GCAGAGTATGGAAAGCAGACCTTAAAAGAACTTTCCAAAGAACTGACAAGGGAGTTTGGAAAAGGCTTTTCGCGCTCCAATCTTCAAAATATGAGGGCATTCTATCTGGCCTATGAGAAATGCCAGACACCGTCTGGCAAATTGGCCTGGTCCCATTATTGCGAGCTTTTGACAATCTCCGATGAGTGCAAGCGCAGTTTTTATGAAAAAGAGGCTGTCAATTCCGACTGGTCGGTACGGGAGCTGAAACGGCAGATTGAAAGCTCCTTGTATGAACGCCTCTTATTATCCAGTGGCGACGCCAACAAAGAAAAGATTCTCTCGCTGGCTCAAAAGGGAATTGAAATCGCACAGCCAGCCGATATTATTCGCGATCCCTATGTATTCGAGTTTTTAGGGATTCCAGAAAATAAGCCTTATCTGGAAAGCGATCTGGAACAGGCGCTTGTGATGTAGATTGAAAAATTCCTGCTGGAACTTGGCCGGGGATTCATGTTTGTAGGAACCCAGCAGCGGATCACCTTAAATAATACCCACTACTATGTGGATATGGTTTTTTATAATAAAATCCTGCGGGCCTATGTGCTGATTGAACTAAAAGCAAAAAAGCTGACGCCGGAGGCTGCCGGACAGCTGAATATGTACCTCAACTACTATGCGGCGGAAGTCAATGACCATGATGATAACCCGCCTATCGGCATTATCCTCTGTACCGATAAAGACGGTGTTGCGGCGGAGTATGCGCTGGGCGGTCTGTCCAACAATATCTTTGCATCCCGCTATGTCCTCTATATGCCAGACAAGGAGCAGCTGGTCGCACAGGTAGAGGCAGTCCTGAAAAAATGGCATGACAAAAACGATGGGAACCAGTAATAAAGTCTGCCCCGGCTGCGGCAGGAAAATGAAACAGCAGTTTATCGGCTTACAGCATTGTAAATGCGGGATAAGCTGGAAAAAGGACATCGGATTTTTTGAGCGCACCAGCGATATGGTCTTTGCGTTAGAACGCCGGACCATTGGAAAAAAGGTCAGACAGATTCCGGTAATCCGATATAAAAATGGTGAATAAAAGAAACAGGCGGTCTGCGTATGCAGGCCGTTTTGTTATGAAGGGAGGATTCCATCATGGCAACCACACGCATCATGCCGCTGCACATCGGCAAAGGCCGCACCGAAAGTCAGGCGGTCAGTGACATTATCGACTATGTATCCAACCCGCAAAAGACAGACAACGGCAGGCTCGTCACCGGCTTTGCGTGTGACAGCCGGGTAGCCGACGCCGAGTTTCTGCTGTCAAAACGGGAGTACATTTCCACCACTGGCCGGGTACGCGGCGCGGACGATGTACTTGCCTACCATGTCCGGCAATCCTTTGTCCCCGGCGAGATCACACCGGAAGAAGCCAACCGGCTGGGCGTGGAGTTTGCAAAGCGGTTCACCAAGGGAAATCACGCCTTTGTGGTCTGCACCCATATCGACAAATCCCATATCCATAACCACATCATCTGGAACGCAGTCAATGTGAACTGTGACCGGAAATTCCGAAACTTCTGGGGCAGCACCCGCGCGGTCCGGCGGCTGAATGATACCATCTGCATTGAGAACGGCTATTCCATTGTAGAGGACCCAAAACCGCAAGGAAAAAGCTATAACAAGTGGCTGGGGGATCAGGCGAAGCCCTCCCACCGGGAACAGCTCCGCGTGATGATTGACCAGGCATTAGAACAGAAACCGGCAGACTTTGACGGGCTGTTAAAGCTGCTTGCGGAAATGGGCTGTGAAGTGTCGCGCCGGGGGCAGGCAATCCGGCTCAAAGCCCCCGGCTGGAAGAATGTTGCCCGCATGGATGAAAAGCTGGGACAAGGGTACAGCGAAGATGAAATACGGGCGGTACTGGCTGGGGAAAAAGAGCATACCCCAAGAAAGAAAGCGGCTGTTCAATCAGAGCCGCCCAAGGTCAATCTTCTGGTGGATATTCAGGAGAAATTGCAGGCCGGAAAAGGCGCTGGCTATGCGCGCTGGGCAAAGGTATTCAATCTGAAACAGATGGCGCAGACAATGAACTATCTCACCGAGCATGGCCTGCTGGAATACGCAGTCTTGGAAGAAAAAGCGGCTGCTGCTACCACCCGCCACAATGAGCTGTCGGCGCAGATCAAGGCGGCGGAAACCCGCATGGCGGAGATAGCCGTACTGCGGACCCACATCATCAATTATGTGAAAACCCGCGAGGTCTATGCGGCCTACCGCAAGGCGGGATATTCCAAGAAATTTTTAGCGGAACATGAAGCGGATATTCTGCTCCACAAGGCGGCAAAGCAGGCATTTGACGATTTGGGTATCAAGAAGCTGCCCACCGTCAAGAGCTTGCAGGCCGAGTACGCAACATTGTTGGAAGGAAAGAAAAAAGACTATGCCGAGTACCGGCGCTCCCGCGAGGAAATGCGGGAACTGCTGGCCGCAAAAGCCAATGTGGACCGGCTGATGGGATACGGGGAGGAACACCAGAATGACCGGGAAAAGGAACAGGGGCAGGACCGTTGACGCACCCGTTTTTTTCGTACTTTCTCACCGCCGCAGGCAGGTGAAAAGCGTTCCGAAGGAACGCGCAGCCACAGAATGAAATTCTGTGTTCAAAAGGGGCTTGGGGAATCCCCAACAAGCAGCGCCAGGAGCCGGATGGCTATCCTGGGGCATTGCTTGCCACGTTGTCCCGCACTCTGGGACAACCCACGCACTTTGGAGGCTTGGGGTGTCTATCAGATGTGTCCAGAAAAAGTGAACCCCCGTGTTCATTTGCACCCTCCCCTATATCTTCAGCACTATGTCCACAAAAAATTCTGTATTGCTGTTGGATGCTTTTGCCGAGCCTCCATATTTTTCAGCAGCTGCGGTAATAGCCGAAAGCCCGATCCCGTTCCCATTGTCTTTTGTGGAGAGGTATCCCTCCTTCCCTTTCAGGACTTTCCCGTCAAAGCTGTTGGTGGAAACGACATACAGCCTGCCGTGGCGGACCTGTGTGGTCAGGCAGAAATACCGGGAGGCTTCCGGTACGGTCAGGCATCCGGCGATGGCGTTGTCCATCAGGTTTCCGAACAGCCCCGTCATGTCAAGCTCCAAAAAGGGGAACGGCTCTGGAAGTTCGATGCTCCAGTCCGTCCGGATGCCAGATGCTGTGGCTATCTCATGGTAATGGCCGAAAAGGGCGTTCAGTGTTGCGTTCTTACAGTAATTTGCAATGGCGTGCCGGTCAAGTATGGTTTCATATTCCGCTACGTGCGCCCGGATGCTGCCGTTATCGCCCTGCTCGGCAAGGGAGGCAATCAGTCGCAGGGAATGGCGGAAATCATGGCGGAGCTTCGCAGTCTGCCGGACGTGTTCTAACAGCACATGGTACTGGCGGGACTGCATCTCAAGCAGCTGGAAGCGTTCCTTTAATTCTGCCTGTTCCAGTATGAGCGCCGCACCGCGGTAGAACAGGATATAGAACCCTGTAAGGACTGCGAGCGCGCCTGCCTCAGCCACAGGGAAGATCCAGTACATGCGTCCGGTGTGGAGGGTGGCATAGGACTGGGGGATGGCAATCACGTTCATGATCAGTGAAACAGCGGAAATCACAACCGTGGAATACCAGATTTTTGGGAAGCCAATCCGGTCCACCGTCCATGTGAAATGCCGTGTGACCGGCCGGAAGAAAGCGGCAAGCAGCAGGAGGGAGATCATGAGCTGGAAAAGCGCGGCTTCCGGGGAAAGGTCTGCCGCGCCCGATGCAGGATGGAGGAAAGCATCGAAGGAACAGGCAAACTGTGCCGGGAAGGATTCTATGGCGCAGACCCCCACATAAATAGCGAGGGAGCGGGGCAGGTCCAGGTCTACCGTGCGGCGGTACAGGAAAAAGAACAGCGCCAGGGATGGGAACAGCATCCAGTTCATGTGGATGGAAAACAGTGCGTAAAGCAGGGCTGTGGCAGCAGCGCAGGGCATGAGGGCAGCGGCACACAGCGCGGCAGTCTTTGACGGCGTAAACCGCATCCGTCCTTTTGCCGGAAGGTAACAGGACACCGCGCCTGGAATAAGGACCAGCAGCTGCAGGAGTGCTGACAGAAGCCTGTGCATATCCATGTTCATTCCCCCTTCCTGTGCCGCTGTCTGCTGCGTATTTTCTCAAAATGGTAATCGCTTGCCATCTGCTCTACCCTGGCACTGTCACGCACACGGACCGGGAACCTGGCTCCGCTTTCCATGACGCAGCATCCGTTTTTAAATTCAAGGATGAATTCGGCATTCACGGCAATACCTTTATTGATGGGGATGAAGCGGGCGTCGCCGCCTGTTTTTTCCATGAATTCCGGCATGGTCATGCGGCACCGCAGCCCCCTGCCGTCTGCAAGTGTGACCATTATGTAATGTGCGTCCGTGGCTGCGGAAGCAATGTCACTCAGGAACACGCGCACGGTTTTCCTGTCCGCGGCAAGTTCTATGTATTTCTGTTCCTGCGGCAGCACTTTCACGGCATCCGCCAGTATGTCAAAGATGCGCTTTTCAGAAAAAGGCTTGGTGACATATTCAAAGGCGTGGCAGGAGAAGGCGTCCGGCATGAAATCTGTGCTGGAGGTCAGGAACACAAGGAGGCAGCCGCTGTCAGACTTACGCATTTCCAGTGCGGCGGCGACCCCGTCCATGCCTTCCATATAGATATCCATGAACACAAGGTCAAAGCTGCCGCCGCTAAACGCCTCAAGAAAATTCCCTGCGCTGCAGAAGGGGACTGCCTCCACAGGGTATCCGGCGCTTCTGCCGAAACTGTTGCAGAGCTTTCCCATCCCGTCCAGGTATTCCTGTTCATCATCCACTAAAGCTATCTTTAAAATAGGTTTCACCTCAATTCGTATAAAAATCCAATCTAAGTATAGCACAAAAGAAGATAAGTTTCAAATCTGCCAGCCTCCCATTTAAAAATTCCCTGACGTTCTTGCCAGAAAATTGACGTTCCTGCCAGAAGCCTTGTTTTTTACCGGAATTCCGCTATCTTAAAAATAGGAATTTTTTGCGGAAGGAGGTTGACAGGGCATGGCACAGCGGGAGATAATTAACGACAGACAGACAGACAGACAGACAGACAGACAGACAGGATAATACTGTCCTTTTGTCGTGTCTTTTTACATATAGTTCCATCAGAACCAGGACCGCCAGGGGCGGGCATTTCCTGCAGGCTTATCATGCCGTGCAGGATGCCGCGCTCCCCGGCGGTCTTTTTGCGTTTTCACAGGAGGGAAAAGGAGGGAACGGGAATGGATGCCGTTGTTTTTACGAAGAGCAGGCAGGAATATGGGATGCTTTCAGGGATACTTGCGGATGAGTCACCAGGAATGCGTGTGTCGCAGGGCAGCATGGACGGGCATTACCACCTGGAACATAAGTACGACATTGTGGTGGTAGGCGTGGATGGCGCGCAGGGGATGGAGCTTGTCTGCGCTTACCGGGAGCGGTTTGGCGATGCGCTGGTGATATGGATTACGGATGACCCCTATTTTGCGGGGGTTGCGATACGGACGCACATTTTTGACTTTATCGTCCGCCCGCTTGCGGAATCCCGGTTCAGGGAGACGGTAAGGAAACTCATGGCAGGAAAAACTGATTCGTGGCAGAGGATGCCCGCCTGCTGGCGGGGAATGGAAATAGACTGCCTGTAAGCACAGGGAATTGGGAACCATACATTTTTCAAAATATCAGGAGGGCATTTTATGAGAAACAAGTTAAGGAGGCCGCTGGCGTTGCTGCTGTCTGCGGTGATGATCGTCACCATGTCAGGAACTCCGGTTCATGCGGTGGCAGACAGAGGACAGCCGGAAACCGGGCTGTGCGAACACCACGCCGCGCATACGGACGATTGCGGCTATACGGAAGAAACGCCGGGAACGCCATGCGGCCACGAACACACAGAGGACTGCTACACCGAAGTGACCGAGTGCGTCCACGAGCATACGCCGGAGTGTTACCGGTCGGAAACAGAGGACAGCGTATCGGGCAACGAGGCTACCCCGGCAAACGCAGAGAAACGGGAGCCGGAAAACTGCCCCCATATCTGCGATGGGGAAAGCGGCTGTATTACGGAAAAATTGGACTGCCGGCATGAACATGACAGCGAGTGCGGCTACACCGAAAGCACGCCGGGAACACCATGCACCTATGTGTGTGAAATCTGCAATCCGCAGGACAGCGGCGAGGCCGACAAGGAACCGGAAACAGGAATCATCAAACAAGAGCAATGCTCTTGTTTGACCCTCTGTACAGAGGGTCAAATCAATCCTGACTGCCTGGTCTGCGGCGCAGAGAATGCCGGCCTGTCGGACTGCAAAGGGAAAGCTGAAAAAGAAGATACAAAACAGCCGGAAGATACCGGCATCTGCAAGCATCATCAGGAACATGACGATGCCTGCGGCTACCAGCCGGAATCGGAGGACAGTGAAGGAAGTCCGTGTACTTATGAGTGCCGTATCTGCCCCATCGAGGACTTGATCGCCGCCCTGCCGGATAAAGTGACGGAGGATAATGCGGACGAGGTGCGGGCGCAGCTTGACGAAATCCTCGCTTTGTTTTCAGTGCTGACAGAGGACGAACAGGAGCAGATCGACCTTTCCCGCTGCTACGAGCTGCAAGGGGCGCTGGACGGGGCCAACGACCCTGCCCCAATAACGGAATCTGTCGAGTATCAAGAGGCGTCCTGGGACGGCAGCCAAGTGACCTATGAGAGCAAGACCGAAACCTGCACCCCTGTTGAAAGCAGCGCCGAGGCGGTCACATGGACTGCGGGCTGGTATGCAGTCAGCGGCAACGTCACCATTTCCGAACCCATCACCGTCAACGGGGAGGTACACCTGATCCTGACGAACGGCTGCACCCTCACAGCGGAAAAGGGCATTGTGGTGACGAGCACCAACAGCCTGACCATCTACGCCCAGTCCGAAAATGGCGGCACGCTGAACGCCACCGGCATGACTGACGATAGCGGTAATGCCAGCGCGGGCATTGGCGGCAGTACCGACTCGCTGAACAGCGGCGCGATCACCATTCATGGCGGCGTGATCAACGCCACCGGCGGCAGCACAGGCTCCAATGGTTACGGCGGTGCGGGTATTGGTGGCGGTGGCGGTGGCGGGGACGCTGGCGGCGCCGGCAGCAATATCACCATCTATGGCGGCAGCGTCACAGCGGCGTCCACTGGCACACAATTTGGCGGTGCGGGCATTGGCGGTGGTTTCGGCCTCAGAAGCGGAGGTGCCGGCAACAATATCCAAATTTATGGCGGCACAATAAACGCCACAGGCGGCGACAGCGGTGCAGGGATTGGCGGCGGTGGCAGCAGTGTCATTGATGACTCCAGCCATAAATCCGGCGATGGCGCCGTTACCATCAGCGGCGGCAACGTGACCGCTGTGGGAGGAAACTATGCCGCAGGCATTGGCGGCGGCGGTGGGTACTATTACAGCACCCAGTACACCAGTGGCGGTTGTACCGGCGGCACCGGCAGCGTCACCATTTCCGGCGGCATTGTAGACGCTTCCAGTCCCACAGATGTCTATTGGACAGGTTACGCGGGTGCTCCCATCGGCAACGGCGGGAACGCAGGCGATACGGCGGCGACCGTCAACAAAACCACCGGCATCGTGTTTGAAAACGGTGCGGGGACTGTCTGCGGCGCTGTGACCCTGGACGGGAGCTATACTGTCCCTGGGGACTATACGCTGAACATCCCCGTTGGGGCCAGCCTGTCCGGGAGCGGCACCCTCTCTGGCAGCGGGACGTTCACCACCGAAAATCTGACGGAGGATATGATCTCTGTCCCCACCGATTTCTATTATAATGGGGAGGATAGGACTACTGAACTCACCGAAGCGGTTGCGATCAACGGCGGCGTTACCATCTGCGGCCAGACCTTTACGGTCAGAGGCTGGTCGGTGACGGTCAGCAAGACGGACGATTTGCACTATACCGCTACTTATACGAACGAAAGCGACAATACAAAAAACTTCACGAAAACCATCACGCTCCAGCAGTCCGGCACAACGCTTAACGGCGCTGTGAAAACCTACAAAGACGGCGCGGAGTGCAGCGACTTCACCGCTGATGATACCATCACCGTCAAGGCCACGCCCACCGCAACCGGGGAGGCTCCGGCCAACTCCGCTATGTTTGCGGCCAGCTTCACCGGGCCGGGCGCGGGCCAGATGGCGGTGTTTGTGGGTGATATGCAGGTATCCGCTCCCGCAGACAAAGGTGCGGACGGCAGCTACACCATGACCGTCAGCGCCGCCGATGTGCTGGAACAGGGGAATGTGGAGCCGAATGGCGACCCCATCACCCTGACCGCGAAATTCGTAGGGAATAACAATATGGCGGACGCGGCAGGGACGGTAAATATCAATATTTCCGCCGTTGCGAAGGTGGAGAAGTACGGCTCTACCACCTATGTGGGCAATTTGGACGATGCGTTCATAGAGGGGAACGACGGTGCCATTATTACACTGCTGTCGGAGGTGGATTTAGGTGCCAATTATATTAGCATCGACAATACTTTCACTTTGGATTTGAACGGGCAGACTGTCAAAGCAACTGGCTCTGGCGCATTTAATATCTCAGGCGGCAGCCTTACCATTCAAGACAGCGGAACCGGTGGAAAGATTGAGAGTCCAAATATTACCATCGAAGTAAATAGCGGGACTCTATCCATCAAAAGCGGGACTGTTTCAGGATTTTACGGTGTGCTAATTATCAGTGGAACGGTCAACATTTCCGGCGGAGCTATCTCAGGAAATGACGTCGGATTGTTTGTGGATGCGGGCGGAAACATAGCTCTCTCCGGCGGAACATACAACGGCAAAAGAACCGCAATCAGGGTAGATGGGGATGCGTCTGTCCCGCTGAAAGATATGCTTGCAACAGGGTACGCCTATCACCAAAATGATATACCCGTTGCAAAAGCAGAGGGACTTGTGGGCGACCACGCAGGCGAAGTACCGCTTGACGCAACGCCCGCATGGCTGACCGGCACAGTGACGGTGAAGAAGTGCAACCATACCGGCGAGGGCGTCTGCGAGTACACGCCGAATGAAGGCGCGGAAACCCACGCCATGACCTGTCTGGCCTGCGGGTATGCGGGAGCTGCGGAGAGCTGCGCATACTCTGATGACTACGGGCACGATGAAACAAACCACTGGCAGACCTGTACCCTGTGCGGCGGGAAGAAGACGGAGGCCCACGGCTGGGTACACCAGTGTACCTCGGCAACAGGTATCATCCGCCGTTCCTGCGACAAATGCGAAATTGAGACAGTCGTGGGGACCGTCTCCATAACGCCCGGTTTTTCTGTGACCTACGGGAAGACAGGGAGCGCAACGCTGGTCTGCACGGCGGAGCTGGCGGATGGCTACAGCCTTGAGCCGGCGGATAGTGCGGACAATTGCTGGGTTCTGACGGCACTGTCTGACGGCAAATCCTGGAATCTTGGGCGCGAGCTTGAAGTCAAACTGCCAGCTGATCTGCCAGCTGGAGAATACTGGTATGATGCGTACCCCCGCCTTTCTTATCAGGGAAATAATACCATTGTTAAACGTTTCAATGTAGTAGGCAAAGTCACCGTCACCCCGGCCCCGCTGACCGTCACCGGCGCAGCGGCGAAGGATAGGACATATGACGGAACCAATTCGGTGGAGATCACCGGCGTGACGCTGGCCGGAATTTTGAACGGCGATGACGTATCCGTTGCCACCACCGGCCTGACCGGAACCCTGAACGGCTCCAACGCGGGAACCTATACCAACCTCACCCTGCCCGCAATGACCCTCACCGGCGCGGACGCGGAGAATTACACTGTGACCCGGCCCGCAGGAGCGGTCCCGGCCAGCGTGACCATCCGCAAAGCTGCGCCCCTCACCCCCAAGACCGGCGATCTGGCGGTTGCCAATAAGCAGGAGCATACTTACACCTACGGCCTGGGCGCTCTGCGGCCCGATGTGCCGGAGGGCATAAGC
>ERZ808029.1187-NODE-1187-length-10039-cov-3.969283_pt1 | contig 10039 bp, 9 predicted proteins | sample MGYA00380185_ERZ808029 | MGnify/ENA primary metagenome ERZ808029 (study PRJEB31490, sample SAMN06133404) | mouse gut metagenome | isolation source: M2_3 | host: mice | place: China: Chengdu | collected 2015-05 ... | reverse complement strand
ATGAATGATGAAGATCCGAGTTGTGGCGGTGGATAATGCGCCGGAGCTGTTGGAGAAAATACAGGGAATTTTTCGAAATATGGAACAGGTGGAGCTTTTGGGATGTTTTGAGGAAGCGGTGGCTGTGGTGGATTTTGTCCGGGAGAATCAGGTGGACTTGGTATTTACAGATATTGTTATGCCAGATATAAGCGGAATCAGCCTTGCGTCAGCTCTTCACCGGCTGGAACATCCGCCGGCTGTTGTGCTTATGTCCAGCATACCAGGATTTTCTCTGGAGGCGTGGAAGATTCAGGCATTTGGATTTATTGAAAAGCCCTATACCCGCCGGGATGTGGTGAAGATGGTGGAAAAATATGGCAGAGAGAGGAAACTGCCCCCTGTGAATCGGGACAATTTGTCAGGATTGCCAATAGAAAATGTTGGCATAGTGTGATAGAATGGAGTCTGTTATTTTCGAGGACAATGAACTAAGCATTGTGTCTGTACGAGAATTTGACTTTAAAAAGAATTTTTTGACCGATGGATTTTGTCTGAATTGTTAAGAAAACACAGGAGGAGCCAAGATGAGCAGCACATATGTTACAGATTCTGTTTTTTATGCCGGAGTCAGCGACCGGACTCTGGATTTATTTGAAAGCCAATATCCAGTGCCAAATGGAGTCACTTACAATTCTTATGTGATTCTGGATGAAAAGGTGGCTGTGATGGATACTGTGGATAATCGGGTATCGGAACAGTGGTTTGCCAATCTGGAAAAGATATTGGGTGGCCGGCATGTGGATTATCTGGTGGTATCCCATATGGAGCCAGATCACAGCGCCAATATTGAGCGTTTTGCCCGAAAGTATCCGGAGGCCAAGCTGGTGGGCAATGCCAAGACCTTTGATATGGCGGCGCAGTTTTTTGATTTGGATTTAGAGGGAAGAAAGACGGTGGTAAAGGAGGGAGATACCATCTGTCTGGGAAACCATACCCTGCAGTTTTTCATGGCTCCCATGGTTCACTGGCCGGAAGTGATGGTTGCCTATGAATCGTCGGAAAAAATTCTTTTTTCGGCAGATGGATTTGGAAAGTTTGGGGCAATGGATGCAGAGGAGGACTGGGCAGAGGAAGCAGCCCGGTATTATCTGAATATTGTAGGTAAGTATGGCGTTCAGGTTCAGGGACTTTTGAAAAAGGCGGCTGGTTTGGATATTCAGATGATTTGCCCTCTCCACGGGCCTATTTTGAGAGAAAATATGGGATATTATCTGGACAAGTATCAGGCCTGGAGCAGCTATCAGCCGGAAAAGCATGGCGTGCTGGCAGTATTTGGCTCCATTCACGGGAATACGGCCCATGTTGTCAGAAAGCTGGCAGAGTTTTTAAAAGAGCAGGGGGAAACTGTAGAAGTTTTGGATTTATCCCGGGTTGATGTGTCTTTTGCCGTTCGCAAGGCATTTTATTATGACCGGATGGTGGTGGCAGGAGCGACCTATGATGGCGGAGTGTTCCCTTGTGTGGAGGAATTTCTTCTGCATATCCGCTCGAAAAATTATCAGAAGCGAACCGTGGGAATTGTGGAAAACGGGACCTGGGCGCCTATGGCAGGAAAGGCCATGAGAGGAATCTTAGAGGGCATGAAGGAAGTAAAGATTCTGGAACCAATGGTAACAATCCGGTCGGTTTTAAAGGAAAAGGATCTTCCGGCTTTAAAAGAGATGGCGGAAGTTCTGGCAAAAAGCGGCAGTTAAGAATGGATTTAGGAACCTTGGTATTTTGTTTGGAAATGAAAAGCTTTCCTAAGAGGAATGGGAGAACGTCTTCACAAGTTCTCCCATTCCTCTTATCCTGCTTTTTGGGCATTTCGTCTGAAGTTTTAAAACTTTTCAAAGCGTTCTACATCTGTGACAAAAATGGTGGCGCCGCCTAATTCCACGGTCACTGGCATCATCATATAGCCAGCGGAGATGGAACTGATATTGGGGGAGGGAATGTCGCAGGTGATCTTCTGCCGTTTTCCGCAGGTCTCCCGGATGAGTCCGATTGCATGGTCCACCTGGTCTTCTTCTGTACCGATCATTAAAGTTGCATTCCCTTTTTTCAAAAAGCCTCCGGTAGTGGCCAGCTTGGTTACGCTGAAATTGTGTTCGTTGAGAACATCCGTTACCCGGTTGCCGTCATCTGAGCTGACGATTGCATAGATAATTTTCATGACCATACCTCCAAAAGAAATCTAAAGACTATTTTAACATAGATTGGCAGCAGTGTAAACGAAACGTAATGAAAAAACAGTACTAAAATTAAGGGAATCGTGATATAATGAACGTAAGAGAGGAAATTTGGCTATATGGGAAGAACCGAAACCGATGAGGTTTGGTAAAATGAATAGATAATACGAAAAAGAGAAACAGCAGAGGAAAATACGAAGGGAGGCAGGCAAAGTGACGATCCGAGAGGTTCAGGAGGCTTGGGAGGCACAGTATTTAAGCCCTTATGCGGCTTTGAGCCAGAACACAAAAGGGCGCAGGGAGCCGGAAGCACTTTGTGATATTCGTCCCGAATATCAAAGAGACCGGGATCGGATTTTGCATTGCAAGGCGTTTCGCAGATTAAAGCACAAGACGCAGGTGTTTTTGGCGCCGGAGGGGGACCATTACAGGACCCGGCTGACCCATACCCTGGAGGTGGCTCAGATTGCCCGGACTATAGCTCGTGCATTACAGATGAATGAAAACCTGACAGAGGCGATTGCACTGGGACATGATCTGGGGCATACGCCTTTTGGACATTCCGGGGAACGGATTTTAGACGAGCTGTGTCCAGATGGATTTGCCCATGATCAGCAAAGCGTGCGGGTGGTGGAGGTTTTGGAAAAGGATGGCCGGGGGCTGAATCTGACCTGGGAAGTCCGGGACGGAATTTTGAACCATCGAACCAGCCGAAATCCGTCCACTTTAGAAGGATGTATTGTGCGCTTGTCTGACAAGATTGCCTACATAAACCATGATATAGATGACGCCATTCGGGGGCGGATTTTTAAAGAAGAGGAGATTCCGGAATGCTATACTTCTCTTTTGGGACATAGTGTGCGGGAGCGGCTGAACACCATGATTCATGATCTCATTGACAGCAGCAGGAACCAGCCAAAGATCTCTATGTCTCCGGGAATGCAGGAGGCCATGCAGGGACTGCGGTCTTGGCTGTTTGAACATATGTACTTAAATGAGATTCCAAAAGCAGAGGAGAAAAAGGCTCAGCAGTTAATTGCGGCTTTGTACCAGTATTATCTAAGGCATCCGGACAAGCTACCGGAAGAATACCGGCGGATGATTGGACAGCAGGGAGAGAAAAAAGAGCGGGTGGTCTGTGATTATATTGCAGGTATGAGCGACAGCTATGCGATTTGTAAATTTGAGGAATTGTTTGTACCTCAGGCATGGAAGGCGTGATGGGTTTTAGAGCGCCAATGTCATTAAGCAGCATTAACCTTCCATGAACAAGGCGCATGTCCCCTTGTTCACGGAGGATAACCCAAGAAGAAAGGAGAGTTTCATGTATTATCCGGAAGAGATCATCGAGGAAGTGAGAGAACGAAATGACATTGTGGATGTGATTTCCGGCTATGTGAAGCTGCAGAAAAAAGGAAGCAATTATTTTGGACTGTGTCCGTTTCATAATGAGAAATCCCCGTCTTTTTCTGTGTCGCCTCAAAAGCAGATGTATTATTGTTTTGGCTGCGGGGCAGGGGGGAATGCCATTACGTTTGTGATGGAGTACGAGAGCTTCACCTTTCCTGAGGCTTTAAAGCTTCTGGCAGACCGGGCTGGGGTGAATCTGCCGGAGACCGAGTATACAGGGGAGGAGCGGGTAAAGGCAGACAGAAGGTCCGCCTTTTTGGAGATGAATAAGCTGGCGGCCAATTATTTTTATTATCAGCTCTGTCAGCCTCACGGAAAGATCGGATACGATTATTTTATGAAACGGGAGCTGACCAAAGAGACGATTCGGCGGTTTGGACTGGGATATGCCAACAAGACTAGCGACGATTTATACCGTTATCTCAAGTCAAAAGGCTATTCTGACGAATTTTTAAAGGAAAGCGGTCTGGTAACGATTGAGGAGAGGGGAACCTATGACAAGTTCTGGAACCGGGTGATGTTCCCTATTATGGATATAAACAACCGGGTAGTGGGATTTGGAGGAAGGGTTTTGGGAGAAGGAGAGCCAAAATACCTTAATTCTCCGGAGACGCTGGTATTTGATAAAAGCCGGAATTTATACGGACTGAACTATGCACGGGCCAGCAGGCAGAAGTGTCTGCTGCTCTGTGAGGGATATATGGATGTGATTGCCCTTCACCAGGCAGGGTTTTCCAACGGAGTGGCGTCTTTGGGGACTGCTTTGACCACCCAGCATGCGGTTTTACTGAAACGGTATACCGAACAGGTGGTGCTGACCTATGACAGCGACGGAGCCGGAATAAAGGCGGCGCTGCGGGCCATTCCGATTCTTAGGGAGGTGGGGATTGCCGCCAAGGTGCTGGATTTAAAGCCCTATAAGGACCCGGATGAATTTATCAAAAATGAAGGGCCAGAGGCATTTCAGGAGAGAATTGACAAGGCAAGAAACAGCTTTCTGTTTGAGATTGATGTGCTGAAACGGGATTTTCAGCTGGAAGACCCAGAGCAGAAGACCCGGTTTTACAATGCAGCTGCCAGAAAGCTGCTGGAGTTTGGGGAGGCTTTAGAGCGGGACAATTACATTCAGGCTGTGGCCAGAGAGCAGATGATTCCCTATGAGGATCTGCGAAGGCTGGTGAACCGTTTGGGGAGTATGCCAAAGGAAACCATCCGGCGGCAGCAGACGGAGAGGGGGGAGACTGGGAAGAAGAAGGAAAAAGACGATGGCAACCGGAGAGCGCAAAGGCTTTTGCTTACCTGGCTGATTGAACGGCAGGAGCTGTTTGAGAAGCTTGCAGGGAAAATCGGTCCGGAGGATTTTGTGGAACCTTTGTATCGTCAGGTGGCAGATTTGGTGTTTGCAGGACATAATAAAGGAGAAGTAAATCCTGCGGAAATTTTGAATCATTTTATTAATGACGAAGAACAATACAAGGAGGTAGCAGGATTGTTTCATGCCCGATTGGAGGAGTCCCTTGGAAATGAGGAACAGAAAAAGGCATTGTCAGACATTGTGTATCGGGTGCGAAAAAACCATTTGGATTATGCAGGCAGAAATGCGGCGGATATTGGGGAGATGCAGAGGATTTTAAAAGAACAGGCAGCATTGCGACGATATCCCATAGAGATTGATTAAAGCGGCAGGAGAGACAAGAAAGGCGGGCGGGCATGGAAGAACGTACACAGACACTGGAGGAAAAGCTGGTATTGCTGCTGGAGACGGCGAGGAAAAGGAAGAATGTGCTGGAAAACCGGGAGATTCTGGATTTTTTCCGCGGAGAGATTTTAGATCCGGATAAGCTGGACCGGATTTATGATTTTCTGGACAGGAATCGGGTGGACGTGCTGCGTCTGGGGGAAGAGGATGACATTGATGCAGATCTGTTCATAGAGGAAGAGCTGGAGGACGGAGAAGAGATCAATGTGGAAGAGATCGACTTGTCTGTGCCGGAAGGCGTAGGGGTGGAGGACCCGGTCCGGATGTATTTAAAAGAGATCGGAAAGATTCCTCTTTTATCGACGGAAGAGGAAATTGAGCTGGCAAAACGGATGGAGATGGGGGACAACGAGGCAAGGAAACAGATTGCCGAGGCCAATCTGCGTCTGGTGGTCAGCATTGCCAAACGGTATGTGGGCAGAGGAATGCAGTTTTTAGATTTGATTCAGGAGGGCAACCTGGGACTAATTAAGGCAGTGGAAAAGTTTGATTACCGAAAAGGGTATAAGTTCAGCACTTATGCAACCTGGTGGATTCGTCAGGCCATCACCCGGTCCATTGCAGATCAGGCAAGAACCATCCGGATTCCGGTTCATATGGTAGAAACCATCAACCGTCTAATCCGCACTCAGAGGCAGCTTATTCAGGAGTTGGGACGGGAACCGTCTGTGGAGGAGATTGCCAAAAAGATGGATTTGCCTCCGGAAAGAGTCAATGAGATTCAAAAGATCGCCCAGGAACCAGTTTCTTTGGAGACTCCTATAGGAGAGGAGGAGGACAGCCATTTGGGGGATTTTATTCAGGATGACCAGGTGGCGGTTCCAGCGGACCAGGCTACTTTTACTCTTTTGCGGGAGCAGCTGATGGAGGCTTTGGAGACTTTGACTGAGCGGGAACAGAAGGTATTGCGGCTGCGGTTTGGTCTGGATGACGGAAGACCCAGGACTTTGGAAGAGGTGGGAAAGGTATTTCATGTGACCAGAGAGCGGATTCGCCAGATTGAGGCCAAGGCTCTTCGAAAGCTGCGCCATCCAAGCAGAAGCAAAAAGTTAAAGGATTACCTGGATTAGTTAGGAGAGGACGTGGAGAATGAAATTGTCAAAGCGTTTGGAAACGATTGTTCATATGGCGTCCTCATGGGCCTTACAGCAGGAAAGTAAAGTGCGGGCAGCCGATGTGGGAACAGACCATGGATTTGTTCCCATTTGCCTCATAGAGCGGGGAATTGCCGCCCATGCCTTTGCTTTGGATGTGGGGGAAGGTCCTCTTCTTCGTGCCAGAGAACATGTGCGGAAGCGGGGGCTGACCGACCGGATTGACCTGCGCCTTGGAGACGGGCTGACGCCTTTAGCCAGAGGAGAGGCAGATCTTGTGATTCTATCCGGCATGGGAGGGGAGCTGATGCTGCGGATTCTCAAAGAGGGCAGTTTGGTGAGGGATTCCATAAAAGGATGGATTTTTTCTCCCCAGTCCGAGATTGCCATGTTCCGGCGGGGGCTAAAAGAGCTGGAATTGTCCATAAAAGAGGAGGAGATGGTCCAGGAAGATGGAAAGTTTTATGTGGTAATGACAGCGGAAAAAAGCTCGGATGAGAGTCCTGCTTACGCCGAAGGAACTGACCGAGAATATGAATATCAGTATGGAAAAAGACTGATTGAGAAAAAAGACCCAGTTTTGAGGGAGTTTTTAAAAAGGGAAGAAAAACAGCTTGCGACTCTTTGGGAACATCTGAAAAATCAGGAGGGACAGAAAGCGAGAGAGCGTCTGAAAGAGGTGGAGAAAAAGCTGGAAGAAGTGAGGAAAGTGGAGAAGTTGTTTTTGGAGAGTTTATAAGAGGAATAAAGATACACAAGCCATGCTGTTTGGATTGCCTTGAGCAAAGGAGGAAATGGCAGGAAAGGAGATGGAAGATGCAGTGCAGAGAGTTGCTTGAGAAACTGGAAGAGCTGGCGCCGGCAAAATATGCCTGTGAGTGGGATAATTCCGGATTTCTGGCCGGACGGGGGGAGAAGGAGATTCGCAAAGTTATGGTGGCCCTGGATGCCACAGACGAGGTGGTGGAAGAGGCTGTCCATTGGAAGGCCGATTTGCTTTTGACCCATCATCCTTTGATTTTTAAAGCTTTGAAAAAGGTAAATGATGAGGATTTTGTCAGCCGCCGGATTCTGAAGCTGATTCGGGCGGACATTTGTTATGTGGCCATGCACACCAATTTTGATACTGCGCCTGGATGTATGGCGGATTTGGCCGCAGAACGTCTGGGAATAACAGAGGGGAGACCTTTGGAGATTACCGGGGAAAAAGATGGGGTTTTTATTGGAATCGGTAAGGTGGGGCAGCTGAACCAGGCTGTGACGGTGGAACAGCTGGCCAGACAGGTGAAGGAACAGTTTGACCTGGAATTTGTGACGGTGTATGGACTTGACCAGGTGAAGGGATTGATAAGCCGGGTGGCGGTTTCTCCTGGTGCCGGAGGCAGTATGTTAAATCTTGGAATTGCCAGTGGGGCGAAGGTGATGGTGACAGGAGATATTGGACATCATGGGGGAATCGATGCGGCGGCTCAGGGGATGGCAGTGATCGATGCAGGACATTATGGGCTGGAGCACATTTTTATGCCTTTTATGAAGGAATATCTGGAAAATGTCCTTGGTCCGGAAGGGGTTGTAATGACAGCCAGGGAAACAAAACCTGTGAGGGCGATGGTTTAAGCAAAATGCAGATCTGGCAGATGGCATTTTTCAGACATGCTCTGTTTCGTTGGGGAATGTAAACTACATAGGATTGTAAGGAGGGTTTTATGGTTCAGGTTACAGTGCATAATGAGAGACGGGAATATGAGATTGGAACACTTTTGTCAGATGTGGCGGCGGAATTTCAGCCAAAGTTTGACAGTGATATTTTGCTGGCTTTTGTCAATGGCAAACTTCAGGAATTACATAAGGTGGTACGGGATGGGTCGGAAATTTGTTTTGTGACAGCCAGAGATAAACCAGGAATGCAGACGTATCACCGAAGTGTGACGTTGATGTTAATGAAAGCATTTTATGAGATTGTGGGAGCGGAAAATGTGGTGAAATTTTCCGTGGATTTCTCCATCGGAGGCGGCTTGTATGTGGAGCCGGAAGGAAACTTTGTGCTGGATGAAAATCTGAAAGACCAGGTGAAGGCCCGGATGAAGGAATACGTGGATGCCCGGATTCCGATTATGAAGCGAAATATCAGCACAGATCAGGCCATAGAGCTGTTTCATCACTATAAAATGTATGACAAGGAACGTTTGTTTCAGTTTCGCCGGGTTTCCAGGGTGAATATTTATGATCTGGATGGATTTGAGGACTATTATTATGGATATATGGTGCGGCATACCGGTGATTTGAAGTATTTTGATCTAGTTCTCTATCAGACGGGAATGGTTCTTTTGCTGCCGGGAATGTCAGCTCCTGATCTTGTGCCGTCCTTTGCTCCTTATGAAAAACTGTTTCATGTGCTGCGGGAATCAAAGGAGTGGGGGCGGAAGCTGAAGGTTTCCAATGTAGGGGCGCTGAATCAGCGGATTACCATGGGCCGGATGAACGAGCTGATTTTGATTCAGGAAGCTTTGATGGAAAAGAAAATGGGAGATATTGCAGATCAGATTGCTCAGAGAGCGGGCATAAAATTTGTTATGATTGCCGGACCATCTTCTTCTGGCAAGACTACATTTTCCCATCGTCTGTCCACTCAGCTTCAGGCCAAGGGACTGACTCCTCATCCTATAGCTGTGGACAATTATTTTGTGAACCGCTCGGAAAGTCCGCGGGATGAGCAGGGAAACTATGATTATGAATCTTTAAAATGTATTGATGTGGAACAGTTTAACCGGGATATGCAGGATTTGCTGGCAGGAAAGACCGTGGAGCTGCCGGAATATAACTTTATCTCTGGAGAGCGGGAATACTGCGGGAATAAGCTGACTCTTGGGGCAGACGATATTTTGGTAATTGAGGGGATTCACTGTCTCAACGAGGAGCTGTCGTATAGTCTGCCCAAGGAAAACAAGTTTAAAATATATATCAGCGCTTTGACCCAGTTAAACATTGATGAGCACAACCGGATTCCTACAACCGACGGCCGTCTGATTCGTCGGATGGTGCGGGATGCCCGTACCCGCGGAGCTACTGCTCAGGATACGATTCGCCGGTGGCCGTCTGTACGGCGGGGAGAGGAACAAAACATTTTTCCGTATCAGGAAGAAGCGGATGTAATGTTTAACTCAGCTTTAGTCTATGAATTTGCTGTGCTAAAGCAGTATGCAGAGCCTCTTTTGTTCAGTGTGCCAAGAAACAGCAGAGAGTATCTTGAAGCCAAGAGACTTTTAAAGTTTCTGGATTATTTCCTGGGCGTCAGCAGTGAGGATATTCCGAAAAATTCTGTTTTGCGGGAATTTATTGGAGGAAGCTGCTTTAAAGTATAAGAATCAAATCCCTTGCAGCTGGGGATACAAGGAGAGAAGAAATGAATTACCTGGAAAAACATCCGATGATTATGATTCTGGCAGGAATTACTGGAATTTCTTTGTCAGCAATATTTGTAAAATATTCTCAGGCGCCGTCAGCAGTGACAGCAACTTATCGTCTGTTATGGACCATTCTCCTTCTGTCTCCAGTTGCATGGG
>ERZ808029.1186-NODE-1186-length-10048-cov-20.551098_pt1 | contig 10048 bp, 12 predicted proteins | sample MGYA00380185_ERZ808029 | MGnify/ENA primary metagenome ERZ808029 (study PRJEB31490, sample SAMN06133404) | mouse gut metagenome | isolation source: M2_3 | host: mice | place: China: Chengdu | collected 2015-05 ... | reverse complement strand
CCGTATGGATAAGGAACGTATGGAAAAGAACCGTATGGAAAAGCCGCCCTGCCCTGCCATGATAGAAAGATGGATTGATGAGCCGGAGGTCTCCGGCTGCATCAGGGCATATATGTTCCGTCTGGATGAGGGGGCCGGCGTCCTGATCATAGGAGGCTCAAGGACCCATGTGGGCGCTTTCAGCCGGACCGAGCCGGGACAGGACACAACGACTGTCCAGTTTCCGGGACACAAAGACGGGGTAATCAGCAGCCAGTGGTCAGAAACCCTTTGCCGTATCCTTGGGGAGCCGGTCAGCGTGGAGTGCGGGATTCATTTTGACAGCCTGTCCGGCAATGGCATCGGGCTGGTTGTGCGGATCTGCGGGGAAATGTTGGAGGAAGCCTGCCATTTTTTCAAAACATATGAATCCCATGGGACATCCGTGGTATAATACCAAAAGAACCCGCAGATGGAAAACGCAATTCGAGGCACGGCCAGAAGCGCAGGGAATAACTGACAGGAGGGGTGATTGTGAGATATTTTTTAGTAGAAGGAATCATCCGGGCAGCGGAAAACATGGATGACGCCATCATGAAACAGCACATGGCCTATACACAGAAAGCCATGGACCAGGGAAGCATCTTGATTTCCGGATTAAAGGCAGATATGGGCGGAGGCGTTTTTATTATAAGGACAGGGACCGCTGACCAGCTGGAAGAGTATCTTGACCATGAACCATTTAAACTGCATGGCATCCAGGAATACAGATGGGTGGAGTTTACCCCCCACTATGTAAATCCGTCCGCCGGGACCTGGATGGAATAAAAGGAAGAAAATAAAAACACACCCAAGTCCTCTCCGTCATATCCTATATCATAGGATGTGGGATTCGGAGGGGACCTTTATGCATTATGGACTGGCATTGTCAGGAGGCGGGACCAGGGGGGCTGCCCATGTGGGTGTACTGAAGGCGCTGGAGGAAGCGCGGCTCCTGCCGGATGCAGTGGCCGGCACCAGCGCGGGCAGCATTGCGGCGGGGCTGTATGCTTCCGGCATGCCGGTCAGTGAAATGGAGAAAGCAGTACGCCAGCTGGCTGCCCATGGAAATGACTACCTGGACCCGGATTATTCCGGAATCATGGAGTTTGTGCCCAGGCTTCTCACCGGGAGAAAAATCAGCCTCCAGGGATATATAAAAGGAGATAAGCTGCTGTCCTATTTATGTGAGCTAACCGCAGGAAAGCAGCTGGATGAATCCGTGGTAAAGCTTGTAATCCCGGCAGTGGACCTGATCAGCGGCCAGACCCTTTGTTTTACCAATTCAGAAACAGCCGGGGCGCAGATGCATGTGAGATGGACCTGGGACGCCTATCTGTGTGAGGCCATGATGGCCAGCTCCAGTGTGCCTGGCATATTTGCCCCCAGAAAAATAGGGTCCTGGCTTCTGGTGGACGGAGGCGTTACCCACAACCAGCCGGGCGGGCTTTTAAAGGCTGCCGGGGCCGGGCCTGTCATTGCCGTGGACGTTGGGGCGCCGTACTCGGCGCCGGATGACGATTCCGTGATTGAAGTGCTTTCCCATTCATTTTCCATTATGGGCAGCCTTTTGGAAGAATGCCGCCCTCCGTCCGAGGCGCTCCGGCTCCATCTGCCTCTCCCCAAGGATGCCGGACTTCTCTCATTTGACAAAATGGAGGCGTGCATGGAGATAGGATACCAGTATATTAGGGAAATGATTCCCGCAATCAGGAAGGCACTGGACATGGAAAAACGTCCGGGCCCTCAAACGTATCCTGCTGCCCGGTCCGGGAACCAGTCCAGTTAGCCTGGATCCAGTCCGGTTAGCCTGGCATCCGGTCCGGTCAGCCAGGCCGTACCCCTCATCTCTCAGGCATTTTAAACCCTGCAAGGGCCTGGTTCAGATAATCGTTAAAGGGCTTCATTTTCAGGAAAATATCCACGGCCAGTTCCAGGAACTGCTCCGTATCCTCCACAACCGGATTGCTGACCGGGTACTCCAGGTACCAGCTTTTGAATTTCAGATAGTCTGCCATGGGATGTTCCCTGTCATAACCGCGGGGGACATTTTTCAATGCCATGCCCTGGACCGTGAAGGTCTCCTTGAAATCAGGAGACTGGATGGCCTGTTCCCACTGGCCGGGATGGGAAGCTTGCCTTTGGAGGAGATATGGGCGCAAAAAGCCGGGTTGTAAGGGGATTTGTCATGACTGAAACGGGTATCCCTTACCAGCTTAAAGGTCAGGTCCCTGGAATTCTGGTTCAGGATGCTGCTGTCGGTTTTCCCAATCCTGTAAATCAGTTCCTGGACCAGGCCTTCAAATTCAGTCTTAGCTGCCAGGAATTCCTCTTTATGGGCGTGATACCATTGGCGGTCATTGTTATGGCTTAAATCAGTCAGGTATGTTAGCATTATGCTGTCCTTCATTGGCAGTCCTCCTATGCGTTCTTTACCAATGACAGTGAGGGGGATTCTAAAAAACTGGAAAGGAACTGTTTTGTCCGTTCCGGTGATTCATACATCCGGCAGAATGCAAAATAGGAAGCAAGGCCGTCAATGTCTTCCATGGCGTTTTTGAAACTTACGGTTGTTTCAGGATCGATTTCCTTTGCAGACGTATAATCCAGGACCTGGGGATTCAGCCTCCGGCTTTGGATGGCATAGTTCAGCCGGTTGGCGCAGCGGCATGTTCCGGAACCGTATTCGCCGCAGTACGCGGTGAGGAAATCAGCCATTTTCCTGCGTATTCGGGAAAGCCGTTGACGATACGCTTCCGGGGTCATCCCCAAAATATCCCCTGCGATGCGGCTGTCAATCTTAAACATTGTACCCAATATAAAGATACATCTGCTCTCCGTATCAAGACATTGCAGCATCACGTTGGTACAAGACATTTTCAATTCCTCTGCCAGAATATCCTTTTCAATATTGCGACAAGGGTCTCAAGGGCTTTTTTGTCCCCTGCTGTAGCTTTATCAACGAGAGCCTCCAATTTTTCATTCGTTTTTTTGTTCATAGATTTTTACCTCCTACTTAATTAGACAACACTTCTGTGTCTCTGTGACAGGAAATTATTTAGAAAGTTTATCAACTGCCAAAGAAACGGTAGGTTAAAAGTAAATATCCGGAAAATTATCCTTGTTTTCGATTACCTCAGATGCGGATCATGGCATCTACTTATATATTATCTGTCTTCCTGTTTTTTTGAATCAAGCTCATCATACAATACTCTTTCAATATGTATTGCAAGATATCCTATTTCCAGTTCATCCACATCACCTCTCAGATTTTCGGCGATAATCCTGCAAATCCGTTTGGCAGTCTCAAACGAACGTGGAAATTTAATACTCGTATAATCATTCATACTGATTTTTAACCGTTCACCACTTAATGTTCTTGCAACCATATATCGAATATGATTCATCAGACGGTTGTAGGATAAAGACTGCACATTGATAGTGCGTCCGGTCATTTCTTCAATGAGCGTCACACATTCCCGGACTGCCTGCGCTATTTGCATTGCCTGAGAAACATTCTCATCCTGAATTGCAGAATGAATATGAAGGGCAATATATCCAATCTCATCATCCGTGATTTCAATATCCAGCCGTTCCCTCAGAATTGTACGGATACACTCAGCCGCCTTAAATTCCATATGAAACAGGACACGGATGTCATCCGTAAGCGGGTTACTGATTTGCTCATGGTTCTGAATCCGTTTTACGGCAAACTCCAAGTGATCTGCCATAGGGAAAAGTACATTTCTGTCTAAGACATGAAATGTCTGTTCTGCATTGGCAAGTATTTCATTTGCAATTTCTAAATAGATTGGCTGAATCGAAGTTGCAAGCTGTTTTGCATTGCCGCGTTCTGTGGATTCCTGCAATGAATAAATTTTATCAATTGGCCTGGCCTCGATTCGCTCGGCAACTTTTCTTCCAAATCCAATCCCCTTTCCCATGATAAGGTACTCTTGATTGTCATCTGCATGAACTCCTATAATTGTATTGTGATTTAATACTTTGCTAATTCTGTACATAACTTTTCCCCATGATTATTTGTTTACTCATAAAAGTCGACTGCAAAAAGTTCTTCTCCTGCTGTAAGCGTTCCTTCTTTTAAAAGTCTGACTTTCTGTTTATCCGTTAATTCCGGGCAAAGAACAGGAGATGTAATAGATGGTGCATTTTCTTTAAGAAACTCTAAGTCAAGTTCCAAAAGAGGATCTCCTTTCTTTACTTTCTGACCGTTTTCTACAAATACTTTAAAACCTTCTCCATTTAATTTTACAGTGTCGATTCCTACATGAATCAACAGGCTGATGCCACTTTCTGTTAAGAATCCGACAGCATGTTTTGTATCAAATACAAAGCAGACTTCGCCGTTTTCCGGCGCTCTCACAATGGTCTCCGTTGGTGTTACGACAGCACCATCTCCCATCATCTTCTGGGCAAATGCCTCATCCGGCGCAGTTGTAAGGTCTGCCGCCTCGCCTGTGATTGGGCTTGAGATTACCACTGTTTTTATCAGTTTTCCTTCCGCTTTTGATGCATTTTTTTCTGTATCAGCCACAAAATCTCCTTCGGCTGCAATGTATTCTTCATCCGGCGCAGTGTCCAGATAATCTTCTAAGTTTGATTTTATCACAGCTACCTGTGGTCCGTAAATAATCTGCACACCATTTCCTTTATGAACAACACCAGATGCACCTGTTGATTTTAGCATCACATCACTTACTAATTCCGGTTTGTTTACAGTGCAGCGAAGTCTTGTTGCACAGCAATCCACATCCGAGATGTTTTTCTTACCACCAAGGCCATTGCAGATGGTACAAGAAAGAGGGTCAGCACTTGTAGCATCACCGTTTCCGTCTGTATTTTTTTTGCGTGCGTCCACATCACTTCTACGATATAATTTTACCTCTTCGCTGTCATCACGTCCAGGTGTTTTCAAGTCCATTTTTGTGATCAAGAATCTGAAAAGGAGGTAATATACGATAAAATATCCAATACCTACAATCACGATCCAGATCCAGTTTGTCTTTGCATTTCCCTGCAGAATTCCGAACAAAGATAAGTCAATCAGTCCGCCGGAAAATGTCATACCGACACCTACTTCAAATACGTGCATCAGCATATACGCAAAGCCAGCAAATACACAATGGATACCGTAAAGAAGTGGTGCTACAAATAAGAATGTAAATTCCAATGGTTCTGTAATCCCCGTCAGCATAGAAGTAAGAGCAGCTGAAATAAGAAGGCCTCCAACTTCTTTTTGCTTTTCCGGTTTTGCAGTTTTGTACATAGCAAGTGCTGCTCCCGGAAGACCGAAAATCATCAATGGAAATTTACCTGACATAAATCTCGTTGCAGATACTGCAAATTTTTGTGTAGTCGGGTCAGCAAGCTGGGCAAAAAAGATATTCTGTGCACCTTCTACGATAACTCCACCTACTTCCAGGCTTCCTCCAAGACCTGTCTGCCAGAATGGAAGATAGAATACGTGATGAAGTCCGAACGGAAGCAAAAGACGTTCCATCAGTCCATATACCCAGGTCCCGAAATATCCTGAATTTAAAACAACATTACCTACGGCATAGATTCCTGACTGGATTACAGGCCATATAAAATACATTAAGATACCGACACCTACATAAACAACACCGCAAATAATTGGTACGAATCTTGTTCCTCCAAAGAATGACAATACCTGCGGAAGCTGAATCTTATAAAACTTATTGTGAAGTGCGGCAACACCAAGACCGACAAGAATACCGCCGAACACACCCATTTGAAGAGATGTAATCCCACATACAGAGGTCGTAGCACCGTTTAGCATGTTGTCAGTACCTCCGTTGATATTGATTAATGCACCGATGGATGCATGCATGATAAAGAATGCAATGGCCGCAGACAGTGCAGCAACTTCTTTTTCTTTTTTCGCCATACCGATTGCAACGCCCATGGCAAAGATAATCGGAAGATTGGCAAATACAATGTTACCGGCATCACTCATGACTAGGAAAATCGCATTTAATATAGTTCCCGGTCCTGCGATTCCAAGCAGTCCATAAGTTTCAAGCATAGTTTCATTTGTAAAAGAGCCTCCGATTCCAAGCAAAAGCCCTGCTACCGGAAGGATGGCAATTGGAAGCATAAATGATCTTCCGACACGTTGTAGAACGCCAAAAATTTTGTCTTTCATTTCTTTTCTCCTTTTCCTTTATTTAATCTTTACAATGGATGCATCATGTGTATCAGCGGAAGGAGGAATGCGCTTTATTATATAAAATGAAAGCAAAAAAGAGACACTAATACACATAAACATCCAATTAATATTTATGTATAGTTAATGCCTCATCCGTTCATTCAAAATAAGTAACATACTATATCTGCATTCGATAATAGCACTTACAAGGTCAAATTGTCAATATAGAAAATGGAAATTAACAATTACAAGCCCATCATTTCACATACAACACGGTATTTTGCAGACATCAATCCACTCTATGAAACCAGAGTATTCCTCTAATTCCCAAAGTGAAAGCTCAATCGCACTATTCGAACTGCCACATGCAGGAAATACGGTATCAAAGCGTCTCAGTGATATATCTAAATATACTCCCACATTTTCATTTACGGCAAAAGGGCAGACCCCTCCGACAGCATGTCCAATCAAAGTTTCTACTTCATCGAACGACAACATTTTTGCTTTCATTCCAAACTGAACTTTATACTTTGCATTATCAATCTTGGCATCACCCGCAGTGACAATCAATATCACTTTTTCGCCTATATGGAATGACAGTGTTTTCGCAATACGTTTTTCCTCACACTGCAATGCCTTCGCAGCAAGAGTTACCGTTGCACTTGAAATTTCAAATTCCTGTATTCTTTCCTCAATTCCTTTTGTTTTAAAATATTTTCTTACTTTTTCAATAGACATACAATTTCCTCCAAATACATATTCAATAAAAGTAACATTATCTAAGCACTTTATCATAAGCCAACTTATCGCTTTCCCGAAAAACTATCACACCACATTGTTTAAATCCATTCTTTTCTAAAATATGCTGCATTCGTTTGTTGGAAACATCCGTATCGACACGGATGTAGAAAATTCGATTTTTACGCCAGTTAAAGTATGCCACAAACTCCCTTCTATCACAAGAACATATATACTTTTACATCTATATATAAAAGAATTCAAACAGAAAAGTTTTTACGGAATCTCAGTAAAAACCGTTTACTATTCAGAACTTTTTGGATATACTAATAGTAAAGGAGGCAATAGTATGATTGTTAGACCCCATTATTTAGATTTACTGAAAACCTACCGTGATGTACCATTGGTGAAAATTCTTGCGGGTATTCGCCGCTGCGGGAAATCTACGATTTTAGAAATGTTGCAGGACGATTTGATTAAAAGCGGCGTTCCCGCCGACCACATTATCAGTATGCGCTATACCTCGGAAGATTTTGATGACGGCATGACCGATAAAGATATGTACAATGGAATCAAGGAAAAAATGACAGACGGTGAGCGTTACTATCTTCTGCTTGATGAAGTGCAGGAAATTACAGGTTGGGAAAAGGCTTTAAACAGTCTTTTGGAAAATGCCAACACAGACATCTATGTGACTGGCTCCAATTCCAAGTTAATGTCAAGTGAAATATCCACCTATCTGACGGGACGGTATATCTCCATTCCTGTGTTTACGCTGTCATTTGCCGAGTATATGGAGTTCAAAAAAGCAAGCGGACGGACGCCGAAAGAACTGCTTACCGAATATATCCGCATGGGCGGTTTTCCTATCGTTGCGCTGAGCAATTTTGACGAGGGCGCGGCCTATCAGATCGTCGAGGGCATTTACAATTCCGTCATCACCAGCGATATAACGAAACGACACAATATCACAAACTTTGACCTGTTCAACCGCGTTGTGAAGTATATTGTTGAAAATGTCGGCAAGACCTTTTCTGCTAACGCTATCGTGAAGTTTCTGAAAAGCGAGGGGCGTTCTCTTTCGGTGGAATCGGTATATAACTATCTGGAATGGTTGGAAAAAGCCTTTGTGATCTATCGCTGCCAGCGATACGATCTGCAAGGCAAATCTGTGTTGAAAACGCAGGAGAAATTCTATCTAGCCGACGCTTCTCTGAAATACTGCACGATGGGCTTTAATCCGAAATCTGTTGCTGCTATGCTTGAAAATATCGTGTACTTTGAACTCCGCAGAAAAGGCTACGAGGTCTATATCGGCAAGAACGCAACGAAAGAAATTGACTTTGTAGCGGTACGACGCGACGAGCGTATCTATGTGCAGGTGTGCCGTAATCTGCCAGAGGAATCCGACCGTGAGGTTGCTAACCTACTTGAAATCAAAGACCACTACCCTAAATATGTCGTGACACTAGACGAGCTTGCCGCTGGCAACATCAACGGCGTGAAAATCGTGCATTTGACAGATTTTTTGTTGAATAGTGAGTGTTGAAATTATAATGGAATTTACAAATCGTTAAGGAAAGAATCGAAGGTGGTGCAAACGAAAAATCAGCCTTGAACTCTTTGATAACTGCCCTTTCGTTTGCATCAATTTCGATTTTTCCTGGTTGAACAAAGCGCGTCCGGGCAACCGCTGTATATGGGCTTTCAATTTTGGCGCTCTTTGCAAAACAGTATGTTGGATACCTGTGCAGATGGAGAGAGATTTTTTTTAATCATTTCCAGCGCACCACGAATAAGCTTCCATAAGAAGCTTTTTTTAAATATTCACCGACTGGTATTCAACATAATAAGCGTGGCTCAGGTCTTATGTAATACCTACTGGATGGCAGAGGAATGATGTTCCCTCCGCAGGATGAGCATTTGCAGACATCCTTGTTATAGAGTAGTTTGATAATAGCGAGCATATCAAGAGCCTTAAGCCTGGAAATGTATTTCTTACAGCCAAGCAGGTTGCGGCATAGTGTAATCTTCTTGTTTTTATTCCGGGAAGAAAGCAGACCGTAATGCCGGATCCGCACAAAACGCTTAGGATGAACATGCATCAGAAATCTCCTGATGAATTCCTCCCCGGAAAGTGTGAGTTCCTTCCACTGCAATTCTTATTACATACCGACCTCAGATAACAACCTCCGAAAGCTGTACGATTCAAGGAAAGCCAGAAAACTCATGGAATCATTAACTTCATAACACGGCTGATTTTCGAACAGAGCTTACTGTAGAAGTGACTTCTAATCTTGCTGTCGCGGAAGCGCTTGCGGTTCTTCATACTTTCTATGACCTAGATTAAATATAAGTGAAAAGTTACTTCTTTTGATTTGAAACAGTCTTTAATTCGAATCAAGTCTTTCAAAAACGATTTGATCAGTAATAGAAAGAGGGTGGGTTGAATCATCACTGCTTCTGCCCTCTTTCCTCAAGAAGGCACGGCATTCTGATAAGAAAAACCACCTAAAGATAGGTTATCATAAATAATTTTAGAACTGTTTTTATAGTTCTTCTATTGTATCCTAGATACTTCCTAATAACTACTTGTATTGAAAAATAGGATGCCTCCACGTCAATTAGAAATAATTTTAGCAAAACTATATATTGTGTTTATAAATGGCTCTCAAGTTTTAAAATAATCACTAATCAAAGAACAAACGGCTTGTCTTAATATTTTTACTCTTCAGTCCATTTTTTATCGTATAATTCCTGTTCCATCCTTTTCTGTATTTTTTCAATATCAGGGAAAATCAAATGAATTCCTTTTCTATACATTGCTAGAACTTTCCTAAGATTGATTGTAAGCTCTCTATCCAGTTTTTTATGTATGGTAATCGCCTTATTCTCAGTCGTATACACATGATCGAAGTATTTCGCTAAAATAGGGAAAGCATTTTGAATTAAAAACGCATTATCTTTGCCTGCAAATTTCCCTATAATAATGATGTTGGGGTCAAAACCATAAATAAATTTGCCCCTATTCCTATAGTACCTTGAAAAATTCATATTTTGTAGTATATCGCCGAACTTTTAAGCACATATGCCGGGTATTCC
>ERZ808029.1171-NODE-1171-length-10116-cov-3.914135_pt1 | contig 10116 bp, 5 predicted proteins | sample MGYA00380185_ERZ808029 | MGnify/ENA primary metagenome ERZ808029 (study PRJEB31490, sample SAMN06133404) | mouse gut metagenome | isolation source: M2_3 | host: mice | place: China: Chengdu | collected 2015-05 ... | reverse complement strand
TAAGGAAATTCCCGGCTGTCAGATGAGAGTGAAAGATCTGGATAACCGGGAAATTGCTTCCTGGATTTCAGGAGAAGAACCTTATATGCTGGAAGGAGTGCTGACGCCGGGGGAAAGTTATTATCTGGAGGAAGTGAATCCTGCTAACGGCTTTGCTGTTGCAGAAGAAATCAAATTTACCGTGTTGGAAAACGGTGTTGTAAAACAAGTTATTATGAAAGATGAGGAGACAAAAATCAAGGTAAACAAATGGGCTTTCTATCCAAAGGAACAACCAGTGGCCGGAGCCATTTTGCAGATTTTATATCCCGATCACACACCAGTAAAGGCAGTCCGGGATCAGGAGCCTTTTGTAAAAGGGGAACCTTTGATTTTTTGTTCTGGAACAGAACCTGTGGAGATTTTTGGACAACTATGTGCTGGAGAATCGTATCTGCTTCATGAGGTGAAGCCGGCTGCAGGGTATGGATTTGCAGACGATGTTCCTTTTACTGTCAGCCGCGACGGCAAGGAGAAGGTTATCGTTATGGAAGATCTGCCTACTCGTGTGGTTTTTAGCAAGAAGGAGATAACCGGAGAACAGGAGCTGCCGGGAAACCGTTTGCGGGTGAAGGACGAAAAGGGAAGAGAGGTGGTATCTTGGGTATCAGGAAAAGAACCTTATGAATTAGTGGGAGTTTTAGAGGCAGGTAAAACCTACCAGCTGGAGGAGGTGCAGCCAAGGGACGGATATGCCTGGGCAGAGGAAGTTTCTTTTACGGTCAGTTTGAACGGAGCTATGGATCTGGTTGTTATGAAAAACGATCACACAAGGGCAACGATTTGTAAAATAGATGGAGATTTAAAGAGACCTCTTGCCGGGGCAATTTTGCAGATGGAGGATGAAGAAGGGAAGATTTTGGAACAATGGATTTCCGGGGAGGAAAGTCATGAAATCACAGGAAAACTGACAGCAGGAAAAATCTATTACCTGTGTGAGGTGAAAGCGCCAGAAGGATACCAACAGGCAGACCGAATAAAATTCCAGATGCCCAAAAAGGCCGAGACTTTGGAGCTAATTGTAAAAAACGTAAAAAAGAAGAGATCCAATACTCCAAAAGAACCGGAAATCCCACAGATTCCCCACGAGCCTGAAACTCCCAAAGAGCCAGGAAGAATAACAGCGATCTACTGGCCAAAAGTGCCAAAAGCCTCTTTTGAACAAACGGACAGACCAAGAAGGCGGGTTCCTCATTTGCCTCAAACCGGGGATAGGTCCTATGGAGAGTGGTATCGAATCCTTCTCTTCTTATCATTTTTTGGAATTTGCCTGACTTTTTTCGGGATTTTTATGACAAAAGAGAGAAGATTCGCTATAATGGAGAAAGTCCGAAAAATTTTTCGGAGGTTTTTCAGAAAAAGATAGAGGAAGAGCAAAATGAGGAGAACAGTCATTGGAATTTTGGCTCATGTAGATGCAGGCAAGACAACACTGTCAGAGAGAATTTTATATCTGGCAGGGAAAATACGGAAAATGGGGCGGGTAGATACAGGGGATACTCATTTTGACACCAATGAAATGGAACGAGCCAGAGGAATCACGATTTTTTCCAAACAGGCAGTGTTTTGTCTGGGGGATTTGTCTATAACCTGGATGGATACCCCTGGACATGTGGACTTTTCCCCAGAGATGGAGCGAACGCTGCAGGTGTTAGATTATGCGGTTTTAGTAATCAGCGGAGCCGACGGGGTTCAGGGTCATACACAAACTTTGTGGCGTCTGCTAAAGAGCTACCAGATTCCCTGCTTTCTTTTTGTCAACAAGATGGACCAAAACGGAACAGACCGACAGAAGTTGATGGAGGAGCTTTGCTACCGGCTGGATGAAAATTGTATGGATTTTGGCTTTTGGGGAGATGAACTTTTGGAAAGCCTTGCCATGTGTGAGGAATCCCTTTTGGAAGCCTATTTAGAGCAGGGAACGATTGAGGAGACAAACATTCAAAAGCTGATTGGAGAGCGAAAGGTATTTCCCTGTTACTTTGGTTCTGCGCTCAAGGGAGAGGGCGTGGAGGAATTTTTGGCAGATCTGGAAAGATGGGTTCAATGTCCAAAGCCAAAGAAGATATTTGGTGCAAAAGTTTTTAAGATTTCCAGGGACAGCCAGGGAAACCGGCTGACGCATATGCGAATCACAGGGGGCAGCTTAAAAGTTCGGGAGCTGCTTCCTGGAAAAGAGGAGGAGAAAATCAATCAGATTCGGGTGTATTCCGGAGAGAAATTTGAGACGATAAAAGAGGCCAAAGCCGGGATGGTCTGTGCAGTAGCCGGTCCAATGAAGACTTATCCGGGACAGGGAATCGGCGGGGAAAATGAATCAGAGATGCCAATTTTAGAGCCGGTTCTCACTTACCGGATTTTGCTTCCTGAAGGTTTTGACAAGCTGAAAATGCTTGGATGTTTAAGGCAGCTGGAGGAGGAGGAGCCACAGCTTCATATTGTGTGGAATGAATCTTTACAGGAAATTCATGCTCAAATTATGGGAGAGGTTCAGCTGGAGGTTTTAAAAAATCTCATTGGGGAACGTTTTGGAACTGAGGTGGAATTTGGCGCCGGAAGAATTGTTTATAAAGAGACCATTGAACGGTCTGTGGAAGGGGTGGGACATTTTGAGCCGCTACGCCACTATGCAGAGGTACATTTGTGGATGGAGCCGGGAGAAAAGGGAAGCGGACTTCAGTTTGATACCTGCTGTAGCGAAGATGTATTGGACAAAAACTGGCAGAGGCTGATTTTAACTCATTTGGAAGAGAAGACCCACAGAGGTGTTTTGACCGGTGCTGAGATTACGGATATGAAGATTACGCTTATTGCAGGGAAGGCTCATTTGAAACATACAGAGGGAGGGGATTTCCGGCAGGCTACGTACCGGGCTGTGCGTCAGGGATTGCGGGAGGCAGGATGTAAGCTGCTGGAACCTTATTATAATTTCCGGCTGGAAGTGCCGACCGAGTGTGTGGGAAGAGCCATGGCAGATTTGGAGCGCCGTTTCGGAAAATTTGAACCGCCCTTTCCAGACGGAGATAACATGGTTCTTACAGGAAGCGCTCCGGTGGCTGCGATTCAGGATTATTCCAGGGAAGTGGTTCGCTATACAGGGGGAAGAGGCAGATTTTTTTGTGCATTAAAGGGTTATGAATCTTGTCATAATGAGGAAGAAGTTGTAAATGAGGCTGGCTATGATCCAGAAGGAGATTTGGACAATCCTACTGGTTCGGTGTTCTGTGCCCACGGAGCAGGTTTTGTTGTTCCTTGGGATCAGGTGAAAGATTATATGCATGTAGACGGAAGCTGTGTAATCCAACAACTTGCAGCTAGTGAAAGAGAGAGTAAGGAGGATTTTGGCCAAAGGGAGAAAACAAAAAAAACGGAAGAGAAAAGGGGCGGATTCGGTTCTGTTAGAGGGGAAAATCAGAGAAACAACGGAGTTTTTGGAGCAGAGGACAAAGAACTGGAAGAGATTTTTGCCCGTACTTATGGAACACCCAAAAGAAGGCAGGTTTATGACGGACCCCGGCAGGTAAAATATCAGGAAATGTCCACAGAAGAACCATCTGAGGGAAAACAGAATCGAGAGAAGAAAGGGGGAATGGAAAGGGGAGAGAACTATAAACAGACCGGAATGTCAGTCCGGTTTAAAGAAGAGTATCTGGTGGTAGACGGTTATAATATTATTTTTGCCTGGGAAGAGCTTAGGGAGCTGGCAAAAGAAACCATAGACGGAGCCAGATATCAGTTGATGGATCTTTTGTGCAATTATCAGGCGTTTCGCTCTTGTGTTCTGATTGTTGTGTTTGACGCTTATAAAGTGGTGGGAAATCCAGGACATACAGAAGACTATCACAACATTCATGTGGTGTATACGAAAGAGGCAGAGACTGCAGACCAGTATATCGAACGGTTTGCCTATAAAATGGGGAAAGAGGCACGTGTGACGGTGGCTACTTCGGACGGACTGGAACAGCGGATTATTTTGGGAGCTGGTTGTATCCGAATGTCCGCGAAAGATTTAAAAGAAGAGGTGGAATACACAGCAAAACAGATTCAGCAAGAGCGGGAGAAGCTGCCGTCAGGGAAAAAAAATCTGCCTTTTGAATTGTTACAAAATTATCTGGCAAAACCTTGAAAAATTGTTCCAAATAAAGTACAATGAACACGAAAAGACGTGTCTTGGCTTGTTGCCTTCACGAGAATAAAAGGAGATTTCACATGAGTAAGAAACCAGTAGTATTGATGATTCTTGATGGGTATGGCCTCAATGATAATTGTGAGGCAAATGCGGTCTGTGAGGGGAAAACCCCGGTGATGGATCAGCTGATGAGCCAGTGTCCGTTTGTAAAAGGACAGGCAAGCGGCATGGCCGTAGGACTTCCGGAGGGGCAGATGGGAAATTCGGAAGTGGGACATTTGAATATGGGAGCCGGACGGATTGTTTATCAGGAATTGACCCGTATTACCAAATCCATTCAGGACGGAGATTTTTTTGAGAATAAGGCATTTATGGAAGCGGTTGAAAACTGCAAAAAGCACGATTCTGCTCTGCATATGTACGGACTGGTATCGGACGGCGGCGTACACAGCCACAATACACATATTTACGGACTCCTAGAGCTGGCAAAAAGAAACGGTTTAACAAAAGTATACGTGCATTGTTTCCTGGACGGAAGGGATACTCCGCCTGCATCTGGAAAAGATTATGTGGCTGCTCTGGAAGAAAAGATGAAAGAGCTTGGAGTCGGCAAGGTAGCTACTGTGGCAGGCCGTTATTATGCTATGGACCGGGACAAGAACTGGGATCGGGTGAAGCTTGCCTATGATGCGCTGACTAAAAGCGAAGGAGCAAAAAGCGACAGCGCCACAAAAGCGATTCAGGCGTCCTATGACGAGGGAAAAACCGATGAGTTTATGATGCCCACTGTGATTACAGAAAATGGAACTCCAGTGGCATCCATTAAAGACAATGATTCCATTATCTTTTATAATTTCCGGCCAGATCGTGCCAGAGAGCTGACGCATGTGTTTTGTGATGATGTGTTTGACGGATTTGACCGGGGAGAGCGGGTAAAGACGGTTTATGTCTGCTTTACAGATTACGATGAGACCATTGGGAACAAGCGGGTGGCTTTTGAGAAAGAGAGCATTACCAATACGTTTGGAGAGTTTTTGGCGGCCCATGGATTAAAGCAGGCAAGAATTGCAGAGACTGAGAAATATGCTCATGTGACCTTCTTCTTCAACGGAGGCGTTGAAGAGCCGAATCAGGGTGAAGACCGTTTCCTGATTCCGTCTCCAAAGGAAGTGGCTACTTACGATTTGAAACCGGAGATGAGCGCACCGGGAGTCTGCGATAAGTTGGTAGAGTCCATTGGTTCCGGGAATTACGATGTGATTATCATTAATTTTGCCAATCCGGATATGGTTGGCCATACAGGAGTGGAGGCAGCGGCAATCCAGGCGATTGAAGCAGTAGATCATTGTGTGGGAAGAACGGTTGAGGCGGTGAAAAACGCAGGCGGCGTATTGTTTATCTGTGCAGATCATGGAAATGCAGAGCAATTGATTGATTATGAGACCGGGGAGCCATTTACAGCGCATACCACCAATCCAGTGCCGTTTATTCTGGTCAATGCAGATCCGGGAGTGGGGCTTCGGGAAGGCGGCTGTCTGGCTGATATTGCTCCTACCTTGATTGAACTGATGGGATTGGAACAGCCGAAGGAGATGACAGGAAAGTCATTGCTGGTACATTAATTTTTGATTTTATTTCCGCGGGCAATGAGCCAAGTGCCGTGCTTGTATGGGTGTTTGGTTCATTGCTTGCGGATAAAGTGATTTTGGATTATTTCTTTTCTTTCTGACTTTTTTTCTCATTTCGGATTCCAGCCAGATCTGCAAGAGTCAAAGCAGTGGGATGAATATCCAGATTACCGGTTTTCAGGGAAGGATGCTCTTTTAAATACTGGACGAAGCTTTTGGGGGTGTAGACAAAAGCAGGAGTGGAACAGAGTGTGGCCTGAGGGTTGGTGAAAACAGGAACCACCGTCAGTTCCGCAGAAATTCCGGCCTTTTCCATAGCAGCAAGGACCAGCTTTTGCTGTTCTTCGCATACTTTCAGGGGATTGTCAAAAGTTTTGGTTTCTCCGTTGATTTTCTGACGCCAGGGGGCGGTTTTTCCGGCAGGCGCTTTTAAATCCCCAGGAGTGATAGAGCCTCCAAATCCAAGACAGTAAGCGCCGACGATTCCGCCAGGACCTATGATTAAGGCAGTGAGGCGGGCCGTCTCTCCATTGTGGGAGACAGAGCCGGGAGCTACAAGGCGCATTCCGTTTTTGGAAGCAAAACGCAGAAGCTGTGCTACAAATGAGGTCAGCTCATTTTTTGTGCCATTGTGAACTTTGGGCTTCCATCTGGCCTTTTTCACCTCCGGGTTGGCGTCTTTTTTCTTACTCCTAATGCCAAACAGCATTTTTGTAATATCTTTGTCTGTGTGAGACTGAAGATAGGGAATCAGGATTAGCATGGCGAAAATCATGACCAGAATTAAGGTCAGTTCTTTTCCGGGAATTTCTGTCATCGTATATACTCCTTTTCACCGTTGTAATTTTCATTTTCGTCCGGATATAATTTCTGGTATATTTCATCAGAAAGCAGCTCTGCATAGGAAGGGTCTTCCACATCCTGATTCGTAATAAGAAGATCTTGAATCAGTTCCCATCGTTTCAGGCTCAGTTCTTCTGGTAAAAGCTCTCCATACTCGGAAAGCAGCTGTTCGTCCAGCCGGTTGCCGACATAATGGTCTGTAAACCAGGTGACAAGCCTTTTTGTCTGCTCCTCCTCTTCTTTGATCTGTGTCCGAATGGTCTTTGCATCTTTGGAAGACCGGAAGGAAATTATGAGGGATGCAATTCCAAGGACTGTAACTGCTATACGGCTCATAAGGCCCAAAGGGAGCTTTAAAATATTTAACCAACAGAGCACAGAGAAAATGGTTAAAGTGGTGCCTACAATGAAAAAGGCAGAGGCAGAGGATTTTAAATCATCGTACTTTTCTGATTTTCGCACATAGGAGCCAGAGGAGGGCCGGGAACGAGGGGTGTTTTCCAAAGCAGGGTTCTCCTGGAAATCGGTCATTTCCTGGGATTCAGCCAGATACTGGGCTTGGAAGCCCCCCATTTTACGTTCCAGTTCCTCTTCAAGGACTTTTCTTTTCATAGCATCGGCAGCTTCCTTTGATTCCATTAAAGGGCCGCCGCAGTCACTGCAAACGGTAATTCCGTCGATAAATTCCATGTCGCATTTGGGACAATAAGGCATTATGGATTCCTCCCTTTTCGTGATTTATCCATTATAGTTCATGTCATTTCATCCGTCCAGCATTTTTGAAAAATATTACTTCCATTTCCGGATGAAATAAGATAGAATAGGAGAAGGTGTATTTTGGAAAGGAATCTGTATGAGCATAATCATTTCATTTTCTTTAAAACCTAAGGGAACCTGGTTGTATGGACAAGGATGGAATATAGAGAAAATGCAGGAATTTTCCAAGGACCTGGCAAGAGAACAGGGTTTTTATTGTGAAACAGCAGGGGACTTTGTGATCTATCAGTTCTGTCCGGAAGGGTATTTGTGGATGCAGTGGAAGAATCACCAGATTCAGGGGAGCAGTCAGACCAATGTGGCTGGTCCTGGTTTTCACGCGGCCGTAATCTATTTTCTGGAACTATATGCGGTTCGGGGGAATATGGGACTTTGGGTGGAAGATAGAACGGGATACTATGAAGACCGGGATTTTGTCAGAATGCGAAGGGACTATTTTTATCAGTGGTATTCGGATTTGATGAATCAGACGGTGGAGACCGCAGGCAGATCTGGCCGTCAAATGATTTGCTGGCCATCTGATTATTATCTTCCGGAAGAAAAAGAAGGAATGGTGGTTACTCACATCCGTCCGTTTCCTGTATGGGAGATTGAGCAAATTGTAAGGTCTGGTATGAGCATGGCTTTTGCCAAAGATTTTTTTATTTGGAATGAAGAAGAAAAGGATGCTTACTATTATCGGAACAGCGGCTTGGTAAGGATGAATCAGGAGTGTTATTTTATGCCGTCGGACCGGAGCCAGGAAGACAGAACAATCAATGAGGAGATTTTGAGGCTTTTGGAGAAGGCACTGGAGATGAAGCCAGACATTCCATTTCCAAAAGAGGAATATGTAAAGCTGTGTAATCTTGCAGGAAAAGAACCAATGAATCATAATCAGGCGCCGGAGCTTATGAAGGGAGCAGAGATCGGCTGTCGGAAAGGTCTGCTGTTTCGGACCATTGGCTGTATGCGGTTTGCAGTGCCAGGAACTTATCTTTATGATAACCGGCAGCAGGGGAATGGCCAACGGTACTACGATGGAAGAAATCAGAATAATCATGATTATTATATTTGTGCAGTCCACATGTCTGGACAGGCAGATTTTTATGAAGCGTCTTTTGAAAAGAAAAATATAGAACAGGTATTGGAGTTTACAAAGGATGGAGTAAAGTACAAGGTGGCAGTTTACCATCCAAGAGAGCTAAAGGAAAAAATGGTATTTTCCATGGCGGCTCAGGTGATTTGCAAAAGTCAGTTGACTATCATCAGCATCCATTATGACAGCAGAGAGGAACAAGATTGGGCGCTGGATTTGGTTCGGAAGGTTTGCATGGCATGAAAAGGGGTCAAGAGCTTCTGGAAGAAAGGAATAAAAATTTATGAAAACGTCAGTGCTTTTAAAGCGTTTTGTCCCATATTACAAAAGATATTGGAAGATAATGGCGTTTGATCTTTTTTGCGCGTCCCTTACAACCGTGTGCGAGCTTGTGTTTCCCATGGTTCTTCGGTATATTACCAATCAGGGGACAGCACAGCTTACCTCTCTTACGGTGGGAGTGATTTTGAAAATCGGAGGGATTTACTTTGCCTTGCGCATAGTGGATGGACTTGCGGCGTTTTATATGGCATACACAGGACATGTGATGGGAACCCGTATTGAGACGGACATGAGGCAGGATGCTTTTGAACATTTACAGAAGCTTTCGGACAGTTATTTTAACAATACGAAGGTGGGACAGATTATGTCACGGATTACCAGTGACTTATTTGATGTGACAGAGTTTGCCCACCATTGTCCAGAAGAATTTTTTATTGCTTTTTTAAAGGCACTTATTTCCTTTGTGGTACTTTCCAGAATCAATCTGGCCCTGACGGTGATTATTTTCGGATTCATTCCGGTTATGGTGCTGTCCTGCACGTATTTTAATTTAAAAGTCAAGAAAGCGTTTCGCAAGCAGAGGCAGCAGATTGGCGAGCTGAATGCCAGAATTGAAGATAATCTGCTGGGAAACCGTGTGGTGAGAGCTTTTGCCAATCAGAATATTGAGATTGAGAAATTTCGCCAGGATAATCAGGCATTTCTGAAGATTAAAAGGGAAAGCTATCTTTATATGGCGGCATTTCAGGACACCATACGAATGTTTGACGGACTGATGTATGTGGTGGTAATTGTGGCCGGGGGAATTTTTATGGTGAAGGGACGGATTGAACCTGGAGATCTGGTGGCATATACATTGTATGTGACCACCCTTCTTGTCACAATCCGCAGAATTATTGAGTTTGCTGAACAGTTTCAGCGGGGCATGACAGGAATTGAACGGTTCGCTGAGATTATGGATTCCCAGGTGGAAATTCTTGACGAGCCGGGGGCAAAGCCTTTGGATAAGGTAAAGGGAGAGATTTGCTTTCAGCAGGTCAGTTTTGAATATCCAGATGACCATAATTCGGTTTTGGAACATATTAATCTGACCATCCATCCGGGAGAAAAAATTGCTCTGGTGGGGCCTTCCGGTGGAGGAAAAACCACCCTATGCAATCTGATTCCCAGGTTCTATGATACGACCCGCGGGGGGATTTTCATTGACAAAAAGGAAATTAAAGAGATTACTCTCCAAAGCCTTCGAATGAACATTGGCATTGTGCAGCAGGATGTATATTTGTTTTCCGGTACAGTTTATGACAACATTTCTTATGGAAAGCCAGAAGCTTCCAGAGAGG
>ERZ808029.1167-NODE-1167-length-10143-cov-3.603119_pt1 | contig 10143 bp, 7 predicted proteins | sample MGYA00380185_ERZ808029 | MGnify/ENA primary metagenome ERZ808029 (study PRJEB31490, sample SAMN06133404) | mouse gut metagenome | isolation source: M2_3 | host: mice | place: China: Chengdu | collected 2015-05 ... | reverse complement strand
AAGTGTGGATGCGGTTTATATAAGGTCATTGCCGGAAAAACATTATGAAGACATAAAAAGGGCTATTATCTGTGGGAAGCATGTTTTATGTGAGTCACCGATTGCATTGAACAGAAAGGAAACGGAACAGTTGTTTGATTTAGCAAAGAAAAAGAATGTTATTTTGATGGAAGCTATAAAGACAGCATATTCCACAGCATTTTCCAGATTGATACTGCTTATAAAAGCAGGAAAAATCGGTCAGGTAATTTCCGTAGATTCAACCTGTACCAGCCTTAGAAATCACAATGAAATGGAGTGTACTGATTGGAATGGGATTTTTGAATGGGGACCCACTGCTTTACTTCCCGTTTTTAAACTGTTAGGGACACAGCCTAAAGATTATAGAATGGTTACTCATTTTAGTGATATAGGTCAGAAATTTGATAGTTTTACAAAAATAGATTTTGTATATGAACATGCAGTAGCATCTATTAAGGTTGGAGATGGTGTGAAATCAGAGGGGGAATTGATTATTTCCGGAACAAAAGGCTATGTGTATGTTCCGGCGCCATGGTGGAAAACGGACTATTTTGAGATTCGTTATGAAAATCAATCAAATAATAAAAGATATTTTTATCAGCTGGAGGGTGAAGGAATCCGTTATGAACTGGTAGCTTTTGTCAGAGCTATGGAACGTGGAAATTGTATATCGAATATAGATAAAAATGTTTCATTAAAAATTTCACAAATTATGAGCGATTTTATTAACCAAAATAATATGGTGCGCATTTAACACTAGTTTTATTTGGGAAAAATAAGTTTCTTCAATTAGGCTTTTGGGAATAACCCCAAAAGCCTGTTATACTTTAGCCAGGATCGGATCAAGAAGTTGTCGTACTTCTAATGTGCATTCTGCATAGAGCTGTAGGAATTCAAGAAAGGGAAAGATGCCAAAATACTGCCCAACATAAATGATAACGGATTTGGGCCTGGTTTCCTTGTAGTTCTTTACTACAATTGGCAGGGATTTCCCAACATAGGCTTTCCCTTCATCCAGGTTCTTGTATACCTGAAAATAAAGGTATCCTACCAGTGTCATTACGATATGGTAGGTAATATAGTTATATTTCGTGCTTTTAAAATCCTCCAGTTTCCAGAAATCCTTCATCTGACGGAAATCCTCTTCGATTTCCGGGCGCAGTTCGTAGGTATTTATGATCTGCCGTGCTGTCTTGCTGGTATCCGTTGTCATAAATACGAAATATTTATCCGTCTTTTTATCATGTACTACACAGGCATTGATCGGGGCATCCTGTTCCGGCTCACCGCTTTCCCACAACGGACCCAGGCCTGTCACCAGTTGGATCTCCTGTTCCTTCCTTTTCCGGTTGGGATGTTTCTGCCATTTTCCGTTGGTGGTGGCCAGCTTTACTGCATCCTCGTAGATGGTCATATTCTCCCTTGCGGGCAGGTAGGTGTCTACTTTGCGGACTGTCTTGAGATAGTTGGTCATCTCCCGTGACAGGAATCCCCTGTCATTGATTAGGATGTCATGTTCACGAAGGCAGGGGGTATTCATAAGCATCTGCCTGCACTGTTCCATATCATGGGTTTTAAGTGTGCCAAACACAACATCCTCCGCTATCCCTGAATCATCCAGGACACCTCTCAGGACGCCAAGCTTGTACCCGCGCATGGTTTTCCCATCTATTTTTACTACGGAAGAGTTCTCATAATTTTCATTGTCCAGATTGACAAGAACCTTTGTGCAGTCCAGGATGTGAATATAGGGCTGGATATCCAGTTTTTCCATCAGATATTTCTGAACATAGCAATTATAGAAGGAAACCCACTCTTGACTGGTGTATTTTGCAAGAAGTTTGCGCATTACGCTTTCTGAAAAAAGCCCTTCATTCACATCCCTCTCATTATCCCAGATGTTCCATCCCAGTTCGGCCAGGAGTTCTGCTTCCGTCACGGCAAAAGGGACATCGGTAAGGCTGGTTTTGCATTTGAGTTTAGCGGCAACGGCAAGGCACAGCAGGATATGGAAAGGGATATGGCTGTTGTCCCTGCGTTTGTCCGGCAGGGTCTGTGCGAGGGAATCGATAAGCCCCCTTTTTTTCATCGTAAGAATGATATCATCGATCAGGTTAGGGAATGACATATCTGCTGCATCTATTTTTCCTGTGCGTATCGCATCATAAACCTTTTTCTTATCTTTCCTGCATATCTGAATCATAAGCCACCTCTATTTTGGTTTGTAAGGGAAATCCCCCATTTATTATAACAGGTTTTTGAGGACTTGACCAAAAGACTTATTGAAGATAAGTTTGGGAAGTCTTGACAAATACTTTTCAAACTGATATGATTCAAAATGGGACGAAGGCGTCAGGGAAAATGCAGGCTGCATAATTTCCCGGCGCCTTCGTTTTGCGTTTTCAGGAAAAATTTAAAAACATCAAAAAATGAAAGACGAAAAAGATCAAAATAACAGAGCGGACAGAAAAAGGAACGGGTGAAAGAACAACATTTTGCCCATGCCGGTCAGTGCTGTGAGATTTGCATAGAAGGGAGGAAACGATGAACAAATACAGCAAGGAAGATATTATCCGTCTTGTGGAGGAAGAGGATGTGGAGTTTATCCGTCTTCAGTTTACGGATATTTTTGGTATGCTGAAAAATGTGGCGATTACATCCAGCCAGCTTGAGAAGGCGCTGGATAACCGATGTATGTTTGATGGTTCTGCCATTGAGGGATTTGTGCGGATCGAAGAATCGGATATGTACCTGCATCCGGATTTGAATACATTTGAGATTTTTCCGTGGCGTCCCCAGCAGGGGAAGGTGGCAAGGCTGGTGTGCGATGTGTATCGGCCAGGAGGAGAACCTTTTGAGGGAGATCCTCGATTTGTATTGAAAAGGGTATTGAAAGAGGCAGCAGACATGGGGTATACTTTTCTGGTAGGTCCGGAGTGTGAGTTTTTTCTGTTTCAGACCGATGAAGAGGGAAAGCCTACTACAAAGACCCACGAGATGGCAGGATATTTTGATGTGGGTCCCATTGACATGGCGGAGAATGTGCGTCGGGATATTGTGCTGAATCTTGAGGAGATGGGATTTGAGATTCAGGCGTCTCACCATGAGATTGCTCCGGCCCAGCACGAGGTGGATCTTCAGTATGCAGATGCACTCACTACAGCAGATAATCTGATGACTTTTAAGATGGCGGTGAAAACCATTGCAAGGCGTCATGGGCTTCATGCCACATTTATGCCAAAACCTCTGGCAGGTGTCAATGGTTCCGGGATGCATATTAATATGTCGTTGGCAGACAAAGAGGGCAGGAACCGGTTTGTGGATGAATCGGACCCGTTGGGATTAAGCCGTGAAGCATATCATTTTATGGCAGGGATTTTAAAGCATATAAAGGAAATTACAGTATTGACCAATCCTTTGGTAAATTCTTATAAGCGTTTGGTTCCAGGTTATGATGCGCCGGTTTATATTGCCTGGTCTGCTGCCTCCAACCGCAGTCCTCTGATTCGGATTCCCTCTTCCAGAGGAAGCAGCACCCGAATGGAGCTTCGCTGTCCCGACACGGCAGCCAATCCTTATTTGGCTCTGGCCGCATGTCTGGCTGCAGGGTTGGATGGAATCCGGCAGAAGATGGAACCACCGGCAAGTGTGGATGACAATATTTATGATATGACTGGGGAGGAACGGCGGCAGAGAGGAATTGAGTGGCTCCCGGAAACGCTGGGAGAAGCTTTGGAGATATATGAAAAAAGTGAGTTTGTGAAAAAACTTTTGGGCAGGCATATTTTCTGTAAATATCTGGAAGCAAAAGAGGCAGAGTGGAAAAAGTTTCGTGCTGAGGTCACAGACTGGGAAGTGGAAGAGTATTTGTATAAATTTTAAGGGGGAATGGAGGAAAAATTTGCAATATAGAAATAGTAAAAGAAATCGGGAGTAATATTTGCTGGGAGAAATGGACGTATTAGGAACCGCTTGGAGATAACGGATACTTTAAGATTCATGCAGTTAAGTATTCGAACGGTTGTTATGTGTAGCCATGTATCAGGGGAATCATCTGCCGGGAGGTGAGAGTTTGGCGAATGTGATTGTGGCGTTTTCGAAACCAGAGGATGCCCGAAGTATTAAGAATATACTGGCAAGAAGTGGATTTTCGGTGGCTGCGGTCTGTAATTCCGGCACTCAGGCATTGACACAAATGGGGAATCTAAGCAGCGGGCTGGTGGTGTGCGGATACCGTCTGGCGGACATGTTATATAGGGAACTGCATGACAATATGCCGTCGGAATTTGCTATGTTGATGATTTCATCGCCCAGCAAATGGGACTCAAATATGCCGCCGGACATGGTGTGTCTGCCTATGCCTCTAAAGGTACACGATTTGGTATCCACCTTGGAGATGATGGCCCAGGCACAGGCAAGAAGGCGCAGGAGAGAACGTCAGAAGCCAAAGAAAAGGAGCGACCAGGAAAAGGGAGTTATGGACCAGGCTAAAAAGCTTTTGATGGAACGAAATGGGATGAGTGAAAATGAAGCCCATCGGTACATACAAAAGTGTAGTATGGACAGTGGAACCAATCTGATGGAGACGGCTCAGATGGTGATAAGCTTGATTAATATATAAAGGGTTAGATATAGTACAAACAAGATCTGTTTTTGGGAAACGGAAAACAAGCTGCGTTAGAAAATGAATAAGGGAATGTTAGCGGATTGCAGCAGGAGGGACAAATGAAGTTTACAAAGATGCAGGGGATTGGAAATGATTATGTTTATGTAAATTGCTTTGAGGAGCAGGTCAATAATCCGGCACAGGTGGCGAAAATGGTCAGCTGCCGCCATTTTGGAATTGGCTCAGACGGATTGATTTTGATTGGCCCGTCAGAGGTGGCAGACTGTCAGATGAGGATGTTCAATGAGGACGGCAGTGAAGGGGCAATGTGTGGTAATGGAATCCGGTGTGTGGGAAAATATGCGTATGATCATGGAATTGTAGACCGGCTTCAGATTACCGTGGAGACAAAGGGGGGAATCAAGACTCTGCACATGGAAGAAAAGGACGGGAAGGTGTTTTCCGTACAGGTGGATATGGGAGTGCCAAGGCTGACCGGTAAGCTTCCGGAACCGATTGTGGTGGAGGGGAGAGAGCTGGAGTTTGTGGGGATGGATGTGGGAAATCCTCATGCGGTTTATTTTCTTCCGGATATTGATGGGTTGGAACTGGAGAAAATTGGTCCGGCTTTTGAGTGTCATCCCCGATTCCCGGATCGGGTAAATACGGAATTTGTCTGTGTTGAAAACCGAAACCAGATGCGGATGCGGGTATGGGAGCGGGGGAGCGGGGAGACACTTGCCTGCGGTACTGGGGCAACCGCTTGCGCGGTGGCGGCCATGATGTTGAATTTGGTGGAAGATTCGGTGGAGGTGGTTTTAAAAGGGGGAAGCCTGAAGATTTACTGGGACCGAAAGAGCGGTCACGCATTTATGACCGGTCCGGCAGAAGAGGTGTTTTGGGGGGAGATTCCAGTGGGAAAGTAAACTTTTCGGATGATGTGCAATTCACAGACACAGATAGCCAGTCTGGTGATACAGACAAGGAAAGACAGATGAAACCAAAGAAACAGGCAACGGACAGACTCCTTTTACATACTGTATACCAGAGCAGTATGTGGAAGGAGTTATTATTTTGGCTGAAATAAGAAGAGTGATGATTGACGCAGGACATGGAGGAGAGGAGCCTGGGTCGATTTATGAAGGACGCAGGGAAAAAGATGACAATCTGAAGCTTGCCCTGGCAGTAGGAGAGATTTTAAGCAGAAACGGGGTGGATGTACTTTATACCAGAGTAACCGACGTGTATCAGTCGCCTTTGGAAAAGGCTCAGATTGCCAATCGTTCCGGAGCGGATTATTTTGTATCAATTCACAGAAACGCCATGCCAATACCAGGATCTGCGTCAGGAGTTCAGACCCTGGTGTATGAAAATGAAGGGGTGGCGGGACTGATGGCGGACAATATTAATCAGGCCTTGATAAAGACCGGGTTTGCAGACCTGGGGGTGATTGAACGGCCTGGAATTATCGTGCTGCGCAGGACACAAATGCCGGCTGTGCTGGTAGAGGCCGGTTTTTTGGACAATCCGCAGGATAATCAGAAATTTGACCGGGATTTCAATGCCATTGCACAGGCCATAGCAGATGGTATTCTTAATACCATCCGGGAGGAGGAAACCGGACCGGAGTATTACCAGATTCAGGTAGGAGCATTTCCGGACCGGGAGACCGCAGAACGGATGGTAGGGCAGCTTCGGGAGCAGGGATTGCCCGGTTTTGTGGTTTTGGATGACGGCATGTATAAGGTTCGCGCCGGGGCTTTCCTGAATCTGGATAATGCAGCACGGATGGAACAGACATTACGCAACTATGGCTATAACACCTTCATGGTGCGGGAGGGAGCCAGAGCGTAAGGGCCTACATTTCGGGTACCGGAGTTGGTCGGGCCGGATCAAAGATATCTTCCGCATGGAACAAATCTGCCAGTTTTCGTTCTCTGCCTTCACTTTCAGCAGTGATATCTTTCCACATCCGGTATCCGTCCAGGTTCCGGCGTCCCTGGCGCAGATAATTGTCCCCAATCTGAACCCAGTACTCATTGGAATCTACATTGCAAAAATAACGGAAGCCAGCATTGTACAGGTAGGTGAACCGTTCGTTTTCCCACGTATAAGGATGCCAGTCGCTGATGTCATTGCCAAAGGGGTAGAGGATAATGTCAATCGGTCCAATAAGGCTGTCCACTTGATTCTCCCATTTATCCGTATCAGCGTGGAAACGATCCATATCGATCTCTCCCATCATCAGATGGCCCCAGCTGTGGGAAGCTAACTCCCACCCGTTATCTTTGAGACATTTGGCTACCTTTGCTGCTTCCATCCGGTCCTGTTCATAGGTCGGGGAACCAGCATATTTGTCAGAGGTCCGGTAGCCTAAGATTCCCTCATAGCCAGTAAAAGCGATGACAGCTCTGGCGCCTTTGTAAGAAAAATCCGGGTGTTTTTGAATAAAATCTTCCAGTATGGGAACCAGGTCATAGGAACCAACTGATACGGTTCCGTCGTCAAGTTTCATCTCACAGGTAGGTTTACCATCTTCTCCAATAATCATTCGGGAGGCAAAACCGTCTCCGTCCATATAAGGATAATAGCACACATCATCCTGCGAGATCACAAGAGGACGTTTTCCCTCTGGGAGCAGAATTGTGCCAGGTTTCATAATTGTGTTACCATTCTCGTCCTTTGTCTCATAAGCCATATCATGCATGCGCACAAGAACAAAGCCCTTTTCATACAAGGATTCAAGAATCTTTTCAAATTCACCAGTAGTGGTCATAACCTGATTGTAGCCATCGGAATCGTCTTCTCCGTCAAATGCTTTTTGATTGTCCACAACAAGAGAATGAAAAAAAATGTGGGTAACTTCGCTGATTTTTACCTTAACCAGAGACGACCGGGCTGTTTCATAGGCAGCGATTGTTTCCTGGATGGCAGGGTCAGACCCGTATTCACTGTTTGATTGTAAAAGGGCGATGGCAGCATCATAATCATAACCAGAGGCAAGGGCATCTGCCTGTGCAAGAAGTTTTCCTACGGGAGAATCTACAAAAAATACAGTGCTGCTGGAATCTTCTGTAAATTCTTCCGAACTGGACAGGCTGGTCTCCACCACGATAACAGGGAGTTTATCGGTTTGTGTGGCGGTGGGATCTAAATTTTTCTTAATCAGGAAAACGCTAGTACTGGAAAGTCCGGCTAACAGAAGGCAGCTGGCAGAGATGACCAGTTGCTTTAACTGATGGTCTGTTTTGCTGGTGATACCGATTCTTTTATTTTTACTGTTTTTCATTATTAACTCCATTTGTTCCATTTATATGATAAATTCAATTGATTGTTTTAAAGCATGATACAATCTCTCAAGGCGATCTTAAGGCGATAAGAGCTTATAAGAATAATATAACATAGATTTTTAAAAATAGCCATACATTAATATATAGCAGAATGAACTGAGGGATAATATGAGAAGACTTTTAATTGGATTGTGTACGGGCAGCTTAATGCTTGCGCCGCCTCCCCAGGTGGCAGGGACAGAAACCGTGGTTTTAACCGGAGCAGAGGCAGCAGAAAACTTCGAGACACAAACAGCAGAAGCAGTATCGTCGGCTGCAGAAGCAGATTCTTCCACAACAGAAGCAGTAAAGACCATGTCTCAGACTGTGGAGACATCGGTTATGAAAGCAGAGAATCCATCGTCAGATGGAGCCACAGGGCTGGAGATCTCTGCACCCAGTGCGGTGCTTATGGAGGCGTCTACAGGAAAAATAATCTATGAAAAAGATCCGGACCGGCAGAGGCGGCCAGCCAGCATTACTAAAATTATGACCCTGATTTTGATTTTTGATGCCATTGATTCTGGAAAAATTAAACTGACCGATGAAGTAGTGACCAGTGCCTATGCAAAATCCATGGGCGGCTCTCAGGTGTTTTTGGAGGAAGGGGAGGTTCAGACTGTAGAAACTCTGATTAAATGTATTGTAGTGGCCTCTGGCAACGACGCTTCCGTGGCCATGGCTGAATACATAGCGGGAACCGAAGGGGAGTTTGTGAATCAGATGAATGAACGGGCGGCTGGCCTTGGAATGACAGGAACCCATTTTGAGGATTGCTGCGGATTGACTGATTCCGGGACCCATCTGACAACGGCAAGAGATATTGCTGTTATGTCCAGGGAGCTGATCACAAAATATCCTCAGATTCATAACTATTCCACGATCTGGATGGAAAATATTACACATGTGACGAAACAAGGAACAAAGGAATTTGGTTTGTCCAACACCAACAAATTGTTGAAGATGGCAACAAATTTTCAGGTGACTGGTCTGAAGACAGGTTCCACTTCCCTAGCAAAATATTGTCTTTCTGCCACAGCTGAAAAAGACGGGGTGAGACTGATTGCCGCAATTATGGCAGCGCCAGATTATAAGGCCCGGTTTGCAGATGCTCAGACTTTATTAAATTACGGTTATGCCAATTGCAGGTTATATGAGGACCATGAGATGCCTGAGCTTCCGGAAGTTTTTGTGAGAAACGGAGTAAAAGACACAACAACTTTGAAATATAAAAGCGGATTTTCCTATTTAGGAATTGAGGGAGAAGATTTTCAGGCAGTGGAAAAGAAGCTTTTAACGCCTGAGGAACTTCCAGCGCCTGTGACACCGGGAGATTCTGTAGGAGTATTAAGGTATGAGCTGGGAGGAAAGGTGCTGGGGGAAGTGGAAATTCTGGCGGCAGAGGAAGTGGCAAAGGCAGGATATAAAGATTATTTCCGAAAGACTCTTGGTGCATGGTTGATGGAAGCGGCAAAAGGGGAAAGAAAGTAGGGCAGATTTGCAATCAACTCTGGAAATCCTGTACAAAAGATGTTATAATAAAATCGCTTAGGAAGGAAATTTCCGGAAAGAACTGCCGGGAAAACTACATTAACTGAAGGAGGGCGTCTCAAGTGAGATTAGTAACACGTTCGGATTTTGACGGACTGGTATGTGGTGCATTGCTGCTGGAAGCAGGTATTATTGATAGTTGGAAATTTGCACATCCAAAAGATCTGCAGGATGGCCTTGTAGAGATTAATGACAATGACTGTTTGGCAAATGTACCTTTCGTAGAAGGTTGCGGTCTTTGGTTTGACCACCACTCCAGTGAACATGAAAGACTGCAGCTGCAGGGAAAGTATAAGGGGGAAAGCCGTATGACCCCGTCCTGCGCAAGAATTATTTATGAATATTATGGCGGAGCGGAGCGCTTTCCTCAGTTTGGAGAGATTATGGAGGCTGTGGATAAAGTAGATTCCGGCAATTTGACCATGGATGAGGTGCTTAATCCCACAGGATGGATTTTGATCGGATTTTTGATGGACCCCAGGACCGGACTGGGCAGATGGAGACAGTTTTCCATTTCCAATTACCAGCTGATGGAGATGCTTTTGGAGGCATGTCGTGTAAAAACCACAGCAGAGATTTTGGCTTTGCAGGATGTCCAGGAGAGGATTGATGTTTATGAAGAGCAGACCGAGAAAT
>ERZ808029.1164-NODE-1164-length-10181-cov-3.504553_pt1 | contig 10181 bp, 15 predicted proteins | sample MGYA00380185_ERZ808029 | MGnify/ENA primary metagenome ERZ808029 (study PRJEB31490, sample SAMN06133404) | mouse gut metagenome | isolation source: M2_3 | host: mice | place: China: Chengdu | collected 2015-05 ... | reverse complement strand
AAGTATGAATTAAAAATGCTCGACAAAACGAATATGTGGAAAATGATTCTTGGCATTGGTGCGTCAGCAGGGGCAGTATTCGCATTCGTCTTAGAATTAATAAAATTTTTTGGAGGTAGATAAACATGAACAATATTAATTGGAAATTACGTTTGAAAAGCAAAGCATTTTGGTTGGCGGTGATTCCAGCATTGGCATTAGCGGTGCAAGCAATTGCTGCAGTGTTTGGATTTGAGTACGATTTTGGTGACTTGGTCAATAAACTGATTGTTGTAGTAAACACAGTATTTGCAGTGCTTGTGATTATTGGTATCGTCAATGATCCAACAACTACAGGTATTGCCGATAGTCAACAGGCGCTTACTTATGAGCAACCCAAAAGCGATACAGTTGATTATGGTGATGGCCAAGAGTTTACGACAAAAACAGTTTATCCGAAAAATGACGAAGAAGACAAAGCGTAGCCAATAGGCTGCTCTTTTTTTGCGCAGAAAGGAAGATATGAAATGACTGTATCAGCAAATACGATTTTAACCGAAGCAAGAAAGTACCTCGGTATTGTAATGGGAACTACTTCCCATAAAAGCATCGTTGATAAGTACAATGCAACAAAACCACTTCCAGTTGGCTATCAAGTGAAATACACCGATGACTGGTGTGATACGTTTGTCAGCTTTATCGGAATTAGTACAGGCGCAACCGATTTAATCGGTCGTGAATGTGGCGTACAGCGCCATATTGACATCTTTAAATCAAAAGGTATTTGGATTGAAGATGGAAGAATTACACCTAAAGCAGGAGACATTGTCTGCTTTAACTGGGATGATGCGACACAATCCAACGATGGATGGGCGGATCATATTGGATTCGTTGAATCTGTTGCGAATGGCGTGGTCACCACTATTGAAGGCAATTATGGTCGCCAAGTAAAACGACGTACGATGCCTGTAGGATGGGGCTATATCCGAGGGTATGCTCGTCCAGCTTATGGTACTTCGGCATCAGCAGGTGGAACAGCAGGGCAAAAAACGATTGAAACAATCGCAAAAGAAGTGATCAATGGCGCTTGGGGGAATGGTGACGACCGCAAGAAGAAACTAGCGGCTGCCGGTTACTCCTATGATGCAGTACAAGCGAAAGTCACTGAGTTGTTAAAAGGCTCTTCAAGCAGTCAAGTATCAACCAATCCATTTGCCAATATCACTGTAAATGATAAATGGGATACTGATCTAAACAAATACCTGCAAAGGTACTACAGTCTGAAAACAGTAGATGGTATTATCTCTGGTCAAATTAAAGGCGCTTGGAATGCAGGAATCATCGGTATCACCTTTGGTACTGGTGGCAGTGATCTAGTGGCAGCTATTCAAAATGATCTGGGTCTTACAGTCGATAGAAACATGGGGCCAGGAACTATTGGTAGTATGCAAAGCAAAGCAGGTACTACCAAGGATAAGGAAATCACGAATCCGTCTGCATTGGCCAAGAAGATCAAGCAGAACCTAAAAACAAAAGGAAAACCATGGTAAACAAAAAGCCCGCTAAGGCGGGTTTTTATAGACCGATTATTAAATAATGAATCATTTATCACTAATATTAAAATCCTTGACATAATAGTTATTGAAAACATCTTTAATCCCGTTCATTAGATAATTACATTGGTCTTTAGATGTGAAACCTTGGTTGAAGTGGGAAACACTGTTTCTTATGTTAAAAATATTTTTTATCATAGTTTTTTCTCTTTTCCTGATTGAAATAGGTTTTCTACTCATATAACCAATGTAATCATTATATGTTGCATTATCTGGAAACTGTTTATCGAGTATACTGTTTTTTTCAAGAATCAAGTAGAGCAAGTGTTCGAGCACGCCTCCTAGACCAGCTGCGCAGACAAACCACTTTTCATGTTCATATGAGTAAATGCATTCTTGTAATTCGGCCTTGAATTGTTGATTATTGATTGCTTCGAACATGTTTTCTAAATTGTATTTCCTAGCTCTAATTAAAGCTTTGTCAAAGTTGATACTTTCAATTGTGGGCTTAATAAAATGATCTACTTTTTCATATTCACTTTTTACCCATCTAGAAATAATAGATTTCAAATTTCGACTGCTACTGTTTATGGTGGAAGAAATTAAATTTTGTGATGATATGTCTTTTATAATATTATTAGAAATCAAATATCGTTTCATTTCTGTTCCACTTAACTTAGAAACAGAGTAATCTTTTGTAGCGTCAATGCAATCATGAAAAACAACATCATCCTTATCACTTTTCTCAGCAAAGATTTCGACCATTGCAGGATTATCTAAATCTGAAACTAGAACGACATGAAGTTTGATAGAGCCCACTAACCAGTAAAAAAGTTCTTTGTCATTTTCATCTAAGTTCATTTGATCAGTCAATTGATAATATTTTTCTTTCGAAAATGTAAGGAGTAGATTTTTTATTTGATCGGAATCCTCCGGTATTTTACCTGTATGCCAGATATTTACAATCGCTGAGATTGACTCCTCTTCCATAAAATTCAATTTATCCTTGGTAACTGTCATTAGTTCTCTCCTCTCTTTCATTTGCTGTAACACTGACAATAAGAGTATAATATTTTACACATGCGAACAGAAAGAGAACGTAAAAAGCTTCCTTACTCATTTAAGAGCAGGGAAGCTTTTTTATTGTATTCAAAAGTTAATTTACTTGCAGTATCCAAGTTTATCCTTTAGATTATTAGGTGCGTGCAATACTCTACGAGGAGTATTAGGCGGTAAAGCTTGGGGAAGTGTGCCTAGTACTCTTCGATTTTTTTATTTTAGCATTATTTCAATGTAATAGATATTATTGATTAGAAAATCGTCATAAATTGGTTGAGTTTGATTAATAAAAGATGTATCGTAGTCTCATACCCAAGATGTTTATTTTTCGTTTACTCTTTCGAGATCCACTCTATCATAACTAGGGTGGATTTTTTGTTGAAATAAAAACTAAGTTCTTGTAGAATGGAATCATAGCCTTAACCGGGGCTATTTCATTTTATATCTTTTTTCAGGCCCACTCTCCTTGAGGGTGGGTTATTTTTGAGCAAATGGTTTGAAAGATTCGGAAATAGTTAATATAATCAAATCACCTTATAAAAAACTTTTTCATCTAATTGTGCCACTCCTCCCCGGGAGTGGTTATTTTTTTACAAAAAAAGCACAGCATATTCTCATATGCCGTGCAAGTGGAACTATGTTCCGTCATCATAATAATTATCATATAGTAATTCACTCAAAAAACAAAGTATAACGCTTATCGAATATTGATATTTTCAAATTCAATCATAATCTTCGTTTTACCAATCACCGAATACTTCTTCACAACAAACTGCTTACGATCATTATACTCACCAGCAACGACAATCTGCATTCCCTCATCCACATCGGCTAAGAAGTTCAAACTGTGTGCAGCAATCAAGCAGTTAACTTCATTAAGCGAAAACCGCACCAAAGGGGTCTTGCTCATCTTCAGTACTCGTATCTTCGAAACTACACCTTTCATCGATTTCATAACAATCGCCTCCATAAGCTTGTACATAATAGCGACAATCCGTTTTACCTAGTGTGACCGCAACATAAAAATCGACACATTTTGCGCCGTATAAGTCTTCCTGTGACTCAGAAATACTGTCCGGAAAATCATTTATAAACTCAGAGAGAGATAGGTAGCCTTGCTCATACATGGTTATTAAATTCATCTTAGTTACCGCCGGGCTTATACTTAATACTAGAATCATATCTTCGAAGTATCTTGTCTTGTGTCCTAACATGATCGAATAAATAATCTTCGCCATCGATCTTGAATACAAACGCCAGTTCTTCCGAATATCCGCTATAACTGACGGGGACGGTAAAGTACGGCTTACCAAAATTTTGCATAGTCATAGCAAACTGTTCATATAGCAGGTGCGCTGGACCCATTCTTTCTATAAACTCATAGTAGTAGCGTTCAAAAGCATATGTCCGTTGGTGCGCAAGTGGTATTTGCATATCAATCACTCCTCGCAAGAATTATACGAACGTTTGTTCTTTTTGTAAAGGAAGAAAACCAATAAAGCGAAAAAAAATATTTTGCACCAATTTTGCATTAATCTTGAAAATAAGCTTCTAAATCAATGATATTAATGGGGGTTTTAGGCTTGTACTCTCCTTATGAAGAAACCAGAAGAACCCTTGATTATATAAGGAATACTTATATATCAAGGGTTCTTGCATTTTTTTAAATGTAAGAAAGCGGAAGAAAACTAGAGAAAATAGAATGATTTTGCACCAATTTTGCACGAGAATATGGATTCATGCAAACAGCTCACCCATTGTCGTGCTAACGATTTGAGACTCTTTTTGTTCCATTTCATCAAGAATATGCTGATAAATACCTAATGTCGTTTCAATTTTTTTATGGCCCAAACGTCTGGAAACGTATTTTAGATTAACACCTTGATAGATAAGTATTGATGCATGTGTATGTCGAAGTCCATGAAAGTTTATCGGTTGATCTATTCCAATTTTCTTTTGATGTTTCTTCAACGTTTTGTTTACTGCAGAGTTTGATATTAACTCCATATCGTCATTTAGGAAAACTAGATTTTTCTCATTCTTTAGTATCCTACCAAAATAATATTCACGTTGATGTTTCTTTAATTGTTTTAAAAGGTCAAGAGTGAAGTCGTCAACAGTAATAAGGCGCATTGATTGGTAATTCTTTGTATTTGAAAAGTCTTGTTTGTATACATAGTCCCATGTTTTCTCAACCCTAACAGTTTTATCTTCAAAATCTATACAGTTCCAAGTCAATCCAAGTATCTCCGCATATCGCATTCCTGTAGCAATACCTAAAAGAATCATATATCTAGATACGTAGGTTGGCTTGATGCCATCAATCAAAGAATTTGTGAGTTTTTTGGTTTCATTGTAGCTTAGGAATTTATCTCTATCTGATTTATCTGAAATACCACCACGAGATGAAACCTTATAAGTAGGGTCTTTAAAAATAATTCCTTCTTGCAGTGCATCTTGGATCGCTGCTTTCATATAGATGTGAATTTTTGAGACAGTGGAGGATCGTCTTGTTTTAGCAAATTCATTCAACTTCTGCTGATAAATTTTCCTATTCAAATCTTTAAGTTTTATTCCTTTGAAATTTGCTTCCGCAAATTTTATAGATTTTTCTATATCTGCATCATTTGCTTTTGAAAATTTTCCTTTTCTATAAACTTCATACCATTCTCGAAAATAAACAGGAAACTCTTGATCAGCATCAGAAATTTTAAACCCTTCAGTTAGTTTCTTTTCAATAGCAGCTGCAGCTAAATGAGCTTCTTTTTTTGTAGCAAATTTTCCTTTTGTTTTTGTTTTATATTTACCATCAGTATCTTTATAAGAAACACGATACTGCCATCCATTATCTTTCTTTTGAATACTAGCCATATTGATTCAACTCCTTAGTTTTGCTACAATAGGCATGACTAAATAAGCCTTACGTTTATTTGGGTCCAGCACGTCCTCGACCGCCAAGAAGAGGGACGTGTTTTCTTATTATTTGAGACTAAAGAAAACTTTAGAATTAAAATCGGTGAAAGAAATTAAAGTATCATCACCTGTGGGAACTAATAATGCAACTTTACCTGAAAGTTCTCCACCTTCATAAAGTTCTTTATATCCAAACTCACTACCTTCTGAAAATGTACCATAAGTATCTTGTGCAACCTCTTCACCGTTAGAGCTAATAGGTGTAAAAGAAGGCATTGCGTAGTACGGCTCATCTTGACTACCTTTATTCATCTTCATTTTAACATCAAATACTAACCATTCTTTTCCTTCTGGAGCAGCTTCATTGTACTCATTTTCAGAGAGCAAAAAATCGTAAGCTTCCTGACCACGCAAAGGATTGCTGATCGTCATAGAAATATTAGAATTGATTTCTGTTCCATCTTCCGCATAGTAAGTGTTATCAAATGTTGCTGTACTTCCTAACGGAACAGGGTTAGAACGTTTGCCGACAGCACTTTCTTCGGCAGTACTAGAAGAAGCTGGTTCACTAGTAGCAACAGCTGTACTTGATGAATTAGAAGATACCTTAACTTCTGACTCTCCGCTGCTACAAGCCGCTAAAGTAATACCACATAAAGTAACTAGCCCTAAACTTAATAATTTTTTCATTTCAAATACTCATTCCTTTGTTATAATATATTTGTACATTCTTAGGAATGAGCCTAGCTTTTAGAAGTTGCAGCTTCTAAAGGCTTTTTTTATCCAAAAACTCTCAAAGGTTCGACTAATATAAACTCATTGTCGAACGTAAATTTGAAGTTGCGATGATAGTGAAATTTACCGAATTTGTTAAAGTAATGGACTAAAGCATCTTCGAAAAAATCGGGAGTTACATCTAGGTATTCACTGCATTCGTAGATATTAGTGCAACCATTCAGTCCGCATTCTAAAAGATCATCAAGTGTGATCAAAATTTCAATTCCAAACCTTCTAGCTTTCCATTCCTCTTTCCAAGATCCAGAAGCTTTGTAGTCAATAATGTTACCAACGGTCTTTTTATGATGACCATATTCTTCGGCTAAGACAACCTTCTTTTTTCTATTAGTTTTGGTTTTATCTAGGTAAATTCGGTTGCTTCTATATAGACCAGTATAACCAGTATCTTCTTCAAGCGGTAATTCGATAACCGGAATTTCATTCATAACTTTATCCAAAAGATTTTCATAATCATCCATTTGCAACCCTACTTACCATCAAATTTTTTATCAGCTTCATCAAGATATCGATTAAGTTCGATAAATTCTTCTTGAGTAATCCTTTTGTTAGGATCGTCGGAGTGGGCAGCAATAGTGAAGTTTTCTTTATTCTGTTCGTGCATTTTGTATTTAGCAAAGTCGAGTACATCATCTTTTTTACTAGCATCTAGATTTTGGAAAATATCTATTAATTCAATTTGTTTTGGATCTACTTCATTCGAAAAAGTAGATTCATGGATTTCTCTGGTCATTGGCGAGTCCATTCCCATGAGCCATGCTTCATTTACTTCTAAAGCATTTGCCATAAGAAAGATGTTATCTTGTTTCGCTTCGTATTTCCCATTTATATAGTCGCTGATAGAGTTACGACCAATTCCAGTACGTCTAGCTAATTCAGCTTGAGATATATTTTTATTTTTTAAAGCTATTTTTAGCCGATCAGAAAAGTTGTTCATTATTCTGTACACCCCTTTACAATGATTATACTGTTAAGAATTCTGAATAGCAAGTAAAAGATACAGAAAACTGAACAAAATGTGTTGACATTCTTTTTTTTATAAACTATGATGGATTTGTACAGAAAACCGAACAGTTTGGAGGGGAAAAGAATGAAAAAAATAGACATTGTCTACGATTATGAATTGCTGAAGGATAAAATATCGGAAAAAGGACTTACTCAAGAAACCTTAGCACCTAAACTAAATATGAGCAGAACTTCGTTGAATCTAAAATTGAATAGCAAGTCAAACTTCACGCAAACTGAGATTAAAGTTATGGCTGAATTGCTAAATATTCCTTCAAAAGAACTGGGGAATTATTTTTTTAAAGGTTTTGTACAGAAAAGTGTACAAAATATCAAGGAGGTGATTTAATGTCTCAAACCATTGAAATCAATACACCGATTCAAATCTTAATACCTTCACATTTAAAAGTTGTGGAAATTGAAGAATATGAATCATTAAAGAAAAAAGATTTGATGGGTCAAACTTGGACGATGGATGATCTTAAGGAACGGCTGCAAACTACTGACGAAGATTGGATAAAGGAAAAAATCCTTTATCCAAACAGAGAAATACTAGATGTCAGGAACGGCGGTTTTGTTCGTTACTCAAAAGGCAAAGGGAATCCTTGGAAATTCAATGCTTTAGAAATGGCGAAGTATTTGCAAGAAAACTGGGCAAATATCATGTCAGATTGAAAGGAGGGATTTTGTGAATAAAAAATGGTTAGCTACGCTCCATGACAATCCATTGTATAAAGCACGTCAATTACAAGGGATTGCTTATGCCAGCTTTTTGTTAAACGGTATTTTGTTAGCTATTTGTTTCCTATTAATGATTGGAGGGTAACTAGATGTTCAAAGAAAGAGAAATTATTTTCACAACTAATCGAATGTATGTTAAGCCATACACTCAAAAAATTAAGTCGATTATTTGGTATAAATTTGAATCGACATGCGAAGTAGAGGATCGTTCATTTGATAGCGATGAGACACCTACGATTGCTTTATATTTCGTTATTTCAGATGATCAGTTTAAAAAGTTACAAATGGCCATCCCAAAATTGCTACCGGATTTAGTAAGTAAAGGAGGAATTCAATATGAATAATGACAAGTTAGCCCTAACGTTAGCCGATAAGTTGATGGCAAAAGTCAACAGTTTGCTAGATGCAGAAGTTCGAACAATTACTGCCGATTTACAGGATACTCAAAAGGACATTGAAGCAAAACGCACGATTTCAATAAAGGTTGGAATCAAAGTCACTAGTGATCATCGAGGAATTACCATCGATGCAGAATCAAATCATGGACTACCGAAACGAGAATTGGAACCAGTTGTTTATCCAATTGATGTCAATAATTCTGGTCAGATAAATTTGTTCGAAGATGAGTGAAAGCTGCAGGTGATGTAGGTGTTATCAAAGGCGATCGATTACTTGGAAAAAATGCCTGCAATTGTGATGCAGGTTCGTATGAGGAAACGTGGAGAGAATTATGTATACAGTATTGAAGCGAAAACTGAGCGAGGGAGAGTAGAGACGTTTCAGCTACGCGGAAGGACTCTGTATCACCATATTTTTCATCTGGGAAAACCAACCGAAGAAAAGGTTCTTTTTCAGTTTTCAGAACAATAAAAAAAGCCACCAAATTTGGCGACTTCTGAGAATGGTATTTCTTATCTCCGACAAGATAAGTATACCATCCTCAGACTATTTTTGCAAAAAACGCTGCTATTTCGGCGTTTTATCGTCCTTGTATTAGATACTAACTTAACGGACGTAGAAAATTCTGGGGTGTTTGTCATGAAGAAATCATTTGTTAGAGAACGCAGAGTGGAGGCAGGACCATATAAAGAAATCCGACTTTACAGTAGGACGATCGAGCAGGAACGAAAATGCAGAGAACCCAGAGGTAGGAGAAAAAAAGTTACTGGCTTATCTCAAGCAAGATGGAATCAAGCCCAAAGTAAAAGAAAGGCCGCATTGTTCCTATATGCAAACTTTGGAGAGAAAGATTACTATGCCACGTTCACTTATTCCGATCAGTTTCTACCTGAAAAGCCTTCTGATGCCAAGCGTGATCAAGAAAACACTTTGAAAAAACTAAAAAGACTCTATGAGAAAGAAGGGGTCGAACTCAAGTACATGTGGTTTACCTCTTATCAATACGATGAGGAAGTAGGCTATATCACTCGAATCCATCATCATATTGTTTTAAACAATGGACCATCAAGGGATGCAATCGAGAGTATTTGGTCTAAAGGACGAGGAAAGAAGAAACAGCCTCTTGGTCGAAGACAAGTGCAAAACATTCAATACGATTCAGATGGGATGCAAGGCTTGGTCAATTATTTAACAGGTCAAGAGAAATGGGAAAATCGCCAGTGGAAGAAAGGTCAAAAGAGATGGTCCAAGAGTCGAAACCTCAAAGAGCCACACGAAACAACCAACGATGATTATTGGTCATTTAGAAAACTAAATAAATTAGGTATGTCCAACGATGATGGAGCAGAGGAAATTCTTAAGAGATTTCCTCGATACCGCATTTTAGGAGATATATTGAAAATTTACGATGAGGATCGTGGATGGTATTTCAAAATCGAACTGTTCAGAAATGATGATGGATAGAGAAAGAGGTAGAAATGGAAAGTAAACAAACGTATCTGGTCGCTTGCTTTGATAAATCAGATTGTATCGACATGATGCAGGAAGTCTTTTTGATGTTAAACATTGATGATCAAAACAAAGGGAAATTTTCTCCATGTATTAAAACATTGGAAATCAAATCAGAAGAAAAGGAAATCCGATTTCTTCAAAATCAGCAAATTTGCGATGCTGCATCAAACAAGTTAAATGGTCAGTCAGCATATACAGGAATAGTTAAGAGTGATCGGTATTCAC
>ERZ808029.1161-NODE-1161-length-10184-cov-3.439695_pt1 | contig 10184 bp, 7 predicted proteins | sample MGYA00380185_ERZ808029 | MGnify/ENA primary metagenome ERZ808029 (study PRJEB31490, sample SAMN06133404) | mouse gut metagenome | isolation source: M2_3 | host: mice | place: China: Chengdu | collected 2015-05 ... | reverse complement strand
TTATTCAGATAAAATCAAGTAAATATGAAAATTATCCAAAACAATCTGAAGATCATTCATTTCGATCTGTCAGGGTTTCCATTATAATAAATCTTACTAAAAATTTTGGGAAAATAAATATTCAAATTGTGCGATGGTAATAAAAATGGATTATTATCTGAACGGAATTTGGACAAAAAGCAAAGGAGAACGACTATGGAAACTACTGCAGCAAAACGTCCTTTTGGTATGAAAGACAAAATAGGATATGCATTTGGGGATTTTGGTAATGATTTTACTTTTATGCTGTCTTCCATGTTTATGATGAAATTTTATACAGATGTCATGGGAGTAGCTCCTGCAATCGTGGGGGTTTTGATGATGGTAGCAAGATTTGTGGATGCATTTACGGATGTTACCATGGGACAGATTGTTGACCGCTCGAAGCCCACAAAAGATGGAAAATTCCGTCCGTGGATCAAGCGCATGTGCGGGCCGGTGGCGATTGCTTCGTTTCTCATTTATCAGTCTGCATTTGCTGGTGCTTCGATGGCTGTAAAAATTGGCTGGATGTTTATCACTTATATTCTTTGGGGATCTGTTGTCTATACATCCATCAATATTCCTTATGGTTCCATGGCATCTGCCATATCAGCAGATGCAAAAGACCGGGCGCAGCTTTCTACCTGGCGTTCCATTGGGGCTACATTAGCTGGACTTACCATAGGAGTGGGTACGCCAATGTTTGCATACACTGTAGTGGATGGGCAGACAGTATTATCCGGTTCCAAGATGACCCTGATCGCGGGCGTGTTCAGTATTCTGGCGGTGATCTGTTATCTGCTCTGTTTCAATCTTGTTGAGGAACGGTTGGAAGTACCGCAGAACAATACAAAACTGGATATTGGAGCCATGATCAAGAGCATTGTCACGAACCGGGCCTTACTGGGGATCATAGCGGCCGCTATTTTCCTGCTGCTGGGAATGCTTGGAATGAGCGGCATGTCACCTTATATTTTTCCGGTATATTATAACAGTGGTACAGCACAGTCGCTGTCTTCGTTGACAAGTAATCTGGCAGTATTGATCGTGTGTGCTCCGCTTGCGGCGAAGCTGGCGTCCAGATTCGGAAAGAAAGAGGTGTCAGTGGTTTCCTGTCTGGCAGGAGCGCTGGTGTTTGCAGTCTGTATCATCGTCCGTCCGGCAAGTGCCATGGGATTTGTTGTGTTCTTTACATTAGCCTATATAGGACTTGGATTTTTTAACACATTAGTGTGGGCCATGATTACTGATGTAATTGATGATGCCGAGATTAAAAACAATGTTCGGGAAGATGGAACAATCTATGCTGTCTATTCCTTTGCAAGAAAACTGGGACAGGCTGCATCTTCTGGTATGATCGGAGCTTTTCTGACATTGATTGGCTATTCAGACGCGGTTGCGGCAAATCCGACCGCCTATGCGGAAGTGATGGAAGGAATTTTTAATTTGGCATGTATCCTTCCGGCAGCGGGGCTTATTCTGGTTGCGCTGGCATTAGCTTTTATTTATCCGCTTAACAAAAAAAGGGTAGACGAAAATGTGGCGGAGCTTGCCAGACGCAGGGGTTAAAATTTACATAATATTCGTTTCAGAACTTGGAAAGAACCAGAGAAAAGGAGAATGAAATGGCAAAGAAAGCATCGGAACATGTGAAATATTATAAAAATCCCAAAGGCCCGATTATAGGGACGGTTTCCCGTAAAATAATCGAACGGGATGGGTTGTATTTTAAGGACCTGGACGGTTCCGGGGAATATAAGCCTTATGATGATTGGAGACTTCCGGCAAAAGAGAGAGCAGAAGCATATGTAAAAGTGCTGAGTACAGATGAAAAAATTGCACAGCTGTTTATTTCAGACTGGAGAATGGGAAAATATCCCTGTGGAGTTCCGGAACATAAGGTAATCCTGGATGAGTCCGGAATCCTGGACGATGCAGAACTGCATGGCAAAAATATATTTGGCGAGCAGCATCTTCCCGGTACGACAGAACTGATCAAAAGTTGGTTTGCCCGTCATCTCATTTTAAGGGCAAATCCGACACCAGAGGATCTGACGGACTGGATCAATCAGCTTCATGGGGTTGCAGAAGAATGCGAACATTTTGTCCCGGTACAAGTAGTGTCTAATTCCCGGAACGAAAATGGGGAGATTGTTTTTGGCATGAATGACGCGGCAGGTGTTTTTGCCACCTGGCCTGGCACTTTGGGGATTGCGGCGGCAGTCAGGGGCGATGGAATCAGGCTGATTGATGATTTTGCTGACTGTATTCGCCGTGAATGGGACGCGGCAGGTTTGAAAAAAGGATATATGTACATGGCTGATGTTCTGACAGATCCGCGTTGGCAGAGAAGCTATGGAACATTTGGGGAAGACCCAAGGCTGGTTTGTGAAATTTTTTCCCATTTGATTCCAGGAGTTCAGGGAAGCGAACATGGAGTGACGGCTGATGGGGTCGCCATGACGGTAAAGCATTTTCCAGGCGGAGGTGCCAGAGAAAATGGTTTTGACCCCCACTATCAAATGGGACAGTGGAATGTGTATCAGACAAAGGGTTCTCTTCAAAAATACCATCTTCCAGGATTCCAGGCAGCAGTAGACTGTCATGTGTCTTCGATCATGCCTTACTATGCGAAACCGTCAGAGGAAAAGAGTGCTTCCCAGACTGATAAAAATGGGAATGTCATAGAGATGCAGCCTTATGGCTTTGCCTATAACAAACCGTTTATTGACGGGCTTTTGCGTGAGCAGATGGGATATGAAGGGTATATCAATTCAGATACAGGCATTGTGCATAATATGAACTGGGGTGTGGAAATGCTTGATGAGCCGGAGCGTATCGGCTATGCGGTGAACCACGCGGGAGTAGATCTCATCAGCGGTCTTTTTGATAACCAGTACGGACGGGAAGCCTATGATCGCGGGAAGAATGATTATTATGAAAATCATTCTGTGCCGGAAGGATTTAAGAAGGAGGAGATCATACTGACCGAAGAGGTACTTGACCAGGCGGTTACCCGCACCCTGAAGGAAATGTTTGAGCTTGGTATGTTTGAAAATCCCTATCGTGATCCGAAAAAAGCAGCAAAGGTGGTTGCGGATCAGAGGGATTGGGAGCATGCCAAAGATACACATAGAAAGAGTGTTGTCCTGCTTAAAAATGACGGAATATTGCCGCTGTGTAAAGAAAAGCTGGAAGAGAAAAAAGTTTATGTGGAATGTTTTTACAAAGATCCTCGGTCAGCGGCAAAGGCCACGGAAGAATTGAGAGGAAAGCTGGCAGGCAGGGTGCCTGTACTGACAGAAGCATATGAGGAAGCTGACCTTGCCATACTGATGCTGCATCCATCTTCCGGAGAGTATTTTAATGCGACGCCAGGTTATCTTGAACTGGATCTGTGTGAAGAGAAAGAGGTTCCCAATGTGGATATGGAAGGCCGGCCCAGCGTAATGACTCATAAAGAAACCACTTTAAGCGGTGCAGGACGCATCAAAAAGATCGCTGATGCAATTCATGGACATGGAGGAAAAGTAGTTGGAAATCTGAATATTACGCTGGCCTGGGAAGTCGGCAATGCAGAGCCATATCTGGATGCTTTGACAGCAGGCTTTGATACAGAGCAGTCGGCTGTTCTGGAGGTGATATTTGGTCAGTTCGCTCCGGTTGGAAAACTCCCTCTTACCCTTCCGAGAGGTGATGAGGTACTTGCGGTGGACAGGCATGGCGTATGTGTCAGTCCTAATGATGTACCAGGGTATGATAAAGATCAGTACATGCCGGAACCTATGAAGGATGAAAATGGAAAGGCATATGCTTATCGGGATACGGCAGGCAATTACTATGAGCTGGATTTTGGATTGTCCTATGAGACGATGGAGTGAGAGAAGAAGGGAGAAACGAGTATGAAAAGTGCAGATGGTATGGAAACCGTGATATGGTTACGGAAGAGATCAAGCTAGAGCGTGTTTGAAAATTCATTCCCGCCATCTGCGCCCCCACTTCGCGGTATATTTGAGCCAAATTCAGGTAACATAGCCCGCTATGCGTCCTTTATTTGGCTCAAATCTCCTGCAAATTGTGACGTACATCTGTCAGAAAGCAATTTTCAAATACGCTCTAAGCAAACCGGGGAGGTCCAAATCATTCCGGTTCCAAAAATAACAGGAATACCGAATATCGCTATAGCTTTTACTACGATCCCTCTGGATATGGCGATGATATCTGACTGCTTTGTCCTTTTTGTGGAATAAAGCAGTGAGGTGTAGACCAGATTGAAAGCCATGGGAATAAAGGACAGGCCAAAACCGGCAATGCTTTGGAAGCTGCAGATACAAGTTCCTGATCCTGATTAAAAATACGGATAACCGACTCATCAAAAATAATCAGACCGGCAGAAACCAAAACAGACAGCACGAGATTCACTGACATGCCAACGCGGAAATAGTCATGGATCTCTTTTGTATCCTGTTTCCCATAACTTTTCCCCAGAGAGGCTGTAGCCCCTGGGCTACGCCGGAAAGAACTGCGTTTGCCAGGGAATAGATAAAACTTAAGACAATGTAAGTTGATACCCCGATATCGTTCAGGCAATTATTGCTATTTGATCATCAATGATGCGAAAACCTCACTTCACTTTCCTGGTGAGATGTGTTTTAATATGCGTAAAGAAAGCGAGGAGCTTTCCAAATTAGAAAGGAGCGATGAACTATGTTATTACCGAGTATCTTTACAGAAAACTTGTTGGATGACTTTTTTGATCACCCACATCACAGCAACCATTTCCGTTCGTATGCTTCTGAAATGATGCGGACAGACATCAAGGATCTGGGAAATGTCTATGAAATGACAATGAATCTTCCGGGCGTGAAAAAGGAAAATATAAAAGCAGAACTGAAAGACGGCTATCTGACGATCAGTGCTGTATCCGCTTCCAAGAATGATGAAAAAAACAGTGACGGAGTGTACATCAGGCGGGAACGTTATGCAGGTTCCAGCAGCAGAAGTTTTTATGTGGGAGAAGATGTAAAACAGGAGGATATCAAAGCAAGATTTGAAGATGGCACTCTGAAGCTGCAGGTTCCGAAGAAAAATCCAGAGACTGTTGTAGAGAATACAAATTATATCCAGATTGAGGGCTGACTGAAACTGGTCATAAAATATTAAAGCAATTTCAAACCTGATAAAAAGAGGCGATACGGGTGATTTTCATACCTGCACCGCCTCTTTTCTATTGGAAAGAAGTTGTGGTCATGATAGAGATAAACTTTTTCAACAGAGGGCTTACTGCGTTTTTTCGATAGAAAATACCATAAGACAAAGGCTCATTGCCGGTAATCGGAATGATGCGGATGTCCGAACTGATGAAATGCATCTGCGGCAGGATGGAACAGCCATAACCGGCTCTTACCAGCGTAAGGAGAGCCTGCAGATTATCACAAATGTAGGTGGATTCCGGAGGGATATGCTGCGCAATGCGGTTCTGCATTTCCGCTGCCTTGAATGGAATGGCATAAGAATTGCAGACCACAATATTCTCCAGATACAATTCTTCTTTTGTCAGCTCTGTTCTGCCGGCGTAAGGGTGGGTATCCGGAACGATGCAGCACAGCGGAATCCGGAACAGCTCCTGATAGATAATGTCGTTTTTTAACGGAATATCATCCTGAAATCCAAACAGCAGATCAATCTCTCCCTGGTAAAACAGCCCCAGAATGGAACGGTGAGGTATCACCTTTAAAAACGGATACAGCTCCGGGATTTGCGATCGGCATGATTTGAGGACTTTGCAGAGCAGATCCAGGATTGCCTCGTCTGTGCAGCCGATGGTCAGGATCTGGATACTGGAGGACTGGTGCCTCTGAATTTTTCGCGATGCAGCATCCAGTCTTCCGACTACGTTTTTCGCGTCTTCCAGAAAGCTGATGCCTGCCGGAGTAAGGGTTACCGTCCGGGTGGTGCGATGCAGAAGCCTGGTTCCAAGTTCCTCCTCCAAAGAATGAATCTGTCTGGATACCGCGGACTGGGTAATGTTCAAAATTTCTGCCGCTCTGGCGAAATTCAAATTTTCCGCAACCTGGATAAAACTCTTTAATTGGTCAGTATTCATGGCGCCTACCTCGATTTCCGCGTAATATTTGATTATTGCGTTTTCGTCATTGATAATACCATATTGTCAATTCACTTTCAAGAGAGAATGTGGTTTAATATAGCATATAGCCCGACAGGGTTATATGCTAACAAGGAAAAATACATTGTATTTTTTGAGCCTGTCAGTAATGGCTGGCATATTTTTTTAGATAAAGGTTAGCACTCGAAAAAAGAGAGTGCTAACAGCAAGAAGAAAGGCAGGTAAGAGGAATGAAATTAAGACCGTTAGGCGACAGAGTTATTTTAAAGTATCAGGAAGCAAAAGAAAAGAAAATGCAGGAAAATATGGAATTAACGGAAAAGGGAAATCGATATGGGTAGGATGGGGTCCCCACAATAATTGTATGAATTGAGGGTTGCGGGAGTACAAAGTACGAAGCAATCCGGTATCAAAGGGGTCAAAAGACCTTTTGACCCTAACACCATGAATTCAAGGAGGTAAGAAGATGGATACAACGATAACAAAAACAAATCCCCTTGGCACGGAACGGATCGGAAAGCTGGTCCTTACGTTTGCGGTTCCAAGCATCATTTCCATGGTAGTCAACGCCTTGTACAACATTGTTGACCAGATTTTTATCGGTCAGGGGGTAGGGTATCTTGGCAATGGCGCCACCAATGTGGTTATGCCCATGACGGTGATCGCGATCGCTTTAAGCCTGCTGATTGGTGACGGCGCCGCGGCATACCTGAGCCTGAAACTTGGCGAGGGAGATGAAAAATCAGCAGCCAGGGGCGTGGGCTGCTCCATTTCGGTCATGGTGATCGCAGGGGTGATTCTCTGTATTCTGTTCCAGCTGTTTCTTGAGCCTCTGTGCGTCCTGTTCGGCGCGACGGAAGACATCCTGCCTTATGCCATGGATTACGGACGAATCATTTCTTATGGGATACTGTTCTCTTCCATTGATTCCGGAATGGCGGGTATAATCCGTGCGGACGGCAGCCCCAAATACAGCATGGCAGGACTTCTTTTGGGATGTATTACCAATATTATGCTTGACCCGATCTTCATCTTTGTGTTCCATTGGGGCGTAAAGGGAGCAGCCTGGGCAACGATTGCCGGACAGATACTGAACGCGTTCCTGTATCTCGCCTATATCTGGAAATTCAAGAGCATCAAACTGGATAAGAAATGTTTCCGTATTTCCGGAAAGGTTATGGCGAAGGTCAGCAGCTTGGGCGTATCCAGCTTTATCACGCAGATCGCCATTGTCCTGGTCATGGCGGTGACAAATAACATATTGGTTTCCTATGGTGCGGAGTCAAAATATGGCGCGGAGATCCCGCTGACGACCATCGGCATCACCATGAAGGTGAACCAGATCGTCTCTGCCGTCCTGCTTGGACTGGCGACCGGGGCGCAGCCCATCTTTGGCTATAATTACGGAAGCGGGCAGAAGGACAGGGTAAAGCAGGCATATCGCATTATCCTGACCATATCTACCATGGTTTTGGTCCTGGCATTCCTGGTATTCCAGTTCGCTCCTATGAGCATTGTCCGGCTGTTTGGTTCTGAGTCGGAGCTGTACAATGAGTTCGCGGTGAAATGCTTCCAGATCTTTCTTCTGGCATGTCCGATCAACGGGCTGCAGATGGCAACAGGCATTTTCTTTCAGGCAATCGGAAAACCGACACAGGCAACCGTTCTGTCCCTGTCCCGCCAGATTGTTTATCTGCTTCCGGCGACCTTATTGCTGCCCCTGGTATTAGGGGTGGAAGGGGCATTGTGGGCAGGCCCGCTGGCAGACGCGCTTGCGTTTATCACAACTCTGATTATGTTGAAATTATATTGGAAAAAGATTTAAGGAGGCAGTTATCTATGCAGAAAAAAATTATTACAATCAGCAGGCAGTGCGGAAGCGGCGGGCACAGCATTGGGAGCGAACTGGCCAAAAGGCTGGATGTGCCGTTCTATGACAAGGAGATCATTGAAATGGCGGCAAAGGAAAGTGGGTTCCACAAGGAATTTGTTGAGGAAATAGGGGAGCATATGAACAGCAGCCTGCTTTTTAATATCGCCCGTTACGCATCATATGGAGGAAGAGGGCGGTATGAGGAATATCAGCCGCTGCAGGATCAGATTTATTTTGCGCAGGTAAAGGTTATTAAGGAGCTTGCGGGGAAAGGCCCCTGTGTCATAGTGGGCAGGTGCGCGGATTATGTCCTGCGGGACAGGAAGGATGTGCTGAACGTCTTCATCCATGCGGATATGGCGTTTAAAAAGAAGCGCTGTATGGAGAGGGGGCAGTTTTCGGACGAAAACGCGGATGACAGGATCCGCAGGAAGGATAAGCTGCGGGCAGACCATTACCGGTACTACACAGACCAGAAATGGGGGGATTCCTTAAACTACCATTTATGTCTGGACAGCGGCATATTCGGTATTGAGAAATGCGTCTCCATGATCGAAGACGCCTGTAAAGGGATGGATAACAGTTCAAGGGTTATCTGAACTGTTACTGTTTGAAAGATGATTGGAAGAAACAGGAGGCATTTATGTTTAAGACACTTTTGAAACAGATCGGAGATTACAAAAAAGATGCCATCCTCACGCCGTTATTCGTTTTCATGGAAGTCATTATGGAGGTCATCATTCCCATTATGATGGCCGCCATCATTGACTACGGTCTGGCGGACCAGAGTATGGGAAGGGTGGTGCTGATTGGACTTGCCATGATCGGGGCGGCCATGCTGGCTTTATGGTTCGGGGTGGAATCCGGCAGGACGGCATCCAGCGCCAGTTCCGGCTTTGCCATGAACCTGCGGCAGGTGATCAGCCAGAGTATGCCCCAGATGCTGTCCGCGGTGATCACGATCGTGGGCGTATTTGTCTCCATGCTGGTTCTAAGTCCGCCTCTGACCCTGATTACTTTGGTGATGGTCATCTGCATGGTGTTTGCCACCAGGGTCATCTCCTTAAAGAGCGGATATTATTTCGTGAAACAGCAGACGGACGTGGGTAACCTGAACGGTTATATAGAGGAAATGATGGAAGGCCAGAAGGTGGTGAAGGTGTTCTGCCATGAAGAAGCCTGCGTACAGGATTTTAAGGAGCTGAACGGGAAGCTGCGTGACAGTGCTAACAACGCCAACCGGTACGCCAGCATCCTGATGCCGGTACTGGGCAATCTGGGGTATGTGAGCTACGCGGTGATCGCCATGGTGGGAGCCTGTTTGTCTATCTTTGGCGGGGGGATGACTCTTGGAACGCTGGCATCTTTCCTGCAGTTTTCCCGTTCCTTCAACCAGCCCATCTCCCAGCTTTCCCAGCAGCTGAATTCCACCATCATGGCCATCGCGGGGGCGGAGAGAATCTTCGGGCTGCTGGATGAAGAGCCGGAACAGGACGGGGGATATGTGAAGCTTGTGAACGCCAGATACGATGTGCAGGGGAACCTGACAGAGGTGCCGGAACGGACAGGAATCTGGGCGTGGAAGCATTACCACAAGGCGGACGACACCACCACCTACCAGCTCATGGAGGGGGACGTGGTATTCGACCATGTGGATTTTGGATATACGGAAGATAAGGAGATCCTGCACGACATCGAGATCTTCGCCAGACCGGGGCAGAAGGTGGCCTTTGTAGGAGCTACCGGCGCAGGGAAGACCACCATCACCAACCTGGTCAACCGCTTTTATGATGTGCAGGACGGCAAGATCCGCTATGACGGCATCAACATCAATAAGATCAAAAAGGATGACCTGCGCCATTCCCTGGGGCTGGTACTGCAGGATACCCATCTGTTCACCGGAACTGTTATGGATAATATCCGCTACGGGAAGCTGGACGCCACAGAGGAAGAAGTAATAAGGGCTGCAAAACTGGCAAATGCCCATGAATTTATTATGAAACTTTCAGATGGGTATCAGACTGTTCTGAAAAGCAGTGGTAGCAGTCTTTCCCAGGGGCAGAGACAGCTCCTGGCAATCGCAAGGGTAGCTGTGGCGGACCCTCCGGTGCTGGTTTTAGATGAAGCCACTTCAAGCATTGACACCCGGACAGAGAAAATTGT
>ERZ808029.1155-NODE-1155-length-10255-cov-3.458636_pt1 | contig 10255 bp, 12 predicted proteins | sample MGYA00380185_ERZ808029 | MGnify/ENA primary metagenome ERZ808029 (study PRJEB31490, sample SAMN06133404) | mouse gut metagenome | isolation source: M2_3 | host: mice | place: China: Chengdu | collected 2015-05 ... | reverse complement strand
TATCCTGCGTGATTGGTACTATAAACAAAGCCAAAGCTCGTCGAAATATTGATCAGCCGTTGATAATCCACTCGGATCGTGGCAGCCAGTATGTTGCAAAGGAATATAAAAAAGCAACCGAAAATATGCAGCGTAGTTATTCAAAGAAAGCGTTTCCGTGGGATAATGCCTGCATCGAATCCTTCCATTCGATCATTAAACGTGAATGGCTGAACCGTTTTAAAATCCGTGATTACAAATAGGCATACCGACTGATTTTCGAATATCTTGAAGCTTTCTACAATACCAAGAGAATCCATAGCCATTGTGATTATATGTCACCAGATGAATTCGAACGAGTATATGAAAGAACACACAGGGAAGCAGAGCTTTTGGCAGGTTAAAATGGGGAAATATTTCTCATTTTAACTTGTACTAAATCTTGACATAGAACCAGGAACAGTTATAATAGAGCAGACGGCAAAGACACATTTACCTTAATTGATGGTAAGGCGCTGGTTTCACAAAGTGAATTGTCGCAATTAGGAGTTCTGAAATTGCAGGAATGTGTGATCTTGGAGAACTCCTATTTGAGGTTACGTTATGAGGTGATTCGTTGATGCGTCGATCCGCTCAGCGCAAATACTGTTATTTGGATAAAGAGAGCAACCATATCATGATAGAATACGGGGCAGACAGGAGTGAGTAAGAATGCTGTATGTAGCAGTATGTGAAGATGACAGTTCTCTGCTTGCGAACATAAAGAACAAGGTGCAGAATTATTTTAAGGAAAAAAATATCATGGCGATGCTGGAAACCTATGACCGCAGCGATCTGTTAAAATATGACATTCAGGAAGGAAAATATTTCGATCTTGTGCTGAGTGATATTGAGATGCCGGATACGGATGGTATGAAGCTTGCGGAGCAGGTCAGGAGCTGTCTGCCGGATGCTATCATCATTTTTGTGACGGCATATTTGAAATATGCCGTGGATGCTTATGAACTGGATATCTTTCGCTATATTCCAAAAAGCAGTCTGGATGAAAAACTGCCGCGGGCTTTGGACGACATAGTAAAGCGGATGCAAAGCCAGGCTGATAAGAGCTACCTGATACAGACAGCCACAAAAATAGAAAAAATCATGCATAAACAGATCATCTATATTCAGAAAGACGGGAAGAACGCGATGTTCATCTGCACAGATGGCAGTGTGAAAAAAGTGAGAAAGAGTCTTTCGGATGTATATAAAGAACTCCATTCGGAAGACTTTGTTTTTGTGGAACGGGGCAGTATCGTTAATCTGGCACAGATCACAGGAATCCGGCAGGACAAGATCCTGCTCAGCAACGGCGTGTGCCTTCATGCGAGCCACACAAGGATGGAGGAAGTCAAAAACCGGATGGTAATATATTGGAGTGAGAATGTATGATATTCTTATCTGAGTTTATTGAGTGGGTGGCCTGTCTGACCGAGATTGGATTACTGTCCTGGCTGTTTTGGGAAGCGTTTAAAGAGCAGCGGAAAAATGCCGGCATATACTGGGATTATATCTATGTAGTGTGTATGGCGACATGGGTATTGTTCATCAATAATATAGTACTCTATTCATCCTTTACGCTTGTGCAGCTTGTGGTCATAAGCAGTATGGTGGCACGGGCCCTTTACAGGGTCAGTTATAGAAAGCTCCTGTCTGCTTCTCTGTTTTATACGTTCTGTTTCTGCAGCACAGACATGTTGGTAAGCAGTCTCTATCTCTCTCTTGGCGACCGATGGAATATAAATGGTGATACGATCATGACATTCTCCCTGCAGAGAATAGGACTGGTCGTTCTGGCAAAGTCTGTCATGACCGCGTTTATAGTTTTAATGAAAAAGTGGCTGATCCCGGTCATAAGAAGCGATTATGACAGAAGTATACTGTTGATAACAGGAGCCGCCTTTTTAGGCTTTTTATATTATCGAGAACGATCACAGAGCGTTTTTATGGTGGAATTGTCCAGTATCTGGGGGTTGACGGTTGTTCTCTGCGGTCTGGGAATCTATATCGTCTATAGTTATCTGGAAAACCGCAACGAAAAAATCCGGAACCGGATGGCGGAAATGCAAAATGAACTGCTGCGGGAAAACTATCAGATGGTAAGCGATCTGTATGAAAGCAATGCAAGGCTGTATCATGATCTGAACAATCATCTGGACATCCTGTATCAGATGATTGCTGCACAACGGCTGGATGAGGCAAGAACGTATATCAGTCAGATCAGCGAACCAATGAAGGAACTTATGCTGAAATGTTTTACGGGGAATGATATCATTGACGTGCTCCTCAGCAGTAAAAAGCAAAAAGCGGAGCAGCTTGGAATAAAGGTGAGCATGGATGTTGAGTTTCCGTCAAATACAGGCATCCGCACAAATGATGTCTGTACGATTCTCGGAAATTTGATGGACAATGCGATCGACGGAAGCAAAGCAACAGAAAATGCAGAGGTGTGTCTGAAAATATGCCGGGTACATCGGTTTCTTGTGATCCGGGTCTACAATACGATCTCCAGCCGGCCACTGATCGATGAAAGGACGGGCAGGCTGGTTACGGACAAAGAGGACAAGACAAAGCACGGCTGGGGAATGCAGAGTGTAAAGGCCGCCCTGGAAAAGTATAACGGAACCATGCAATACCAGTTTAGTGAAACGGAATTCAAAATAACAGTCATGTTGTTTTTTCAGTGAAACACGCGAAACGAAGGAAGCCACGTACCAGGATGGCTTCTTTTTTTTATGTTACGGGAGATTCGCGGACATAAAACCCGGGGTTTACGGACATAACAGACCACTTTTGGACAAGGTGTCCTATACTATACAAATAAACTGCAAAAAAGGAGATGGAGTATTTATGAAAGTGAAGAAAAGCATTATTTTAGTGACAGCATTATCATGCCTGACCTGTGCGGGTTGTGCGAAAGAACAGCCAGAGCCCGTGACAGAGATGGACAACGAAATCAGGACAGAGGAAACAGAGCAGACAGAAAATGCTGTTTCCGGACAGGTGTTCCCGGAGAGGTTTGAGGAAACCATAGATGGCGTGTGTTTTGATATGGATGTGCGGATTTCTAAAGAGGCAGACATGGAGAACCTGCACAGAACGTCGGCGACACTTCAGCGGCCGGATATAGAAAAAGCCAAAGCAGTGTTTGCAGCGGGCAGGACGGTAGTGGAGGAGCAGAACGACACCGGATCGGGGGAGGACGGCATCGAATATCCGTGCTATCGGGCTGATTATGATGACGATACTTTTTTGTATATCAGCTCAAATTTGACATACAGCCATACGCCGGTGTTTGAGAAGATCAATGGAGCATTCCGCCTCTATTCTCATAATAATACGGAACGTTATGCAAAAGACACTGTACTGGAAGCCGGCGACCCGCAGATGCTGTTTGAAAATGTGCTAAAGAGCATCCGCGACGCGGGTTATCAGCTTGAAGATGTCGCATATGATTACTTTGCACTGGACCATGAGACCATGGCGGAAGAATTCATGCTCCTTGATAAAACGGGTGAAACCGTAAGCACAGAAGGGATTTCCTGGGGAGTGGAGGATGACTGCTATTTTTATACAGCAGTCCAGCTTCAGGAAGGGCTTCCCATATACTTTGGCAGTCAGGATTTTCCGGAAGACGAAGAGGGGAATCGGCCGATCCACGCGCTGTGTTCCGCGAACGGAATAGAGAGACTGGATGTCTCGCGGCTATATTCCTTTTCTGAGCCGGGCGAAGCCGTAAGTCTGCTGGATCTTGATACGATCGTGCAAACCGTATCGAAGAAATACGGAGATATCGTGGGGCCTTCCTATACCGTGAAGCGTGCAGAATTATACAAGATGCCGGTGAAAACGGCGGACAGTACCTATGATGTAAAGATCGTATGGCTGTTTGAAGTGCAGGAGGCAGGAAAGGACAGTGACACCGGTGAGGCATATGAATATACACAATATATGTTTGTTGATGCGACAGACGGGACGGAGGTGTTTATTTAGTGAAAAAACGGCAGGCATATGTTCGAACAGAGGTCGGCCGCCTGTTTGGCAAAAAGGAATTCTATTTTTCTGTTTCGGGAATTGTTTTGATTTTGTTTTTATCGGCGAATGACGGAATGGGGCATATGGGGGATTCGGTTTTGGCGGCTGTATTGCTGTCGTCTTATGATGCCGGATTTTTGTTGACTTTTTCTCTGGCAGCTATTCCATATGCAACCGCTTTTACCGAGGAACTGGAATATAATTATGCCAGATATCTGGTGATCCGCGGCAACCTGAGAAGCTATGTCTTTTCCAAAATGCTTGTCATTTTTATATCTTCCGTGCTGGCGATGGGGATCGGTATCACCTGCTTTGCCGTATGTTGTGCGGTAAATATGCCCTGGCTGGACGAAGGAATGGCGGAATACATATTGCAGTTTGGCGGTTATCGTTACTTTTTGGCGCATGGACATTATCTGCTGTGGTTTTTACTTTATGGAATACAGTGGGGGATGCTGGCGGGTATTTTGTCGATGGCGGCAGCGTTTTGTTCCCTTTTTTTATCAAATAAGCTGCTCGTATATTCTGTACCGGTCCTGCTTTATCAGGTATTGACTGAATTTGGTGCAGACAGTTTTCGAAGAGCGGCGGCATTTGATCCCCGTGTGATTTTCGACGCAAGATACAATATATGGAACAGCGATTTTAAGATGTTCACATGGGCGCTTGCACAAGGAGGAGCGGCATGGCTGCTCCTTGGCCTTGCAGGCATATGGCAGCTGAAAAGGAGGATATGAGCAGAATGTTATATGGTCGCTTTTTCCGGCAGGCGCTTACGGAGCGGGTGTTTTGTTCCAGAACTTACAGCGTGGTATTTTTGCAGGGTGTTATCCAGTATCTGTACATGTGTCCTATTGTACGTGCTTCAAAAGATATGGAGTGTGGTGCGTCACCATGGGTATTTCCGTTTCTTTTGTCGAATCTTTTCTTTTTGCTGTTGTTTATGGTTGGGATCGTTTACTCTTTTTCAGACGTTCCATTTATGCAGAACAAAAACATGTATCAGGTGATTCGTACAGGTAGGATGAGATGGGCAGCAGGACAGATCAGCGTGATCTTCGCGCAGGCCTTTTTGCTTATGGCTGTAAACGCGCTCTTTCCCATGCTTTTACTGGCTGGATCTTGTGAGTATACACTGGAATGGGGAAAGCTGTATCATACCCTGGCATTAACAGGTGGTTCTGAGGCGTATCGGCTTTTGTTCGCTTTTTCCTATGAAGCGATGAAGAGATTTTTACCGCTGGAACTGCTTGGCCTGACGGTATTGATCGGCACCCTGGTGATCGCTCTTGTCGGTCTTCTGATGTTTGCTGTCAGTCTGTACATAAACAGAAGTGTTGCGGTCACGCTGGCATTTCTTATGGTGGTCATGATTTATCTGGTTGAGAATATTCATCCATTGTTAAGAAGAGGGACGGCAATGTTTGTACCGGTCAACTGGATGCGGGTAACCCAGATCGGGATCAAAATGCATGACAGTTTTATGCAGCCTTCGGTTGTGTATATGCTGGCGGCATTGGCAGTTGGCATTACAGTTTGTGCAGGTCTCATATGCATAAAGATCAAAAGGATGGAATTTCAGTGGTATAAAGAAGAATAGGGGGATGTCGGATGGGACAGTGCGTGATAGAGATTGAACATGTAAGCAAGTCATTTAAGGGGATGCAGGTATTGAACGATGTAAATATGACCTGCAGCGGTGGAAACATATATGGGATAGTCGGTCATAACGGCTCCGGGAAAACCGTATTATTTAAGTGTATTTGTGGTTTTCTGAGGGTGGATTCCGGCAATATAGTAATAAACGGTAAAGTGATGGGAAAGGATCTGGATATGTTGAAGCATACGGGGATCATCATTGAGGAACCCGGATATATCCGCAGCTTATCGGGCTTTCGTAACCTGGAATATCTGTACCGGATATCGAACAAAAAAGATACGGCGGCAATTCACGCCGCCATGTTGAAGGTGGGACTTGACCCCTGTGCCAGGAAAAAAGTCTGCAACTATTCACTGGGGATGCGTCAGCGTCTGGCAATCGCACAGGCGACCATGGAAGATCAGGAGATTTTGATTTTGGATGAACCGATGAATGGTCTCGACAAAGAAGGAGTTGCGGAAATGAGAAAATTTTTTTCGGATCAAAGGAGTATGGGAAAATTGATACTATTGGCCAGTCACAACAAAGAAGACATTGAGGTGCTTTGTGATGAAGTGTATGAAATGAGTCATGGCACATTGAAAAAAACGGCAGGTTAGTTCTTCAAGCTCCCCGGTCTTTAGTTCGCTGTCATCCCTTCACAGGGATTTCAATCTGTACAATGTAGTCTTCGATCCGGTCAACGACATTCTCATTGATGCCCGTCTCGTAGGAAAATTCGTGGAGTGTCAGGCCGTGTGCTTCGGCAAAAGCAAAAATTTCTTCATACCGCCCGGGAAGTCTGTCAAAGGATCCTTTGTGGAAGGCCTTCAGATAGCGTCCGCCGGGAGCCGTGTGAAGATCCGGCTGGCAGGGCAGGAAAGGAATCTCGATAAAGAGTCTGGAATACTCGTCATATTTGCCGGCAAGCAGGCTGGAGACGGCGATCATGGAGCCATAGGAGGCATCATGGAGTCATCCCAGCCTGTATTTTTCTGTTTCGGCGGTGATCAGTTCCACTTCCTCCTCGAAGGTGGTTTCCCGGTCGATGGGGACCGTGACCAGACAGCGCGCTTCCCGCTCTATGATGCTGATCTCGGACAGATCCATCGTCAGCAGGGTGGACATGTTCCGGTGGTGGGAGCACAGGGTGGAGCGGACTGCCTGCAGGTGGGTAATGCGCAGGTCAAGCTCCGCGATTTTGTCTTCCAGCAGGTTTTTTAAGCTGCCGGCAGAGCGGTTTTGCATGAAATCCTGTATCTCCTGAATGGAAACGTCCAGTTCCCGGAGCAGCAGGATCGTCTCCAGAATGGGACTTTGATGGTAGTTATAGCAGCGGTAGCCGTTTTCGGGATTGACGGCGGCGGGCTTGAACAGACCGATCTCATTGTACCACATCAGAGTTTTTTTATTGATTCTGTGCATGGCGGCGAACTGGCCTATGGTGAGCAGCCTGCTTTTTTTGTCCATAATGATCTGCCTCCTTCTTTGTTTTTCGTGTAAAAAATTTTCCATGTGATTTTTTGTACGATTGTCTTGATCGTACAGTTACTGTACGGTTTATGATACCTGATACAGGAAGAAAATACAAGATGATCGGAGGATAAACATATGGAAAACAAAAATGCATATGAAAAACCTATAACGCTGAAAAATATTTTGAAATTTGCCGTGCCGACCATTGCCATGACGGTATTCACGTCTTTTTATACGATGGTAGACGGCCTGTTTGTATCGAATTTGATCGGTACGGATGCGCTTTCGGCCATCAATCTGACGGCTCCTGTCATCCAGCTTGTGACGGCAGTCTCTACCATGCTTGCCACCGGAGGGAGCGCGGTGATCATGAAAAAGATGGGAGAGCAGAAAACAGAGGAGGCAAAGCAGGATTTTACCTTTCTGATCCTGGTAAATGTAGTGGTGGGCATTGTTATGTGCGGGGCCGGATATGTGGCGATGGAGCATATTTTCGCCGGCATGAATCTTTCGGCGGCCGTAGAGGGATACTGTGTGGAATATTTGAGCCGCTATCTGGTGTTCACTGTGCCGATCCTGCTGATGAACAACTTCACGCTCTATATGATCGCCAGCAAGAAGGCGACGCTGTCCTTAATCTGTTCCGTTACAGGCGGCGTCCTCAATATGGTACTCGACTACGTGTTCATCGCAGGGTTTTCCATGGGAATCAGCGGTGCGGCGGTGGCAACAGGGCTGGGATATTCTGTGACGGTGGTTGCCGATCTGTTTGTTTTCAGCCGCAAAAAGAGTCTGCTGCATTTTACGAAACCGGTATGCCGCTTCAAGATTCTCGCCGGTGCGGCCACAAACGGATGTTCGGAGATGGCTACCGCGCTTGTCACCGGGATCATCACGATGATGTTTAACTGGACGATGCTTCACTATGTCGGGGAGGACGGGGTTGCGGCCGTCACCATCATCATGTATGTGCTGATGTTTGCCAGCTCCCTTTATACGGGGTATTCATACGGTGTGGCGCCCATGCTGAGTTATTACTACGGGGAACAAAATCATCAAAAACTGAAAAAGCTGGTTGCCACGAGTCTGAAAGTGATCGCATGTATCTGTCTGATCACGGTTGCCGCCTCCTTTATGCTGACAAGGCCGCTGGTATCGGTATTTGCCCGGCCGGATAATCCGGTGTACGAACTGGCGGTAACAGGGAAAAAGGCATGGTATATCGCGGCGGTTATCTTAAGCAGGGAATTTACTTACCGCAGACTGGAATGGGATGATGAGCTGATCAGGAGGCTGGTCACGGTGGAAAAAGAGTTCTGGAATAATCATATCATACCAGGGATCATCCCGCCGCCGGATGGGAGCAAGGCGTGCGATGAAGTGCTGGAACAGTATTTCCATACCGCAAAGACAGCCAGCGCCATCAAACTTACCGGGTTTGATGAAAAATTACGGCGGCGCGAGGAAATCCTTGGTTTTATTGCAGAACTGCAGGCGGAACAGAAGCAGATCGAGCAGGAAGTAAAGCTGTTCATGAAAGACAATGAACTTGCAGACAGTGAGTGCTTCCGTGTCTCATGGAAAAATATCGACTCCACAAAGCTTGATTCACAGCGGATCAGGGAAGAGAGACCGGAGCTTTATACCGATTACGGAAAGGTTTCCCATTACAGACGGTTTGAAGTGAAGGCAGCATAGGAGGCTGGTTTATGGACGAGAAAGGACTGAGGGAATTATTACTGCAGCGGCTTCATATGGAGCTGCTGCTTTTTAAGGATTCCATGCTCCGGAAGGAGAAGGAAGATATCTTTAAGGATTCTTATAAGATAGAAGTTTATGTGGATCTGTATGAGGTCTTTGTGGAGAATGCCGCAGATCTGGATGAAGATACTATGCGCGGACTGCTGAACCTTAACTTTGGAATACTGGGGTCTGTTTACCAGAAATGGATGGAGAGAAAAGACGGATTCTATGATGACCTGCAGGATTACGCATGTGGTGAACTGAGGAACATTTCAGAGATGGGAAGACCGGGATGTGGATGTGCAAAGGAAGGGGAGGATGACAATGCAACAGGACATGATCAGGCTGCTTAAGGCGGATGAGATCGAGTGCAGGGCCGCCATGGTCAGTGAGAAGGGGCTGAGCCTCTTACTCTATAAAGATGCAAGGGTAGACCAGAAGATCCTTGATGAAACATTCGGGATATTCGGGTGGAAACGCAGCCACCAGTGCATAGACGGGAACCTGTACTGTACAGTAGAGATATTTGACAGGGATTCCGGTACATGGGTGGCAAAGCAGGATGTCGGGACAATGAGCAATTCGGAGAAAGAGAAGGGGCAGGCTTCCGACAGCTTCAAACGCGCCTGTTTCAACTGGGGTATCGGCAGGGAACTGTATACAGCTCCTTTTATCTGGATACCTGCAGGGAAAGCGGATATACAGAGTAAAGAGACAAGGGACAGGGAGAAAAAATACTATTGTTACGACCGCTTTTGTGTAAATTCCATTGAGTATAACGATGATAAGGAGATATCTGCCTCATACCCCATTTGATAGACATGTAGAACGAATGGTATAATCTATCTAACAGAGTCAGGAGGAAAGGTTATGGCACAGACGTATAGTATCGAATTCAAGGAAGAAGCATGTAAACGTGTTCTGTCGGGAATACCTGCAGCACAGGTCGCAAGGGAACTGGGCATTAATGTAAACACCCTCTACACATGGATGTCCCGCTTTAAGGAACATCCCACAGAACCCTTTGTCGGCAGTGGAAACCTCCATCAGGAAGATGCCACCCTTGCAGTATAGGTGGTTGTCGGTTATAATAGAAATGCAAGGTCAAGGATACTATGTCGTAGGGCATTGCAATTTATTCTATAATAAGGCAAACACATCTAGCCCCCGACATAGAAAAATAAGACCTTGCATCGAAAGATGCGGGGTCCTATTTTTGTCTGACGACTATCCTTTCCCTCGCATAAACACTGGATTTTTAGGAATGACACGCCCTGTTCTGCATACGCTGGGGAAACATAAAAGTAAAATGTTCCTGTTTCCACATTATCAGTAAAACCAGTA
>ERZ808029.1153-NODE-1153-length-10261-cov-3.492341_pt1 | contig 10261 bp, 9 predicted proteins | sample MGYA00380185_ERZ808029 | MGnify/ENA primary metagenome ERZ808029 (study PRJEB31490, sample SAMN06133404) | mouse gut metagenome | isolation source: M2_3 | host: mice | place: China: Chengdu | collected 2015-05 ... | reverse complement strand
AATGGTGGGATAATCGTGTAGAGATAAAAGATGAAAAAGAAGATCGTTCTATGACAGAGACGTGGAAAGCAAGAAAGGTATCCGTGGAAGAAATTATAACGAATCATTATAGCTTGAATTTTTGCGGTTATCCCAATGAGGAAAAGTTAATTCTTTCTCCGAAAGAAACTATAGAGAATTTTAAAGCAGAAAGGGAAAGGCTTGACCAGAAGATGGATGCAAAACTACAAGAGATTATGGATATGTTGGGAGAATAGCTATGGTACTAGCAAAGGATTTAAGACAAGCCGTATTGCTGGCTGCATTGCAAGGAAAGCTGACCAAGCGGCTTGATACGGATGGTAATGTGGATGAAATGTTGGTAAAAATGCAGGAAGAAAAAGAGAAGCTTGTTGCAGATAAAAAAATTAAAAAGGAAAAACCATTGCCAGAAATTCAGGATGAAGAAATACCATTTGATATTCCAGATAATTGGAGATGGGTGAGATTAGGAGATGTAGTAAAAACGATTTCTGCTGGTGGAGATAAGCCAAAAAATTTTTCAAAAGAGAAAACAAAATTGTTTTCTATACCTGTTATTGCAAATGGCGAAACTAACGATGGAATTTTAGGGTATACAGATGAAGCAACTATAAAAGAGAAAAGCTTGACTGTTTCAGGACGTGGTACAATAGGATTTTCACTTATTAGAACAGAACCATACGTTCCAATTGTCAGGTTGCTGGTAATTACATCATTACAACAGACGAATTTGTATTATATACAATGTGTTTTAAAATCTTTAGTAGAAATGGGGATCGGTACAGCTGTAAAGCAATTAACCGTTCCGATGATTCAGCCTAAAGTTATTCCTTTTCCTCCAATCGAAGAGCAGCAGAGAATTGTTGATAAAATTAATGAGATTATGCCAAAGATTGATGAATATGAGAAAATTGAAAACGATTTAGAAAGGTTAAAGAAAGAATTTTCGATAAATATGAAAGAGGCACTGCTGCAAGCGGCCATGCAGGGAAAATTGACAGAGCAGTTGGAGAGTGACAGTAGTGTGGATGAGTTTATTAGCAGAGAAAAAATAAACATATTAATTGAAGATAATTACCCTTATTTTATTCCTAATAATTGGAGATTTGTCCAATTGGAGAATCTAACCTCTATTCCAATAAAGCGAGGAAAGTCACCTAAATATGTTAGCAAGAGTGGTGTTCTAGTGTTTGCACAAAAATGTAATCAAAAAAACGGAAGTATTGCCATACATGACGCAAAGTATTTAGATGAAACTATAAAACATAAATATGAACAAGATAACTATTTGCAAGGGAATGATATAGTGATTAATTCTACTGGTGGCGGTACTCTCGGAAGAATTGGTTATATATTGGAAGAACTGATACAAAACTCTTTACCTATAGTTCCTGATTCTCATGTTACAACAATAAGAACTAAAAATGATGTTTTGCCAAGATATATTTATTTCTTTTTAAAATTCAATCAGCCTTATTTAGAAAAGATGGGAGTTGGCTCAACAAATCAGACAGAGTTAAGACCAGATACGATAAAAGAGTTGTTGGTGCCGCTTCCCCCAATAGAGGAACAGCATAGAATTGTAGAAAGATTGGAAGTCTTGCTGACATTATGTGAGGATTTGAAAGAATAGTAAATCGTTATTTTGAAGTTATATATAGCACCATGGATTACCCAATTCATGGTATGTACGATGCAATAGTAATATATGGAAAATCTGTGAAACATAGCAAGAATAATGAAAGAACAGCAACCTCCTTGTGTTACAATGACAAACAGTGTGGAAAAAAACAGGAGAGGAGGGAGCAAAATGCAACGTCGGACCGTACATATTGTTTCACAGGCCATCCGTTATATCGAAGAACATCTGCATGAAAAGATCGATTTAGACATGGTGGCATTGGCACTGCATTATTCCAAGTACCATCTGCACCGGATTTTTACAAAGGCAGTGGGTTTGACGATCCACGACTACGCAAAAAGGCGGCAGCTTACAGAGGCGGCAAAACTTCTTGTGTTTTCCGAAAAACCAATTATAGAGCTTGCCCTTATGAGCGGATATGAAAGTCAGCAGGCATTTACAGATATTTTTAAAGGGATGTACAAAACTTCTCCTGGGGAATTTCGGGAAATGGAAAATTTCTACCCATTACAGCTTGAAATCCATTTGAAGGAGGAGCATGTAAAAATGGATTTGACAAAAGACAGTATAAGATTTGCCACATTGGCAGATGTAGATGACTGGATGGAATATTTTTTTCATCTGCTCTATTTACCGCATTGTCCAATGGGAAAGTATCTGCAGCCATATCGTTTCTTAGGACATTTGGATTTATTATGGCATTCCTTTTGGTATTGCCGAGATTTTTAGAGGTGACAGGTGTATGGCTTGCTGTCCCGTTTGCAGAGTTTTTTACACTAATATTGACGATTTATCTGATATTTAGAAATCAGAAACTATATCATTATTTTTAAAAGAAAGGCAGGCAGGAAATTTTGACAATTCCATTTTTTGGTTGCCTTAATCCGATACATATGATAAAATACATTTAGAGAAATTTAGGAACAGAAAAGGTGTACCACTCGGCGTTGCGCCAACAGCGTCGGGCAAGGTTGGTAGGTACGTACCACGCAATATAAACTTAATCTTACCATACACAATCCGAATCCCAATGTACTTTTTACAAAAGTGCAATGTTTTCGTATAAAGTTAAAAGATTAAGTTGAATCCTCGAAGAATGGTTATGAGGTGTTGGTGTGGACGCATGCCAGCGCCTTGTTTTTGATTTCTTCAGTAAAATGGCAGAAGTAAGAACGCAAAGAGTCTGCAGAAAGAGGATCACATGAAAAAGCAATTAAAAAGAATGCTGTTTTTAACAACAGTAGCAACCATGACGATGGTTCCAATGATGGTAGCAAATGCAGGAGAGTGGAAGCAGGATGCGGGGGGGGGTGGAAGGTAGAGAACCCGGATGGTTCCAACTTGATAAATGAATGGTATCAGGATGCAGACGGTTCCTGGTATTATATGGGAGCAGACGGATATATGATGACCAACACCACAACCCCGGATGGTTATTTTGTCGGTGAAGATGGAGTTTGGAGAGAAACGGAGAATACTGTAGCAGAAAATCTGCCAGTACAACAGACAGCGGTTCCTAAAAATGAGGAGTCTGTCAAGGCAGTAGTTGAGGCATATAAAAATAAATTTCAATACTATAGTAAGTACAGCTGTAGGCTTGTCAATACAGGCAATCCAGATATTCCGGCTTGTGTCATCACCTTTAACCATAAATCCTACTATGTTAACCAATATCGTGATGGAGTGATTGACAGCGGCTGTTACCTTACAGGAAGTGATGTTTACTATGCAGATGGCGGTAACGCATTTTGCGAATATAAAAGAAAAGAAGATAGTGACTACGAAAGCAGAATATATTGGGGATTTGAAGAGGATGATTCTTATAAAGTGATTGGTATGTCATGGAAAGAGAACAACGTATATTCTGTAAAAACCAAAGTTTCATCAAAAGAAGCTTATGATCAGTATAATAACAGTTTTGGTCCCCTGATCAAACTGGATGAGGGAAATACATTCCCGGATTTAGATGCTGCTTATGCGGATTATATGGCTCATTAATGAATGGTATCATTTTCTAAAATAGGTGATACCAAATAAATGATTTCTTCTAGTTGCAAATGAAACGGATTTGTGATATGCTAATGGACAGATAAAATGAGAGAGGTGAAAAGATGAGAAAATAATCTACTTTTGAGACATGAAGCTTTTTGTAACCGTTAAAGCGTCTGAGACAGATGTGATACGGTTGTTCATGTTGCCAAAAGTAGGTTATGATTCTCATACCCTCTCTTTTTTGATGCCGTAAATGCAAATGAGTCTGGTATTTCACCCGGTCAAAAAAGAGAATCATGCAGATAATACCATTTTTGGCAGCAAGGGATTTTGGATGGGAGGAATGTATATGGCACAGATTCATGTTGCGAATCTTACATTTTGCTATGAAGGCAGTTTTGACCCTGTTTTTGAGAATGTGTCTTTTTCTGTGGATACAGATTGGAAGCTGGGATTTATTGGGCGGAACGGAAAGGGCAAGACCACTTTTTTAAATCTTTTGCTTGGAAAATATTCATATAGCGGTTCAATTTCAACCCCAGCTTTGTTTGATTATTTTCCATATTCTATATCAGAACAGCAGATGAACCGGTGTGCGTCTGATTTTATAGATGAGCTGAAACCTGGATGTGAAGAGTGGAGGATTATATGCGAACTTGCCAAACTGGATGTTTCGGCAGAATTGTTATACCGTCCTTTTAAAACTTTAAGCCACGGAGAGAGAACGAAAGTGCTGCTGGCAGTTTTGTTTGCTGGAGAAAATGATTTCCTGCTGATTGACGAGCCAACCAACCACTTAGACCAAGGGTCCAGAGAAACGATAAAAAGATATTTAAAAGAAAAAAAGGGATTTATTTTAGTGTCCCATGACAGGGACTTGCTGGATGCCTGCATTGACCATGTTCTGGTGTTAAACCGACAATCAATTGAAGTCCAGAGCGGAAATTTTTCCAGTTGGTGGGAAAATAAAAACCGTAGAGATCATTTTGCAAAAATGGAAAATGAAAAACATCTCAAGGAAATTGCTTCCTTAAAAAAAGCAGCAGACCAAAGTGGCCATTGGGCGCAGAAAAATGAAAACACCAAAATTGGTTATGATCCGATTAAAGAACCGGATCGTCCTACAAGAGCGTACATTGGCGGAAAGACAAAGAAGATGCAGAAACGGGTAAAACAGTATGAACAACGGATGGAGCGGGAGATACAGGCAAAGGAGGGGCTGCTTGTGGATCTTGAGACGCCGGTTTCTTTGAAACTGAATCCTTTGTCTTATCACAAGGAACGTCTTCTTTATGGCAGAGATTTAAACATTGGATATGAAGGAAGGAACGAGCTGGTTTTAAAGAATTTTTCCTTTGAGTTGCAACGGGGAGAAAGAGTGTTTCTTCATGGGAAAAATGGCTGCGGCAAGTCAACCTGGATTAAGACAATTTTGGAAATGAATCGTAAGAATTTAAAGAAAGATCAGGATGGTCGGAACTCCTTATATCATGCAGGGGAAGAGACTGACAAATGCCATAAGAATAAGGCAGAAATTGTAATATCCGGAGAATTGCAGGTTGGTTCCGGCTTGATGATTTCTTATATTAATCAGGATACCGATTTTCTCAAGGGAAGAATCGGGGAATTTTGCGAAAAACAAGAATTGGATGAAAGCTTGTTTTGTGCATTGCTCCGTCAACTGGACATTGAAAGGGTGCAGTTTTCCAAGAATATGGAGGAATTTTCTGAGGGACAGAAGAAAAAGGTGCTGATTGCCGCAAGTTTGATGACACCAGCTCATTTGTATATTTGGGATGAGCCGTTAAACTATATTGATGTGTTTTCACGGATGCAGATTGAAGAACTTTTACTTGCCTTTCAACCTACCATGCTTTTGGTGGACCATGATATTCGGTTTCAGGAGAAGATTGGAACCCGCGTGGTTGTATTTCAATAAATTTCCAGAATTTGGTATACGAAACAGGCGGACCGTGCTATACTCAAACGTATATAGATCTGCCAGAAGATTGGAAGCTATCCTGTAAAAATGGGAACCTGTTGGAAAATCATTTGGCTCATGGGTATGTAACAAATTTTAGACAATGAATAAAGTACAGGGGAGGAGTTGTAAGGTGAAGGGTTCAGAGACAAAACTAGTTGCCTATATGCAGGGAGCCAACAAGCGTTTTGTAATTCCGGTTTATCAGCGCAATTATGACTGGAAGACGGAAAACTGCAAGCAGTTGTATGATGATCTTGTAAAGGTGGTAAAAAACAGGAGAAAAAGCCATTTTTTCGGAAGTATTGTATCGGTATATAATCCGGATGGAGCGAACGATGAATTTCTGGTGATTGACGGTCAACAGCGTCTTACTACGGTGTCGCTGCTTCTTCTTGCTATGTATAATCTTTTGGAGAATCAGGTGATTACTCCTAAGAAGGCGACCTTGAGCGAACGGATTTTTGAAGAATATCTGGTTGATAAATGGCAGGATAAGGATACCAGAATTAAGCTGAAGCCAGTGAAAAATGACCAGACCGCTTTTAAAAAATTGTTTGATGATGCATCGGAATATGTGCCAGAATCCAATTTGACCATTAATTACAATTATTTTTATAACCGGGTCCAAAAAGAAGAAATCTCTGTAGATGATCTGTTTGATGCAATTTGCCGTTTGGAGATTATTAGTATTACCTTAAACAAGGACGATAATCCCCAGTTGATATTTGAAAGTTTAAACTCCACAGGACTTGCTTTAAGCGAGGGAGATAAGATACGTAATTTTATACTTATGGGGCAGCCTGGTAAAGAACAGGAAGAGTTTTATGAGAAATATTGGAATAAGATTGAGGTTCACACAAATTATGATGTCAGCTCCTTTATCCGGGATTATTTAAGCGTAAAACAGCAGGCAATTCCCTCTATGAGCAAGGTTTATTTTACATTTAAAGCTTATGTGGAAGAGCTTCAGACAACCACAGAAATACTGTTAAAAGATCTTTTAAATTATGCAAAGTGGTATGGAACTTTACTGCAAGGAAACACAGGGCAGAGACCGTTGAATGCCTGTATAGATCGGTTAAATCGGTTAGAAACTACAGTAGCCAGACCATTTTTCATGGAAGTGCTTCGTCTGGAGAAAGAAGGAAAACTGACCATACATGAGGTAAGCGAGATATTCCGGTTTACAGAGAATTATTTATTTCGAAGGGCCATGTGCGACCTTCCCACAAATGCTTTAAATAAGATTTTTCTGCTTCTTCACAAGGAAATTGTCCGCTATGACGGAACCGAAGCCAATTATGTTGCCAAATTCAAATATGCCCTTCTCTCCAAAAAGGAGAGGGCACGTTTCCCGGATGATGTGGAGTTTCAAGAGGCGTTTTGCACCCGTCAGGTCTATCAGATGAACAGCAAAAATAAGATGTATCTTTTTGAACGACTGGAAAATTACGGGACAGCAGAAGACAAAGATGTGTACCGCCATTTTGACGACGGAGATTATTCCATTGAACATATTATGCCCCAGCATTTGACTCCTGCCTGGGTTGCCAGTTTGGGAAGTGATTATGAACAGATTCACGAGATTTGGCTTCACAGAATTGCCAATCTTACCTTAACTGCTTATAATGCCAAATACAGCAACAGTTCTTTTGCGGAAAAGAAAAATATGTCCAATGGATTCAAAGACAGCGGCATCCGAATGAATGGGTACATTGCAGACAAAGACAACTGGGGACTGGCCGAGTTGGAGGACCGGAGCCAATATCTGGCAACCAGGGCGCTTCAGATATGGGAAGCGCCGGATACTGAATTTGTTCCGGAGGAAAAGCAGATGGACTCCTGTACATTGGAGGATGATGTGAATTTGAGTGGAAGAACCATTGCCAAATTTCACTATAAGAATACAGAACAGCCCGTAAGCAGTTGGATTGATTTGTATGAGCGCATTTTAAAAATCCTTCATGCAGATGACAAATCCGTTCTCTCAAAGCTTGCCTATACCTATGATTCGAATGTGGATTTGGCTCAATATGTAAGCAATAAGAAAGAGGATTTGCGAGAATCACTGGAAATTGACACAGGCTTATATGTGGAGAGAAATACCAGCACTGGACTTAAAATATCTCTGCTGCGCCGGTTTTTTAAACTGTATGGAGCCGAGCCTTCAGATCTGATTTTTTACCTGCGAAATGATAAAAATGACAACAATGCATCTCAGAAAACCAGACAGAAAATCCGCAAAAAGTATTGGACATTTGCGTTGGATTTTATCCGCGAGACCCACAAAGAGGATAGTTGTTTTGCCAATGTAAATCCATCTTCAGATAACTGGATTAACGGTTTTTTTGGAATCGGTGGTTTTAGCATTACCTGTGTGGCAAATTTCGAAATGGCAAGAGTGGAGCTTTGCCTTGCAAAGTCAGATCGGGAGAAGAATAAGAAGGCATTTGATTATCTGATGAGCTATAAAGGGGACATTGAAGAAAAGCTGGGAGTTCCCTTAAATTGGATGAAAAATGAGGAGATAAAAAGTTCTTCTATTACTATCTGCCTTAAAAATGTGGGAATTGAGCAGGAGGCAGACTGGCTTCAAATGGCAAAATTCCATGCAGAATGGAGTAAGAAATTTTATGATATTTTTGTGCCATATTTAAGGGAGATGAGTTTTTAAGAATGAATAGAACATCACTATTTGCATGGATAAAAGAACAATACAAAACCGACCCGGACTATCCCTGGAACGATAACAATGCTGTTCTGCGGCACAAAGAAAATAAAAAATGGTTTGGAGTGGTTTTGGAAGTGGGACGGGATAAACTGGGTTTACCAGATTCGGAAATCGCAGATGTTATTAATGTGAAATGTGATCCCTTTCTAATCGGATCTCTGCGAGGCCAACCAGGATTTCATCCTGCTTATCATATGAATAAGGAAAAATGGATTAGTATTCGTCTGGATGGCAGTGTACCAGATGAAAAAATAAAAGATTTGATTGATTTAAGTTATCAGCTGACTGGTCCAAAAAAGAAAGATTCTGGTAAAAATTCCAACTAAGTTTTGCATTGGTTGGTATAATCATCAAACCCTACCACCCTCACGTTGCTACGGTGCGTTACTCTATATCGCAAACCATGATAAAATGTGGCTTTTTTATCTGATATTGCTCCTAAAATCGGCTGATTTTTTTGAGAATCAGAAATTTTAGAAGCATTTTAGAAGCACAAGCTTGGATATGATGTGTAAAATTTCAGTAAAATTCACTCCAATCTATATCGCCAGCCGTTGGCTGGCGAATTGCTATCAGCATCATTAACTTCAACATAACGATATGATGCATTTCTATTGATTATGTTTTACCAGTCTGCTATGTTATATTTTTCTAAAAGCTCTTTTGCTTTTACCTCGCCCTCCTTGGTGATATACATGGATTTTGCTCGATGTGAGCCCTGCCTTATGTAATCTTTCTCATCAAGTTTGTTAAGCACATCAAAATTATAACCTTTCCACGCATACTTATCATCTTTATTTGCAAATCTGTCCTGTTCCGTAAAATGTGACAGATAAATCAACATCATTGTCAGTTCTTCCATTGCTATCTTTGCATCTGTTTTATCCATGCTGTTCTCCCTCCACTTTTAATCTTTTTATTTCCTGCTATGCAATTGTCCATTCATAAGTCATAGTGTAGATTATCATTTGATTTTGCTGCCAAATAGGTCTGTTTGGACTGTTCGGACATATTTCTGCCCAAACACACGCCATACGGGGCAACGATTCCGTCATGAATAATAACATCCCTGAATGGCATCAATGTAGCTTCCACAATCTGCGGCATGGGATAACCTCCCAGTATTTCTTGCCACGAAGAGTAAATTCCTTTCACAACATATACCTCATTGTTATCAACAGAAATCAACACAGATCCTTTTCTTAAATGTCTGTCCACTATAAACTTCCCATGTATTGCTCTCTTCCAGCTACTGACAATAGCTATTTCTTCTTCATCCATCTTTTTAAAGCCTGACAGCACAAATTCATCAATTATATCTTTATCTTCCCATAATTTAGAAGATATAAACGCTACTGATTTTAGCGGCAAACCTTTAGGTGATGTCATCCCATAAAGTTCTTTTATCAGCTTATATTTTTGATTTACAAAATCCAATAGAGCTATCCATAGATCATAAAATTGTTCCGCTTCCTCATCTGTTAAAACCATACAAATACACCTTCATCCTTTTTATATTATCCATCAGCAACATTCTATATAATATCATTTACCCCTATATGCTCAAAACTTCCGTAGACAAACACAATTTTGACCTTATCAATTGCTGATTCCGACTTGATCATTTTAGCATAAGCTACTCATCTCGGATAATTCTTGTTTAAATCTTGGATAAACCTTGTTTAAACTACACCTTTATTACAAAATATTTAACCAACTATTCTTTGACTTATTGCAAGGAATAATATATTAACTTAGTCCAAGATTTAGCTCAACTTTAGTCCAAAACAAGTCCAATTTAGTCCAAGCTCTGAAAGTAAGTCCCAAAACGATCTAATTCCATTGAAAATAAACTCAACTTCTCAATCATCAGTCAAAGTCTCATATCTCA
>ERZ808029.1152-NODE-1152-length-10277-cov-4.473529_pt1 | contig 10277 bp, 10 predicted proteins | sample MGYA00380185_ERZ808029 | MGnify/ENA primary metagenome ERZ808029 (study PRJEB31490, sample SAMN06133404) | mouse gut metagenome | isolation source: M2_3 | host: mice | place: China: Chengdu | collected 2015-05 ... | reverse complement strand
AATGCTTTCCGCTGGGAAGTTGGACCCGGACGGCCTGGAAAAGGATTTTTTGAAAAGGGTCGGGCAATGGAGAACAGCATATTTGAAGTAAACTGTGCTGTCCAGTGGGGGAAATGGAGGAACCATGGAAGGAGATTCAAGAAAGTTTATAACAGCTTTAAAGGACAATGACCTTGCTGCTGTCAGAGAAGTGCCAAAAGCAGACCTGCACAACCATTTTGTCCTTGGGGGGAGCAGGACATATATATATGAGCAGAAGCAGATTCTCATTGAGCCGATCAAAAAGCCCCTGGCTTCCATGTGGGAAATGGATGGCTGGAACAGCAGATATATTGGTGAGAGATTCTCTGGCAGCAACATGCGCAAATTTCTTATAGAGGCAACTTTTGTCCAGGCAAAGCATGACGGCATTGCGATCTTGGAGATAGGGGAAGATGTCTGGGGGTTAAATGAGTTTTTCCATAATGACATTGTGGAACTGATAGAGACATTCCAGGAAATCAACGAGCGGATTGCGCCGGAGGTTTGCCTGCGGCTCCAGATCGGATTATCCAGGCATTGCCCTGTGGACTATCTGGAGGGCTGCCTGAAACATTTCTGGGGGCGCCCGGAATTCTACTCCATTGACTTGTATGGGGATGAACTGGCACAGCCGATTGAAAATTTTATCCCCATATACAGGAGAGCAAAAGAAGAGGGGCTTTGCCTAAAAGCCCACATTGGTGAGTGGGGAACAGCAGAGGACGTTGTTCGCGGCGTGGAGGCATTGCGGCTTGATGAAGTGCAGCATGGTATCGCGGCGGCGGAATCGGAGGAGGCCATACAGTTCCTAAAAGACAGGGGAATACGCCTTAACCTAACGCCCAGCAGCAACCTTTTGCTGGGGCGAATAAAGGAGATGGCGCACCACCCCATCCGGAGATTATACAGGGGCGGGTTAGACGTGACCATAAATTCGGATGATGTGTTGATTTTTGACAGTGACGTGTCAAAAGAATATCTAAAACTATTTGAAGCTGGGTGCCTGAATGCAGAGGAACTGGATCAAATCCGGTTAAATGGGCTGAGGGAAATGTAATAGGAAGTATGAACAAGATCCGGGCATATTTTTCTGAAGACGCATATGCGATAAAAATCTCTAAAACACTTGCTTGTGACGTAACGTAATGAGATATACTACGAGCAGGAGGTGAGACATGGACAAAAATAAAGCGATACCACAAGGCTATATGACTGTTGGCGAAGCCGCAAAAAAGATGGATGTTACTGTACGGACATTACAGCATTATGACAGGGAAGGGTTACTTTCCCCGTCTGCCATGAGCGAAGGAGGCCGCAGGCTATACACAGATAAAGATATGGTAAAACTACATCAGATCTTATCGCTCAAACATCTGGGGTTCTCCCTGGATGATATAAAGAACCGGCTGATTCCCCTTGATACACCGGCAGAAATCGCAGCTGTCCTGGCAGAGCAAACCGCAGCTGTCCGGCAAAAAATAGAAAGCCTGTCCGAATCATTGAGGGAGCTGGAGGGGCTGCGGGAAGAAGTCCTTCAAATGCAGTCGGTCAATTTCAAAAAGTACGCCGACATCATTGTGAACCTGCAGATGAAAAATGACTTCTACTGGCTCATCAAACACTTTGATGACCAGACCCTTGACCATATCCGCAGCCGTTTTGATAAGGACAGCGGGAAAGTATTTATGGATACTTTCATGCAGCTTCAGAATGAAGCAATAAGGCTTCAAAATGCAGGTGTCCATGCAGACAGTGATGAGGGGCAGAGCTTTGCAAAAGCCTATTGGGATATGATAACGGACTTCACCGGCGGGGATATGAGTATGCTTCCGAAACTCATTGAATTAGGACAGTTTGAGGGCATGGACCCCAAATGGAAAGAGAAGCAAAAACTCGCCAAAGATTATATCGGGCAGGCACTTGAGAGTTACTTGTCCAGGTCAGGCGTTGACTTGTTTCAGGAGGATGAAGAATGAACGAGGCTATAAAAATCAAAAACTTAAAGAAAAGTTACGGGACCCACGTTGTACTGAATGGCTTAGATTTCTGTGTACAGCAGGGGGAGATTTTTGCCCTGCTTGGCGTAAATGGCGCGGGTAAAACGACGTCCCTGGAATGTATCGAGGGTCTAAGAAAATATGACAGTGGAACCATCGCTATAACCGGCAAAGTGGGTATCCAACTGCAATCGTCTTCTTTGCCTGGGCATATAAAGCCGCTGGAGGCTGTTAAGCTTTTTGCGAAATGGAATAAAGCTTCGCTTGACCGTGCAATGCGTGACGTTCTTGGCATCCATGATTTTGCCCGGAAGCAGTATTACCAATTATCGACTGGCCAGAAGCGGAGGCTCCATCTGGCACTTGCCCTGACACGAAATCCGGATATCCTTTTTCTTGATGAGCCAACCGCAGGGCTTGACGTTGAGGGGCGGCTGTCCTTCTAAAGATGTTGTCAAGGGGAAATGTAAGATTGAGTTTTTACCTTTTACTTTTTTATTCCTTCAAAGGCAACCGCCGCCACTCATATAGAGGGGCGGCGGTTATAATCAGCATTATTTCAGCAGTACCTCCAAATCACTCTCCGGGGTTGTGATCGGGGCAATGTGATAATGCTCCGCCAGATACTGCAACACGTTGGGCGACAGGAACGCCGGAAGTGTAGGCCCCAAGCGGATATTTTGGATTCCCAGGTGCAAAAGCGTCAGCAGGATACACACAGCCTTCTGCTCATACCAGGAGAGAACCATTGACAGCGGCAGATCGTTTACACCACATGCAAAAGCCTCTGCCAGGGCTACAGCCACCTGGATGGCACTGTATGCGTCATTGCACTGTCCCATATCCATCAGGCGGGGAAGTCCGGAAACGGTGCCAAGGTCCAGGTCATTGAACCGGTACTTGCCACAGGCAAGAGTAAGTACGATACTGTCAGGAGGTGTCTGCTTTACAAACTCAGTATAGTAGCTGCGTCCCGGCTTTGCTCCATCGCAGCCGCCAACCAGGAAGAAATGTTTGACCACTCCGCTTTTGACTGCTTTGACCACTTTGTCCGCAACGGACAAGACCGCGTGACGCCCAAAGCCGGTTGTGACGGTTCTTCCGCCATTGATACCAGTAAACTGCATGGCTGTGGGGTAGCCGCCCAGCTCCAAGGCTTTTTGGATTACCGGCGAGAAGTCCTTTTCCGGCCCAATGTGGGCCAGCCCCGGATATGCGACGGCTTCCGTCGTAAATACCCGGTCCGCATAGCTTGTTTTCGGCGGCATGAGGCAGTTTGTTGTAAAAAGGACCGGAGCGGGGATAGAAGCAAATTCCTTTTGCTGATTCTGCCAGGCAGTGCCGAAATTCCCTTTGAGATGGGGGTACTTTTTTAGTTCCGGATAACCGTGAGCCGGGAGCATTTCACCGTGGGTATAAATGTTGATGCCCTTGTCCTTGGTCTGCTCCAAGAGTTGTTTCAAATCAAAGAGGTCATGACCGGAAATGATAATAAACGGTCCTTTCTCTACAGTCAAACTTACTTCTGTTGGAACGGGATTGCCATAGGTTTCCGTATTAGCCTTATCCAGCAGTTCCATACATTTCAGGTTAACCGCCCCGACTTCCAGGACAATAGGAAGAAGTTCATCCATCCCCCAGTCCTCCATACCGACAGCAAAGAGGGCCTTATAAAAAAAGCGGTCTACTTCCGGGTCCGTATAGCCCAGGACAGCAGCGTGATACGCATAGGCGGCCATACCCCGGATGCCAAACAGAATCAGCGACTTCAGAGAGCGAATATCCTCCCCAGCAGTCCACAGATGCTCCATGTCATAGTCATCGTTCTTCCCGCAGGCTGAGGTACACTCATAGCAGAGAGGAACAATCTGCCGCTTTACCTCATCCACACGCCGGAGCAGAGCAGAAAGGGCCTCCTTGTCAAAATTCACATTCGTAATTGTCGCAAACAACCCTTCCCGCACAACCTGATTGGCGGCATGGCTAATCAGATGCCCATTTCCGTCTATGGTCCTTGCAAGGCCAATCAATTTCCCGGTAAGCTGATCCTGCATTTCAGCAATACCGGCCTGCTTGCCGCATACGCCAGAATTTCCAGTACAGCCTTTGCATCCCGCTGTCTGTTCACACTGGAAGCAAAACATTTTCTGTTCCATCACTGTTTCCTCCTATTATTATTCTAAAATTCTTCCGTCCGTAGAAATAGTCACCACATTCCACGGAATGAACTTCCCGCTCTCCTGTAAGGCCTGTTTGACCGCGTTTTCGATTCCGCCGCAACATGGAACTTCCATTCGTACTATGGTTACGCTCTTGATGTCATTTCCAGAAATGATTTGCGTCAGCTTTTCAGCATAGTCCCCCTCGTCCAGCTTGGGGCAGCCGATGAGCGTCACATGGCTACGGATAAACGCATCGTGGAAATTGCCATAGGCATAGGCGGTACAATCTGCAGCGATGAGTAGCTTGGCACCGTTAAGGTATGGGGCGTTCACCGGCACCAGCTTAATTTGTACTGGCCATTGGGTCAGCTGGCTGGCGGCAGGCGTCTGTGCGGCAGGGGCAACGCAAGGATCCCGGTGAATCGTCTTTGCATTTGTTCCGGGACAGCCGCAGGGCAGAGGCGCACTCTTCTGTTTAGCGGCCGTCACAGCCGCATGGTCATAGGCGGGCGCTTCCCGCGTCTCAAAGCTGATTGCCTCCATGGGGCAGGCGGGCAGGCAGTCACCCAGACCATCGCAGTAGTCCTCACGAGTGAGCCTCGCCTTACCGTCTACCATCTCAATAGCGCCCTCATGACAGGCGGCGGCACAGGCTCCGCATCCGTTACACTTTTCTTCATCGATATGAATTATTTTGCGAACCATAAAATTTTCCTTTCCGGTCAACTGTATTCTTTGAATCCCTGTTGACATCTTGGAATCAGTATAGTATGATTTACGTGTTTTGTATGTTGAAATTTCAACAAAGGGAACAAATCTATGGAAAAATATTTTGAAGTATTGTGCATGTGTCCGCTGTTTCGGGATATGGCGCATTGGGAACTGACTAAGGCTCTACGTTGCCTCAACGCCAGGGTATCTTCCTTTGAAAAAGGAGAAGCCGTGATGAACGAGGGTGAACCAGCAAAATATGTGGGAATTGTCCTAACGGGCAGTTTTCAAATTGTACGGACGGATTTCTTTGGTAATCGAAGCATGATTGCCAACCTTGTTCCTGGTGAATTATTTGGGGAATCCTTTGCTTGTGCAGGAGTGGAGGCAGTCCCGGTTTCTGTGCTGGCATCGGAGGCTGCGGAGGTTATGCTGATTGACTGTTTGAAAATTTGTCATTCATGCAGTAATGCTTGTCAATTCCATCAACAGATGATTTATAATCTTCTTCAAATTGTTGCGGCAAAGAATTTGATGTTTCACCAAAAAATCGAGGTCACATCCAAGCGCACGACACATGAAAAGCTGATGGCGTATCTGATGCTTCAAGCTAAACAATTTGGCAGTCTGGAATTTGAAATACCATATGATCGCCAGGAGTTGGCGGATTATCTGGAAGTAGAGCGCAGTGGTTTGTCGGCGGAAATCGGAAAACTGCGTCGGCAAGGGGTCATTGAAGCAGACCGCAGCAGATTCAAGATATACAAACCGTTTGATGTTTGAGGCACGTAAACATAGTGGTAGCAAGTAGCGGTAATCAGAAATCCCGTTTTATCAGAAATGCAGAGTGAAACCGTTGAAATACAAGGGAATTGCCGCAATAGATTTCTGATAAAAAAGTGGCTATTGACTGACCGTGCCTTATAACTATAGGACTGGCAGGAATAAAAATTTCTGATAAAATGTGTTCATAGTAATTCGGCTGCGGTCTGTTTTCAGAGTATCAATTCTAAAGGAGGATTGGTTACTTTGGCGCATTGTCATAGATTCATGCCATTTTCTGCACAGGAAATCAGTTTATCATAGCATGGAATACTTGCTGCAGGTTTCCATATAAGCAATTTGCAGTTCATTTTTATCGGAAATTTTCATGTGAGCGGAGTATGCTGTTCCGGTCCAAGATGTAGGTAAATCTATATTTTTATCAGAAACTTTTTCTGCCGTTGTCCAGTGTTTTCAATGCTTTCATAAATTATTTCCGATAAAAATGGATTTCTGGTTACCGCTAAAATCAGAAATTTCCGATAACATGGGCAAGCAATGCGCCGGTATATACCCGGCACGTGCTTGTTGGTGGCTGACCGCCCCCAAACCCCCGTAAGGACCGGCGCAACTGCGCTGGTCCTTTTAAGCCGCCTACGGCGTCTGCTGTTACCCACAGTGGGAGAAAAATCATCATCGCGCCCCCTGCTGGCGGTTGCGATTTTTCTCTTTTTCGGTCACGCCCAAAATCCTCTCCACGTTGTTTTTGGCAGTGAGAAGTTCTATCATTTTTGCCTTGGCCTGCTTGTATTCTGGATACCGCTTTTTGTTCTCGGCATACAAGGTGGCATACTCCTGTTTCAGCGATTGTATGGACGGCAGTTTCTTCAAACCGAGGGAATCAAAATACCGCTTCGCCGCTTGACAGGCCGTGATTTCACTGCTATGCTGTTCATAAAATTTCTCCCTTTTCCTGCCCGTCAATTTCCGGTACTGCGCGAAAATTTCCCGTGTTTTACCGTAAGCGCCGATGTGCTTTTGCAGTTCGGAAATGTCTTTCATTCTTGCGCTGGCAGCTTTCGACTGGTCAGCTAAATCGTTGAATTTTTGAACCGCCGCATCACAGGCTTTCTCCAATTCTCCAAAATCAGTCAGACCCTTTTCCTGCAAGTAGATGACCGTCTTTGCCATCTCTTTGAGGTTGAAGATTTTTGCCCACCGCTCGAATCCGGGAGAGTTGGCCTGCTGCATTTTTGCTTGAATGTCAATCAGCAAATTGGGCTTGGACCTCGCCGCCGCCTTTGCCCTTGGAGCGACAATCCGTTTACCGGAAATGCGCTCCATAATCGCCGCTTCAGTGTAATCGTCACCGAGGGAATTACAGCGGACGAACCGTTTGCCGTTGGGGATTTTGAACGCAAGATGTTTGCCCCGCTTAACCTCCGCTCCCGCCGTTTTCATGGCAATGAGGAAGCTGTCAAAATCCTTGCATCCTTGACCGAGGGCGGTGTCGATTAAGCCCTCCAACTGGCCCCGGACGGTAGGCGGCTTACCCTCTCCCAGCCATGTGCCATAGCTGCCCCGGTTGGGCTTCGGCTCCGCAATCACCGACAGCCCATTTTCCAGGCACAGCATATCGGAGATTCTCCGAACTGTGAATGAGGACCGCCAGAAGTTTCGGAATTTCCTGGTGCAGTCTATGGCAGTCGAGTTGAACACGATATGCGAGTGAATGTGGTGCTTGTCAACATGGGTGCAGACGATAAAAGCATGATTGCCCTTGGTCAGCGACATAGCGAGATCATAGCCGATCTTGTTCGCCAGTTCCGGTGTAATCTCCCCCGGCTTGAATGACTGCCGCAGGTGGTAGGCGATCACATCATTGTCCTTCCGTTCCCTGCCGGTAATGGCGGCATACTGCCGCTTGGAAAAGAGAAACTCCTGGTCAGCGATAGACGGATTGCACTGATAGGCTGTGACCAAATCGCCGCCATTGGTTTTCTCTGGATTCTCCACATAGTCTGTTACCCGGCCCAGGGCCTCCGCCACGGTCCGGCCCTTTCCGCTGTGCAGGGGCATCAAGCGTGTTGTTGCCATTTTCAAAACCTCCCCTCAAAAGAAAATGGTGGCGGACGAAAAATTTTCGCCCACCACCAGACCGTCATTTGATTTTCGATAGCTGCTCCAAAATGTTCCCAAACAACCCGCTGACCTCCGTCAGCTTGCCGCAGATTTCGTCCACCTCGTCAGGATAGACCCCACCGCCGGAATTTACCCGGCGGGCAATCTGATTCACATTGTTGGAAGTATGGCGCAGGAGCTTCGCGCACTCATCCAGCTCCTTGATTTGCAGTTGCACAATGTAGCCGTCTATGCACATCTTCCGAATGTAGGCGCTCATATTGTGAACGCCCATCGACGCCATTCTCTGTTTGATTAACTCCCGTTCCTCGTCCGTGACCTTGAAATAGATACCGCTGGTCTTTTCTTTCGCCATAGTCCCCCTTATCTCCGCTTCTGCCAAACGAGGTCATAGCCGAGAGCGTCAGCCAGTTCCACCGCCTCCTTGTAACGCAGGGATTCCCGGCGCAACTTGTCAGAGAGGTTGGGAACGCTGGGGCTCCATCCGTACTGTTCCGCCAGCTTTTCCACTAACTCGCTCATAGTGAAGCCCTCTCTGACAATGTAGGCTTTGATTTCGTTCCTGATATTCATAATCATATCTCCTTCGATAATCGTATTCGCCATCCGGCGTAGAATTTGAAAACACTCCCAGCGGCCTGGGCAGGCTGTTCACAATGCCCAGGTCACAGGAGCACACATCGGGTTTCAGCGTTCAGCGTGAAGCTATGCGAAACCGTGAATACCAGCAGAGGACAACGTACCGTGTTCGCTGTCCAGCGTTGCGTGTTTCCACGAAAAAGCGTCATGCTGATGCTGTTTTCTTCGCTGATTTCACATGGATTGAAAATTGAGACGCAAAAAGGGCGGTCTGCTTGACGCAAACCGCCCTCCGGCAACGTATTCAGCTTTGGGCCACCGCCCGTTTCTTCTTCTCGCGGGAACGCCTTGAGTATTCCCTCTGCTTCTCCCGTTTCTTCCGCAACCGCTCCTGTTCTGCCAGTTCCTCCGGCGTAGGCTCCGGGATAGGCACATCAAACTTGCCGATGAACTTCAGATAAATGTCAACCTCCTGCATCTGCTCACCGCTGGACCTGTCCGGCGCATGGACAACGATCTTATCCACGAACTCCAAAATCATCGGCGTGGTCAGCACAGAGAAATCGGTGTACCGTCTGACCAATTCCAAGAATTGATCGGCCCGGTCCGTGTCGGCGTTGAACGCATCCAGCTCCGCCTGTTCCCGCACGATTGCCACGTCCAGTTCCTCCTGTTCCCGTTCATATCCGTCCGACAGCAGCTTGAACCGCTTCTCCGTCAGACTGCCCGTGGCAAAGGATTCATAGAGTTTCTTTATCAGCCCGTCCAACTCGGCGGACCGCTTGCGATCACGGTTCAGCTTGCGGTTCAATTCCTTTGCGGCGTTGTCCTGCCGAAGCTGGGAGGCGGCGCGAATCTTCTCGACAAAGCCCTTTTCGTCAGAGATCGCATAGGTACTGACAGTCTTGATGGTATCCAGCAGCAGCGTACGGACTGCCCTGGTGGTGATATAGTGACTGCAACACTTCTGCTCGGAGTGTTTGGCGGTCAGCATATAGGTGGAGCAGTTGTAGTTGTCGCTGGGGTAGAGGCCACTGTCAGCGTCCGGCTTCCAGCCTTCTCTTAGCGCCCTGCCGCCGCACCGATGGTTATACATCCTGGCCCCGCACTCAGCACAGAATAACAGCCCCGTCAGGGGATTGGCCACGCCTGTGGTGTCCGTCCGGCGTACTGTCTGCCTTGACCTCTGGGCAAGTTTCCACGTCTCCGCATCCACAATGGCTTCATGGGTATTCTCAAAAATCAGCCATTCCTCCGGGGGACGCTTTATCATCTTCTTGTCCTTATAGGAGGGCTTGTAGGCGCGGAAATTGACCGTATGCCCCATGTACTCCGGCTTGGTAAGCATATCCGCAATCGTGTTGCCCGTCCAGTCATAGGGCCGGGACATGTCCGTTTTGCGCTGGCACGTCCCCCGCCCCTGCCGTGCGAGGTAATAGGAGGGGCGCTCTACCTTATCCATCATCAGGATTTTGGCAATCGTCTGAGGGCCTTTTCCCTCCGCGCTCAAATGGAAAATGCGGCGCACAACGTCTGCCGCTTCTTCGTCTACCAACCAGTGGTGCTTTTCACCCGGGTCCTTCTTGAACCCATAGGGAATCGTGTTGGTGACAGGCTTGCCGGACTTGCCCCGTATCTGATACTGTGCTTTCTACTTCCGGCTGCAATCACGCACATACCATTCCGACATGATGTTGATGAAGGGCGCGAACTCCCCCGTACTCTGGTCGGCACTGTCCACGCCGTTGGAGATGGCGATAAACCGAACTCCATGCTGCCTAACCCGGATAAACCGGAAAAGATTTTGCAATTCCTCCACATTTCAAGTACAATAAAGAAAAACGTTGGAGGATGTGTTCATGTTACTTACAGATAAATACGCTGACAAAATTTATGGTACAAT
>ERZ808029.1150-NODE-1150-length-10286-cov-4.178764_pt1 | contig 10286 bp, 11 predicted proteins | sample MGYA00380185_ERZ808029 | MGnify/ENA primary metagenome ERZ808029 (study PRJEB31490, sample SAMN06133404) | mouse gut metagenome | isolation source: M2_3 | host: mice | place: China: Chengdu | collected 2015-05 ... | reverse complement strand
TGCCGTATTTGCGACAGCTCTGGATTATATCTAAACTCCCCTGTTAATTTGACTACATATTTAACTCTATAAATTCCTTAAGCCTTATGGCTTCCTCCTGCTCCTTTTCGCCTTCTACCAGAATCTCCAGGTTTTCGCCCGCCTTAGCAGAAAGGGAAAGCACATGAAAAATCAACTTAGCATCACCGCTTTTTTCTCCTTTCCTTATCTCCACCCTGCTGGTACACTGAATCGCCTCTTTTACCAGTTTTCCGGCGGCCTCCGGCAGAAGACCGGCAGGATCTTTTACCTGAAATTCCAATCTAACCATAGATTTTCTCCCCTTTTATATGGATAAATAATGATTCAGCCCAAAGGCAATTCCTCCATCATTGTTGCTTCTTGTGACAAAATCCGCCAATTCTTTTAATTCCTCAATGGCATTTCCCATGGCAACAGCTGTACCCGCTTTCTTAAGCATGGGAATGTCCAGCTCCTGATCACCAAAGGCAATGGTTTCCTCTGGGCTGATGACCAGACTCCTACAAATCGCCTCCAGTGCCTCCCCTTTGTTAGCTCCCTCAGGAAATATTTCAAGATAAATCTCTGACGAACGTGCCACATCCACTCCTGAAGGCCCCTCAGCCTTCATTCTGGCCTGAACTTGGCAAATTATCTCCGGGTCTGCGCCGATGAGAAGCTTATTGGGGCCGGTTCCATCCATTTTCCACACCTTTGTCAGAGCCTCTAAATCACCGGGTTCCGGCTGATGGTTAATAATCCGACTCTCCCGGTCCACATAAGCATCCACACTGGTAACATACCACTTTCTCCCCTGGAAAATCCACAAAGGTATGTGATAATCAGTCAAAAAAGTCTCATAGATTCTCTGTGCTGTCTCAAAGGACAAATGCCTGCTGTGAATACAATCTTCTCCAAGAAGAATATATGTCCCTGCATTGCAAGCCTTAATACAGGGGATGGAAAGCTCCTTTTCCACCAGCTCAGTTGCCACCGGCATTCTTCCTGTAATCAAAGCAATCCTTATCCCCATGCTGTATGCCCTTTTCAGGCTTTCCTTCACTGATTCCGGAACCCTTTTTTCATCATTCAAAAGAGTTCCGTCCACGTCCAAACAGATCAACTTATATGACATAACTCATCTGCCTCCAACTGATTTAATATCTTTTCCACATTGCGTTTCCCATTTCGAAGCCCTAAGTTTAACACTGCCGCGCTCCCCACGCCTGCAAAAAGCAAAGAAATGCCCAAAATGCTGAAGAAGATATTTTCCTTCTGTCCGCCAATGCCTGCGTAAAGAAACGCCACACCAACGGCAGACAAGGCAAGGGCTGTTTTTTTCCATCTTTCAATCTGTCCAAGAGCCTTCATCTGAAGCGCCGCCTCCCGGGATAATCGGTTCTTTTCCGCAGTATTCATAACATTTCCTCCTAAATGTATCGGCACGCGCCGCTTGCGCGGCACCTGCCAAATCGTCAGAACGCATTTCTATTGTGAAACTTCGTTTCACAAGCGTTCTTCCTAGTAAACAAGTCCGGGGTTGAAGAAGCCTAGCAGAACGCCGGCAAACGCAACCACAACCAAAAGCAGCATCACCTTAATGGGCGACATCCGTTTTTTTGCCATCAAAAACCAGCAGGCAATCACGAAAATGGCTGTGAGAAGGCCAGGAAACACCTCGTTTAATTTATCCTGCAGCACCAGATAGGGTTCCCCTGCTTCATTTAAAAGCTGAAGGGATGTGGTGACGCTGACCCAGGTTGCGGACACAGCTCCAATCACCATTCCGCCAAGGATGGAAACAGACTCCCGGATGGCATCTCCCTGGGCGCCAATCAAAAATTCCACGGCTTTCGTTCCAAGACTATATCCTTTAAAATAGAGAAACCGCATTCCAAAATAAGCAAATAAGTTCCAAACAATAATGTAAAAAATTGCTCCCAGAGGAGAACCGCCTGTGGACATTCCCATGGCAATGCCTAGAAGAATGGGAATCACCGTTCCTACCACAAGGGAATCTCCGATTCCCGCAATGGGCCCCATCAGGCCGGCACGAAGGCCATTGATGGTCTCATCGTCCACATCCTCTGTTCCGCCTGCCCTTGCCTCCTCCAAGCCGGCAGTAATGCCTACAATCAAAGTGCCAAGCTGAGGCTCTGTGTTGAAAAACGCGGTGTAGGTATTCATGGCCTTTGCTTTGTCATCTTCATTGTCATACAAATCCTCCACCAGAGGAAGCATGGAACACAGATAGCCGAAGGTCTGCATGTGCTCCTGGGAAAAACAGGTCAAATGTCCGTAGAACCAATTATGAAAGGACTTTGTAAGAGCCTTTTTTGACAGCTTCTTCTCCATATCAGATATCCTCCTCGTCATCATCAAATCCGCCGGCAACCGAAACCCTGCTCACGGACAGCATTTTAATCTTATAGTTAATGACTGCAAACATTCCGGCGATAACAGTTGCCGATACCAGGTTGATTCCCATAGATGCTGCCAGAGTGAAACCAAACAGATAGGGAATAAAGTCTGTCACCTGCTTTACAATCTGCTTTAACAGAATTGCAATACCTACACAGGGAAGAAGCGAACCTACGGTAAACAGGGTTTTCATGGCAATCCCGTCCATAGGAAGTGTAGTCTTAATCAATTCTACCACACTGGTTCCCATCTTACACATGATCAGTGTTGGAATAAAGGAACAAATAAAGTGAGACATCCAGGGCAAAACCATGTCAATCATATATAATTTGTGATAATCCCTTTTTTCCACAGCCTGCCAGCCCATATGCTGCCATGCCAGATTGATAGTGGCTGTTCCGTAAAATAATACGGTTCCCAGGGTACCTACCATGGCGCCAAAGGAAGTGGCCAGCGCCGCCCCTTCTGCTGAGGTAGCTTCCAGTCCATAGCTTTTCAATGCAACCATAGCCAAAGGAATCCCGATGTAGCTGACTGCCCGTACATCCGCTGACACAGTGCCGCCGGGAGTGACCAGTGCAATGTAGACCACCTGCATGGCACATCCCACCAGGATTCCGGTAGTCATATCCCCCAGAATCAAACCACATATAAATCCACCAATTAAGGGTCTTCCGAATGTGTAGTTACCAACCGATGAACCGCCCATCCCGGGCATACTTGCCAGACACGCAAACAGACCAAGAAGCGCTGCCTGTAACCAACTGATTGTCATAATTTCCTCCATTCTGTGCATGCTTTACATTATCTGCTGCTCAAGGTAAAGTATCTTTTCACCTTTATCTTTTCTTAGTGAAATCCAAACTGTCCTCTGAACTTTTTCCAGTTGCCGATAGCTTCATCCTTCAAAAGAGCAAACTCAACCTCATAGCCTGCATTCATAATGTTCTCCAAAGCCTGAGCCTCCTCCTGGGTGATGGACTGATTGTTGCCCAGCTTAGTCGTCCCTGGCCGGTCGTTGCATGGCCCGATGATCACTGTGCTAATTCCCGGCTTTAATCCCTGCTCCACCAGAATAATCTCCATGTCCAAGGGATTTTTTGTGATAAGGAAATAGTTGTCCTTGCTCTTTAACACCTTTTCACTCTTTTCCTTAAATTCCTCCAATGACCACACAAAGGTCTTTTTTCCGCTTGCACTCTTGTATGCAGATTTTAAAACCGGATTCTTTGCCGCCGCATTGTTGACAGCAATCAGCCCGTCACAGGGGTACTCCAACGCCCACCTGGTACATGTTTGACCATGAATCATTCTGTCATCCACACGGATAAATGAGATTGCCATAATTATTTCCTCCTTTATATTTTTCTTCTTTAAATAACCTGCGTTTTTTTCATATCTTATTTTTTCCGGCACCTGTGGCTTTCCTGCCTCTTGCCTATGGCCTTCTTTTATCGCTTTGCTTACTCTCGCATCTTCGCTTCTGTTCCTCTTTGGCCTTCTCCCGCCGTCTTGCTCATGCCTGCCCCTCGGCCTTTTCCTCCTGTCTTGCTCATTGTCTGTCCCTTGGTCTTCTTATCCCACCTTGCTGATGAAAATGTATCCTGCCAAGTTTCGACAGATATAATACAAACACCACATTAGCCCTGACTCTTTCAGATTTCGTCCTCTCCTTCGCTGGCTGCCACCGTAAACTCCCTAAGCGCTTCCCTCGCCTCCGGAACCAGCATATCAACAAGAACCTTGCTATCCACACTATCCTTTGATACTATGGCGCTCACCACCAATGGCAGGTTCATTCCTCCCACCATGGTAGTCCGGTCCAAAAGCCCTTCCTCTGCCAGCACATTGGCTGTAGTGGTCAAAGGAGAACCTCCGATCAAATCTGCAAAAACAAGAAGCTCATCCTCCCTCTTAACTACAGAAACACATTTGCGCACATTCTCTGCCAGCTCATCTGCTCCCATTCCGTTTTTCAGGCTTGTAGACAAAATATCCTCTCTGCCTTCTCCCACAAGCATATCCAGCACACTGTGTACCCCCTGCGCCATGGTGCCATGGCTTACCAGCAATATGTACTTCATTTTTGTATTCCCTCCTGTATTTTTTCAGCAGCACTTTGTTTTATGGCTACAGTATATAAAAAAAGCGACACATGTTCACCTAACATGTGTCACTCTTTCTGTCTGCTATATGTCATTTTTTTTCATGACATTTGTCATGTTTACTTCCACAATTACCTTCCTTTTTACCCGTCAGATTCTGCGAGAGGAAATGACTGATATGGGTATGAATATGATAAAAGCAGAGCCGAAAATCCGGCTCTGCCTGTTCACAGCTTCTACTGCATCTCCTTCAAATAGCGGTTCACCTTTCGGTTCTGGATAATCGTCTCCATATTAATATTGGAACTGCCCTCTAAGATACTTCTGACTGCCCGATCAGCCTCTCCTACTGCCCTGTCATAATCGTGAAACCGGGCAGTCACGACCGCCTGCTCTACCGCATCGCTTAAAAGAAAAAGGCCGGGGGCATTTCCAGTATCCGGATTCCTTGTGAGGAATCCCTGGTTCTCCTCTGATTCCACAACCTCCCGCAACACAGAAACTCCTTCTGAATATCTGAAAATCTCCGATTGGATCTTTCCATCACCTGTAAGTAATTTCATCAGTTCCCACGCCTCTTGTTTGTGAATCGTAGATCTGCTCATAGAAAGAGTAAGAGTATCCAAGCGGGAAATGTTTCTCCCCTCTGGACCGGCAGGCATGGTCAGACAATCCCACTCAAATCCTGAGTATTTTTTAATACTAAGAGGATAGGATTTATACGCCCGATACTCTGAAAACAGCATGGGCTGAAATGCCACATTCCCCAAGGCAAACTCTTTGTTGGAAATGCTGTAGCCACCGTTTAGCTCCTCCAATTTCCCAATAAAGGAAATCCCTGCCTTCGCCCTCTCATCCGTCAGATAACACTCAGTTCCCTTCTTGTCAAACAATGTCACCCCATTAGAATCAAAAGCGTCCTCCCAGGTATAGCCCACAACCCCAAACTGATCAATGATGCCGTTCCCGTCTGTGTCCTTTGTGACCTCCCGGCAAATCCGGTAAAAATCTTCCCATGTCCACTCATTCCCGGGCATGCCAATCCCCTCCTGCTCCAAAATACTCTTATTCACAAACATCAGCTTGGGAGCACATTCATAGGGAAGGGCGTACTGAACCCCTTCATAATTTCCATACGCATAGGCAGAGGTATAATACCGCTCCGGCGAAAATTCCCCATCCTCTTCTATAAGACGGGTCAAATCCATCAGCACCCCTGCTTCCGCAAAATCATTAAAGTGCTCTCCCGGCACAAAGAAAATATCCGGGGCTGTTCCTCTCATCATCTGTTCAGACAGCCATTCCGAATAGTCCTCCCGAATAATACCGCTCACATACTCCACCCGTGTACCCGGATGCTGCTTTTCAAACTCTGCAATGGCATCCTCTAATATCTGGTAAGAATAACCATTCTGCACCTTCCAATAGCTGTCGCTGAACACACCCACCCGGATCACATTTTCATAAAAGCCTGGAAGCATTTTGTAGACGTCGCTGGCTATCATCCACAACAATAGCAGAAGAAAAGCACAAAGCCCTGCCCGGATGCCATATTTTTTTCTCACCTCTTCCCTAGCTGTTTTGTTTTTTTCTGCCTCATCTTTGTCTTCTGCGTCTCCGACCTCTCTGTTCTTTCCCGCTTCTTCCCTGTCCGCTTCGGTTCTATCCATCTTATCCCTGCTCATTTTATTCTTATCTTCCTGGCTCTTGTCTGATTCGCGTCCCATCCATTTTCCTCTCAAAGCGTCTTATGGATTGCACCGGTCTGCACTGCCCATATGGCAAGCTGTGTTCTATCTCGCAGATTCAGCTTACTCAAAACTGTACTGATACAGTTTCTCACCGTTCCGTCAGACAGATTCAGCTTTGCCGCAATTTCCTTATTGGACAGACCGCTTCCCACCTGTACAATGACCTGCCATTCGCTGTCTTTTAGATCAGCCGACTGTCGTTCATCCACCTGAATTGCAATATTGGACTGTGCCATTTTGGAAAACAGCCGGACAACCTTGGAGGCAATGTCCTCATTAATCATGGCTGTTCCGTGATAGACCTTGTTAATCGCTTCTGTCAGCTCCTTCATGGAAATTCCCTTGAGAAGATAACCGCTGGCTCCGTATTTCAGAGCATTAAACACATACTCATCATCGTCAAAAGTGGTCAGGATGATGATTTTGATATCAGGGTAATTCTCTTTTATAATCTGGGTGCAAACCACCCCGTCCATCTCTGGCATCCGGATATCCATCAGTATCACATCTGGTCTTTCCTTCCTAACAGAGCGTATAACTTCCACTCCATTGGTCACCGCATCGGTCACTTCAAAATTGCTCTCGCTGTTTAAGATAATCATAAGACTCTGCCGGATCAGTTCCTGATCATCTGCAATCAGTATCTTAATCATTTTCTTCCTCCATCCCCCATCTGATAGGAATACTGGCATCTATGACAAAACCATGGTCTCCGTGATAGGATAAAGAACCTTTCAGCATGTTCAACCGCTCCTCCATATGATGCAGGCCAAATCCTTTCTGCACATTGACACAGCCCACTCCGTTGTCTTCTATATGAATCTTCAGCATATTGAAATCCCGGTCAATCCAAACCCTCACCTTATCTGCTTTTCCATGTCGGATGGCATTGGTAATGGACTCCTGTACAATCCGGTAGATAATATCCTCCTCATCCTTGTTAACACCCTTTAGCGTCGGTTCTATCTGCCAGGTAATCTCAACCCCTGTGGAACGTTTTGCTTCCTCCATCATCTGCACCAAAGCCGCCTTTAAATTCATGCTTTCCAGCGCATCCGGTCGGAGAGCCTTCACCGAGCGCCGAACATCCTTGATACCCTGTCTGGCCACCCCTGCAATGGCTTTCAGCTGTTCCTTGGTGGCTTCTGGCGCCACATCCACCAGCATGACACAGGCGTCAATACCGGTGATAATCCCGGTCAGGGAATGGCCCAGAGTATCATGAATCTCCCTAGCAAGGCGGTTTCGCTCCCTGGTCTCCGCCGCTTTCTCTGACTCCCGAGCATATTCCTCCAGCTTTTCATTGGCTGACCGCAGCTCCCGATTAGCTGTGTTCAATTTTTCATTCAGCCCCAATATCCGTTCCTTTTCCCTTACCTCTGTCAGAATCAATACAATCGCATAGCTGATAAAGACAATCGTGTTTAAGGAATTAAGGATATTCCGGATTCCCAGCAGCAGGGATTGTGTCTCCCTGCCATAATAGCCCCAGCAGGTCTCTGTGGAAATAATAGGGCAGACGGCTGACAGCAGATCATAGTCCAGCAGAATGTAAAACACACAAATTGACGCCACCAGAAGCACTCTTCGCTTCAAATCAGAAAAATAGCGCATGGTATCTGCAATTATGAGAAGCACCATGCCTGTATAACTGAAATTCAGCACATAGCTGATAGCAAATACGACCCCCAGCTCCAGAACTGTTTTCACCAAAAAACTCCTCTTGCTCTGGCAATGGATTGACAGCAAAAGAAGCAGACACACATATAAGCCAATAGACAGAACCGACAGCTTCCACGGCTCCATGGGCATCCGTTTTACTTGCATTAAAAAATCAACGGCAGAATTTCCATCCACATACCCGTACAAACTATGCACAGTCACCATGGTCAGATACAGAATCATAACCATATTCAAATTTTTCATAGTACTCAGGACAAAATCCGGAAACCCCTTTCTGTTCATCACCAAATCCCTCTTTTTCTACTGCCAGCGGTCAATACTGTACTGCTCCACATTTTCCTGCGTAACCAGTTCTACCGGCACCTGAATCCTTCCCTCCACGGCTTCCCCGTCCAACAAGCGGTAGATCACATCTGCTGTTATCTGACCAATCTGGGAGGGAAATTGTGCCGCAGAAGCAGACATCATTCCTTCTTTAATCAGCGCCTTGGCATCTGGGGAGGCATCAATACCATACACTTTTACCTGTTTTAACAGATCATGCTCATCCAGCGCCGCTACCACCCCCACGGCTGCTAAATCATTGAGACAGAATACGCTGTCAAAGGAAACCCCTTCCTCAATCACCTGCTGCATTTTCGGCATAGCAATCTCCAACTGGCCATCACAGTTGATACGTTTTACCACATGAATTTTGTCACTTTTCTCCACCTCATCTAAAAATCCCTTCACTCTGTCTTGGCCGGATTTTGCTACATCGTGAGTCATCACAATCAATTTTGATTCTTTGTTTTGTTCCAGAAAATACTGGCCTACCAGACGACCGGCATTATAATTGTCCGAGGTAATGGTACAATCCGCCACGTTTTCATCTTCCAAATCCGAATCCACCACCACAATGAACACCCCCTGCCCTTTTGCCTTGTTTAAAATACCAGACAGACTTTTCCAGTCTACCGGCGTCACCACCAGCACATCAATCCCCATCTGCAGCATTTCTTCTATCTGCTCAATCTGCCGATCCACGCTCAGAGCCGGATCTCTTAACACAATCCGGTCTCCCCGGATCTCCACCTGATTGCTGATCTCCTCATTGAGAATTTTATAAAATTCGTTATTCATTGTCATGTAGTTTACCCCAATGAGGCGGCTATTCTCCTTTTGTTCCAAAGAATAATCCCTGCCCCCAAGTCCCGCCCATAAAAGCAGCATTACAGGCAGATACAAAAGAAGGTTGAACAGGATAAATATTTTCCGGAAATTTACGTTCATTTTCTCTTATATTCCTTTCCCTTGCATGAGGTTATCTCCACCAATCCCCATTCCGCTTCCAGACAATACCGATTATGCCCTTGTGCTCCCCGCCGGATCTCAAGCTTTTGGTCACCTGCAAAAGGCAATATCTCTCCTTGAACAGACACTGTAATCAACAGAGTCCTTTCATTCATGGCCATCCGTTCCATGCCATATGTATAAAGGCTCATCCCTTCGTTTTTTAGATTATATCATATGTCATCAATTTTTACCAGAATTCAGATTTGATCTGATTAAAAAACACGACATAAACCTACTTTGAAAAAATATGGTTAGATCCCCCTATTAAAGAAATCTAACCACAAAAATACTGATGTTAAACATAAGGGCGAACCCTGACCCGTTTTATTTCGAAAACAATATACAGGAACTGATCAAAGAGATGCCCGCCGTGACCTATTCAGCGGTATGGACAAACCAAAACCATTGAAACATGATCTATCCAGCTTATGGAACCACTGCATCAATAAAGCTAGCCGTTTAATATACTTCCTTAAAAATGATATACTAGAGCGTGCCTGAAAAAGCCACTATAGAAAATAAACACAAAAAGACAAGCTGTTTTTTCTCTTTAGCGGCCTTTCTCCTCCTTGGAAACCGGCCTTCTGGCTGGTGAAACCTCTTAGAAAGTTTGTTGGTCCATTCGATGATGATTTATGTGCTTTGGCTGGTTGGAAAGCCCCAAATTATACCTGTATAAGCTGCTGGTATAACCCATTTTAAATACCTTTCTGTTTCGGCAAGGCTACTTTTCTGAAAGTGCAGAGGGAAAAGCGGAGGCGTAGTGGTGCTACGGTATGTTTTGCAGTCGTGAGGGTGGTAGAACTGTTGGTTCTGGAAGGGTTGCTACTATCGTTGAGTAATTATAATTTATTCAGTAAAATCAAGGCTTTCGGGGATTTCTCCGAAAGCCGTTTTACTTAGAAAGCAGTCTTGTGTGTTGCTTTTGCTTCTATAATGCTTCTAAAATATTTGAGAAAATATAAGTTATATTATTATGGTGGTTATAAAT
>ERZ808029.1149-NODE-1149-length-10291-cov-3.349227_pt1 | contig 10291 bp, 9 predicted proteins | sample MGYA00380185_ERZ808029 | MGnify/ENA primary metagenome ERZ808029 (study PRJEB31490, sample SAMN06133404) | mouse gut metagenome | isolation source: M2_3 | host: mice | place: China: Chengdu | collected 2015-05 ... | reverse complement strand
AAGGCGCCTGCCCAGTGAAAAGGGGGTGAGAGAGGAATGCTGCCTCCCAGTTATTTAGAGGATAAGACAAACGAGGAGTTGCTGGAGTTGTACCGGCAGGAAGGAAAGCTGGAGGTAAAACAGGCGCTTGCGCTTCGCCATCTTTATATTGTCAAGACCATTGCCTTGCAGATGCGCAACGTCTATGCCGGAACCCTTCAGATGGAAGATATTATCAATGAGGGTGTTATTGCGATCATGAAGGGTATTGACAGATACGATCCGGAGCGCGATAATAAGTTTGAGACTTTTATATCCCGCCGAATCCGCGGGATGATTATTGACCTGGTTCGGAAGAACGACTGGATGCCGAGGGATTTCCGCAAACAGGTAAAAGCCATTGAGGATGCCCGCTCTGCTTTGGAGCGGAGTCAAGATCATTCCCCTTCAGATGAAGAGATTGCAGATTATATGGGCATGGATATTCGAAAGTATCGGAAACTCCAGCGAATGAGTGTTATGATGAATGTGCTGTCTCTGGATATGATTACAGATGACGAGGGGGAACACCAGTCTTTGCAGCTTTCCAGCGGGGATGCGGATTCCCAGCCAGAGAAGGCGTATTTGAAGGGAGAGTCCCGTCAAATTCTGGCGGAGGCCATTAACAGCCTGAAAGAAAAGGAACGAATGGTGATTTCTTTATACTATGTGGAAGAGCTGAATATGGGGCAAATTGCGCAGATTATGAAAGTCAGTGAGCCTCGGATTTCACAGATTCACAGCTCTGCCATACGAAAACTCAAGGCATATATGGGAAGCGAAAGATAGCAGGGCGGATACGCCGAAAGGAGGAATTGGGCATGTATCAGGGATTTTACAATCTTACATCTGGTATGTTGACGCAAAGCAGAAATTTGAATGTCATTAGTAACAATATGGCAAATGTGCAGACAGCTGGTTATAAGAGAGATAAGATGGTCAGCACCACATTTCAGGAGGAGATGCTTTACCGAACCGGAAAGCGGTATAAAGAGGATGCGCAGCCTTTGGCCACCACTTCCAAAATCCGTGCGGCGGACCGGACTTATGTAAATTATGAACAGGGCGGTTTTGACATGACCGATGGGATTCTTGATTTTGCCATGGCGGACCGGGGATTTTTCTGTATTGATACTCCCGCAGGAGTGCGATATACCCGAAATGGTTCTTTCCATGTGGACAATGAAGGATACCTTGCATTGAACGGAGTGGGAAGAGTCCAGGGAACCGACGGCCAGCCGATTCGGATTGACAATGAGAATTTCACTGTGGACAGTGTTGGCAATATCAGTGTCGCGGAGGTAAGCGGCGGAGGAGAAGAGGGAGAGACCACCACAGAGGTTCGTCAGCTTGGAAGGCTGCGGGTTGTGGACTTTGAGGATTATGAGCAGCTGCACAAGGAAGATTACGGAGTGTTTTCCACTGGACAGGAACCACAGAATGTGGAACAGCCTGCTGTGATGTGGAAAATGCTGGAAAAGTCCAATGTGGATATGATGGAAGAGATGGTTTCCATGATGTCTTCTCAGCGGGCATTGCAGAGTGCTGCCCAGGTACTGAAAATGTATGACCAGATTATGAGTAAGGCTGCTACGGATGTAGGAAGATTGTAAGGAGGAAGGATATAATGTATCAGTCATTTTATACAGGCGCTTTGGGAGCCGGAGGATGTATGGCAAAGATGTCCGTAATTGCCAACAATCTGGCCAACATTAACAACGATGGCTATAAGCCCAAAAACGCTGCGTTTTCGGATCTTCTCAACTACAATCTGAATGATTCAGAGGAAGCTGTGACCGAGCTGATGTCCGGGAATGGTGTGCGGATGCAGAGAACGTACACAGGATTTGATGTAGCGGCTATGGCGGCGACTAACAGCGATTGTGATTTTGCCATTGCCCAGGAGAACGCATTTTTTATGGTGCAGGACCCGGCCACAGGGCAGATTACCTATACAAGAAGCGGAAGTTTTCACCGGGGAGAGCGGGAAGAAGGGTATTATTTGACGACCGCCACGGGGAAGCTGGTGCTGGACCAGAATGGAGAACCTCTCCAGGCGGAGGTGCCAGATATTGAGGAACTTCGGGCTTCTATGGAAGAAGACTATGAACCGGAGGAAGAAGACGAGGAGGATGAGGAAGAAGACGAGGATGCTCCCCGTCTGGCTCTCTATACATTTGCAAATCCCAGCCGTCTGATGAGTGTTGGGGATAATGAATATGCGCCTCCGGAGGGAATGGAGCCGATTCTTGTGGAGAATCCGAAGATTGTATCTCATGCACTGGAACGTTCTGGAACAGATCTCTCAAAGGAGATGGTGAAGCTTATTGAGTGTCAGCGTGCATATTCCTTTGCGCTCAAGATGGTAACTACATCGGATGAAATTGAGTCCACGATCAATACCCTGAGAGGATAACCCATTACAGATAGGAGGCCAGAAGAAATCAATGAAACTGAAAAGCTATGAGGATATGAATCTTCAGGAACTGGATGTGATGAAAGAGATCAGCAGCATTGGCACCAGCCATGCTGCAACCGCTTTGTCAAAGCTTCTGCAGAAAGAAGTAAGAATTTCCATTCCGGAAGTGAGCGTTCTGGGATATGAAGAGACGGTAAATCAGATTGGAAACATTGAGGAGCTGGTGGTGGCCACATTGGTTCAGATGTCCAATGAGATCAATGGACTGATGTTGTTTATCTTTAAGATGGATTTGGCAAACGAGGTTCTTGGGAGATTGATTGGCAGAAGTTACCAGTCTTTTGAAGAGATGGATGAACTGGACTATTCCGCTTTGGAGGAAGTGGGAAATATTATTATCTGCTCCTATGTGAACGCATTTACCCAGCTGGTGGGAGTGGAGATCGATTTGTCAGTACCCAGTTCTACGGTAAATATGCTGGGAGGGATTTTGACAGTACCCATTGCAGAATATGGTTATGAGACTGATAAACTGATGTATATCAATGCAGAATTTATTATTGAGGGAATCAAGTTCTCCGACGGGCTGCTGATGCTTCCGGATATTGCGTCCCTTAACAGCATCTTAGAGAAATTAGGAGTTTTGTGATGGCGGAGAAAGACTTAAAAGTAGGGATCGGTGATATGAAGTTTACTAGGGGAAGCGGTATTGTGATTACATACGCCCTTGGTTCCTGCATCGGGATTACCTTTTACGATCCAGTCTTGAAGCTGGGCAGCCTGCTGCATATTATGCTGCCAAACAAAACCGACCCAAATGATCCGAGGGTGTTTAAATATGCGGACAGTGGCATTCGGGAGATGATCCGTAAGCTTTCGGCCTTTGGCATGGTGAAGAGCAGAACCATCGTAAAGATTGCAGGAGGGGCCAAGATGTTCGACATTAAGGGAAATATGGATTTTGGGAACATCGGCCAGAGAAACGCGGCAATGGTAAAGAAGGTTTTGATGGAGGAGAGGATGCGCATTACGTCGGAAGATACCGGCGGGGCTTATGCCCGGACAATGCTTCTGGATGTTGCTACCGGAGATGTGATTATCCGGACGGTGGGAAGACCAGAGAAACATCTGTAATGTTTTAACAGAGAGGAGAGTATGAAGGTGGAAAAAGAAAAAGAAGGTATCTTACTGGAATCGGGGACCAATGAGATTGAGATTATGAAATTTACTATTCAAGGTGAATTTTATGGAATCAATGTGGCGAAGGTAAAGGAAATCATGATGGCGGAGAAGGTAAAAGCCATGCCTCATGCTCATCCAGCCGTAGAGGGTATTTTCAAACCCAGAGATACTTTGATTACGGTGATTGACCTTGGTTTTTATCTCACAGATGAGTGTTTGGAGCACAAGCCCAGGGATTTGTTTATTGTGACGAACTTTAACAAGATGACAGTGGCTTTCCGGGTGCAGAGCATTGAGGGAATCAGCCGGATTTCCTGGAATGATATCCAGAAACCGGATAAGACGTTAAGCCATGGGGAAGAAGGTGTGGCCACAGGTATTGCTCAGTGTGCGGGAGAATTGGTGACGATTCTTGACTTTGAGAAGATTGTGGCAGAGATTGCCCCTGAGACGACCATCCAGTTATCTGAGGTAGATCAGATGGGCGACCGTTCGATCTGTGACAAACCTTTGGTGATTGCAGAGGATTCCATCTTGCTGCAGAAGATGATTGATGAGGCTTTGCAGCGTGCAGGATTTACCAATGTAACAAACTTTAACAATGGTCAGGAAGCTTGGGATTATCTGGAGTCCATTCGCCATGATTCCGATTTGTATGACAAGGTGAATTTGATTATTACGGATATTGAGATGCCGAAGATGGATGGACACCGACTTACGAAATTGGTGAAGGATGACCCGCGTCTGAAGTTATTGCCAGTGGTGATCTTCTCCTCTCTGATTGACGATCAGATGCGGATTAAAGGGTCCACCTTGGGAGCAGACGAGCAGCTGACCAAGCCAGAGATCGGCAATTTGGTTCATGTGATTGATAAATTGCTGGAGCGTTTTCAAGAGAATCTGGCAAAAAATGAAGACTAACGAGAAGAATAAATCCGGTGAGATGCGTCCTGTTGGAGGACGTGTTTTGCCGGATTCTTGCGTTTTTCTTACTAAAACTTACGACTTGGGAAAAGGCGTTGAAATGTAGCAGAAAATGGTTTATGATAAATTATACAACAAGGGGAATGAGGTTTACAATTAGAAATATGGCTGAATTATAAATGAAAAAGAAATGTAAATGAAAGATAGGAAAACAAGAAAACAGAAAATAGGAAAATAAGAAAACAGGAGGACAGGACAGTGAACAAGCGGGCAGCGTTAGTATTGGCAAGTCTGGCATGGATGATGGCAGGAGCTTTTCCGGCGTCAGCCGGGGAATGGGAGCTGTCAGAAAATGGAAAGTACTGGACTTACTGCACTTCTCCGGGAAATCCAGTGGAAGATGAGTGGCTTGAGGATAATGGAAAGATTTATTATCTGGATAAAAACGGGAGAATGAAGACCGGATGGGTGACAAACGAAGATGATGGGAAGAAGTACTATATGGGTGAGGATGGAGCCATGTGTTTCAACACTTTTTCCAAGGATGACCGTTATGTGGGTCCGGAAGGGACGCAGATTGAGGCTTATGATAAATACCGGAAAGCGGTAAAGTCGGAGATTAAGAAAGGGACAAAAAAGAAGAAAACCAATAAGCAGTCTGATGGTTTGGAGCCGCGGCAATTTTATTTTGTCCTTTCGGATTTGAATTTGGATGGCTATTCAGATTTGGTGGTCATGGAAGGGACTGAGGAGAAGAAAAGTCTGGTGCAGATTTCTATTTGGAATCAGGAGGAGGGAAAGTTCCTGCTTTCGGCAGAGTTTGACGAGCCAGAGACGGGAGCTGCCCAGAGTAATGTGTATGTAGGGCCGGAAGGAGAGACGGTGTGGCTGGAGCTGGTGGAGGCTAATGGAGACATGCGTCTGTTTCAGATGGCAGATCAGGAAGTGCAGTTTAAGAATATATGGACGTTTGTCATTGAGAAGGATGATTGGGACAGCGCCGAATACCGGGTCAACGGACATGTGGAAGACCGGGAGGGTTGGGAGGAATATATGGCAGAAGCATTGAAAGAGCGGGGGAACACGGTTTTAACCGGGTATCTTCCGGCGACTGAGGAGAATATTAAAGCCCAGGTGGACCGGGTGCTGACCGAGGACGAACTGGATTTGTGGTAAAGGTAAGAAAAGGGTGAATCGATTCCAACCTTTTTTAGAAAATGCTAAGATTTCTGATTATATCAGTTATTTTGGCATTTTTTTTGTTAACTATTGAAGTATGTTATTCTTTTGTCATTATTTTGTTGAAAGAAGGTAATATTTATCTTGTCTTTCTTGTAAAAATTTGCTATACTATTTTTTAAGATTTTTGGCAACTTTTGTTTTATTTTAAAGCACATTCCTGACGGTCAAAAAAGATTTTAATGACGTCAGACGTGCGGGTGAGGGAAGAGGGAGAAACCATGTTTAAGAAGATGAAACTGGCGCCTAAGTTGGCGCTGACAATCGGGAGTGTTCTTACAGTTATCCTGATATTTTTGATCGGAATTACTGTTACTATGTCAAAAAAAGCTATTTCAACATCTACATTCAGTGAACTGAATGAAATCTCAGAGTCCAATGCCTTACAAGTCCAGCAAATTTTTGATGAAGCAGAGTCAGTTGCTTTGGATATGCAGTATTTTTTGGAACATTCTTTTCAACAGGCAAGTGAAAACCCATCCTGGAATGTGATACCGACTCATCCGGCTGCTATGGCTCTCTGCCAAAGCAGTATTTATGATGAGGTGCTTACTTCCGCTGGCTATGACAATGAAGTGTATCTGCGGGAGACAGCTCGAAGCAGCGCTTCCTACAATGAAGATTTGGAAGGCGTGGGCGTTATGTTTGAGCCGTATAAGTTTCAGACTCACATGAGGGATTATGCTTTTTATGTAAGTGAGGAGAATGCGGATCAGGATATTGTTCCTTTTGGCGCCTATGAGACTTATTCCAAAGAGGATTATTATCAGATTGCAGCAACCACCAGACAGGCAGTGGTTACAGAGCCTTATGAGTATGAGGGGAATACCCTGGTTACTTATGCCAGTCCTGTGATCCACAACAATGAGATGCTTGGGGTGGTTATGGCGGACATCAAAGTGGATAATTTTGATAAGGTAGAGACTACCAAACCTAGCTATCCCAGTATGTATGCAACTATTTATAATGATACTGGAAAGATTATATATGACAGTGAAGACAAAAATGATATAGGCAAAACTCTTGAGGAATTTACACCGAACCAGTCGGATTTGGCTGCCATTAAAAGCGGAATGGCCAGGGGAATTGCTTTTCAGGTTGAGACGACCCGGGAGGATGGGAGGAAAGTAACCAGGTTCTTTTCCCCAATCCGGGCAGCGAACCAGACTTGGTGGTCCCTGACTGCCGTTTCTACCAGCGATATTAACAAGGCGGTGGAAACCACAGAATTTTGGATGATTTTTATTTCTGTGATTGCTCTTGCTGCTATTATTCTTACGATTATTTTGGTGTTGAGGAAAGTGCTTGGACCAGTACAGGGGGTCGTGAAAGCGGCCAGAAGTATTGCAGAAGGGAATTTGAATGTGCATTTTGAGGAAGCTGGTGGCGATGAGATCGGGGTTCTTTCCCGGACATTTGAGGGAATGACTGCAAATTTAAACCGGATTGTCACAGATATAACCTATGTGCTGGGGGAGATGGCAGATGGAAATTTTGATGTAAAGACCAAGACAGAGGAAAGTTATGTGGGAGCTTATGCGGGAGTTTTAAGCTCCATTAGACGGATGAATACCAGATTGAGCAGCACTTTGTCGCAGATTGAAAATTCTGCGGATCTGGTGTCTGCAGGAAGCGACCAGATGTCTTCCGGAGCTCAGGCACTGTCTCAGGGAGCAGTGGAGCAGGCGGCTTCTGTGGAAGAGCTGGCTTCTACCATTGAGTCTATTTTAAAACAGGTTCAGGAGACATCCGGCAATGCAGATAAGGCCAAAGATCAGACCATAATATCCGGGGAGGAAATTACCATATGCAGCCAGCAGATGAATGATATGATGGAGGCTATGGACGAGATTGGAAAGAAGTCGGCTGAGATTGGCAAAATTATCAAAACCATTGAGGATATTGCATTCCAGACCAATATTTTGGCTTTGAACGCGGCGGTGGAGGCAGCCAGAGCCGGAGAGGCAGGAAAGGGATTTGCCGTGGTGGCGGATGAGGTGAGAAACCTTGCCAGCAAATCAGCCGTGGCTTCCAACAGTACATCCGAGCTGATTCAGGGAGCTGTCAATGCAGTGAAGAAAGGGACAGAGATTGCAAAAGAGACATCAGATTCTTTGAGGAAGGTAGTAGAGGGCACACGAACCGTTTCTGGAATTGTGGAACAGATTGCAGTGGCGGCGGCAGATCAGTCCAATTCTTTGGGTCAGGTAACTGTAGGGATGAATCAGATTTCCAGCGTGGTACATACAAATTCGGCTACTTCGGAAGAGAGTGCCGCAACCAGCGAGGAACTTTCCAGTCAGGCTCAGGTGCTTCGAAATCTGGTTGGACAGTTTACCCTTAGAAAAGATGCAAAAGTTAAAAAATCCGGGTCGGTGGAATTTTAATAAGCAGAGGAAAAGTCCTGATAAAGTCAGGGCTTTTTTTCTGAAATTTTTTCTGAAAAGTTTATGGTTATGATAAATCCCGATTTTCTGCACATACTAGAGGATGCAAAAAGAGTGTTTCAACATGTTGTGGAAAAAAGGATGCAAAAAAGTGTTTGAAACATGCTCTGGAGAAAAGATCGGGAAAGGATGACATCAATGAGAAATGATAACCGAAATTATGGGGAAATGGCAGAGGCAGGGGAGCGGAAGACAGAGGAGAATGGGGGAATGAATCAGAAGGGGGAGCAGGGAAAAAACAGCAAAGAGAAAAGGCGATTGGGAAATGGAGAAGGGCAGAAAAACGAAAAGGACATGGAGCAGCGGGAAGATGAGAAACTTCAGGAATATGGGCAGATGACGCTGGAGAAAAATCAGGGTAAGCGAAAAATCCATCTTCTTTCCATTATTGGAGAGATTGAGGGACATGAAAATCTGTCAGGAAATGCAAAAGCCACCAAATACGATCATGTTTTGCCAAAGCTTGCATTTTTAGAGGATGATGACAGTGTAGACGGGCTTTTGGTGCTTCTCAACACTTCAGGAGGGGATGTGGATGCAGGGCTGGCGATTGCGGAGATGATTGCTTCTTTGACTATGCCCACGGTATCTTTGGTTTTGGGAGGAAGCCATTCCATTGGGGTTCCTTTATCGGTTTCCACAGACTATTCCTTTATTGTTCCTACAGGCACGATCATGATTCATCCGGTTCGAATGACAGGAATGGTCATTGGCGCAGCCCAGACTTATGAATATTTTAATATGATTCAGGATCGGATTTTAAGTTTTATCAGCGATCATTCCAAAATGGAGTATGAGCATGTCCGCTCTCTTATGCACAATACAAAAATGCTTACCAGAGATTTAGGAACGGTTCTGGTGGGAACGCAGGCAGTGGAAGAGGGGCTGATTGATGAAGTGGGAGGGATTCGGGAGGCTCTGAATAAGCTGTATGAGATGATTGATGAAAAGAAGAGATAAAAAGTTCAGAAAAAATTAAATTGTGAGGAGTTGCCCTTTTTGTATGGTTTTGGTATACTGGTTTTTACATGGTTTATATGGACAGAACTGGGATTGTTGGAGTTTTAAGCTTTGAATGGATGTTTATTACCAGTATAGACAGGAGGGCATATGTCTGAAAGAACAAAAATCAGAGACAAAAGAGATGGAAAGAGAAGCTGGCAGACAAGCAGGAGATTTTTGGGAGTGGTGCTGGCGTGTATGTTTGTGATGAGTCATGTTTTTTCTGCCTGGGCTGCAGGTCCGGGAGATGGGAGGGGAAGTGGGGGCGGTCCAGGACAGACAGGTCCGGGATCGGGACCATCCGGGGAGCTTCGGGGCGTGTGGATTTCTTACTTGGATTGGGAGAAGCTGCCGGCAGACCGGGCAGGCTTTGAGAAGGGTGTGAACCAGATTCTGGACCGTTGTGTGGACTTGGGGATGAACGCGGTTTTTGTCCATGTGAGGGCGGATTCGGATGCTATGTATCCGTCTGCTTATTTTCCCTGGTCCCGTTTTATTACAGGGGTTCAGGGACAGAATCCGGGATATGACCCACTATCTTATTTTGTATCAGCTGCACATCAGAGAGGATTGGCGTTCCATGCCTGGATTAATCCTTTTCGGGTGACGGGATTTTTAAATTCCTGGGATCAGGTGTCAGATTCCAGCTTTGTAAAACAGTGGCTTGCAGATGGAGATTCTTCCAATGACCGTTTTGTTCTGAAACAGAACGGGGAATATTATCTGAATCCTTCTTCCCTTCAAGTGCAGGAGCGGATTGTGGCAGGAGTCAGGGAAGTGGTTCAGAATTATGATGTGGACGGAATCCATTTTGATGATTATTTTTATCCCAATGTGAATAATGAAGATCCGGAGAAATGGTTTGATAAGCCGGAATATGACGCGTCCGGAAGTTTACTTGGCATCAGTGACTGGCGTCGGGAGAATGTGAATCGGCTGATTCGCCAAGTATACAAAACCATCAAAGAGACGAAACCCCAGGTGCAGTTTGGAATCAGTCCGGAAGGGTTTGTGGATAATCTTCGAAGTGAAGTCCGGCTGTTTGAGGACGTGGATACCT
>ERZ808029.1144-NODE-1144-length-10353-cov-3.251849_pt1 | contig 10353 bp, 11 predicted proteins | sample MGYA00380185_ERZ808029 | MGnify/ENA primary metagenome ERZ808029 (study PRJEB31490, sample SAMN06133404) | mouse gut metagenome | isolation source: M2_3 | host: mice | place: China: Chengdu | collected 2015-05 ... | reverse complement strand
AATAACCTTGCAAGAGCCACAAATTCCTCAGGTGTTACATCCCTTGTAAGAGGAAAGACAATCCTGATTCTTGGGTTGTCAGGCATATGACTGTGAGTCGTGTAGAAACAGGAAGTATAAGGTGTCAGATTCTTAAATTCACTCAGAAACTCTGCTGCTACGTAATCCCCGTCCAAGGCAATCATGGATCTTGATGCAACAGTACTTACAAGCCTTCTACCACCTGAAAGCACACCGGCAACAAAACCTCCATGATCCTTTGCTACTTGTCGATCTGCTTTTTTCATTTTCTGATACTCTTCTGCAGATTCCGGTGTTCTTATTGTTGTTCTTAGCCTGTCCTTCAATTCCTCATAGGTAATCGTTTTATTCGTCCAAGACTTAGCGTTACAGCTACTGCCGTATGCAATCGGTAAACTTCGCATATTGAACCTCCTTATATGATGTAGAGATTTCTATCTCTCACCCTTGTAAGGACAGCTACCTCTGTTTTGACCGGAAATTTATAAAAAAAATATTTCCAAGCTCAATGTCTTCCTTATTTAAGAAAATCAAAGCTCATTATCTGGCATTCCGGTCATACTCCCACTCACTGTCCTTAAAGAAGTGGAAGGAAAGAAAAGAAAACTTTTCAAAAAAGTTCAATTCGTTCCGGTCAACGGCCAGATAACTGTCCTTACAAAGTCAGGAAGAGGAAAAGCCTCTTCGGAAATGGAGGTGCTGAAGATGCAGAGCGAACAGACTGCTGAAAACAGAGCTCTTAATGAAGAACTGGCGGATACATTGATTGCTATAAGCGTCATTGCTAAACGCCTGGCCCAGAAACTAAGAGCAGAAAATCAAAAGGAAGGAGCGTCAAGTAATGAGCAAAATGAGTGAATTGTCACAGACCCTCGATGACATGATTCATGTTGGTGAAGATCTGATCCGCGTTGCCAATGAAATCAAAGATATTTTTTCAGAGACAGCGGAGGAAGAAGTAAAGCCAAAAAAGAAGGCTGTGAAAAAAGAGATCCCATCAGAAGAAGTAAATGAATCAAGCACAGAGGAAGTCTGTGAGCCAAAGCAAATTGACTTTACAGATGTCAGAGCACTGTTGGCGGAGAAATCCAGAACTGGACATACCGCTGAAGTAAAAGCACTACTTCATAAATATGGTGCAGAAAAGCTCTCTGAGATTGATTCTTCAAAATATGAAGCCCTGATGGCTGATGCGGAGGTGCTTGGAAATGGCTAAACATGCTTTTCTCTCCGCTTCATCAAGTCACCGCTGGCTGGCCTGTCCGCCGTCAGCAAAGCTCTGTTCCGAACAGGAAGATCGGGCTTCTCCTTACGCACAAGAAGGCACTGATGCTCATAGCCTTTGTCAGTACAAAGTAGAGAAAGCCCTGGGGAAAAATGTAGAAGATCCTACCCCTTCATTGGATTTCTACAGTGAAGAGATGGAAGCCTGTGCTGAAGGCTACCTTGCCTTCGTTATGGAACAGATATCTGCTGCAAAGGAATTTTGCCCGGATCCAGCTGTACTCATTGAGCAGCGACTTGATTTTTCAAAATGGGTTGAAAAAGGATTTGGTACTGGCGATTGCGTCATTATCGCAGATAATCTTTTACAGATTATTGATTACAAACACGGTCTTGGAATCCTTGTATCTGCAGAGATGAACCCTCAAATGATGTGCTACGCATTAGGAGCCCTGGAAATATTCGACGGAATCTATGACATAGAAAACATTCGGATGACTATATATCAGCCACGCCGTGAAAATGTCAGCACCTTTGAGATGACAAAAACAGATCTTGTTAAATGGGCTGAAGAGGTTCTCAAACCTACGGCACAGCTTGCATATGAAGGCAAAGGCGAATTCCATGCAGGAGACCATTGCCAATTCTGTAAAGTAAAAGCCAACTGCCGCAAAAGAGCTGAATACAATCTTGAGCTTGCAAAATACGATTTTGAAATGCCTGCCACTCTGGAGGATACCGAAATTGCTGCAATTCTACCAAAGATAGATCAGCTCATAAGCTGGGGGAATGATGTCAAAGAATTCGCCTTACAGCAGGCTTTATCTGGCACGCACTATGAAGGCTGGAAGGTAGTCGCTGGAAGATCCGTCCGTAAATATTCAGATGAAGAAGCTGTTGCCACAGCTGTCAGAAATGCTGGTTTTGATCCTTATGAGCAGAAACTCCTTGGTATCACAGCCATGACATCCCTTCTTGGGAAAAAGAAATTTGAAGAAGTCCTTGACGGCCTCATAGAAAAACCGCAAGGCAAACCTACGTTGGTACCGGATAGCGATAAGCGTCCGTCCATAAATACAGCACAAGATGATTTCAAAGAAAATTAAGGAGAACAATCATTATGTCAAAAGTTATTAACCCTACCAAAGTTATCACAGGACCTAAGACTCGCTGGAGCTATGCAAATGTCTGGGATCCTAAGTCAATCAATGGAGGTGCGCCTAAGTACAGCGTCAGCCTGATCATTCCAAAGTCTGATACAAAGACCGTTGAGAAGATTCAGGCAGCTATTCAGGCAGCCTATGAGGAAGGCCAGAGCAAGCTTAAGGGAAATGGAAAGTCTGTACCTGCCCTTTCAGTTCTCAAGACTCCTCTTCGTGACGGAGATGCAGAACGCCCTGATGATGAGGCGTACAAAGACAGCTATTTCATCAATGCAAACAGTGCAACTGCTCCTGGTATTGTAGATGCAGACCGCAATCCTATCCTTGAACGTTCTGAGGTATACAGCGGCGTATATGGAAGAGCTTCTATCAACCTTTATGCCTTTAATTCCAACGGTAATAAAGGTATTGCCTGCGGTCTTAACAACCTTCAGAAGATCTCTGACGGTGAACCTCTTGGAGGTAAGTCAAGAGCTGAGGATGACTTTGCTGATGACTACGATGACGATTTTCTGTCATAAGTAAACACCCTATCCTACAGGCAGGCACCGGTCATATGGCCAGTGCCTGTCTTTATCTTACAGGAGGTACGAATTACATGTCTGATATTAAAACTCTCAGCATCGACATTGAGACCTTCTCTGATGTCGATCTGAATAAATCTGGTGTCTATCGTTATGCAGAATCTGATAATTTTGACATTCTCCTATTTGGCTACTCCATCAATGGCGGTTCGGTCATCGTCATCGACCTTACTGCTGGTGAGCAGATACCGGAGGATGTGTTATCAGCTATCACGGATGAAAATGTTATCAAGTGGGCATTCAATGCAGCCTTTGAAAGAATCTGCCTATCCTATTGGTTAAGACGGCACTATCCTCAATACTTTGAAAGCTACAGTATCCCAGAAGATTCTGTTTGCAACTATCTCAATCCTCAATCATGGCATTGCTCCATGATATGGTCAGCCTATTGGGGATTGCCGTTTTCGTTAGCCGGTGCTGGTGCAGCTCTTGGACTTGAAGAGCAAAAAATGAAGGAAGGCAAAGAACTTATCCGTTATTTTTGCATACCTTGCAAACCAACAAAATCAAACGGTGGCAGGACACGTAACATGCCTGCTGATGATCCTGAAAAGTGGTCTACGTTCAAGTCTTATAACAAGCGCGATGTTGAGGTAGAAATGTCTATTCAGAAGCGTTTGCATAATTACCCCGTTCCTGAATCTGTCTGGGATGAATACCACATAGACCAGGAAATAAACGACCGTGGAATCATGATTGATATGGCTTTGGTAGAAAATGCCATTGCATTTGATAATCGATCCAAAACAGACCTCACCTTGCAACTTCAGCAGCTGACAGACCTGAACAATCCTAATTCTGTAGTACAGATGAAACAATGGTTATCTGATAATGGCCTTGAGATGGAATCTCTTGGAAAGAAGGTTGTAGCTGAGCAAATCAAAAAGGCTCCTAATTACCTTGCTGAAGTCCTTTCACTAAGGCAACAGCTGGCAAAATCAAGCGTAAAAAAGTATCAGGCTATGGAGGCTACTATCTGCAAAGACGGCAGAGCCCGTGGTATGTTTCAATTCTATGGAGCAAATCGTTCAGGCCGCTGGGCAGGACGGCATATACAGCTGCAAAATCTACCTCAAAATCACATTCCTGATCTTGAGCAGGCCAGATTTCTTGTGAAATCCGGAGACTATGAGGCGTTGGAAATACTATACGAAAATGTTCCAGATACCCTCTCTCAGTTAATCCGTACAGCCTTTATTGCAAAGCCTGGATATAAATTCGTTGTATCAGACTTCAGTGCCATTGAAGCAAGAGTATTATCCTATCTGGCTGATGAAAAATGGCGTATAGATGTATTTGCAAATAATGGTGATATTTACTGCGCCTCAGCTTCAGCCATGTTCAAGGTACCTGTAGTAAAGCATGGAGAAAACGGTCATCTCAGACAAAAGGGGAAGATTGCTGAGCTGGCTCTGGGATACGGTGGATCCGTAGGTGCTTTGAAGTCTATGGGTGCAATTGAAATGGGATTACAGGAAGAAGAACTAAAACCTCTGGTAGATATGTGGAGACAGTCCAATCCCCATATTGTGAGTTATTGGTGGGATGTAGACCGTGCAGTTAAGGCTGCCATTAAAGAACGTACCACAACTGTTGTTGGAGCCGTTTCCTTCACATGTCGGTCTGGTATGTTATTTATACAGCTGCCATCAGGAAGGTCTCTTTCATATGTAAAACCTCGCATTGGGGAGAACCAATTCGGTGGAGAATCAGTAACCTATCTGGGTATTGGCAGCACTAAAAAATGGGAACGCCTTGAGTCTTATGGTCCAAAATTTGTGGAAAACATAGTCCAGGCCATCAGCAGGGATATCCTTTGCTACGCAATGAAAACTCTGTCACATTGTTTTATCTGTGGACATGTCCATGATGAGCTAATCATAGAGTGCAGTCAAAAGGTTGATTACAAGGTTATCTGTGAACAGATGGGACGTACACCGCCTTGGCTACCAGGTATCCTGCTTAGAGCTGACGGGTATGAAACATCATTTTATAAAAAAGATTAAAATTGCGGCGATGCCAATAACACGCTTGGTATCGCCGCTTTCTATTTTAGTAGATTATGTTGTCAAGGAAATCCTGTACTATAGGCTTCAGTTTATTCACCTTATCGATGACTGTACTCTTAGGCTTGTTAAGGATTTTTGCAATTTCTCTTCTGGATTTATTTTGCTCTAACAGTCTCAGCATCTCTGCTCCCTCTGGATCAAGTTCTGCCACATGCTCTATCAGATCCTTAAGGATTCTTGCATAGCGTTCACCATCGCCATAACCTTCTGGAGCTTCAGGTTCAAACTCAGTAACCTTGCCGTCTTCATCTTCCTTTGCCAGACTGCTAAATGTTGCAGTGCCGTAGGCTCTTTTGTCCAGCGAGTAGTAATATGGGCACTCGCTACATTTGTTTGTTTCAGGGCAACGAATCAGATGTCCCTTACCATCGCTAATCGTGCATCTTCTGTCCCTATCCTCTTTCTTAAATTCTGATGAGTAGGAGCTCATAAGGCCATCATATACCTCTTTTGTGCCTGGCACTAAGGCTACAGTCACTCTTCTGTTACCGACTCTCCATGTACGGAGATCACTCTTTGTTAAGCCAGCTAACATGCCGTGCTCATCTGCTGAATCCAGATCCACAATCATTGGGATAAGGACCTCATTGTCATTGTTTGCCTTTGGATTTTCATCTCTTGTCATAAGTTTGTCCTTTCCGCCTGTTCTGCTGACGCAGTAGGCGAGGACAAACCAGTGACTGACACTGAAGGACCCAGTTTGGTCGTGAAGGCACGACAAATAAGCGGGAACCTCTTAATTTTTCAAACTTCGAGCGTGTTCTCGAATCAGAAAAATTATGAATATCCTCGCCTAATGTCGGCCGCCACAGGCTATGTGAAATTATTTGTTGTGGCAGTTTAAGGTCTTACCGGACCATATATGAAAACCACTGTTGTGGGTTTCAGCTTATATAACGATTCTTCCTGTCTCTATAAGGACAGTCCTTTGGTCTATGACCGGATTCCCAGTCCGAAAAATAAAAAAATCCGGCAAATAGATTAACGTTTACATAGCAGGAATAACTCCTACTTATAAACATTCATCCATTTGCCGGATTCATCCCGATGCTCTGCTCGTAACTTGATTACGAACTGTCGGGTTCAATGCCTAAGACAAATATTGCTCTTAGCGGTGCTCTGCCTGCTATTTCCTTGAATAACAGGCTGCCGGGTTCAGCTAACTCATCTAATTTATTTACTTGTTGAAAGGCTACTAGACATTTTTACCTTGTATTGCCTCAAAGCCGCTAATCTACGCTTAGATGGCTTAAGCAATTCTGTTGTTACCGTTTGATCATTTATGGAAAACTTCAGTTTTGCACCGCATTTAGGGCATATAATGTCTGACCCATCGGTAGGTTCAGATTTTGAAACCTTACTGCCACAATCAGGGCAGCCTACATGTAGCCTAAAATCATAACCTCCAGTTAATGATTTATTTCCCATATGAAATCACCCCTCTCAAATCATAGGCGGAAGCTCCGCATTGTCAGTGGCATGTGCATTATTTATAATCTGCCTTACATCGGCTATTTCATCCTCAGTCATCAGATCACCCATAACTAAGTATGAGATAACCATTCCCGCGCCTCTGATAGCATCCTTTCCAGTTATCATTTTCTTGTTTGCGCTCGGAATAATCAGGATATTGAACCATAGCTCATTGCTAAATGACCAATCTATCCTGTTGATTTTCTCCACTACATCTTCCCATCTCAGATTATTTGCCTTTGCCATACGAGCTGCATGTGCAAGCGCCATCTGTGTCACAGGCTTCAGTAGCAGATTGTTCTCTCTAAGTGCTGATATCGGCTTATCCAAATCAGTGAGCCGCATATACTGTCTGAAAGCGTCAATTTTGTCAAGAGAAATTCTCCAGAAATTTGAAACAAAATTGTAAGCCTCTTCAGCCTTCTCCTTGTCAGGTAATTTACTGCTTGAGAATCTTTCATCCTTAAGCAGTGTCTCCGAGATTGTATACAGCGCACTCAATGTTGTAAGGTTCTTACTGCGAAGAGATAAAGTATTATTCTTCCAGTTAACCAAATCAATATCGTTAACCGGTGCAAGCGGTTCACCCTCTACGATGAGCTTTCTCGCGATAACTGCAAAGATATCGTCATCTGAGGTGATGATATTGTCACTTCTGCTTGTTAGCTTTGCGTAACGGTTTACTTTATTGAATATCTTTCTTATTTTTGATGTATCACGATGTTCAACAAAGATTACGCTGATCTCTTCCTTTGCAAGCTCAGGATGCGGTTTCAGATTATTCCAGGAAGGAGCTACCTTTGCTATCCAACCCGGTAATCCTGCTAACCCCTTTATTGCTATCCTGAGCGCCAAAAGCCTATGTTGTCCGTCCAAAGCAATCAGACGCTCATTTCCAGGGAATGAAAGAAACCCCATATCCTTCATCGGACCCTTATATGCTCCCGGAATCGACGGGAACACATCCTCCACTGATTCAAAGGTCATTTCATCAAATCCCTGATAAATATCAACGATCAGACTCCCCATAAACTTGTCCTCATCGTCTGTGATGTAGGGAACTATATCGTTGGCAACACGGTTCACGTCAAGGGTTCGTTGCATTTTCTCATCAGGGCTCATATCTTCCCATTCGGGCATCTCCATAGCGAAGCCAACTGAGTCGATCAACTGCCCTGCAGTCATCTTTGCGATGTAGTAGGGCGTGCTGCCCAACCTCGCGCGTATACAGCCAACTGTATTCATATTTCGCTCCTTTCTCAAAAATCTATATTACCAGTAAAAAAATGTATTTTTCTTTGTTAGTGCTATAATAACATAAAACCGAATACATATCAAGACAAAAACATTTTTCATCTCAAAGACATCATTTAGTAAAAACATCAGCCCTAAAAAAAACAGCAGGTTCTCCTGCCGTTTTTCTTTATACCACAATATTTTGTTACCGGTTTGGCAGTGCGCAACTACCAACTACAGAAAATCTTTCAATTTCCGGATCCTTGTAGGGTGTGAAAGCTTTCTTAAAGCTTTTGATTCTATCTGACGGATTCTCTCTCGGGTGACGCCAAACGTCTGCCCTACCTCTTCTAGTGTTTTTTCTACACCATCTTCAAATCCATATCTTGCTTTGAGAACCTCCTGCTCCCTTTCTGATAATTCTCCCATCAGTTTTTCAAGAGTTTCTCTTAATGCCCGCTGCTCAATCTCCTCATAAATGTCATCATTCCAATAGAATGCATCCGGATTGATGTTTTGAAAGACATCTTGCTGTATTTCGTTTTCTATAATGTTTTCAAAAACATCGTCCTGTATTTCATCCACATCAATGTTTTTCAAAAACATTTCGTAGATTTCGTCAAGCGATTCGATTGGCATAGACTGCCTGATTATGTCCTCTGACTGATCAATACCACAGCCAAGCCGATCTTGAATTATCCTTCTCACCTCAGGATCAGTCCATATATCAGAATCCAAGTATCCATTTTCCTTCAAAAACGGATACATTGTAAAATAGCCTTCCTTTTTATGAACAGGATAATATACCACAGGCCTTTGAGTTGCCTGTGCTCGACCTATATTTTGTAGTATCCACAGTGAAGCATATGATCCAAAAGGCCCACTTGAGTCAGGATCATATTTGTCTACAGCCGTTACTAAACCTATTAAAGCCTCTTGTAAAGTGTCAGAAATTTCACAATCATAGATTTCAGCTCTCTGCAGCGCAATACGCACAGCAAATCGCAAATGCATCTGTATCACTCGCTCACGAGCGTATAAGTTTCCCTCCTGAACTTGATATTTCAGCTGATCCATCTCACGTGCCTGAGGCGGAACGACCGCCCGGACAGTATTTATAAAATCCTCTAATCCGGGATCAAGTTCAATAACTCTGTTAAATACGGCCTCATAGTCTCTTTGCGCATAATCATCGTAATCATCTTCTGATGAACCGGCTGCATTAGTAACCGGTGCCTCATCATACACAAGAATTCCACGGGTAGCAATGGAGCTCGAAAGATAGTCAACGTCTCTGATGGAAAGATTCCACTTATCAGCCACATCATAAATATCATCAAATACCAGGAATCCCTTTTCAGATGATAGCTGTATTAAATTTGCAAGAGCACTCTCAATACCATTCTTACTCTCCATTAGCTCTCTTCTCATTTTTCGGCAAGGAGTTGTTTCAGGGTATATCCGTTTGAATCTACCCATACAATGTTTCCATTGACCGAATTTCCTATCAATACTTTAGCGGCTGTTGAAGGACTTCCAAACTGAACATCTTCAGTCAAAACACCACTTTTCATTTTGCCCGTCTGCATCAGCTCACGGCGCTTGTTATATATGGCTGCTGTACAGGAAGAAGTGATTTCTTCATTGTACTCTGAGCCCTTATACACAACAAAACCTTTAGGTAAAACCATTCTTCCAGTGGCTTTTAATGCCTTGTATTTCAAAAACAAAAGCGTTCCGGAAGTATGTCCCTGTTTCTTAGCCTGCTTTAAGCCCGATCCATTTTTAACTGTATCCGGTACATCATCAAAGATTTCCACTCCTGACGATAACAGGCGATTTGTCAGCCAATCTACTTCATTCAACGATAAGCCATCAGTGCCTCTCTCCAAATCATCAAAGAGCAAATAACCTTTTTTCTGTGACAGAGCCTTTAAGTCCATAAAGGCTCTGTCTATATCGCTATTACTCATTCACTTATCTCGCTCTTCCTTATGACTTATTAACACATAACTGCAAGATATCATCACTGCTAACTTCGCTGTTGAAACGGTCATTAAATTCATCGATAAACTCATAAAGCCTATTTGCAAATGCTTCAGGAGTACTATCCCCTTCTACCAGCTTTTCATAAAGAACATCAATACCACCTCTTACGTAGCTATCAAAACGTTCTTCATCAGCCGGATCCTGACCATAATGTCTGAAAGCTTTATCAATTCGCTTTTCTTCATCCGGCTCATAATTTGCATCAAGCAGCATAATCAGCCAGAAGTTATACTGTAATTCATCACCAGAATAAATCACACGATCACCCATGACATTCTGATTATATACCTGACCGGTCTCTGGATTTTTCAGATCATCAAGGTCAGCAGTTCTTCCATATAAAAACCCGATCAGCGGTGCATTCGCATAGACATCTACATTACGGTCTATCAGCTTTGCTTTGCTTAATTCATCGAATACTCCTGTGAGCTGATCCACACGAAGAGCATGCCTTCCTTTAAACCTATATTGTTTATCAAACATGGCGCTCCTCCTTATACCAAATTGGTCTCAAACTCATTTTTCTTGTCAAAC
>ERZ808029.1142-NODE-1142-length-10383-cov-4.238793_pt1 | contig 10383 bp, 7 predicted proteins | sample MGYA00380185_ERZ808029 | MGnify/ENA primary metagenome ERZ808029 (study PRJEB31490, sample SAMN06133404) | mouse gut metagenome | isolation source: M2_3 | host: mice | place: China: Chengdu | collected 2015-05 ... | reverse complement strand
CGGAAGGTGAGCTGTCCGGAGCAGGGTATACGGAAGGTGAGCTGTCCGGAGCAGGGTATACGGAAGGTGAGCTGTCCGGAACGGAATATACAGATGGTGAGCTGTCCGGAACGGGATATACGGATGGTGAGCTGTCCGGAACGGGATATGCGGATGGGAATCTGACTGGAACGGGATATACGGAAGGGGAACTGGCTGGAGCAGGATATACGGGAGTGGAGCTGACCGGAGCAGGACCTTCCGGAACGGAACTGATAGGAACGGAATCCCTGGAAGGAGAGTTGTCAGGAGCGGGGCCTTTTGGGGCAGAACCGGCTGGAAGCGGATGTTTGGAAGGGGGACTGTCCGGAACGCAATCCTCAGGTGCAGGAGCGGAGGAAGCAGGATCTGCAGGTAAGGAAATGTCTGATGCAAAATCAGCAGATGCGGTGACAGCAGGAAGGGAATCAGCGGATGTGAAGCTGGCTGGAGCTGAGTTGGCAGATGAGGCAATGGCAGGAAGGGACTCCGCAGATAATCCGCAGCCGGGGTGGCCTGGGGAAAATACGGTTCAGGACCATGAAATACCTGTGTGGGGCGAGTCTGCCATGGAGACAGAGGCAGGAGCCGGATGTGCGGAAAACACAGATAATCAGTGGTATCAGTATAATGATACACAACCAGAAAATAACATGGGACAATATAATGCTGCAAAGCCCGAAATGGGAATGCATCCGGCTTCGGACAGGGCGCAGATGCCCGGTGGACAGACGGGGGCATGGCCTAGGGCCGGGGAGCAGATGGGGATGGACTTCTGGCAGGAATCCGGTACTTTGCGGCAGCGTGAAATGCTTCGAAGGGCTGGCCGCTATCCCCGGGCCAATATCACTGTAAGACAGAACGGGCAGGGAGCGGCGCAGGAACCGGCAAGGACCCCGGCGCCGTCGGATAGGAATACCCCGGGCCAGGCTGCCATGCCGCCGGATAGGAATACCCTGGGCCAGGCTGTCATGCCGCCGGATAGGAATACTACGGGCCAGACCGTCATGCCATCGGATAGGAATACCCCGGATGAGACTGTCATGCCGCCGGATAGGAATACCCTGAACCAGACCGCCATGCCATCTGATACGGATACCCAAGGACAGACCGCCGAAGATACCGATGCCTGGGGTGGGAACCCTGCTTCGGCAGATACCGGAGTCCCGGTCCGCTCTTCCATTCCAACCTGTCCCAACATGCAGAATAGAAGAGGAATGCAGCCCAGACAGAATATGAGATTCAATCGGGGAATGCCGCAAAGGAGCATGGCACAGCCGGAAGAAGAGGCCGCTCTCCCCCAGGATAGGAGGCCTGATTCCAATGTAATGGACGGCCGGCCGGAGAGCTGGAATACCCCGGCGGTGAATGCCCCGGTGGTTAACACCCCTGTGATGAATACCGCAGAAGGAAATGCCCAGCAGAATAATGCCCGACAGGGAAGTGCCCAGCAGAATAATACCCGACAGGGAAGTGTCCAGCAGAATAATGCCCGACAGGGAAATGCCCAGCAGAATAATGCCCGACAGGGCAATGCCCTGCAGAATAACGCCCCACAGGGAAATGCCTCGCAGAATAACGCCCGACAGTGCAATGCCCCGCAGAATAACGTCCGACAGGGAAATACCCCGCAGAACAATGCCCCACAGGGTAATGCCTCACAGGGAAATACCCCGCAGAATAACGCCCAACAGGGCAATGCCCAACAGGGCAATGCCCAACAGGGTAATGTCCTGCAGAATAATACCCCACAGGACAATGTCCCAGAGGCTAATGTCCCGGCAGGCAATGTCCGGGAGGAAGACATACTTTTGGGAAATCCCCAGGACCTGCAGCGCCTCGAAGAAGAGGAACAGGAAGACATAGGGCCCCATAAGCTTTGGGAAGGATTCCGTAAGCGTTACGCCAAGATACAGGCCTTTGACAGCGCCAACGGATGCGAGATCCTTACCATAAAGCCCCAGGATATCGGTCTTTTGCCAAGGGAAAACTGGAATTATGGAAACAACAGCTTCCTGCTTCACGGTTATTATAATTACCGGTACCTGATACTTGCGCGCATCGGAAGTGAAGAACAGGGCAGGGTCCGTTATATCCTGGGAGTACCGGGCCATTATTACAGCAATGAAAAATACATGGCATCCATGTTCGGCTTCCCGCATTTTGTACTCTCGAAAAAACAGCCGTCACAGGACGGCCGCTTTGGCTATTGGTATGCAGATGTAAGGATGGATAACCAGGATTAAAATGTCTGTCCTGAACATAAATCCAATAAAGAACGTGTTTGTGATTTTATATTAATAATCAATCCCGCGCAGGGATACCTGGCCTACATAAGGGCGGACCAGGTCCGCAAAAACCAGCATCTCATCTTTGGTAAAATCAGAATAAACGCCGGGAACCAGCACCTGGCCGGATTCCGTAAAACACTGCAGGTAGTACCTGGGGCAGCCTTTGATCCACGGCCCGATTTTGCTGAAATCATCAGCAGTATGAAGGCCGCGGACAACGGTTGTCCGGAATTCATAGGGTACGCTGCCGGACAAGAGGAAATCAATGCTCTCATCTATGTATTCCATATGCAGCCCCTGAACCCCGCAGACCTTCCCATAATCATCCCTGGAAGCCTTGATGTCCATGGCTACAAAATCCAGCAGTCCTTTTTTACATAAATCCTTCAGCAGTCCTGGCCTGTATCCGTTGGTGTCCAGCTTTACAGCCAGGCCCATTGACCGGATACGCCGGATGAAGTCCTCCAGGTCAGGCTGCAGCGTAGGCTCCCCGCCCGTTATACAGACCCCTTCCAAGATTCCCTTCCGCTTATGTAAAAAATCAAATATCTCTTCTTCCGTATAATCTTCCTCTGCTTCACTGCCCAGCAGTTCGCTGTTATGACAGAACGGACAGCGGAAATTACATCCCCCGGTAAAAACCGTACAGGCCACACGCTCAGGGAAATCCAGCAGTGTGGTCTTTTGCAGTCCACAAATTTTCATGATATAATAACCCCATCCCTTTTCATTTTATGACTTGTCTTATATAATGAAAAAGTATAACACAATCAGAGTTGAAAAAAAAGAGGAAGCACTGTCTATGGAAGCAGATAAAACAAACCAGGCCCAACAGGACCTGACATATACACAGCAGCAGAAAGGGGAACTGACCAGGCGTAGGAACTGGGAAAAGAGAATGGAGCAGAAGCGCCTTGCCGCCCTTAAGACAGAGGAGGAAGAAAAAGAACAGCTCAGGACGGATGAACGGTTCATGCGTGAGGCAATCCGTCAGGCCCATAAGGCCGCGGCCCTGGGGGATGTGCCGATTGGATGTGTGATTGTCCGCCAGGGACAGATCATAGCCAGGGGATATAACCGCAGGAATGCAGATAAGAGCGTACTGTCCCACGCAGAAATCATTTCCATGAAAAAGGCATGTAAAAAACTGGGTGACTGGAGGCTGGAGGACTGTACCATGTATGTTACCCTGGAACCATGTCCCATGTGTTCCGGCGCCATTGTCCAGGCCAGGATCCCACGTGTAGTGATAGGCTGCATGAATGCCAAGGCGGGGTGCGCGGGGTCGGTTCTGGATATGATGCACGAACCCGGGTTTAACCATCAGGTGGATACGCGCCCAGGTGTCCTGGGGGAACAATGTTCCGGGATGATGAAAGAGTTTTTCAGGAAAATCAGGGAAGGCAGATAAAGGAGGAAATCAGATGCTGAAGATAGGAATCATGGGTCTTGGTAAGATTGCAGTCAAGATGGTGCAAACCGCACAGGGGATGGAAGAGGTATGTATACATGCCGTTGGTTCGCGCTCCCTGGAGCGGGCAAAGAGGTTTGCCGGGGAGTATGGGATCGGCAGGGCGTACGGCTCATATGAGGAGTTGGCTGCGGACAGCGAGGTTGACCTGATTTATGTGGCAACCCCGCATTCCCGTCACTATGAAGACATGAAGCTGTGTATTGGACACAGGAAACATGTCCTGTGCGAAAAGGCATTTACACTCAATGCGCCTCAGGCACGGGAAGTATTATCCATGGCCCGGCAGGCAGGGGTATTGTGCGCAGAGGGCATATGGACCAGATATCTGCCGTCCAGGAAGATGATTTCTGATATCATAAGCAGCGGGGCCATTGGGACCCCAATCTCCATTACAGCCAATCTGGGGTATGAACTGACAGGCGTGGAGCGGCTGATGAATCCGGCGTTGGGCGGAGGCGCCCTTTTGGATGTAGGGGTTTATGCAATTAATTTTGCCCTTATGGTTTTTGGGGAGGATTATGAATCCATTACTTCCGGGGCAGTATTTAACGACCAGGGCGCAGATGTGTCGGAGGGAATCACAATTACATGGAGGGACGGCAGGCTTGCCGTACTGCATGCCACGGTCCTGGCCAATACGGACCGCCAGGGCACGGTCTTTGGGGACAAGGGTTTCCTGGTAATAGACAATATCAATAACTGCGCCCGGATTGACCTATATAACATGAACAGGGAACTGGTGGAAAGCTTTAAGACCCCGGACCAGATTACCGGATTTGAGTATGAGGTGGAGGCGTGCCGCAAGGCTATTGGTCAAGGGAGTCCGGAGTGTCCTCAGATGCCCCAGGCCTCTACTGTCCGGGTCATGGAGATAATGGATACAATCAGAGGCCAGTGGGGATTCAGGTATCCCTGTGAAATGTGATATTGCGCCGGGAATCCCGCCCCTTGACAAAACCCCGCCCACAAGTTATACTTAACAGGCGGTTACACACAATGCTTATTATATGCTTGTAATGTGTGCAACACCCAACTAAGTCATAAAGTTTCCACGCAGCCGGGGAGATAGCGGTGCCCTGTACCTGCAATCCGCTCCAGCAGGGGTGATACCTTGCCTCGGGCAACACGTTGCGGAGCTGCCTTGTGTAAGTGGCGTTGACGTTTGGGTCTTACGCAACGGGAATCTGTGAACCGTGTCAGGGCAGGAATGCAGCAGCACTAAGCGGAACCTCTCGTGTGCCGTGAGGCAGCCTGGACCGAGTTAACTGCATGAGTAACGTCCGTGGCGATTGCACAAAGCAAGGTGCGTGGAATTTAAAATGGGATATAAATCTGGAGATGACATTTGTTGCCCACAGATTTATGTCCCATTTCTTAATATTTCTGACAGATTCGTTCCTTAATTTATGCTTGCCCATGGACATCCTTTGCGTTATAATTACAAAATGGGTATAATAGAACCATTGACAAGTAAGCAATAGTTTGATATGGAGGAAGTGCAATATGAGAAGAATCGGAATGCTGACCAGCGGCGGTGACTGCCAGGCTCTGAATGCTACCATGAGAGGTGTGGCAAAATCCTTATACAACATGTTCGACGATGTTGAAATCATTGGTTTTGAAGACGGCTACAGGGGACTTATGTATGCGGATTACCAGATTATGAAATCATCTGACTTTTCAGGTATTTTGACCCAGGGCGGTACAATCCTCGGCACATCACGTCAGCCATTCAAGCAAATGCGCATTCCCGATGAAAATGGTTTGGATAAAGTAGAATCCATGAAACATACCTATAAAAAGCTGAAACTGGACTGTCTGGTGGTACTAGGCGGCAACGGAAGCCAGAAGACAGCCAACATGCTCAGCGAAGAGGGACTCAACGTGGTTTCCCTTCCAAAGACAATTGATAATGACCTTTGGGGTACCGATATGACATTCGGTTTTCAGAGCGCGGTGGATGTGGCTACCAATGCCATTGACTGCATCCACACAACGGCAGCATCCCATGGACGTGTATTCATCGTGGAAGTCATGGGACATAAGGTGGGCTGGCTTACCTTATATGCAGGACTGGCCGGAGGCGCTGACATCATACTTCTCCCGGAGATTCCATACGATATCAACATTGTATGCGACGCCCTGACCAAACGATCCAAGGCTGGAAAACGCTTCTCCATCCTGGCAGTGGCGGAGGGCGCCATATCCAGGGAAGAAGCTGGTATGAGCAAGAAGGAACTGAAGGAGAAAAAGAAAAACAGCATGGTATATCCATCTGTTGCCTATGAAATCGGGGCCAGGATACAGGAAGTCACGGGCAGCGAAGTGCGCGTCACGGTGCCGGGACACATGCAGAGGGGCGGAGAACCCTGCGCATATGACCGGGTCCTTGCCACAAGGCTTGGGGCAGCAGCAGCCAGGCTCATAGCAGACAAGGAATACGGTTATATGGTGGCTGTTAAAAATAATGATATTACAAAAGTGCCGCTTGCAGAGGTGGCTGGAAAGTTAAAGACAGTTGATCCGGAAAGTTCCATGATCCGGGAAGCCAAGATGGTGGGAATCAGCTTTGGCGACGAATAAACCATGTAACAAGGAGTAATCAGAATGTCATACACGGCGTTATACCGCAAATGGCGCCCTGTCTCGTTTGAGGATGTAAAGGGACAGGACCCAATCGTGCAGACCCTGAAAAACCAGATAACGTCGGAACGAATCGGCCATGCCTACCTGTTCTGCGGAACAAGGGGCACAGGCAAGACCAGTATTGCAAAGATATTTGCCAGGGCGGTCAACTGCGAGCATCCGGTGGACGGAAGCCCATGCAATGAATGTCCTACATGTAAGGCAATCCAGTCAGGTTCATCCATGAACGTGGTGGAAATTGATGCTGCATCCAACAACGGCGTGGAGAATATCCGCGATATCCGTGACCAGGTCCAGTATCCGCCCACAGAAGGAAGGTACAGGGTTTATATCATCGACGAGGTGCATATGCTTTCAATCGGGGCATTTAATGCACTGCTTAAGACACTGGAAGAACCGCCTTCCTATGTGATTTTCATACTTGCCACAACAGAGGTCCATAAGATACCGATTACCATCCTGTCCCGCTGCCAGCGCTATGACTTCAAGAGGATTTCCCTGGAAACCATAGGAGACCGGCTGCGGGAACTGACCCAGGCAGAGCACATCGAGGTGGAGGACAGGGCGCTGATGTACATTGCAAAGGCAGCCGATGGGTCCCTGCGTGACGGACTCAGCCTTCTGGACCAGTGCGTGGCCTTTCATTTTGGGAGGGTCCTGACCTATGACAATGCCCTGGAGGTGCTGGGCGCGGTGGATTCCAGCGTGTTCAGCCAGATGTTCGGCGCGGTCGTGGAAGGCAGGACCAGGGACTGTATCTGTACCCTGGAGGAAATTGTGATTCAGGGACGGGAACTGGGACAGTTCGTAAATGACTTTATCTGGTACATGAGGAACCTTCTCCTGATTCAGAGCGCGGATGATGCGGAAGGACTCCTGGATATGTCAGAGGAAAACTTAAAGCAGCTGAAGGAAGATGGGAAAAAGGCGGACGGACCCACGCTGATGCGGTATATCCGGGTGTTTTCCGAATTGTCCAACCAGCTGCGCTATGCATCCCAGAAACGGGTGCTGGTGGAGGTGGCCCTGATTAAACTGACCCGTCCGTCCATGGAACCCAATCTGGATTCCGTCCTTCAGCGTCTTGCAGAACTGGAAGAACAGATGGAAGACCTGGAAGCCGGGCGCATGGCAATCCCCATGGCAGGACCGTCCCAGACGGCTGCCGTCCCAGGGACTGCGGCACCGGGCGCGGGACCGGTTCCCCAGGCCCAGTCCATGCAGGCTCAGGCAGAGCCCCAGGTCCCGGCGGAAAAAGTAAGCCTGCCTAAGGCCCAGCTGGAGGATTTAAAGCTGGTCCGTAACGAGTGGGCTAAGATTGTCCGCAGCATAGGAGGAGGAGCCAAATCCTATCTCAGGGATACGGTTGTGGAACCTGGAGGCGAGGGGTGCCTTACCATTGTGTTCATGGATTCCATGAACTACGACATGGGCAAGCGTCCCACCGTGATTGGGGAGCTGGAGCGGTACGTGGAAACCAATTATGGCAGGTCCATTTACTTTAAGACAAGGCTGGCCGGTAAGGGCGAGAGGCTGAACACCATATATATAACAGAAGAAGAGCTGGAAGATAAGATTCATATGGATATTACATATGAAGATTAATAATAATAAATAACAGATTATATAGGAGGAATACACCATGGCAAAATGTGGCGGATTTCCAGGCGGGATGCCTGGCAATATGAATAACCTTATGAAGCAGGCACAGCGTATGCAGCGCCAGATGGAAGAAGCGACTAAGGAACTGGAGTCAAAAGAATATACAGCCACATCCGGCGGAGGCGCTGTAAGCGTGACCGTATCCGGCAAAAAAGAAGTTGTGTCTGTCAAGTTATCCGAGGAAGTAGTGGACCCGGATGATATTGAGATGCTGGAGGATCTGATCATGGCAGCTACCAACGAGGCATTCCGCCAGATGGAAACAGAGAGCAGCGAGGCCATGTCCAAGCTGACAGGCGGACTTGGAGGGGCATTGGGCGGAGGCCTTCCTTTCTAATGGATTATTACAGCAGTCAGATTACCAAATTAATAGAAGAGCTGTCCAAGCTTCCGGGAGTTGGGGCCAAATCGGCCCAGCGCCTGGCATTTCACATCATCAACATGCCCAAGGAGCAGGTGGAGGAACTGGCGGCTGCCATGACCGGGGCCAGGAATAATGTGCGTTACTGCAAGGAGTGTTTTACCCTTACGGATAAGGAACTGTGTCCAATCTGCAGCAGTGACAGGAGAAACCATAAGACCATCATGGTGGTTGAGAATACAAGGGATCTGGCTGCCTATGAGAAGACCGGCAAGTATGATGGTATTTACCATGTACTTCACGGAGCCATCTCCCCAATGCTGGGAATTGGCCCAAATGATATTAAACTCAAGGAATTGATGCAGCGGCTTCAGTCCGATGTTGAAGAAGTCATCATTGCAACCAATTCCAGCCTGGAAGGTGAGACAACAGCAATGTATATCAGTAAGCTGATAAAGCCCACCGGGATTAAGGTTACCAGGATTGCCAGCGGGGTTCCTGTTGGGGGGGATTTGGAATACATAGATGAAGTAACGCTTCTTCGGGCATTGGAAGGCAGGACCGAAATCTAGTGTGGTGGCACGTTGGCTTCTTGTAAAAACCCAAGGGATGTCAACATGGTCAGTACACTGGGGTGCGTTTGAAAATCCATTCCAGTCATCAGCTTTAAGGAATCATTAAGATGTGTCCCTTAGGGCAGATGACCCAAACCGGTTTTCAAACACACCCCGGTACATCCTGGTGCTGGCCGGTGAGACAGGCTGATATGGCACCAGTACTTGAGACAGGGATTTCCATACCGGGAACTAGCTATAGGGAGATGCAAAAGATGGATAAATACGAGTTTAACATTAAAGTTGAGCAGATAAAGAAGATGGTAAACAAAGGCGACTATGAGACAGCCATGAAGATTGCGGATACCATTGACTGGCGCAGGGTGCGCAATGTCAATATCCTGTCCATGGTAGCCACCATATACGAGAAGAATGGAGAGTATCAGGAGGCCAAGGATATCCTGCTGCTTGCCTTTGAACGTGCCCCTATCGGTAAACGCCTGCTGTTTAAGCTGGCGGAGCTGGCCATAAAGGAGGGCAGCATCAGGGAGGCGGAGGATTATTACAGGGAGTTCTGTGACCTGGCTCCCGACGATCCCAGACAGTATATACTCCGATATATGATCCTGGGGGCAAAAGGTGCGCCTGTGGAGCAGTTAATTCATACCCTGGAGCAGTACTGTGGCATTGAGCTGGATGAAAAGTGGCTTTATGAGCTGGCAGAACTGTATGCGGAAGCCGGCATGGGCGATTTGTGCATCATGGCCTGTGATAAGATCATGCTCATGTTCGGTCTGGGTAAATATGTGGAAAAGGCCATGGAACTGAAGATCCAGTTTGCCCCGCTTACCACATACCAGATGGATTTAGTGGAGAACCGGGATAAATATGAAGCAAAACTCCGGGCAGTTGAAAAAGAATACCGCATGGGTAAGCCGGCCGGAGGTTATGAGGATATTTCCCAGGACGGACAGGTTCCGTATGAAGCCGGGGCTGATCGTCCATCCCATGATGCGGGCAGCAGGGAAGCCGCATTTACCAGGGAGCCTGGATACGAAGAAGAATATGAAGAGGAGCCATCCTACAGCAGGGAAGTCGTATATACCAGGGAACCTGGATACGAGGAAGGACCGGAGTATGACCCAGAAGCGGGTTATGACGAGGACGCGGCATTTATTGGCGGTGCCGGAGAAGCCGGATATGCTGAGGATAGGGATTATGAAGGGTATGCCGGGGAAGCGGTGTATGCTGAGGATCAGGAATATTCCGGAGGAACCGGGTATGCCCCACAGGAAAGATATGGCGCAGAAGCCGGGGACGCCCCACAGGAAAGATATGGCGCAGAAGCCGGGTATGCTGCACAGAAAGGATATGGCG
>ERZ808029.1140-NODE-1140-length-10412-cov-3.351040_pt1 | contig 10412 bp, 6 predicted proteins | sample MGYA00380185_ERZ808029 | MGnify/ENA primary metagenome ERZ808029 (study PRJEB31490, sample SAMN06133404) | mouse gut metagenome | isolation source: M2_3 | host: mice | place: China: Chengdu | collected 2015-05 ... | reverse complement strand
GTGGAAGTGCGGCATGGAAGGAAGACATTTCTTACAATGAAGAGAGTAATGTCAACGGCAACATACTTGATAGCGGAAGTTATTGCTATGTCTATGATGCCCTAAACCGTCTTGTAGGAGTTGAAAAGGACGGAAATACACAGCGGGAATACGCCTACGATGCGTTCGGAAACCGGACGAAGAAGGTGGACTATACCATTTCAGCAATGTCCGGTGAAATAGAGTCTGGTGTTGAAACAACGCTCTACCGTTATAATAATGCGAATCAGTTAATCGTGGAGCAATTAGGAGTACCCGGGATAAGCGGGGCAGTGCAGGAAAAGACCTACCATTATGACAGACGCGGAAACCTCACCGAAGTAAATCAGGGAGAAGAACTGTTAAAGCAGTTCGTTTTTGATCCTGTAAATCGAATGAGTAAATCCATGAGTGTCGTGGACGGTGTCAAAAAGCAGGCATCCTATCAGTACAACGGACTTGGACAGAGAGTGGGACAGGAAATTTGGAATCTGCCGCAGAATCCAGAGCAGAGCATCGGTTATACGCTCGATCTTACAAAGCAGTACCATAACCTCTTACACCTTGGAGATGCGCAGAACGGAAAAGACCAGACCTTCTACTGGGATGGGAATGTCGTCAGTATGCAGGAAGATGGAGAGGAAAGCTTCTACTTGCAGGACGACCTGGGAAGCCCGATGGAACTGCTTAATGCAGAGGGTGGCATAAGGGAAAGCTATGCCTTTGATGAATTTGGCGCGCCGCTTGTGGCGCAAAATAGATTTGCGCAAACCTCCAACAACGAAAATGGCATAATACCAAACGTACTTCAACAGCAATGTGAGCAGCTACAGCCTTTCGGTTTTATCGGCTATCAGAAGGATGTAGTGGGAGAATTGTACTTTGCACAGGCAAGAAGATACGATGCCGTTGCTGGGAGATTTGTCAGTGAGGATAAGATTAAAGGATTTGTAGATGCGCTGTTTACGCTGAATCCGTACAGCTACTGTTGGAATAAGCCGATGGAACTGGTAGATTTGAATGGGATGTGGCCGGAATGGGCGGAGAATGCATGGAATACTGTCAAAGATACAGCAGCAGATTTGTATGATAAAGTCGTTGGGGTTGATATGACATATATTAGTACTGAATGGGAGGGATTGAAGCTTGATGTGAAGACGCACAGCGGGGGAGGTTTTATTGTATTGGATAAAGAGGTAGATTCGAATAAAATAAAAGGCATATCAATTAATCCGAGTTTTAGCATACCGTGGACTAATATATCAATAAACACCTCATTTAGTTTTAAAGGAATAGAGCCATCAAAATGGAGTGTATCTTCAAATACAAAATATAAGAATGAAGAAACCAATACATATATTTCATATGGGATGTCTTTAAATCAGCAGGGTCTGAATGTAAAGTCTCAAACAGGAGGAAATTCAGATACAATTCCAATTGAGTTACCTGACGATATAGTAATAGATTCCAACACAAAATTGGTTTGGTCGGCATCTGTTGAACAAAATATTGCAGATTGGAGGGAACTAGGAACGGTTGCTGTTTTGGTGGCAGCATTTGTATTCTTGTGTGTAGATGATGGAACGCTAATAGGAGTTGGGGATGATATAGTAGCATATGAAATAGGAAGTTATCTTATGAACATATTAAGCTCGTGGGGAAATGCAATAAATCAGTTAATAGGTGCAATTCCTGCATATGCCTCATGTGGATTATAGATTGAAATCAGAAATTTTTCTGTGTAATATTGGGAGAAAAATGATGAGAGAAAACAGAAAATTATTAATACTTTTCGTTGTTTGTATTGTGTTGCTTATGCTGTCTTTTGGGGGTAAGCAGCAGAACGATCCTCAGGTGACATATGAATTTACAGTTGATTCGGATACCTATACGGATTTAAGCCAGGTATCGACGGAAGGATTACCATTTTATGATTCCATGGAAGAAGCAATAAAGAATGCGAATCCGAAGATGTTTGAAGGATTTGAATATGCAAGGGAGGTGGATACGCAAATCAAAATGTTCGAATCTGATACCGGAATCATTCTATTTTATGAAGCGTATGAAACGTCAAAGAACGGTCGCTTTGTTGTTGCAAGATTCGAAAAACGAACGGCAGGTAACAAGGATGAATATGGTTTGGTATCCATATCTCCGTCTGAAATTGAAAAAGGAGGGTTTGGATATGATAAAAATCCGGAAAAGAATGTAAGATTTTCTATACAGTCTTCACAAGTGCGAAACATGTTAGGTTACACTTTGGATGGGGAGAAACGTTTTGTATGGGGAATTACCAAACTTCCCGAAGTGCAGAATGTAATAATTGAAGGTCAGAAGCCAGACGAGGTGATAGCTTATAAGCAATTCGATGAAGATTGGTATTTCTGGTACTACACCGATTTGCAGAGCGATAAGACGATAGATGAATTAAATATCGAGTTTGTGGAGTAGGTGCGGGAATGTTTGAGGGAATATTTATAGGAATTGCAGATGATGAAATACCATATGGGTTAGGAAACTATATTATCAGCTTATTCAAAATGTAATTTCAACAAGTGCTCCATGTGGAATATAAGAAGAAAAATAGCGTTATATTTATGAATGTCAGGAGAAAAATGATGATGGAAAAAAGAAAACTGCTAATTCCTTTTGCTGTTTGTATCGTGTTGCTTATGCTGTCTTTTGGGGGCAAGCAACAAGAACCTCAAACGACATATGAGATCACAGTCGATCCGGATACCTATACGGATTTAAGTCAGGTATCGACAGAAGGATTGCAATATTACGATTCTATGGAAGAAGCGATAATGAATGCGAATTCCAAAATGCTTGAAGGATATGAGTGCGTAAGAGAGCCGGATACGATTGTAAAAGTATTTGAGTCGGATACGGAAGCACTTATGTTTTATATTTCATATGAAAATTCTCGAAAAGGTGTTTGTAATATTGCAAAATTTGAAAAGCAGATGGTAAATGGAAAAGCGCAATACGGCTTTACGTCGATGTCACCGTCCGAAATTACAAAGTGGGGAATTTACGACAAGAATCCGGAAAAGTATGTGCGTTTTATTATCGATGCTAGTGCATTAACAAATATGCTGGGTTTTCGGATAGGAGAAGATGATGAGCGTTTTGTACGTGGATACACGCAGTTTCCGGAAATACAAAATTTGGAAATCGAAGGTCAGAAGCCGGATGAAGTTATTAAATTTCAGATGTTCGACAAAGACTGGTACTTCTGGTACTACACAGATTTGCAGAGCGATAAGACGGCGGATGAATTAAATATCGAGTTTGTGGAGTAGCTACGGGAACATATGAAGAAATATTTATTCATTTATAGGAATTACAAGAATGAAAAAAAACCAAAGTACATTAAGTAAAGGATATGTTGCAAAAATGTTTGTTTGTGTGAGTTTGCTTTTGTTTGGAGGAGTGACTTTGATAGGCAGGATTACAGCAAATGAGCGCGGAGAAAAGTATCAGGGCATAGAGCTTACACAAATACATTGTGAAATTCCAAGGACATATTGGCATCCGGAAAAAGATGGTTTGTATGCGGCAGATCATATGTTCTGCATTTACGAAAAGAATCTGGAGTATGCTGTATATGGATGTGAATTAGAAAAACTCGGCGAAAATGAGGATCTTTATGGGTTGATAAAAAATAAGGATGTGTTGGACGAACTGTTAAATGCCAGGTCTGAGGAAAGTGTCAGAAATGGAATTTATACCAGTATTGGTATGCTGAATAATGTGACAGAACAATATAAAATAGAGAAACCATCTTATACGGCATATTCTTTTTCTTCTTTAGAACGAATAAACGATGAGGAATATCAAGTATACATAATTTATTTTGTACAAAATGATGTCAGATTTTTGCAAATTTTATTGGAAAGGACACCAGGGAGCTTGACCGCAGAAGATAAAAAGCAAATGTTATTATATACATATTTGCATTGACGACATACGGCAAATGGCAGATGGAATGAGGCACGAACAATGCAGGATAAAAATATAGAAAGTTTTCTAAAAACAGGTACAACGTATTACCCTACTCTATGGGATGACCAAATAGGCGACTTCCTTCTAATGTTGGTTTTCATAGCACCGCAGATTATAAAAACACCTTTGCTCCCGATCGTAAGTTTCATAATTGAAATTGTATTGCTTGCATATTGCCGGAAGGCAGAGGAAAAGAGGTATGGAAATGTATATTGTTATTTTATACATATGCTGATTTTGCTGTTGGCGCTGTGGGTTGACGGATGGATCGTGGTATCTTATATATGGAAAATACAAAATATCCATGAAATAATGATTCTTGGAACATGTGTTTATGTTATATGCGTTTATGTGAGAGTTGTTATAGTAAAATATAAGATTTCATATGGGTTTTATGCAAAGACGCCGAAAAAGACATATGCGAAAGAGATATCTGTGAGTGTAGCAATAGCGACAGTGATTGTGTTGCGTGGAATCAAAATTCGGATGAAACAGGAATACGCGCTAAAGATTCTTGCAGGATGCTGTTTTTTACTTGCGTTTCTGTTTCTGAAAATAACAGATTTGGGAATGATGTGCTTTTATTTTCATCGGTTGACGCCAGAGGAGCAGGAAAATATATGTGGAACGCGCATTTATTATAGAAATTGCCGATGATGGAATAACATATTGTTGTTGCAGGAGTTGAAAAACGAACGGCAGGTAAGAAGGGTGAATACAGCCTTCGCAAATGCTACATAAATCGTACATATCCCCGCCATACTCACCGGGGTTGATATAGATACAAAAATATTGCCGGAAGAGGCAAGGAAAGGCACAGAGTATTAGAAAAATGAACTACAATAATAGTAAAAAAGTACCAAAAAAGCAACCAGAAACAAAAGAACAGAGCATGGAATGTGCAGTGCGCAAATCCAGGCTCACAGCGACAGATGAATATGATTACCGGAAACTGTGCAGGCAGTATCCGGGGCTATTGGACTGTACATTGGAAGAGACGCGCGAGGAATTGACATTTACATATGATATCCATGAGGTAAAGGAATGGCAAAATCTGCGCAGCGAGCGCAGGGAAATGAAGCTTGCGGCGCTGCTTGATGTGGGGCGGCTTGCGCAGACGGCGGGGCAGTACCGGATTTCACTGGCACCCGAAAATCTCTATTATGATATCCACGGCAGGGCGGCGGTCAGAGAGCGCGACGTTTACGGTGCGGAGCAGGAATTTGACGAGGCGGAATTTGTGAAGCAGTATCAGGCGCTGATCGGTTGTACGCTCACTCCGAAGTATCAGTTCGCGGATTATTATGACGGCGGCATGGATCTTCTGAAAGAGGATGGGCTGCTCGGTGAAATCGCGGCGTGTGAGCACACGGAGGAGATTGCCGAAAAGCTGCGGGAGGAATATGCGCGGTATCAGAAAATGCATAGGGAAAAATATGTTGAGGTGGGTAGGAGCCGCTACCGCGGACAGAGGCGTGCGCTTGTTCTGGTCGGGCTTATCGCGGCGTGTGCCCTTGCTGCCTGCGGGTATCTCGGTGTGTGGGAAAGACCGTATCATCAGGCGGTAATTGCGGAGCAAGAGGCATATCTTCGTTCCGATTACGAAGCGGTGGTCGATTCCATGCAGCGCGTTGATATTTCGCGCATGAATGTGAGCCAGAAATACATTCTGGCGACTGCCTGTGTTAAGTGCGAAAGCTTTAGCACAGAGAATCAGAACAATATATTAAATACGATTTCACTGGCCGGAGATACGAAGGTCATGGACTATTGGATACATATCAACCGTCTGGAGACAGCGGAAGCGGCGGATATCGCCATGCAGATTTCCAGCGATCAACTGCTGTATTACGCGTATCTCAAGGAGAAAACAGTGGTGGAAAACGACAGCACACTGACCGGGGAGGAAAAGAGCACAAGGCTGAGCGAACTGGAATCGAAGCTGGAACCGTTGAAAGAAGAATACTCATCAATGACAGAGGAATAGACATATGGAATATATTATTAGGAAGACCGGAAACGGATACGAGCAGTTTCCGGTGGAGAACAAATTTACATACCGGGACAGGGAATATGAGCTTGGAAATATGAAGCCTTACGAGTGGCTTCGGCTGGAGGACGGCAGCAGCTTTCTGTATATGAGCGGCAGCCCGCGCAGCTTTGAGCATGAAGGAAGAATTACGTTTGACGAGCAGAATGCGGATATCTGCATTCCGGGATGCGGCTGCGCGGGAGTCATAGAGGCGGGTATACTGAAAATATACTGCCGCAGCCAACAGGCGGCGGTCTGCCGGAACGGAAGGAAATTGGAATTTTCGGGAGAGGAATTGGAGGTTACGCTGCATCCGGGAGATCAGTTTTTGATCGGAACCTGTTTTTTCGTGTATTTTGAAAAGCATCTGGAACTCTATGCCAAGGAGGAAGGCATTGCCGTCGATCTGCCGGAGTGTACGATGCGGGAAGTGCCGTTCGAGGGATTTCCGCAGTATACGCGCTCACCGCGTCTGATCATGCGCGTGCCGGAGAAAGCGGTGGAAATCAAGGGACCGCCCCAGGAGACACGTATGGAAAAGGGAAGCCTGATTCAGTTGATCGTGCCGCCGCTCGCAATGCTGTGTGTGACGATTGCGATGGCATTTCTGATGAAGCGCGGGCTGTTCGTTATCATGACGGCGGCGTCCACCGTTATGACGCTGATTTTTTCCGTGACCCGCTATTTCCATGAGCGGAGCGACTGCAGGGAGAAAACAAGGCTCCGGGAAAATATGTACCGGGAATACCTCCTGAAAAAGCGAAAAGAGCTGAATCATACAAGACAGCAGGAAATAGACGCCCTGCATTATAATTATCCGTCCGTGCGTGAAATCGAGGACATGATCGGGCATTACAGTAGCCGTATTTACGAGAAAAGTGCGGACGACGACGATTTCCTTACGGTATCGATCGGAAGTAGGCGTGAGAAAGTAAGCTTTCCGATCCGATACGATTATGATGAACTGAAAATGGAGCGGGACGAGCTTGAAGAGAAAGCGCGCGGCATACGCGATACATTTTCCTATATCGAGGAGCGCCCGGTCGTCATTGACTTAAAACATGCGCATTTGGGGATGATCGGCGAGAAGGATATCGTGCAGGAGCAGATCAAGCTTATGGTGGCGCAGCTGACATTTCAGCAGAGCTATCATGATTTACAGATCGTGCTCATTCACAGCAGGGAATACAACGATGCATTTTCCTGGATGGACTGGTATCCGCATCTGAAAATCCAGGCGTTAAACCTGTCGGGTGACATCAATTCGGAGCGCATGCGCGATCAGGTGCTTGGAAGTCTGCTGCAGATATTAAAGGATAGAAAATTGAAAGAGGATGAAAGCAGCAAGCAGTCGAGATTTCTGCCGCATTTTCTCTTCATCATCGACGAGCCGAAGCTCATCATGGATCACTCCATCATGGAATATCTTGGGAAAGAGGGGGACAACCTTGGATTCTCGATTATTTATACCAGCCATCTGCGCGGAAATCTCCCCGAAAATATCGGTACGATCGTGGAATATGGTGATTCTGCCGAGGGAACGTTGGTGCTGTGCGAGGATGAGGTGGTGAATAAGAGCTTTCGGCTGCAGCATGTCGGGGACTGCAATCTGGAATGGATGGCGCGTAACTTAAGTGTTTTGATTCACAATCAGGGCATTACCTCCAATATCCCGGAGAGCATAACCTTTTTTGATATGTACGGGGTGAAAAAGCCGGAGGAGTTTCTCTCTGCGGAACGCTGGCAGAAGAACCAGTCGCACAAATCGCTTGCCGTACCGCTCGGCGTGCGCGGGGAAGACGACATTGTTTACCTGAATCTCCATGAAAAAGCGCATGGACCGCACGGGCTTGTCGCAGGTACGACGGGTTCGGGTAAATCCGAGATCATTCAGTCCTATATTTTATCGCTTGCCGTGAATTTCCATCCGTATGAGGTGGGATTTCTGCTGATCGACTACAAGGGCGGCGGCATGGCGGGGCTGTTCCGCAATCTGCCGCATCTGCTCGGAACGATCACGAACCTCGACGGCGCAGAGAGCCAGAGGGCGATGGCGTCCATCAAAAGTGAACTGGCAAGGCGGCAGCGGATTTTCAGCCAGTATAACGTGAATCATATCAATGCGTACAACAAATTATTCAAGAACGGTGAGGTGACAGAACCGATTCCGCATCTGTTCTTAATCAGCGACGAGTTTGCGGAGTTGAAGAAGGAACAGCCGGACTTTATGGCGGAACTTGTCTCTACCGCGCGTATCGGGCGAAGCCTTGGCATCCATCTGATTCTTGCCACACAAAAACCGACGGGTGTAGTAAACGACCAGATCTGGACGAACTCCAAATTTAAGCTGGCGTTAAAGGTGCAGGATGAGAGTGACAGCCGGGAAATCATTAAGACGCCGGACGCAGCCTACATCACGCAGGCAGGACGCGCATATTTGCAGGTCGGAAACAACGAAATCTATGAGCTGTTCCAGTCGGCGTGGAGCGGCGCGGAATATCTGGCGGACGGTGTCAGAAAATCAAAGGACAACCGCGTGTACCTTGTGAATGACCTGGGGCAGGGCGAACTGCTCAATGAAGATTTGAGCGAGGAGGAAGACGGCAATGAATTAAAAGCGACGCAGCTTGACGTCACGATTGACTACCTGAAGGCTCTGTTCGAACAGGAGGGCAGGGAGAAGGTCAGAAAACCGTGGCTTCCGTCGCTGCCGCAGATGATGGTTTCGCCGCTTGGGGCGCAGTGCGCCACAGGAGCGGGAGAGGATGTATATGACAGAAGCAAGCTGCCGGTTCTTAATATTCCGGTGGGTATGATCGACATTCCGGAGGAACAGGCACAGCGGGAGTATGTCGTAAATCTGGAGAAGGACGGAAATATGGTCTTTATGTCCTCGGCGGGCTACGGCAAGACGATGTTCCTCATGACGGCGGTCTTAAGCCTTGCGCTCCAGAATCAGGTAGAGGACTTAAATTTCTATATTCTGGATTTCGGAAACAGCGCGCTCATTCCGCTGAACGGGCTGCCGCATACGGCGGATTATATGGTCTATGACGACGCGGAGAAGATGGATAAATTCATGAAGCTCATCCAGGAGGAAATCGCAGTCAGAAAAAAACTCTTTGCCGAGAAAATGGTACAGAATTTTTCCGTGTACAATCAGACGAACGGAGAGCATTTGAAAGCAATCGTGATTGTCGTGGACAACTTCGATGTGGTGCGCGAGCTTGGCGTCGATGCGGAAAACTTTTTTACAAGGGTATCGAGGGACGGAGCGGGACTCGGCATTTATCTGCTGATTACGGCGACCCGCGTAAACGGTGTGAAATATTCCATTTTAAATAATTTTAAAATGAAGATTGCCGGATTTCTCTTCGATGCAATGGAGGCGAATACACTTGTCGGCAAAAGTGAATACAAGCTTCCCGAAATGCAGGGGCGTGCGCTCGTGAAGACGGCAAACGTCAATATTATGCAGATTTATACGATGGTCGCGTTTGAAGATGACATAGAATATAACGCAAGAATCAAGGAACTGATCCGCGGCATTGCGGCGAAATATCCGGGCAGAAGAGCGCCAAGGATACCGGTACTGCCGGAGACATTTGTCTATCCTATGCTCGCGGACTATACGGACGGAGCAGCGGAATTCGACCTTGCGGTCGGACTCGAGGTGGAGACAGTCACGCGCGCAGGTCTGCAGCGTATGGCGGCGCCGTTTGTCATCATCGGCGAGGCAGGAAAGGGCAAGACGAATGCTCTGCGCGTTCTGCTGAACCAGATGAGCGGGAAAGTATACCTGTTCGATTCCTCCGCGATGAGCCTGTATTCCTACCGGACGAAGGAGAATCTGGAGTATGTGCAGGATGAAGATATGGTGGAGGAGTTTGTAGAGAGCTTAAAAGAACTGGCGGAGCAGAGAAAGCAGGCGTTTAAGGAAGCACTGGCGCAGGATGCGAGAATGACGCCGGGGCAGTTCTACGGACAGCAGGAGGCCGTGTATGTGGTCGTCGATGATGTGGACAATTTCCTTGGTATTACAAAGGCGCACGAACAGGAACTGCCGGATGTGCTTATGGAAGCGGCGGAGTGCGGCGTCGGCATGATTATGACGGTGCACGCGGCAAAACTCAAAGGCTATGATGCGCTGTCAAAATGGGTCAAAGCAGCGGCAAACGGTCTTGTGCTTAGTGCACAGGGTACGTTAAATATTTTCCCGGTACGGACGCAGCGTGAGTACCCGGTGATGGGACAGGGACTGTTGTTTGCAAACGGCGCCTACGAGCGCGTATTGATACCCGAAGCGGGAGAAGAATAAGAAAAGGAGACCATATAATATATGAACAAAGGACAG
>ERZ808029.1138-NODE-1138-length-10428-cov-3.868225_pt1 | contig 10428 bp, 7 predicted proteins | sample MGYA00380185_ERZ808029 | MGnify/ENA primary metagenome ERZ808029 (study PRJEB31490, sample SAMN06133404) | mouse gut metagenome | isolation source: M2_3 | host: mice | place: China: Chengdu | collected 2015-05 ... | reverse complement strand
ATACATTTGAACAGAAAAAAAAATATATAAGATGCCCAATATGTGAAAAAGGAGGGAACCAGCATGAATAAACAATATGAAACAGTAATAGGCTTGGAAGTCCATGTAGAACTGGCGACAAAAACAAAAATATTCTGTTCTTGTAGCACAGAATTTGGCGGTCTGCCTAATGCACATACCTGCCCAGTCTGCACAGGCATGCCAGGTTCTCTTCCTGTATTAAATAAAAAAGTAGTAGAGTATGCAGTAGCGGTAGGGCTTGCAACAAACTGCACAATTAACCAATACTGCAAATTTGACCGGAAAAACTATTTTTATCCAGATAATCCGCAAAATTACCAGATTTCACAATTATACCTTCCAATCTGCCAGAATGGAAGTATAGAAATAGAGACAACATTAGGAAAAAAGAAAATAGGCATCCATGAAATCCATATGGAAGAAGATGCCGGAAAGTTAATCCATGATGAATGGGAAGATTGTTCCTTGGTTGATTTTAATAGAAGCGGGGTGCCATTAATTGAAATTGTGTCAGAACCAGATATGCGTTCTGCAGAAGAAGTTATTGCCTATTTAGATAAATTAAGATTAATTATCCAATATCTGGGCGCATCAGACTGTAAATTACAAGAAGGTTCCATGAGGGCTGATATCAATTTATCTGTAAGAGAAATAGGCACAGAAAAATATGGGACTAGGACAGAAATGAAAAATTTAAACTCTTTTAAAGCCATTGCCCGCGCCATTGAAGGGGAGAGAAACCGTCAGATTGAACTTTTGGAGGATGGGAAAAAGGTAATTCAGGAGACCCGGAGATGGGATGACAACAAAGAAAGCTCTCATGCCATGCGCTCCAAGGAAGATGCCCAGGACTACCGGTATTTTCCGGACCCAGACCTTCCTCCGGTAGTGATTGATGAAGCCTGGATTGCCCAGGTGAAAGAGCGCCAGCCGGAGCTGCATCCAGAGAAGATGGCCCGATATCAGGAAGAATATCAGCTTCCAAAGTACGATGCAGAGATTCTTACCAGTTCCAGACATCTGGCAGATCTGTTTGAAGAAACGGTGAAACTTTGCGGTCAGCCAAAGGAGGTGTCCAACTGGCTGATGACAGATGCAATGCGCCTTTTAAAAGAGCATAATCAGGAGCCGGAACAGCTTTGTTTTCATCCGGAGAATCTGGCTGATCTGGTAAAAATGGTAGGGGAAAACGTAATCAACCGCACAGTGGCAAAAGACGTGTTTGAGGCGATTTTTGCAGATGACGTAAATCCAAGGGAATATGTGGAGAAAAAGGGATTAGGTGTAATTCGGGATGAGGGGGCGCTGCGGGCGGTGATTGAGGAAATTCTTGAGAAAAATCCGCAGTCCGTGTCAGATTATAAGGCGGGAAAGCAGAAAGCTATGGGGTTTGTGGTAGGCCAGACCATGCGGGCCATGAAGGGAAAAGCGGACCCGGCTGTAGTGAATGCGCTGGTAAAAGAGCAGATGGACAGTCTTTGATCAAAAAAACGGATTGTAAAAGAGGCAGATTTCGTGTAAAATGATTAAAACCCCCACAAAGGGCAGAAGATTTGAATATTACCAATTTCAGATGAAGGAGGAAATAAATATGCAGCCGTATGCTGAGATGAGTAGTGAGGAATTGCTTGCTTTAAGAAAACAGCTGGCAGTCCGTTACAGGGATTTTCAGGGGAAAGATTTAAGGCTTGATATGTCCAGAGGAAAGCCCAGTGTAGACCAGCTGGATCTTTCTATGGGAATGATGGATGTGCTTGGCAGTGAGGACGATCTTACCTGTGAAGACGGAACGGATTGTCGAAATTACGGTGTTTTGACTGGAATCGGGGAAGCCAAAGAGCTGTTAGGAGATATGATGGAGGTATCGCCGGATAATATTATTATTTATGGAAACTCTAGCCTGAATGTAATGTTTGACACGGTATCCAGGTCTATGACTCACGGAGTTATGGGTAATACTCCTTGGTGTAAACTGGACAAGGTAAAATTTTTGTGTCCGGTACCGGGATATGACCGGCATTTTGCCATTACAGAATATTTTGGCATTGAGATGATTTCTGTGCCTTTAACCGGGGAAGGTCCAGATATGGATATGGTGGAGGAACTGGTGCGGAAAGATGAAAGCATTAAGGGAATCTGGTGTGTTCCCAAATATTCCAATCCGACCGGCAACAGCTATTCGGATGTGACGGTTCGCCGTTTTGCCCGTTTAAAGCCGGCAGCTCCAGATTTTCGGATTTACTGGGACAATGCTTATGGAATCCATCATTTGTATGATTATGACCAGGATCATCTGATTGAGATTCTTGCAGAGTGTAAACGGGCAGGAAATCCGGACTTGGTGTATAAGTTCTCTTCCACGTCCAAAATTAGCTTTCCTGGCTCTGGCATTGCAGCCATTGCCACTTCCCGTAATAATCTGGAGGACATAGAGAAGCAGCTTAAGATTCAGACCATTGGCCATGATAAGGTGAACCAGCTTCGCCATGTGCGGTTCTTTGGCGGCATTCATGGCATGGTGGAACATATGCGGCTTCATGCGGACATTATGCGTCCCAAGTTTGAGGCAGTCACAGGTACCTTAGAACGGGAACTGGAAGGGCTTGGCATTGGCACATGGACCAGCCCTAAGGGAGGATATTTTATTTCCTTTGACTCTATGGACGGATGTGCCAAGGAAATTGTGGCTCGCTGTAAAAAGGCAGGACTGATTATGACTGGCGCGGGAGCAACTTATCCTTATGGAAAAGATCCCCGGGACAGAAATATTCGGATTGCACCATCTTATCCTCCATTAGAAGATCTGATTCTTGCCATGGAGTTGTTTGCCCTTTGTGTAAAGATTGTCAGCATCAATAAGATTCTGGCAGACCGAAAAGCCAATGGAGAAGGGTAAGAGAGGACAAAAAAGGTTTGTTAATTTTTGCCCGATTTGGAAAACGATAACCTAAAATAGGGAAAGCCGGAACAAGGAAGGTTCCGGCTCTTTACTTTTTGGACATCCTGCCCTATAATATTAAAGATTACAGAGAGGGAGAATCCGATGATGAAAAAATTGTGGAACAAACTGTGGGAAAAGCTGGTGAATTACGAAACCGTTTCTTATTTTATTTTTGGTGTGCTGACGACTTTGGTAGACTGGGTCAGCTATGGAGTGTTTACCCGATTATGGGAGATGGATTACAGGATGGCTACAGCAGGTTCCTGGGCAGCTGCTGTTTTGTTTGCTTTTGTGACAAATAAATTGTTTGTGTTTCGAAGCATGGCCTTGAGACCTAAGGCTGTATGGGCAGAGTTTGTGCCTTTTGTGGCATGCCGGGTGGCTACAGGGCTGTTTACTTTGGTGGCAATGGTAGTGATGGTAGATGGTATGGGAATCCGGCAGGACTTTATCTGCAAGGTTGTGGTGTCAGGAATTTCGCTGGTGCTTAATTATGTGCTCAGCAAGTGGTTTGTATTTAAGAAGCAGGTATCCTAGGGGACAGTAAATTTTTGAAAATGTTCCAAAGTGAGGAGAAACAAGGATAATGGCCCATGATGATATTAATCAGATAACAAGAGAGCTAGAGGATTTACTTATGATGGGGAAAAAAAATACTTCCGACAGAAGGGAAGAATTAAATAAAGAAAATTTTCCTGAGGAATCTGGGAAATTTGAGAGGACAGAAGATTTTGAGGGGGTGTCGGAATCCGGAAGAATCCAGAACGCTTGGGAGATTAAGGAGCCAGAAGACCTTCAGGAGGATGCAGACAGCCGGGAGTCTGCGGATAGTCAGGATTACACAGATAGCGAAGAGTTTGAAGATACTCAGCAGTATGAGGATACAATGTATTTTAAGAGAGATCGCCACAGCTTGAGTCTGATTCGGCCTGGGGACTGTAGAATCGCGGCATTTTTTGTTCCAGTATTGATTATGTTGGTAATTTTTGTTCAGAGAGGAATTTATCCATTTGGAGAACAGTCTTTTTTGCGGACCGATTTGTACCACCAATATGCGCCGTTTTTTTCAGAGTTTCGTCACAAGCTGGCAACTGGGGAAAGTCTTCTTTACACCTGGAATATAGGGATGGGAGTGAATTTTTCTGCTCTTTATGCCTATTATTTGGCCAGCCCCTTAAACTGGCTGTTGGTTTTGTGTCCGGCAGGATTGGTGATTGAGTTTATAACGGGCATGATTGTGTTGAAGATCGGGCTTTCCGGTCTTTCTATGGCTTATTATCTTCAGAAACATTGTGAAAGCTCAAACTTTGGCATTGTCTTTTTTGCAGTGTTTTATGCATTGTCCGGATATATGGCGGCATACAGCTGGAACATTATGTGGCTGGATTGTATTGTCTTGTTTCCCTTGATTATGCTGGGACTGGAGCGGCTGGTCCGGTCGGGAAAAGGGCTTTTATACTGTGTTACATTGGGAATTTCCATTCTTTCCAATTATTATATTTCCATCATGACCTGCATTTTTATGATTCTGTATTTTATAGCGCTTTTGGTGATGGAACGGGAGATGACATGGGAAAAACTGCTCAGCCGCTTTTTTGGTTTTGGATTGTATTCACTGTTGGCAGGAGGGTTGGCAGCGCTTGTTTTGCTGCCGGAAATCCATGCTCTGATGATGACTGCATCTGGAAAATTTGATTTTCCAAAGCTGCAGGAGCCTTACTTTTCCATTGTGGATATGGCAGCGCGGCATATTGGAAATGTGGAAACGGAAATTGGTCTGGGACATTGGCCAAACCTATACTGTGGGGTGGCAGTGCTTTTATTTCTGCCTCTTTATATGGCGGCAAAAAAGATTTCCTGGAAAGAAAAGGCAGTGTATGGTTTGCTGGTACTCTTTTTCTTTGCCAGCTTTTCTGTAAATGTACTGAACTTTGTCTGGCATGGATTTCATTTCCCCAACAGTCTTCCCTGCCGGCAGTCGTATATTTATATTTTCCTTGTGCTGGTTATGTGCTGTAAGGCATATCTTCATCTTTCGGATACTCCCTGGCGGCATGTGGTGCTGGCGTTTTGGGGAGCAGTTGGGTTTGTGGTGCTGGCAGAAAAGCTGGTAGACCAGGAACATTTTCATTTTGTGGTATTTTATGTGGCGATTTTGTTTCTGGCTCTTTATTTGGGAGCTGTGTGGATGTACCAGAAGGGAGGCAAAAAAAGTCGGATAGTTTTATTTGCTCTGGCCCTGGTTTCCATTGAAGCGGCTGTGAATACGTCTGTAACCAGTGTGACCACCACCAGCCGCACAGCATATACAAATGACAATGCTTCTGTAAATAAGTTGATGGAGTTGGTTCTTCCGGCCCAAACCTTCTTTCGGGTGGAAAAGGTGACGCGGAAGACGAAAAATGACGGGGCCTGGATGAATTTTCCGTCAGTATCGCTGTTTTCTTCCACAGCCAATGCAGATTTGACCAAACTGTTTAAACGGCTTGGATGTGAAAGCTCTACTAACGCTTACAGCATTACCGGCAGTACGCCTTTGGTGGACATGCTTTTGTCTGTTAAGTATGGAATTTATTCAGAAGATCCGGAAGACACGGGAATCCGGGAATTTGTGGCAAGAGAAGGAGACACGTCTTTGTACGAGAATCTGTATACGCTGCCTTTGGGAATGATGATTCCGGAGAAGTTTCTTGATCAATGGGAACAGGAGCTTGGCAATCCGGTGGATGTGCAGAATGCTCTTGTGCGCAGCGTAGGTGCGGATCCGGTCCTGAATATGGTGATGGATGTGTCTGTATCCGGACAGAATTTGACTTTCCGTCCAGAGGAAAGCGGGGAATACTACGCTTATGTAGGTCAGAAAAAGGTAGAAAAAGTAACCGTGTCCACCTGGAAGGGAACAAAGAATTACAACAATGTAGATCGGGGGTATTTGCTGGATTTAGGGTATTGTGTGGCAGAGGAGGAAGTGACTCTGACCACAGAAGGAACCGTGGATGGCATATGGGCAGATGTGTACCGTTTTTCGGATACCGGACTGATTCAGGCATATGAAAAGCTTTCCAAGAATCCCTGGGAGCTGACCAGCTGGCAGGAAACACAGCTGGAAGGAACTATTTTCACCCCCAATGGGGGTATTATGATGATGACAATTCCATTTGACGAAGGATGGACAGTTCTGGTAGACGGTGAGAGACAGGATGCGGAGAAGATTTTGGATGCTTTTATTGGAGTGGAACTGGAAGGGGGGGAGCATGAAATTTCCATGACTTATCAGCCAAAAGGTTTGACAGAGGGCAGATGGATTAGCACCGGATGCCTTGTGGCTCTTGTGCTTGTGGAGACGGCAGGCTGGCTCTGGAGAAAAAGGAAAAGACAATGGGAACTAGATGAGGAAGAGGAGGATGAGTGGGAGCTGGAACCAGAAGAGAGCAGTGAAGATGGGGAAAGCAACCATGCAGAAGAAATCTGCATGTGGGAAACAGGTGGTGAAGAGGAAGAGCCGGCAGACGTCCGTGACAATAGGAATGAGAGAAACGAAGAAGAGAATGGCACAGACAGAACGGTTTGGAGTGAAAATACAGAACAAGGAGAGAGAATCGAATGAAGCTTTGGGGCGGACGTTTTACAAAAGAAGAAAATCAGCTGGTGCATAATTTTAATGAGTCTTTATCGTTTGATCAAAGATTGTACCGACAGGATATTGAGGGAAGCATAGCCCATGTGACCATGCTGGCCAGACAGGGAATTGTAACCGAAGAGGACAGGGAAGCTATTGTAAATGGTCTTTCCGGGATTTTGTCCGATGTGGAGGCTGGCAACCTGGGGTTTTCGCCAGAGTATGAGGATATTCATTCTTTTGTGGAGGCAAATCTCATTGAGAGAATCGGAGAGGCCGGAAAGCGGCTGCACACAGGACGCAGCCGTAACGATCAGGTGGCCCTGGATATGAAGCTTTACTGCAGAGATGAAATTGGAGAACTGGACAGTCTTTTGAAGGCTTTGCTGGAAACATTGCTTGGAATTATGGAGGAAAATCTGGACACCTACATGCCTGGATTTACCCATTTGCAGAAAGCTCAGCCCATTACGCTTGCTCATCACATGGGAGCATATTTTGAGATGTTTTCCAGAGACCGGGAAAGGCTTAGAAGTATCCGGGAGAGAATGAACACTTGTCCTTTAGGCTCTGGCGCTTTAGCTGGCACTACCTATCCTTTGGACCGGGTTTACAGCGCTTCTTTGCTGGGATTTTCCGGCCCGTCCTTAAACAGTATGGATTCCGTGGCGGACCGGGATTATGTGATTGAGCTGCTGTCAGCTCTGTCTATTTTGTCCATGCATTTAAGTCGGTTTTCGGAAGAAATCATTATTTGGAATTCCAATGAATACCAGTTTGTGGAGCTGGACGACGGCTATAGCACTGGCAGCAGCATTATGCCTCAAAAGAAGAATCCGGATATTGCAGAGCTGGTTCGCGGCAAAACCGGTCGAGTTTATGGGGCGCTTATGGGGCTTCTCACCACGATGAAAGGTCTGCCCCTTGCTTACAACAAGGACATGCAGGAGGACAAGGAACTGACCTTTGATGCCATTGACACGGTAAAGAGCAGTCTGGCTTTGTTTACGGGAATGGTGGCTTCCATGGTTTTCCGGAAGGATGTTATGGAAGCCAGTGCCAAAAAAGGATTTACCAATGCTACAGATGCAGCGGATTACCTGGTCAGCAGAGGCGTTCCTTTCCGGGATGCCCATGGAATTGTGGGGCAGTTGGTGCTGAGGTGCCTGGAAAAGGGAATCGGGCTGGATGAATTGCCTCTGGATGAATTTCGTCAGATCAGTCCGGTGTTTGATTCGGATATTTATGAGGCAGTCAGCATGAAAGCCTGTGTGGAAAAACGCCTCACGGTTGGAGCGCCGGGGCAGGAGGCGATGATACAGGCCATTGAATCTTATAAAAAGAGGTTAGAGGAGGAATAAATCCTCCTCTTTTTGCGAAAAAATCTTTCCTACTGGATTGGTACCAGAAATACTTCAGCAGAGCGGCTGCCATGTCGTGTGGCTTGAGAATGGGTATCGTAATAAATATCAATATGTTTACCTTTTACGCCGCCTCCACAGTCTTCAGCAGTGTAAACCGTACCATTGATCATCAGTTTTGTACCATAGGGAATGACCCGCGGGTCTACGGCAACCGTATGGCCAGATTGAGGAATGGCGCCGGTGCTGGTGCGTTTGCCCCATTTTCCGGAACAGCGGGAACAGGGGCAGTATCCGGTAGTGCGGAAGGTTCCCAAGGATTTTGGCTGGCTGTTTGCTGGTTTGGCTTCCTGTGGGTTTTGGATTTCCTCTTTGGAAGCGGGTGCATCGTTGGCGGCGGAGGTATCGTTGGCACTAATCGTATCGCTGACAGTAAGGGTATCGTTGGCGGCGGAGGTATCGTTGATTGCAGAAGCAGTGGTGGTGGCGAGAAGATTTCCGGTGGTGGAAGTGTTTTCGGTGGTGGAAGTATGGTTGGTGGTAGAAGCAGTGGTGGTGGCGGAAAGATTTTCGGCGGAGGAAGTATTGTTGGCTACAGAAGTATTGTTGGCAACAGAAACATCGTTGGAAGCAGAAACATCACTGGTAACAGATACATTGTTGGCAGCAGAAACATAAGATTGCTCTTCTGTCAGGATATGTGTTGTGGTGGTATTGGAATAACCACTGATTGGTTTGGCATAGATTGTTACGGCACTTTTTTGTAACAGTAAAATCATCAGTATGAAACAAGCCCATAGGGATTTACTTTTTAACATAAAATTGCTCCTTTCTGTTCTGAAACGAAATAAAAAATTCATACACTTTAAATGTATGTAATAAAAACGTAATATATGAACATGTTTTTCAGAGAGGGATTTTTTTTATGAAAAAAAGCATAATAAAACGGATACCTTCGGGAGATATCCGTTAATTATTCTAATATGTAAGTTATTTTACTGTAAAGACTTCCAGCATTTGCCGTCCATGGGCTATAGCGTCTTCGTGATTATCATAGAAAATATCAATGTGGTTGCCCACTACATTGGTTCCGATATCCTCCACGGTATAGGTGACATCACCAATCATCAGCCGGGTTCCTATGGGGAAAAGCGAAATATCGGCAGAAATCGTGTGGGAGGCTTTTGGTACGGTTCCCGAATAGGTCAGGCCATAGCCGCCGGAACATAATTCACAGGTGCAGTAACCAGTTGTGACAAACATACCAAGAGAAACATCCTTTTTGGGACCATTGTCCTGTATTGCAGGCGCTGTGGGCTTCATATTGGCGTAATAAGGACCTAATGACGCCAAAGAGGTAGTTTCTCCAGGAGCGGAAAGACTGCTGACAGTGTGGGTCTCCTGGACGTTATCCGGGCTTGTGGGAGAAGAAACCGGTTGTGAGTCGTTCAGCCCGTCGGGAGCGGTGACAACAAGTGCATTTTTAGATGTTTCTCTGGCCTCTACTGTGTGAACCGGAGCATTTGACGAATTGGTGCTTACCCGCACCTCTGCGCCCCAGGCAGTGAAACCAAAGACAAAGAACCACAATAATGCTGTGGAAATTATATAAACTGCTGTTTTTTTTCTGTTTTGAACAGAGTACATAATAATCACCTCACATTCTGATAAAATAAAAATGTTACAATAATGATACAAGTCCATTATATTACAAAATTGTTAAATGGTCAATATATATGGAAAAATTGTCCCAAATCGCCTTTTATTTGGTATGTTCTGAAAGTTTTTCTTGAAAACCACTTGACAAATAGCAATCTGTAAAGTATATTATTCACAGAATGTTAGCACTCTTGTGTGACGAGTGCTAACAAGCAAAGAAACGGAGGCCGCCTATGGAGCTGGATGATCGAAAAGTTACCATATTGAAAGCAATCATCAAGACATATTTGGAGACCGGGGAGCCAGTAGGTTCTAGGACGATTTCCAAGTATACGGATATTCAGCTAAGTTCTGCGACCATCCGCAATGAGATGTCCGATCTGGAGGAGATGGGTTACATTGTGCAGCCCCATACTTCTGCCGGAAGAATCCCTTCTGATAAGGGCTATCGGTTTTATGTGGACCGGATTATGCAGGAGAAGGAGCAGGAAGTAACAGAGGTCAAGGCGCTGATGATCAAGCGGGTAGACCGGGTGGAGCTGGTTTTAAAGAAGCTGGCCCAGCTTTTGGCAAAGGATACCAATTATGCGGCTATGATCAGCGGTCCTCAATACCATCATAACAAGTTAAAGTTTATTCAGCTGTCCTTGATGGACCCTCATAAGCTTCTGGTAGTTACCGTGGTGGAAGGAAATTTGATCCGCAATAAAGTAATTGATATTCAGGAAGAGATTCGTCCGGAAGAGATGTTGAATTTAAACATTATGTTAAACAGCAGCTTAAACGGGCTGACCATTGATGAGATTAATCTGGGAGTGATCAGCCGT